>JAAUYD010010229.1_pt1 | contig 11836 bp, 6 predicted proteins | sample 7278101 | NCBI WGS metagenome assembly JAAUYD01 (sample SAMN14350128, study PRJNA611818) | marine sediment metagenome | isolation source: surface marine sediment (0.6m) | place: French Polynesia: Moorea | collected 2018-08 | reverse complement strand
TTGGGTATCAAATAGTGGCAGCTTAACTGTGAAACTTGTTCCTTTGCCAACCCCAGGACTTTCTACTTCTATGATACCGCCATGTAATTCTACTAAATGACGCACAATCGCTAATCCCAAACCCATACCACTATGTAATCTGGTGTTGGAACTATCGGTTTGATAAAAACGATCAAATACATAGGGGATTAAGTCAACATCAATACCAATACCTGTATCTTTGACCTGAATTTGGGCATAGGAACTCAAGGGTGAATTGAGAGAACAATCTTTATCTTCAACCTGAGAAAGGATAACTTCTACCTGACCACCATGAGGTGTAAACTTGATCGCATTGGAAAGTAGGTTCCAGATGATTTGTTGTAGGCGTTCAGGATCCCCAGATACTAAAAATTTGGGAGTTGTGGATGTAGATTGTTGTAGCTTAACTGCTTGGGAAGTGGGAAAACTTTGCTGGTGAAAATGTTCCTCATGATGCTGATGTCCCCAATTTATGGAATAACTAAAATTGATTGCTTTAACTTCAGTAGCTAATTTCACATTTTCTAGCACTGTTCTTAATATGGGGACTAAATCGCAAGTACGAATATTCAGGCTTAACTTCCCTTTTATCATCCGCGATATATCTAACAAGTCTTCTACAATCTGGGTTTGAGTTTTGGCATTGCGTTCGATGGCATCTAAACCCTTAGCTACTTGAGTTTCACCCAAATTTCTGGAACGCAAAAGTTGCGCCCATCCTAAAATTGATTGCAGGGGCGATCGCAATTCATGGGATAATATACTTAAAAACTCATCTCGAATCCGGTTTGTGTCTTGTAGCTGTTCGGCTTGTTGCTGCAAGGAATTTGTTAATACCCACCTTTCTATGCTCATGGCAATTAGATGGGTAACTGCTTGCATGATTGCTTGTTCACTCTGACTAAATTGTGATCGACTACGGCTAGCAAAGGCAATAGTTCCTAACAACTTTCCCTGCATTGTCAATGCCTGACTATAATAGGCTTTAATGCCTATAGAACGGATAAATGCCGTTTTGGGTTCAGTTGATTGTTGTACGTTATCCAGGGTTATTGTAGATAGTTCCTGTGCGACATAACCGCATACCCCTTGCCCAATTTCTAGGTATTCCATTGATTGAGCCAAGGTTGGAGAAATACCACTATGGGATGTTAGGTGCATGACTGGAGAGTTGGTCTTTACCAGATAGTTCCAGTAGACATCTAAGCCAATTTCTGGAGCTAGTTTCCCAAACCAAGTTTCGAGGGCGACTACAGGATTTGGGCAGCACTTGATATCCTTGGTTAATTCTCCTAATAACTGGAGTTGGCGTTTTTCTCGGTTCCTGGCTATTTTTAACTGTTGGCGATCGCTTAAGTCTAAGATTAAAACAATCATACCTGTTTGTGCTGCTGATGGGAACCCATAACTACATAAAACGGGAATATGGCTGCCGTCTTTGCACAATAATTCTCTTTCTTCGGGTTGAGCACTACCTTCAGTCTTGGCTTCAGCAATCCATTCTGCGTCTGAGGAAATGTCGTTTGCTGGTGTCAGTTCCCTCCAATTAATTCTGCCCGATATTAGCTCTTCTCTGGAATAGCCAGTCATTTGCAAGAATCGATCATTGGCTTGTTGAATACCACCATGAATATCCCCACAAACAATACCCAAAATATTTGTATCGAAAACCTGTTGCCATCGATTTTGAGTGCCTTGGAGCATATTTTGGGTATAATCTTGTTGCTGGCTAATACCCTCAATTGACAAAGCAAATTCCCAAATCAAAATGGCAAAAAATGCGATCGCCACTAGCACAAATAAGACAATGGCAAATACAGAATCGTAATAGTTTAACCTTTGACCTTGAATAATAAACCAACCTGCGATCGCAAGTATGAAAATTGCCAACAATAACCAACGCAATATGAAGTAAGTACCGTGGAATTTTTTGCTTACCATACCCAGCAAACCCCGATCCCTACCCATCCACAACATACCTATACAAAGTATCAAAAAGGTGACAGCCTGGTAAAAACCCATGAATGATAAATCAGGTGTAACATTATCGAATACTTCCCCTTGCTTGTAGATATATTGGAGAATGGGAATAAAGGAAATTACCGCACTAATTAAGCTCAAAATTTGAGCATAGCGATTATATCTAGAGTTTTTTTTCTGACTCAGCAGTATCATGGCAATACCAATGAAAATAAAGTCAACTGCTGTCACAAAACTCATTCTTCCCGGATAGGACGTACCACTAGCTGGAGATGCATCACTAAATAACAATTCATCAATCCCTAAATTCCAATTCCCCAAATACTCGCTGAGTGTGAGGGATGAGATGAGAATGACTAACCCTAAAACTACTTTAGCTAAGGTCTGGGCATGAAAATGTAACCACTGATGACAGCCAAGGAAAAATTTCAATAATGGTGATAATCGACGATTTTTATCAGTTTTATTTTGACTAGAGATGGCTTTTATCTGTAACAGCCACAAAGCAATTCCAGATAAGACAAAACAAACTGCTGTATTTGCCTTTATTGATCCCCTATTCAAGCCACAACCATTCTTAATAATATCAATGTCAAAATACCAACCAATTAATACTAAAATACTACATCCAATTGGTATTAAACTTGCTATTTTTATAACTATATTTGGCAAACTATTTAGATATAATTTACGTAAGGGTTGTGGGTTTAGTTTTAACATTGACGGTTTTACAACTGCATCTATTTAGGTTAACGAGGTTCAGATTTTTGCACCATTAACTTTCAACCAATACATTTCAGTTGATTTCCTAGGTGTATAGCATTATATTCACACTACTATTTATGTATTATATTATACGTTTATTTAGAACTAAATTGCATCTATCTTTGTACATATTTTCATGACAATACTTGAAAAACTAATTGTAATAGCCATGCTTAATACTATGTAAATTAAATATTAATTAAGTAATAAAACATTAAATTAAAAACATAATTGCTCAGGTGTGAGATGTATTAAATTCGTCTCACACCTTCAGTGGAGGCTGTATGGAAAATAGTTAGAAACTTATGTAGGGCTTGCTGAGGGGGTCATGATTGTGGAGGTAGGGAATAGGGAATAGGCAATAGGCAATAGTTACAGCCTATGGGTTTCTATTTTTTTACCCGCAAAAAATACCAAATGCAAGGATTTGAGGTTGAAAATCCTAATTCCCTTACACTCCCTTGACCAAAAAATAGCCCAAAAGCATTGATTTATCAATGTTTTATACTTATTCAGTAGACCCTATGTACACACATCTGTTCAATCCATGAAATCATCACCTCACCCTCGCTTTTGGCGCTGCAAAAATCTTTCCCTCTCCTTATTAAGGAGAAGGATGGCGAATCAGGCAGGGGTATCACCCTCTTGGGAGTGGGGGCAGAAAAAACAAGTCCAAATTTGACAATAATCCCTAGCTTTTAGCCTAGGGTAGACGAGCTATGGGCGGCTTGGAGTAGAGTGGGGTCAACCGCTGAGCGGAGCGTCAAAAGTCACGCATTCAAAAGTCAAACCTACTATTCGCCACCAGCATCCTTGAGTTTTTTCCGTAACTTCCTCACAGATTGATAAAGCTCTGGTAATCGGTTAAATATCGCAGATCCTTTGAGATAGGTTTTGTAGGGGACGGCGGGACTACCACAAAACACTTCTCCAGCAGGAACATCATTGTGAACACCAGCTTTAGCAGCAGTTGTCGCTCCATCTCCAATTTTTACCTGATTGGAAATTCCTGACTGTCCTGCCATAATCACCCGATTTCCCACTCTTACACCCCCTGCCATCCCAGACTGTCCGCCTATAGCACAACTAGACCCTATTTGACAACCGTGACCTACTTGTACTAAATTGTCAATTTTAGTCTGACGACCTACCCTAGTTTCACCTACAGCCGGACGGTCAATGGCACTGTTACATCCTACTTCTACCCCATCTTCTAACACTGTATAACCAGATTGTTCCATTTTTAACCAACCATCGGCGGTAGGTACAAACCCAAAACCTTCCGCACCAATTACAGCACCACTATGAATCACGCAATCTGCACCAATGCGACTGCGTTCGTGGATAGTACAGTTAGCGTGTAAAATTGTGCGATCGCCAATTGTTACTTGGGGATAAATTACTACATTAGGATGGATGCAGACTCCATCACCAATTTCTACCCTTGCTTGAATTACGACATGGGGACCAATGTATACATTGTTGCCGATATTTGCTGTGGGGTGAATCACAGCAGAGGGATGGATTTCGGGTTGGGGTTGCCAAGATTGGTAAAAAATTGCGATCACTTTGGCAAATAATAGGCGAGGTTGGGTAGTAGCTATCCAAGGAATACCCCGTGCCTGTGCTTGAGCCTGTAAGTCTTTATCCAAGGGTAAAATTAAAGCACTGGCACTAGTTTTACCCACAAAAGCCGCAAATTTTTCCCCTTCTATATAGCTAATGCTGCCAAGTTTAGCATCATCAATAGCTCTAACTTCGGTAATTTCGGGATTAAGTGTTTTATCTATATCCAGGCTATGGGAAATGGTATCTTCACCCAGTTGTTGAATAATTTCGCTGAATTTCATGGCTGTGTTGGTATAAGAATTGCGAACAAACTAAGATTATAAGAAAACACACGGTAAGCGTAAAACAAGCGCGTCTTTAGACCTGGGATATAAGCGACACGAGCGATTTTAATCGCTGTATTCTTCTTTAATCAACGTATCAATATAATCTCTTAGCCGTTCCTGCCAGTTGGGAATGGCTTTTAGTTTCTCTAGCTGTCCCCGTCGTGGCTTAAAACTTACGGGTTTAGTGTCTAAAGGCTCATCCCCGTAGGGTAAAGCACCTAATTTATGATTTTTCTGGAATGGCATTAACTTAGCTTGTATATATCAGTATACTAATAAATTAACAATAATTGAGAGGTCGGTCAATGGCTAAGAAAAATAAAAAACAGATGGGTGTGCAGCAAATAATATTACATCCAGACAAAGAAACCAAAGCAATACTAGATTACCTTTGCGGACAGGCAGGCAAACTGTACAACTGTGGTGTGTATTTCGCTCGTCAAACGTTCTTTAAGACTGGCAAACTGTTAACGGGTAAGTTTGATCTAATTTACGAGCCAAGTGTAGCTAAAACTATGCTGGCTCAGTCTTTGCCTTCTATCCCGGCTCAACAAACCCTGATGTCAGTCGCCGAGGCTTTTAAATCCTATAAAGAATTAAGAGGACTATTTCTCAAAGGAGAACTACATTTTAGACCTAAGCCCCCAAGCTATTTAGAAGGCTCAAAGCTATTCAAGATTGCTTACCCTAATATTGGCGCAGGCAAACCAACTCTGAAGGGGGACAAGATCAGATTCCCTCTTGGGTTAACTGTTAGGCGTTGGTTTGGGGTGAATGAGTTTTTCTTGCCCATGCCCTCAAACCTTGAATTCAAACAGGTTAAAGAATTTACCATTCTTCCTAAAAACGGGGCGTACTACCTGGAATGTAGTTATGAGCTAACACCACAATCACCTGATTTAGATTTTCAGCAGGCTCTATCCATTGATTTAGGAACAGCAGATAATTTAGCGGCTTGTGTTGATACCTTGGGTAATTCTTTTCTAGTTGATGCTCGCCACATGAAAGCGATGAATCAACTGTGGAATAAAAAAGTTGCTACCTATAAAGAAGATAAACCGCAGGCTTTCTGGAATAGTTGGTTAGACCGAGTAACCAGAAAACGGAACCATCAGATGAGAGATGGTATAAACAAAGCTGCTAGGTTAATAATTAACCATTGCGTAAAACATGGTATTGGCAACCTGATAATAGGCTGGAACGAAGCATTCAAAACTAATGCTGACATGGGTAGGGTCAACAACCAGAAATTCACCCAGATGCCATTAGCCAAGCTGAAAGACAGACTAGAGCAGCTTTGTAAGTTACATGGTATTAAGTTCCATGTAACAGAAGAGGCATATACAAGTAAGGCGAGCTACCTTGATGGGGACTCCCTACCCGAATTTGGCAAGAAGCCAAACGGGTGGAAAGCATCGGGGAAGAGGGCTAGACGTGGCTTGTATCGTACCTCCCAAGGGCATTTAGTTAATGCAGACCTCAACGGGTCAGCAAACATAATGGGTAAAGTAAGCAGAAACTTAGGCTTAGACTTAAGCAAACTGTGTAGGCGGTGCTTGACCACCGCAGCTAGAGTTAGGCTATGGCACGGGGCGAGTAAGCCCTCTCTGTGTAGCTAAACTCTGTAAGCAGAATCTCAGCGTCTTTAGACCTGAGAGTGTCAATGTCGTTTTTTGTCACGCTTTAGTTCTATACCACACGAGGAGTGATGGAGTGATGGTTGATAGTTGTTAGTTGTTAGTTGTTAGTTGTTAGTTGAGGGTTTAAGAGTCTTCACTCCTTCACTCCTTCCCTCCTTCACTCCTTCCCTCTTTCACTCCTTCACTGAGAACAAGCTCCTCTGATACCAATAAATCCCGAATCATCCTAGCTATGGCTTTTTGAACCAATTGAGTGGTAATTTGCTGTCCTAAACGCTGTACCCCAGGATTTACAACGGCTTGGGCTATTTGCGGAGCGATTTGCATGGGGTCAAAACCACGGGTTTCTTGCAGAATGTTCGCAATCCGCTTGATATGTTCCAGGGTTTGTTGTTGTTCTACTGTGGCTGCAGGTGTTTGATTGACTGCGGCGATTCCCACCCTTTCCCTTAACAAATAGGTAAAGTTGTGTAAAATATTCTTACCTAGAGCATCAAAACTTTTTACGATTTCATCCACTAAGCGATCGCGAATGAATGCACCTCTTTCTGATGAAAGAAAATCTACGGCTTGCTCTAAGGCTAATGTCAAGTCATAATCTTGACTTTTACGGGCATTTTTTAATAAATTTTCTAAACGATTCCAACGGAAGCTACCTTCTTTAAATAGCAAGTCTCTCAAAGATGTTCTTAATTCCGTTGCCGGGTCTGTTAACAGACGTTTGGCTACATAAGGATATGCTTCACTGAGAACTTTAAAGTCGGGATCGATATATATTGCAATACCTTCCAATGTTACCAAAGAACGAATAATTAGAGCGTAATAGGGTGGTACACGGAAGGGATATTCATACATCAAAGCCGATAAATCATCGGTGATACTTTTAATATTGAACTCCGCCACACTGGCTCCTTGAGCATTGGCAAACACTCTACCAAATGCAGGAATAATAGGAGTTAAATCCGTATCTGGTGACAAAAACTCTAACTTCACATAGTCATTGGCCAACCCTTCAAAGTCACGGTTAACTACGTGGACGATCGCTTCTATTAAACCATAACGCTGATGTGGTTTGACCTCACTCATCATGCCAAAATCCAGATAAGCCAGTTTTCCCTCTGAGGTGGCTAACAAATTCCCTGGGTGGGGATCGGCATGGAAAAATCCATGTTCTAATAACTGCCGCAAGGAACACTGTACCCCCACTTCAATTAAATAACGGGCATCTATCCCTTGGGCAGCAATCTCTTTTGCCTGGGTTAATTTGGTGCCGTTAATCCACTCCATAGTCAGCACCCGACGGTTGGTATATTCCCAGTAAATTTTCGGTACATATATGTCCTTTATATGACCATAAAGCTCATAAAAACGCTCAGCATTTTCACCCTCATGAATGTAGTCCATCTCCTCAAAGATGCGATCGCCCAATTCATCAAGGATACCTACTAAGTCACTGCGTATACGCTTAAATTTCTTCTTCGCCCATGCAGACAATCGCCGCAGGATATATAAATCGATGGTGATACATTCCCGCAAATCGGGACGTTGGACTTTAACCGCAACTTCTTCCCCCGTACTCAATTTTCCTTTATATACTTGCCCCAAAGAAGCAGCAGCAATTGGTTGGGGTGACAACTCAGTATAAATTGCCTCTGGACCGTGACCTAGTTCTTCTTCAATGAACTGGTAAGCTATCTCATTGGGAAAAGCTGGTAATTGGTCTTGTAAACGGGTTAATTCTTCTAAATACAGTGGCGGAACTAAATCAGGACGGGTGGATAAAGCTTGTCCAATTTTGATATATGCAGGTCCTAATTTTGTCAGTAATTCCCGTAGCTTTACTGCGTGACGGCGTTCATTTTTGACAGATATTCCCCGCTTTCCATCCCACCACAAACCAGCAACAAAAGCTACTGTTGGTGTTAAGACGGTGATTATGCGTCGTAAAACTTGTAATGGACGGCGTTGATAATGGGCTGCTATTTCTCCAGCATCATAACGCAAACTTTCTGGCTCTGCGGTTGTCTTTGCTAAACGCGGATGTTTTCTAGCCATTAAACGCCCGGAAGATGCCTGTATACCATTTTCTGGCATTTCTTGAGGTCTATCTGCCTGGGAAGAGGGAGTATCTGTCTTCGCAATCATGAATTTACCACCACATTGGCATCAGTATGTTAAGTATTGTAACAATATGTTTAGCATAAAGCATCTACCAAAAAGACGTTCGCTTTATTGTTTAATAATTCCTGGAGATTGAATATTCCCCTGGGGGAATAGTCACTAAATCTACTACCTAGGATAATCGTCTATATGAAGTAGTAGCCATTAAGAAATTTTATGGGCAAAACAATCTCTTTGACACTCCCGCGCATTAATTAGGGGGATTATAAGCAGATACTACGCAATCAGCTAAAGCTTCATTTCTCCGTTTCTTCTTAGCTGTCACCTAAATATAAATTCGCCGCCCCCGAGTCAAAGCACCCCTACATTACTCAAGGCTAATTTCAGAATGGTAAACTCAGATGTGCCTGCTTAATTCAATGGTAACTATTTATGAGAAGAGGAGGGAAGGAGTGAAGGAGGGAAGGAGTGAAGGAGGGAAGGAGTGAAAGAGTGAAAGACTATCAACTGTCAACTGTCAACTGTCAACTGTCAACTGTCAACTGTCAACTGTCAACCATCAACCATCACTCACCAAAGGAACTGCCACCACGGAGAATTAAACTGAATGTTGTCTGTGTTGCGAATTGAAAATTTTGCTCTAATTGATCGCTTGGAACTTTCATTCGGCGGTGGATTAAATGTGTTAACCGGCGAAACTGGTGCTGGGAAGTCTATTATTTTAGATGCCATTGATGCTGTATTGGGTGGCAAGGTTTCCAGTAGACTGGTGCGTACTGGTACAAATCGAGCCATTGTGGAAGGGACGTTTACTGTTAATGCTGCGGTTGCTGCTTGTTTGAGTGAACAGGAAATAGATTTGCTGGATACAAATTCAGTAGTCGTAAGTAGGGAAATTACCATTAATAACAGTAATGTCCGCAGTCGATCGCGGGTGAATGGGGTGTTGGTAAATCGGCAGATGATGGCAGAAATTCGCGATCGCTTGGTGGAAATCACTGCCCAAGGTCAAACTGTACAGGTGGGACAATCAGCGCAGGTAAGGGAATGGTTGGATGCTTACGGAGATGAGCGTCTTTGGCAACAGCGACAAGTGGTGGCAGCAGCTTTTAGTCAACATCACCAGGCATATCAATTATTAGAAAAACGCCGTACTTCAGATCGCCAAAGGCTACAACAACTGGATTTACTTACCTATCAGGTACAGGAATTGGGAGATGCTAATCTTAGCGATGGTGATGAATTAGACCAGCTACAACAAGAACAACAACGATTGAATCATGTGGTTGAGTTACAACAAATGAGTTACAACGTTTATCAAGCTTTGTACCAAAACGACGAGGAGACTCCCACCACAACAGATTTATTGGGCGATAGCGAAGCTACCTTGAATGACATGGTAGATTATGACAACCAACTCCAACACCTACTAGATATGGTGCGGGATGCTCAGGCTACCATTGCCGAAGTCGCAAGGCAAATTAATACTTATGGGGAAAGTTTAGAAGCCGATCCCCAGAGATTGGAGGAAGTAGAGCAGAGGATTCGGGAATTAAAGCAAATTTGTCGTAAGTATGGTCCTACCCTCAGTGAGGCGATCGCTCACTATCATCGCATCCAAACGGAGTTAGCTGAACTCAATAATCGCGAGCAATCCATTGAGAGTTTGGAAGTGCAGGAACGGGAATGTTGGCAAAAGCTCACCAAAGCCTGTGATAAATTAACTAGGTTACGCCGCACCGCAGCTAATACCTTGGCAACAGAACTAATTGGGGAACTCAAACCCTTGGCTATGGATAAGGTACAGTTCCAGGTAGAAATTGCCCCTGCCAACCCTACAGCAGCCGGCGCAGATAAAATTACCTTCATGTTTAGCCCCAACCCTGGAGAACCCCTACAACCACTATCAGCCATCGCCTCTGGTGGGGAAATGAGCCGTTTCTTATTGGCACTCAAAGCCTGTTTTTCCCAAGCTGATGGGGTAGAAACGATGGTATTCGACGAAATTGATGTGGGGGTTTCCGGGAGAGTCGCCCAAGCGATCGCTGAAAAATTATACCAACTCAGCCAGGAACATCAAGTTTTGTGTGTTACCCACCAGCCCCTAGTAGCAGCTATGGCAGACCGGCATTTCCGGGTCTCCAAGCAAGTGATTCATCAAGTTAAAGGTCAAAAAGAGAGCAACGGACATAGGGAAGAACGTACTGTGATACGAGTGACTGCTTTGGATAATCTCAGTAAGCGTAGGCAAGAATTAGCACAATTAGCGGGTGGTAAGTCTGCACAGGAAGCGATCGCTTTCGCTGATTCCTTGCTAGCACAAGCAGCTGACTATCGCGGAAAAACTAGTTGAAAATTACAGCAGATAACTCAAAAATAAGTCGTCAGTAATGTATCACAAAATACAAAGATATGGCAAAATATTAAAAAATATTACTTGTGATTAAAGCTCTAACTATTGCAGTTACGTAATCTTAGTATTGTTAAAGTAATGACGAAATACGCGCCAGTTAGTATATTATTTTGTATAATCTAACTAGATAAAAATCAACATTTTTACGGGTAATGTCTTGTGATCAAGACAGGCTCTGACGATAGTTTGCCAAGATTTATCTAAGTGCAATACTACATCAAATAATATAATAATTATGCAACTTTTTTTATCAGAAGAACTGCCTGCAATAGGAGCAGTCAAGCGTGGTGCTGATCGCATAACACTGAATGGTATTTTGTATTCCCGTGGCACTTCATTTTCTCAGAAAGTACAAGCTGCAGCAGAAAAACTTTGTCGGGATTATATCCAACAAAATATTAAGTGTTTCTTGGTCAAAGAGGGTTCTATGGTTACCCTCTGGATCTCACAACCAGACAAACAACTCAACAATATCCAGCAAGCAGATCCACTTGCTGCTGCTAAAACCATCGTTTCTCCCCAAGCCGAACCTGAAGAAAAAACCAAAGACAAAGAGCGAACCATGACCTATAGGGGAAAAACTTACAAGGCTAATGGGAATAGTCAACCTTCTGCTGAGGTTCCGTCGGAGAGTAAAGTAAATACCCCCAAAAAGCGTATGTATCGGGGTCGAGCTTATTAAGCTTATTTACAAAATTTGAAAAAGGGTTTTTCCTCTACACCCCACGGGAATCCCACAACCAAGGATCTGAAAATACTTTGTGACTAACTTCTCGAGGGCGCACGCAATGCGCCCCTACTGGGTGCCTCTTAACTGTTTTCAAGTTAGCCCCCACGGGAAGATCCCACAACCAAGCCATGAGAAATGTTTCTGACCCACTGTCAACCGTCAACTAACAACTAACAACTAACAACCATTTTCAAGCTAGTCTCTCATGAACGTTTGTACACAACCAAGGATGAAAATACCTGTTAAGAGTTGCCTGTTGCCTGTTGCCTGT
>JAAUYD010067025.1_pt1 | contig 11837 bp, 9 predicted proteins | sample 7278101 | NCBI WGS metagenome assembly JAAUYD01 (sample SAMN14350128, study PRJNA611818) | marine sediment metagenome | isolation source: surface marine sediment (0.6m) | place: French Polynesia: Moorea | collected 2018-08 | reverse complement strand
GCGGTTGTTGGGTTGTAGCTTGCTTCCCCGGAGGGGTAGCATGTAGACGCAACAGCGGCTTTGAGCAGAGTAACCCAAGCTACATCAAAAAGATTTGTCAGTCAATCAGGGGTTCACACACTCTACTTAGATTTTTCAAAGATCAAACCGGATTGCTATATGCAAACCAGACTGTTGTTATTGATATGCATATTCACGGTGCTTTTGACTTCTACCTAAGGACATAATCTAGAGATGGAATTACAGGAGATCGAGTAATTCCCCTGGATTTGCCAATGGAATAGATAATAAATAATTGATAATTGTATGTTCCTATTAATCATGATCCATTACCATTTAGATAGAGTGACTACAGGGATATAAGTTATTTTCTAGTGTGATTAAAAACATCAAACAATAATGAAAAATAAATCAGTATATTGTGTATTAAATGGTCTGATAATCATCTCAGTGAAGAAATTTAGTTAATTTGTAACAGTGAGATATTAATTTATTAGATATAAAGAAACAACATAAAAATCATGAGCATCTGGAAATTAATTTGATAAACTACCTGAATGAGAATAGAGGGTGTGAGGATAAGCAAAAATAAACTATGCATAAACACAATAGAGCTATTTCAGTCTTAGGACTACCCGTTAATATCATGAGCGACTATCCGGACTGGTTGCTAGAGCGTCTGCAACAAGGTTTAGGAACCCATGTAGTCACTTTAAATGCTGAAATGACTATGCAGGCAGAGCGGAATCAAATTCTAGCGCAGATCATTAGCTGTGCTGATTTAGTAATTCCCGATGGAGCGGGAATAGTTCTGTATTTACAATTGCTGCTGCAACAAAAAGTCCGGCGAATTCCTGGAATTGAACTGGCAGAAGCAATGTTGGAAAAACTTGGGCAACCAGGAATAAACGCTAAGGTATTTTTCTATGGAGGAGCACCTGGGGTGTCTGCTAAAGCAGCAGAATTTTGGCAGCAGCAACTACCTGGATTAAATATTGTAGGTACTTATTGTGGCTACCATTCCACCGCACAAGAAGAGCAATTGCGGCAAAATCTTGCCCAAATACAACCGCAAGTTATTTTGGTCGGTTTGGGAGTACCTCGTCAAGAATTATGGATTGCCCAAAACCGTCATTTGTGCCCCGAAGCAATTTGGATTGGGGTAGGTGGTAGTTTTGATATTTGGTCGGGAAGAAAAACTCGCGCTCCCAAGTGGTTGGCAAATCATAATTTGGAATGGTTATATCGATTGTACCAAGAACCTTGGCGCTGGCGTCGGATGTTGGCTTTACCGGAATTTGCATGTAAAGCCTTGGTTTATCGTTTATTTTCCAAACCCTGTATTGGTCAACAATTACCATAGTATTGTCGAAAATGCCACAGAGTCAGACAAAGATTAAAAAAATATAGGGTATAGGAAGAAATAAATTATCTGGTATAAGCACTGAGTCAGTAAAATTATTTTATACATTTATAGATTTTGGGTGCCCTGCTCTTACTCTATATAACTTTATAACTTTCTACGTAGAACAACTGACTAAGTACTTACAACTAAAACTTTGTAAAAAAATTTAGTTCTAGATTTGATATTCCCGGGTTCTACCTGGGAATCATTATTTTGGAGGAATTTAATTGTCGGTGCAAAAAACATTTAACAATGCCAGTATTAATTGCAAACAAAACTACTGAACCAAGTTTCCAACTACATCAGCCAGAAACTGAACAACAGCCATCTGCTAGTACTGCGGCGATGGTACAATTGCAGTCTGTGACCAAAACCTATGCTAATGGTTGTCATGCTCTGGTAGATGTCAACCTGGAAATCAAAAAAGGAGATTTTCTGTTCCTCACCGGAGCCAGTGGTTCTGGTAAGTCTACCCTTTTGAAGCTACTTTATGGTCATGAGTTGCCAACCTTGGGCAAAGTATTTGTTGACGGCTGCGATCTATCAAGGTTATTCGGCGATCGCCTGTCAATATTCCGGCGACGTATTGGTATTGTTTTTCAAGATTATAAATTGATACCCCAAAGAACTGTGGCGGAAAATGTCAAATTTGTACTCTTGGCTCAAGGCTATACCCGTAAGGAAATTCAACGACGTTTGGAAGCAACTTTAAAATTGGTGGGGTTACTTGCTAAAGCTGATTGTTTCCCCGATCAACTTTCTGGGGGTGAACAACAACGGGTAAGTATTGCTCGGGCAATTGTGGGCACACCACCCCTAATTGTGGCAGATGAACCCACTGGTAATTTAGATCCAGATAATTCCTGGCAAGTGTTGCAAATTTTTCAGAAGTTGAACAATTTTGGAGCAACGGTAATTATTACCACCCACGATGAACAACTAGTAAGGCGATGCAATCATCCTGTAGTACAAGTTCGTGGTGGCAAACTGTATCAAAAATTATCAGTAGTCAACTGATTCATAAACAGGATGCTTGATTTTGCTTTTAGCAGGTGCAAGCTTTATAGCAGTGCTGGATGGAAATACGTGCAACTGCTCTAAGGCTTGCAAACTCTCAAAAGCTGCTTGACGAATCCCTGCTTCTTCTTCCCTAGTCAAAAGAAGTCGCAAGCATTCAGCAATATTTTGCCCTGTAACGGTGTCAACCCGTTGCCGATGGAAAAGTTTGGTTAACTGTCGTACAGCAAGTAAGCGTTTGAGGGGATCTGCTGCTGTTAAGTTGAGCAATAAATCATCTAAGTGGTTTTCCTGTCGTTCTCCATAAAAGTGGATAATTTGCCATAGCAATAAAATTAAAGTCAACAGAGTCCCTAAACCCTGCAAAATTGCTCCAGCAGCAATCCAGGGGCTACTGGAATCAACCCAAATAGCAGTAGCTATATAAGTAGTTATACATGCAACCCCACCGCTAATAACGGCTAAAATTAGCCTGCTGTTGGGGCTGTTTAAAAACCTACGAATCTCAGACCAGTTTTGTTGCCATCTCCACTGATGCATTGAGTAGACTAATGGCATTATTCCAATACCGACGCTCATCGCTAACAACAGTTTCCAGTTCCACAATATCATCGCAACGAAGATTGTCAGGAACCAAAGAACAACTCCTGGACCTCGAAAACGTTGTAAAGTTCGCTGCTTTTTGGCTCCAATCTTAAATTCTAGAAGTGCCCAATTGGGGAGCTGCTGAATAAGTTGCTGCCAAGAAAACGAAGCCTGTGCCACGGTGCTTTCCTAAATTAATGAAAATAATGACTAACCTATAAATGTATAACTAAATGTATAACTTTTATCGGTAATAGAAAATTGGGAATTGGAAATTCCTTGTGATTGTAGCACCGTGTTTTAAAATTTTAGAAATTAAAAGCAAAAACTAAACTCATCCACGGTAAACTGACCATCAAACGCGCAAAAGCTAACGCTGTGGATGTTATTTGCTTTTATGGATAAGAGGACGTTGGGTGGCATACTCGAGTCAGAATTGGCAAGATTACCTGCTGGAAGCAGAGTTTGATCCAGTAGTTGGTGATCGCGATCGTAAGCCGATAGCACTAACCGTTGGGAGCTAGTAATAAAGGCTCTGACACAGTTAACCGGATGTAAGAAAGTTGCTTCTAACAATCCACTCTTAGGCGATCCCATGAATACTATCTTACCGGAATGGGGTGGAAAGGCTGGGTTGGAAGGCTGAATGGCTATACAGTTATTAAAAATAACGCCCCATTTCTCATATTGTCTTTCTACGATTTCAAAGCATTTTAAGTCTTCTAATTTCAAACAAATACAGGTAGTTTCTCCCTCCTGTGTTTTTTCTACCCCTTTTGTTGATTGTTTTTTGGATTGAGTCGAGACTAAAATTTGTTTTTGACTCTCAAATTCGTCAACAGCAAATTTAGCAGTTTCCCACTTTGGCACTGTATTTGATTGAGGACTAGCGAGCTTAATCATGACACCCCGTTTTTACATATTTATAAAAAAAATTGGATTGTTAACCACATCGAAAGCTACTTTTGCTGTATACATAATCAGATTCACCCTTTAAATCTTGGCGAGCATTTTTGCTCTCATGATTTTTAAAAGCTATCGGTGATATTTCTGATAGACTAACATACAAATCAGGCTATAGTCCTCTATCCTCAGTAATACTATTTACCGTGAAAAAGCCTATAATCACAGTGCTTTCACCCTTAACTACGTTTTTTTTTGATAAAAAAAATTACTGAATATTTACAATATAGTCAGTAATTTTACATTCACTTCATCTACTGCATCTTGGGATCACTAGCATGGGAAATCCAGTTGCTAAACTGTCACAAATATAAGAATTGAAGAGTGGGAACTAGGGCATGTTTTCTTTCGTCACACATACTCTAGAAGAATGTGGAACCACATATACCTAGACGGGTAGGCAAAAAAAGAATCTACTCTTACACCCAGCCCCCAATAGGTTCAGGGGGAAAGTTTTTTGCCCTTGTTACCCTGCACCGTAAACATGATGTAGCGCGTTAGTTGTAGAGGTTTGGTAGACAATAGTAGCTTTAGTCTGAAAAATAATGAAGTTTAATGATGCCCCCTATGAACTAGGAATTTGCAAATAACAATTAGGTTATTTTTTATCTATTTACTAATAATAAAATCCCAAATATTTATATTTTTAATTATCAATGCTTTCGGGTTTATAGCTTTTCTCAGTCTGGTGAAGTACAGATGAAATTACTAAAATTATTGTGGGGTAGGCATCCTTGCCTGCCCTTTTGTACTTCAGCAGATTAGGAAGCGCTATATTAATGTCACTACAAGTAACTAAATAAGCAACTGAAATGGTACAATTTTTCTTCTTAAAACTGACAGTTTTGACTACAATTGAAAGGAACTTTGCCCGGTTAGTAATGAAAACAAAAAGTTCCCCTCTCCCCCTACCAGCCTTTACCCAGCAGAATTAATGTGGTGAACTACTAGTGGTTTGTCCCATTAATTTCGTTCCCGTTTCCATCACACCCACCTGGGACTATAAGTCCCAGTCTAATAGTCAAAGTCATATAAATATGACTATAAAACTAGCCATCAAAACTAATGGTACAAACTACTAGTACTCAACCACATTAATTTTGACAAGTCGCGGGTGTGAGCGATCCCCGACTTCTTAAAGAAGTCGGGGATCTGTGACCCCTCGTAACTAATGTGGTGAACTACTAGTGGTTTGTCCTATTAATTTCGTTCCCGTTTCCATCACACCCACCTGGGACTATAAGTCCCAGTCTAATAGTCAAAGTCATATAAATATGACTATAAAACTAGTCATCAAAACTAATGGTACAAACTACTAGTTACTCCCTTCGGTGTTCTAAGATTACCTATAAAAATTTTCCCCCCTCTTCCCACTCTTCCCCCTCTCACTCAATTAGTTAATCTTCTAGCGGGACAGGAGTAAGTGCGTGACGCTGGTAACCAGAACATAGGGAATGGTGCAAGTTATCAGTATAGTCTACCCTATGGGTTCTGATGAAGGAGTACGCCTACAACCGAAAACCTCTATAATCAGCTACTATAGCAATCCGGTTTGATTTTTGAAAAATCTCAGTAGGGTGTGTTATCCAGAGAGAGTACCGTAATCAAAAATACTTATGCTTCAACCATTAGGATTTGAGCAAAAATCAGTCATTACCTCTCTAGGGAGAATGGTATACTATACTGCGGTTGATTCTCCCTGGGAAAAAGAGTTAACAGCCAGCACAGATAGGGAAACTTTAGTTTTTTTGCACGGCTTTGGAGGAGGTTCCTCAGCTTATGAGTGGTCTAAAGTTTATCCAGCATTTGCCAGCGAATATGAGATAATTGCACCGGATTTGATTGGCTGGGGTAGGTCAGAACATCCGGTACGTAATTATCAAGTCGAGGATTATTTAACGACAATTCGAGAATTTTTAGAACAAACTTGTAATTCTCCAGTAACCGTAATTGCGTCTTCCCTGACAGCAGCAATCACGATTCGAGTCGCGATCGCCAATCCGCAGTTATTTAAATCTCTAATTCTCACCACACCTGCGGGATTGTCTGACTTTGGAGAAAACTACTCCCGTAGCTTATTTGCGCAAATAGTCAGTACTCCGGTAATTGATCGCTTACTCTACAGTGCTGGGATTGCTACCCCTGGGGGTATTCGCAACTTTTTAGAAAAAAGACAATTTGCTATGGAAAATCGAGTATATGAGGAAATTGTCGCAGCTTACTTGGAATCTGCCAAGCAGCCTAATGGGGAATATGCAGCATTGTCATTTGTGCGCGGTGACTTATGTTTTGATTTATCAGTTTACATTGAACAACTAACAACCCCTACAGCGATTATTTGGGGGCAAAAATCTCAATTTACTGGACCAGAAATTGGTCGTCGTCTCGCTCAAATGAACCCACAGGCAATTAAGGCTTTTCAAGAATTAGAAAATGTGGGATTGACACCACAATTAGAATTACCAGCAGTCACCATTGGCTTAATTAGGAAATTCTTGCCTTTATTAAGTAAAGGGTAATAAGTAATAGGAATATTACCTTTACTAAGAGGCTGTTTGTGAATACAAAGATAAAGACTAAATAAACCGGGTTTCTATAGGTGGAGAACCGAGAATTTAAGTATGTATGCCAAAAGAAACCCGGTTTTTGGAATTTCAGCAGAGTTTTATATTTATTAGACTTCTTGCGTGAGGTCAGGAACTCTTAAATCTAAAATCGTCAATCCAAAATCTAAAATTGGTTGATCCCCTACTAATTTTCTTACTTATCTTTAACTCGCACGTCAATTACACTGGCATTGAAATTGTAATTAAATCCTTCCAATTCAAAGGTAGTACCAATTTTAACTTTGCTGTTCCCCAGAACCGGACCAGTTTCAGTAATGTTGGCATTTCCTGCTAAGGTCAAAACCATATCGGTAGCATAACTACTTTCTCTAGGATCATCTACTTCTTTAATAGAACCATCAGGCTGGGGTACAAGTACTTTTCGGCGAAATACTTGAATGGATTTGATGGGAATTTGACCATGGGGTTGGTTGCGAATAATCACATTAGTTTGACCACCTTCTTTAAAGCCTTGTTCCGCTAACCTTTGGGGGTCACGCACATTTAAGCCCCGCACTACTAGATCCACCTCAACGGGTTTTGTTGTCGAACCAACTTGAGCAACTGAACCAGTGGTTCCGGGAAATAAAAATATGCCTACTAAAACAAGTAAAATTACTAAGGCAGCACCTAGATCAAGAATGTTAATTTTACCAAATAAGCGACCTTTGGAATCTAAAATAGCCATAACAAGTTTTCCCTTTCCAAGAGTGAAAGATGTAATTGTAACTGTAGGTTTTAATGGAAAAGCGGTATTGTTCCTGAATTTAGGAAAATTCAAACCAGCTTTTGCTGAGGATAGTCAGACAGTTTATCATGACTGTTGTTTTTAGTTGTCAATGTTAAGACAAAGATGTTGTATATAGCGGTTTGCAGTTGGGTGCAATACAGTCGGAACCTCACCCCCTTCCCCTCTCCTTACTAAGGAGAGGGGTGTCCTGAGGACGGGGTGAGGTTTGATTGTGTACCACTCTACGAGAAGCCGCTTTGCGTCTACACTCAACCGAAAAGCGCTATATTCCTCAATAGCTACTGAATGCAACCTCTGGACACCTAAATACGTCCAATAATTCTAAGTTCTGCCAAAAAATTACCAAAGCCGGATAATGATTAATTGGAAAATTTTATCTCTAAATTACAGTAGTTTTCGCCGACGCTGGTTGTATCCGTTAATTTCCATAGTAGTTGCTATAGGGTTGTGTTTAAGTACACCCATGCCATCCCAGGCAATTTCGATTTGGAAGCTATTATTAAGGGGAGCTGAGGTCGTTACCCCCGTAGTCCAGCTTTCTAATATATCTGATCGCCAAGAAATTAGCATCGGCAAGCAAATTAATAAACAATTACTGGATAGTAAAGTTAAACTTTATCGGGACTCCCAGGTAAATAATTATATAAAGCAAATTGGTCAGCGTTTAGTGCCTTATAGTTCTCGTCCAGATCTGACTTATACTTTCCAGGTAGTGGATGATGATAGTGTAAACGCTTTTGCCACTATGGGAGGCTTTGTATATATCCATACGGGTTTAATTAAAGCCGCAAAAAATGAAGCGGAACTAGCTAGCGTGATGGCTCATGAAATCGGTCACATTGGTGGTAAACACTTAGTAAAACAGATGAGAAAGAGAGCGATCGCATCTGGTTTGGTTAAAGTAGCAGGTATCGAAGAAAGTAAATTAGTCCAGATTGGTGTAGAACTCGCATATCAGCGTCCCAATAGCCGTCGGGCAGAATATGATGCTGATCGCAGGGGATTAAGAAGTTTGACAGCTGCTGGTTATGCTCAGTCAGGTATGGTTAGCTTTATGGAAAAGTTAATGCAAAAAAGCTCAACGATGCCAACATTTTTGAGTACTCACCCCGCAACTAGTGATCGAATTACGGCATTGAAAAGTCAAATTAATGCTAAACCTAGCAATCGTCGTGATGGCTTGAATGAAGCGGTTTATCAAAGAATGTTTCGTTCTGTAATTTAGTTGTCCCCTATTTAATTTTTGAATGGGTGAATGGGTAAATGGGTGACCTTATCTACGTCGTCGACTACCAACAAGTCCAATTTTAGTTGGCTCAACATTGATCACTGCTTCTTCTAAGGATAAGGTGCGCAGGTGGTTCTGGAAAACATGAACTTGATAAACTAGGCGATTTGTCATGTCTACCCCTGTTAGCCAGCCACTACGGGGATGATATGCACCAGTGTCGATATTCAGCCATCCTGCACCTTGTGCCAGTTTTCCAGGAGTTACTCCAGGTAAAGTAAAAGTGATGGTGTGACCGGCAATAATCAACTTATCGGCAAAATAAGGCTGTTTTGCACGGTGAAATTCTTCTCGCACCCAGCAAAACTGATCGGCTGTTTGTTCTTCTAAAGGCATTGAGGGATCGACACCAGCATGTACTAACCAAATATCTCCCAAGTCAAGATGGGTAGGTAAACTCTTAAACCATTCTAAATGCTCTTCGGGAATGGTTTGCTGGTAACTGGCAAGTGTCGCTTGTCCTCCACTATAAAGCCATGCTTGGAGGGTAGGGGTAGAAATCTGCTGGTTACTAAGAATATTTAATAACATCTGCTCGTGATTTCCTAGCAGACAATTGTAAGAATTACTTTTGACAAAATCTACTACTTGCGCACTTTGGGGTCCACGATCAATTAAATCTCCCAAAAAGTAAACTTGGTCGTCACAGCAGGGAGCGATCGCTGACAACAGTGTCATTAAACCTTCATAGTAACCGTGTACATCCCCAATTACAATTTGACGGTGGCTATTTGCACTCATTATTTTAGTTTTTTTGTGATTTTAATAACTTTGCCTAATTAAGTTTGCTACAGTTAAAACAGTTTGTTTTCCGCAAATAAACGTCAAAAAAACTTGACAAATATCTATTTTAGCTCTTGTTTAGGAAATTGGAGAAAATTTGGGGTTCTGTTAGCACAAACTCCCCCAAAGTAAAAGTCGCGGATCTAAAAAAGCGCAACCCCTCAAAATTACTCCCCTCCCGCTAGAAGATTACCGAATTGAGTCAGATGACCAAGAGAGGGAAGAGGGGGAAGAGGGGGAAGAGGGGGAAGAGGGGGAAGAGGGGGAAGAGTGGGAAGAGGGGGAAGAGTGGGAAGAGGGGGAAGAGGGGGAGAAATTTTTATAGGTAATCTTAGAATCCCAAAGGGAGTAATGACATGAACTGTTATTGGTCTATCGCATTAATTTTGATCGTAAAAATAATAACTTGTGGGTTAGGCATCCTTGCCTGACTACTGCACAGGCAGGATAAAATAATAACTTGTGGGTTAGATATCCTTGCCTGACTACTGCACAGGCAGGATGCCTGTGCCACAAACCCTCAAAATTAATCTGGTGGACTATTAGGTGATATAAATAAATTTTAACGGTCAATGGATGATGGATAAACAACCGATTCAAGTGATTGGAGGTGGACTGGCTGGGACAGAAGCAGCATGGCAAATTGCCCAAGCAGGAGTACCAGTAATTCTGTATGAAATGCGTCCCCAACGCTTTAGTGGTGCCCATCATACAGAACATCTAGCAGAATTAGTATGTAGCAATTCTTTTGGAGCAATGGCGAGCGATCGCGCTGCGGGACTTTTGCATGAAGAACTACGTCGTCTTGGTTCCATTGTAATTGCTAAAGCTGATGAGCATCAAGTGCCTGCAGGTGGAGCATTAGCGGTTGATAGGGGGCAATTTAGCCAAGATTTAACCCAAACTCTCGCTAGTCATCCCCTGATTGAACTACGTCGGGGAGAAGTCAGTAGTATTCCTGAAGGAGTTGTTGTTTTAGCCACAGGTCCCCTCACTAGTCCCGATTTAGCGGCAGATTTGCACCGCTTTACAGGGATGGAATACCTGAGCTTTTTTGATGCCGCTAGTCCCATTATTGTGGGAGAATCGATTAATCATGATATTGCTTTTCTTGCCTCGCGCTACGACAAGGGGGAAGCTGCTTATCTCAACTGTCCCATGAATAAGGAACAGTACCTGAGATTTTGGCAAGAATTGTGTAATGCCGAACAGGTAGAATTAAAGGATTTTGAGCGAGAATCGGCGAAATTTTTTGAGGCTTGTCTACCGATTGAAGAATTAGCACGACGGGGAGAAGACACCATGCGTTATGGTCCTCTCAAGCCAGTGGGATTAACCGATAGCCGCACCGGAGAACGTTCCTATGCCGTTGTGCAGTTGCGACAAGAAGATAAAGCAGGTCAACTATGGAATATGGTAGGATTCCAAACTAACCTGCGTTGGGGAGAACAAAAACGGATATTCCGGATGATTCCTGGTTTAGAAAATGCTGAGTTTGTCCGGTTGGGGGTAATGCACCGCAATACTTTTATTAATGCTCCCCAGTTAATGCTGCCTACCCTACAATTTAAACAGCGTCCCACATTGTTAGCCGCTGGACAGTTAATTGGTACCGAAGGCTACACCGCAGCCTCAGCAGATGGTTGGTTGGCTGGAACCAATGCAGCAAGATTAGCTTTGGGTAAAGCACCTTTGAGTCTACCTGGAACCACAATGATGGGAGCATTATTAGAATTTATCAGTTGTGCTTCACCCAAGCATTTCCAACCTATGCCGCCTAATTTTGGTATTTTGCCATCACTGGGGGTAAAAATCAAAAATAAGCAAGAACGGTATGGACGTTACCGCGATCGCTCTTTGGCTGACTTGGAAAACTGGAAAACCACTCATTACAACTCGTAATTAATAAGCTGTTCCACATTTAAACTGCATCTTGAACTGGGCATCCTTGCCCACCCCACAAGAAATACAGTAATGAGCGATTATGCATATCAGATATGGTTTAGCTTAACACACATCTTGCACCATTCTCAACAAGACTAAAAAAAGCGAGGCAGCGCGTTGGACGGGTTCCCCGGCTTAAAGCGACTGCCGGGGTTTCTAAACGAAAAATTAAGGTTTTGAGACTGAGAGATTTGCAACAAACCCCGGCAGTCGCTACAACGGAGGAGACCTCCCTCCGGGTACTCGCTCTGCGAGAAGCAAGCTACGGTAGTTGTACCCCTACCCTACACCGAAGCTAACGCAACGTGGAAGCAAGCTACATGGGGGAGGGCACGCCACTTCTCTCAACGCGGGGAACCCGCGCACGAGAGTGGCTCCCCATAGACGCGGTAGACGAGGGTCACTCGGCTTCTTTTGAGAGTGCGGCTTCTCGAAGAGTAGACCACACTACCTCACCGCAACGCGCTGCCTCGCTTTTTAGCCCAGGTGCAAGAT
>JAAUYD010149950.1_pt1 | contig 11838 bp, 6 predicted proteins | sample 7278101 | NCBI WGS metagenome assembly JAAUYD01 (sample SAMN14350128, study PRJNA611818) | marine sediment metagenome | isolation source: surface marine sediment (0.6m) | place: French Polynesia: Moorea | collected 2018-08 | reverse complement strand
CGTCGACGTTGGTCGGACCGACCGATGGCGCGTCTGGCCCACGGTCCGTGAAAAGGCCTCCGTTCTGGTAGGCCGCCACCCAGTCCGCGGCGGCGATGACACCGTGCTGATCCTGGAGCGCCTGGGCCAGATAGGCTTTGTAGTCCTTGGCCGGCGCCTCGTCCGTGTAGGCCGTCCGCAGCAGGAGGTCGCCTAAGGCGGGCGCTTCGGTCAGCGCTCCCATGGTCGGCTGCAGCAGACCGGTGGCGCCTGTGCTGGCCCCGTATTCGTCCCAGTTTTCCAAGGGCAGGCGCACCGGCAGGATCAGATCGGCGGCGGCCGTGGTTTCGTCCATGAAGCTGCTCAGGCTGACGACGAAGGAATTGGGCTGCGCAAAGGCCGCGGCAGCGTTGCTGGCGGCTGGAAGCGCGTAGACGGGGTTGGCGTTGTGCACCAGGACCACGTCCGCCTGCCCGGCCTGCATTTCCGCCAGGAGGCCGAGGATTTCGGAGCGGCGGGCGGCGGTTTCCACTCGCTGGCGGCGCCCGAAATCCAGCAGCGGCATTTCCGGTTTGAGGATCAGGTTCAAAAGGTTGGCCGCCAGGTCGGCCGCCAGACTGTTGGCACCCGCAGCCGCGGCCCCCGTGCCCAGCACGAGCGGGTTTTCGGCCTGGAAAAGGCGGCTGGCCAGGCGGTCGTAGTGGACGGCCGTGAGGCCGCTGCGTTCGAGCACGTGCGCCTTCGTATACGGATTGACAATGGCTTCCAGCCGGCTGCGCAGGTTGTAGGGGAGATGATCGGCGCGCCCCACGTCCAGGGCCACCTGGATCATCCCCAGGGCCACGACGGCTTCGGCGCCGGCCCGGCAGGCCAGCCAGGCGTCGCCGTTGGCGGCGGTCAGGGACTGGAACGGTCCGATCGCGAGAAAAAGGCCCTTGCGGTTGCGCCGCAGGCCGTGCATGGCCTTGAACTCCCGGGCCTGGGCCACCGGCGAGAGCCAGGTCTCCAGGAAGTCGGCCCCCAGGGAAACCAGAACGTCGGCGTCCTCGATGCGATAGGCAAAAAGACCGTCGATGCCGAAGACCGCCTGGTTGGCTGTCTTCAGCGATTCGTAGGCAAAGGGTTCGAAAATGAGCGGACCGGAGGCATTCCATTTGGAAAGGGCCGCCGTGGTCAGCTCCTGCAGCGTGGCCCCCATCACGTCGCTTACGAAGCGGACGCGGTCGGCCCCCCGGTTAGCGGCGGCGGCGGTCTTGAGCCGCAGGATATCTTCGGCCTCAGCGTAGCTGATCTCACGCCAATGGCCGTTTTCCTTGATGCGCGGCGTGCGGATGCGGTCCGGGTCGTAAATACCCTGCAGCGCGGCCTGACCGCGCATGCACAGCTTGCCCCGGTTGACCGGATGGGCCGGGTTGCCTTCGAGCTTGATGACACGCCCTTCACGATTTTTGGCAATCACGCCGCATCCGGCCGGACACTCCCGGCAGGTGGAGGCGTACCATTGGGGCTGGCCGGTCACCATGTTGTCGGGGGCGTGCACCAGGGAGAAAAGTTTACGATCGGGGTCGGGGGAGCAACCGGCGGCAAAGGCGACGCTGCCCATCCCGGCGATCTTAAGAAAAGTTCGACGATCCATAATTAGAATTGAGCCCTTGGCAGGTACAACCGCGGTTATTGAATGGGATCGAACCCAGCGATCCGGTCAAACGCATCTGAAGCCTGTGTAACGGGGGGGTTACAACGTGGTCAATTAGGCCGAATCTATACAGGAATCATTCTCGAGTGTCAAGATACCGTCTCGGAAAAAACAGGCGTGTAACCGTTTCCAAACCGCGTGGACGGCGTACCGGCATCGATGACCTGTTCACTCAGGCGCCAATGATGAAAAGGCGGCGATGGGGCAGGCCACAGGAATGGTTCGCAGGCTGGACGATAAGGCGGATGATCAAAAAGGTATCCGGTGTCGATGGAGGCTATCCGCGGGGCAGGATGTGCGTGGCCGCGCCCAGGAAGATCTCCGCCGTTTCGCCCTCGGTTTCGGCCAGGGTCGGGTGGGCGTGGATGCTCAGGGCCACGTCCTCCACCAGGGCGCCCATCTCGATGGCCAGAACCCCTTCGGCGATCAGGCCTTCGGCGCCGCGCCCGGTGATGCCGATCCCCAGCACGCGCTGGGTGCCGGGATCGACGATCATTTTGGTCAGCCCCTGAGCGGTGCCGGTGGTGGCGGCCCGCCCGGAAAATTTCCACGGGAAGCGTTCCACAGCCACGTCGACGCCCAGCCGGCGAGCGTCTGCTTCGCTCAGACCGGCCCAGGCGATCTGGGGATCGGTGTAGACCACGGCCGGGATGGCGCGGGCGTCGAAGGCCGAAGGCCGGCCGGCGATGACCTCGGCCGCGATTTTACCCTCGACCATGGCCTTGTGGGCCAGCATGACCCCGCCGACGATGTCGCCGATGGCGAAGATGTGTTGAACGCTCGTGCGCTGGTGCGCGTCCACCGCGACAAAGCCCTGCGTGTCCAGTTGCACTCCCGCATTCGCAAGCCCCAGATCCGCGCTGTTGGGCTGCCGGCCGATGGCCACCAGCACCCGATCGAAATGCGTCTGCGTTGTGCCGTCTTCGGTCTCCAGGGTCACGGCCACCCGGTCACCGGCCGCGGCAGCCCGTCTGACGCGCGTATGGAAATACTGGGCGGCGAAGGTCGTCTGCAAGCGTTTGGCCAGGGGGGCCACCAGATCCCGATCCACCCCGGGCAGCAGGTGGCCGCCCAGCTCGACCAGCGTGATCCGGCTGCCCAGCGCAGCGTAGACCATCCCCAGCTCGAGCCCCACGTAGCCGCCCCCCACCACCAGGAGGTCTGCGGGAATGTCCGGCAGGTTGAGGGCGCCGGTGGAGCTCATGATGCGCCCGTCCAGCCCGAAAGGGGTTCCCGGCAGGGCCGTCGCGCGGGAGCCGGCCGCGATGATGGCGTGGCCAAACTTCACCCGCAGGGCCTCGCGCCCTTTGATACGCACGTGCCGGTCGTCCTCGAACACGGCCCGCCCCTGGATGTAGGCGATGCCGCGCTTGTCGGTGAGCGTCACCAGCCCGGCGGCCATCCGGTCGATCACCTTCTGTTTCCAGGTCCGCAGGGCCGCGAGATCGACCTGCGGCGTGCCGAAGGTGACGCCCATTTCAGCCGAGCGGCGGGCGTCGTGAATCACCTCGGCCAGGTGCAGGTAGGTCTTGGAGGGAATGCAACCCCGGTAGAGGCAGACCCCCCCCGGCCGCTCGGCGATATCCACCAGCATCACATCCATCCCCAGGTCAGCGGCCCGGAACGCGGCGGCATAACCACCCGGCCCGCCACCGATCACCACCAGATCCGTCTCCTGTGTGAATTCTCCCATGACCATAATGCTGAAGCACTCCCGGTTTATGCGGTTGGGTTTGATCCTGAGACGTTGCAATCAAGATGAACGCGTTAGAGGTCCTGCTCCGGACGGTTTTGTAAAAGTTCGAGATACGGCGTCGAAGCCCGAGGAATGAGGCGTACTTCGCGTACGCCGCAATGACGAGGGCTACGCGTAACGCCGATATCGGGCTTTTCACAAAATCGTCAATCAGATATCGAGGAGGAACTGCTCCGGATCCTCGAGCATGGCGATGATCGCCTGCATGAAGCGGATGGCGTCGGCCCCGTCGGCGATGCGGTGATCGAAGCTCAAAACCAGCGGCATCATCAGGCGGGGAACGACCCGGGGCTCGCCCCCGCCATCGCTGTGGACCACCGGCTTGAGACGTGCGCGGCCCAGCCCCAGGATGGCCACCTGGGGATAGTTGATGATGGGTGCAAAATGTCCGCCGCCCACGGCTCCGGCATTGGTGATGGTGAACGTGCCCCCCTGGATTTCTTCCAGCGTGGTCTTCCCCTCCCGCGCCCGGTCCACCAGGGCTTTGAAATCTTGCGCCAGCTCCCGGATGCTGCGGCGGTCCACGTCTTTCAGGGTGGGTACGATCAGGCCGCGTTTCGAATCGACGGCTACACCCACGTGGTGGTAATGCTTGTAGATGATCTGCGCGCCGGTCATGTCGAGGCTGGCGTTGAAGCGCGGAAACCGTTTGAGGGCCGCCACGGCGGCTTTGGCCGCCAGCACGGTCATGGTCAGTCTTCCGCCTTCTGCGGCGATCGTGGCGGCGTGATCTTGGCGCCAGGCCTCCAGCCGGGTCACGTCGGCTTCGTCCTGGTTGGCCACGTGGGGGATCTGAGACCAGGCCAGGGCCATTTGACGGGCGGTGGCCCGCCGCACCGAGCGCAGCGGCTCCGCCGTCACCGACCCCCAGCGCGAAAAATCCGGCAGCTCCGGAACAGCGAGCGCCGGAATGGCCGGCACCGGGACCCGGTCGCCATCGGCTTCAGCAGTCGGCGCGGAGGGGATCTCGCCGGCATGGCGCTGGACATCCTCGGCCGTGACGAGTCCTTCGGGCCCGGTGGCGGCGACCGCGTCCAGATCCACGCCCAACTTGCGCGCCAGCCGCCGCGTGGACGGTGCGGCCGGCACCGGCGGGCGCTTTCGCAGACCCGGTTTGTCCGCCGGGGCCGCTGCCGCGGCGGGTGGTGCTTCGCCGCCGCTGGGCGTTGCCGCGGTTGGCCCGAACGCCGGCGCGGCCACGGCCTCGTCAGCACCGTCGAAGACCACGAGAACGTCGCCTACGGTGACGACGTCGCCGGGACGGACACGCACGGCGCTGACCTGACCGGTGAAAGGCGATGGAATCGCGGTGACCGCCTTGTCGGTTTCCACCTCCAGCAGCGGATCGCCCTCCCTGACCGCATCACCCGGTTGGACAAAGACCTCCACGATCTCTCCCTCGTGGATGCCCTCGCCGAGATCCGGCAATTTGAATTCACGGGTCATACGCGATTGCCTCCATCAAATGGCCAGCATGCGCCGGGCGGCACGTAAAATCCGGTCGGCGTTGGGCAGATAGTTCTTCTCGCGGGCAAAAGCCGGAATGATCACATCGTAGCCGGTCACCCGCACGATGGGCTGCTCGAGGTAGTAAAAGGCTTTCTCCACCAGCCGCGAGACCACCTCGGCCCCGGAGCCGAAACTGCGCGGGGCTTCGTGGACGATCATCGCGCGCCCGGTCCGCCGGACCGAGGCCACGAACAGGCTGTCGTCCAACGGGGCAATGGTCTGCAGGTCGATGACTTCGGCCGCCGCCCCGGTCTGCTGCTGGAGTTTTTCGGCCGCCGCGAGCACGGGCCGCAGCATGGCGCCGTAGGTCACGATGGTCAGATCGCGGCCCTCGCGCGCGATCTGCGAAACACCGATGGGCAGCACCTCCTCGGCTTCCGGCACATCCTCGCGGTAGGCGCGATAAAGCGCCTTGGGTTCGAAGAAAATCACCGGATCGGGGTCGCGAATCGCTGCCACGAGCAGGGCGCGGGCGTTCCGCGGGCCGGACGGTATCACCATTTTCAGACCCGGTGTGTGGGCGTAATACACCTCCCGGCTCTCGGAGTGGTGTTCGAGTGCCCGCACCCCGCCCCCGTATGGCGCGCGTAGGACCATGGGGACATGTCGACGCCCCTGGGTGCGCCAGCGCATGCGGGCGGCGTGGCCCTCGAGCTGGTGAAACGCCTGATAGGCAAAGCCCGAGAACTGCATCTCGCACACCGGCCGGAGGCCGTAGAGGGCCATACCGATCGACATCCCCACGATGCCGGATTCGGCCAGCGGGGTGTCCAGCACCCGATCCGGGCCGTGGTTTTCGTACAGGCCGTCCGTGACCCGGAAAACGCCCCCGTCCACGCCCACATCCTCGCCCAGGACGATCACGCGGTCGTCGGCCGCCATCTCCTGGTTGAGCGCCAGATTGAGCGCCTGGACCATGGTGAGTTTAGGCATCGGCGTCCTCCCCGGCGGCCGCGGCCGTCTCGGCCAGGAACTCTTCGCGGTGGGCCTGAATCGCGGGCGTCGGCTCGGCGTAGAGATGGTCGAACATGTCGACGGGGTCGCCCAGGGTCTTCATCCGCGCTTCGGCGGCGTCCACGGCGGCCTGGATATCTTCCAGGACTTCGGCCGCGATGGCCTCGATCTTGGCCTTGCTGAGCAGCCGGCGGCGTTTGAGATAAGTTTCAAAACGGGTGATGGGATCCTTGCGGCGCCAGCGTTCCACTTCATCGTCGGTGCGGTAGCGTTTGGGGTCGTCGGCCGTGGTGTGCATCGTCAGGCGGTAGGTTTCGCACTCCACCAGGGTGGGTCCGTTGCCGGCGCGGGCCCGCGCCGCCGCCTCAGCCACCGCCGCGTAGACCGCCAGAACGTCGTTGCCGTCCACCTGGATGCCCGGCATTCCGTAGGCCAGCGCCTTCTGGGCGATGGTCGCCGAGCGGGTCTGCCGGGTACGGGGGATCGAGATGGCCCACTGGTTGTTCTGACAAACAAATACCACCGGGACCCGGAAGACGCCGGCAAAATTCATGGCTTCGTGAAAATCGCCCTCGGACGTGGCCCCGTCGCCAAAGAAGGTCAGCACCACCTGGTCCTGCTCGCGATAGTGGGCCGCCCAGCCGATGCCCACGGCATGCAGCATCTGGGAGCCCACCGGCACGGCGATCGGCAGGGTCGGGCCGGGCACATCCAGGGCCGCGGCCTCGCTGAACCCGGCGTTGGCCACAATCACGCTTTCCAGGCTGCGGCCCCGCCAGATTTCGGCCGCGGTTTCGCGGAAGGCCGGTACCATCCAGTCGTCTTCGTTCAGCACGGCCACGGCCCCCAGGTGGGCCGCCTCCTGACCGCTGGTGGGCGGGAAGGTGCCGATGCGACCCTGGCGCTGGAGCGCCAGGAGGCGCTCGTCGAAGCGCCGCCCCATAATCATGGCGCGGTAGAGTTTCATCAGCAGATCGTGGGGCAGGTCGGGATCGAGCTTGGCATCCACACGTCCTGTTTCGTCTAAAATGGACAGACGCTCGATGTGCATATCCGTTTCAATGCGGGTGCGCGGCATGGGCACCTCCTTGCCCTACAGGTTGGGTCGCGATCGTTGCGCCCTGCCGTTGGGTTGACCCGACGGTCATGTGATCGGGCGCCTCGCACATTCTGATGACTAACCAAATGACTAGCCGTATTACTTCCAGTCAGGCGACGCATAATATTCGGGGAGGCCTTTCGAGAGATGTTCCGCTGTCAGCGAGCTCCCGGTGAGTCATTCGCAGCCGGATCGTTGGTGGGAATATTGGGCCCGTTTGTCGGAGCGTCAAGGTCGTGGCTCCGGGATAGCGCGTGGTTCATCCATCGCCTGTGCGGCAGCGGGCAACCTTCTTCCGAACGCAAGCGACCATTGGATGTCGAAATCACGCGATGGGGGGCTAAACCGGAGACGGCCCGAGCGCACCCCAAGCCCGCCTTGGCCGAATTGCCCTGGCGGCGCCCCGTCAGGAAGCGTAAATCGAGCACTGGCGCGCGCCCATGGCCGCCTCCATCAGAGCCTCGGAAAACGTCGGATGGCCGTGAATCGTGCGGGCCAGGTCTTCGGCGCTGGCCCCGAACTCCACGGCCAGGACGCATTCGGCGATCATGTCGGCGGCCCGGGCACCGATGATGTGCACCCCCAGAATACGGTCGGTGCGCTGGTGGGAGAGCAGCTTGACGAAACCGTCGGTCTCGCCCATGCAGCGCGCCCGGCCGGCGCCGGTGAACGGGTAGCTCCCGGTGCAGTAGGGGATGCCGCGCTGCCGGATATCTTCTTCGGTCAGCCCCACACTGGCCACCTCGGGGGCCGTGTAGATGATGGCCGGGACGGCGTCGTAATTGACCTCGGCGGACTGTCCGGCCATGGCCTCCACCGCGGCGATGCCTTCGGCCGAGGCCTTGTGAGCCAGGGCGGGTCCGGCCACGAGGTCGCCGATGGCATAGACCCCAGGGACATTGGTGCGGTAGGCCGCGTCCACTTTCACCAGGCCGCTGCGCGTCTCGGTCGCGACGCCGACGCCGTCGAGGTTCAGACCGTCGGTCAGGGGCCGTCGGCCCACACTGACCAGCAGGCGGTCGAAGTCCAGATTTTCTTTGGCTTCCTTGCTCTCCACGGTAACCCGCACCTTGCGGGCCATGGCTTTGGCCTCCAGGACCCGGGTGTTGACGCGGATGTCCATGCCCTGCTTGCGCAGGATGCGATCCAGGGTCCGACCCACCTGCCCGTCCAGCAGGCCGGCCACCCGCGGCAGCATCTCGATCACGGTGACCTTGGCGCCCAGGCGCATCCAGACCGATCCGAGCTCGAGGCCGATATAGCCGCCGCCGACGATCCCCAGGTGCTTGGGCACGCTGTCGAATGCGAGCGCCCCGGTGGAGCTCACGATGCGCTCGCCGTCGAATTCGAGGCCCGGCACGGCCACCGGCGTGCTGCCCGTGGCCAGGAGAATATTTTTGGCGTCATACGTTTTTTTCTGCTTGCCCTTGCGGACCTCCACCTGCGCAGCGCCTGCCAGGCGCCCCTCCCCCTGCAGGATCGCGACGCTGTGGCCCTCCAGCAGCTGTTTCACGTTGGCGGTCAGATCCGCCACGACCCTGTCTTTGCGGGCCATCATCGCGGCCAGGTCGAGGGTCACACGCCCGGTCTTGATGCCGTGCTCGGCAAAACGGTGTTTGGCCAGGTGGTAGAATTCGGAGGAATCCAGCAGGGCCTTGCTGGGGATGCAGCCCACGTTCAGGCAGACCCCGCCCAGGCGTTCGGCCTTTTCCACGCAAGCCGTTTTCATGCCCAGCTGGGCGGCCCGCACAGCCGCCACATAACCACCGGGGCCGCTGCCGATGATGATCAGATCGTAGCTCTCGGTCGCCGCCATGGTTACACCTCCAGGAGAATGCGTTCGGGGGTTTCGATAAACTCCTTGACGCGCCGCAGGAAGGTCACCGCGCCCTTGCCGTCCACGATGCGGTGGTCATAGGAGAGCGCCACGTACATCATGGGCCGGATGACGATCTGGTCGTCCACCACCACCGGCCGTTTCTCGATCTTGTGCATGCCCAGGATCCCGCTCTGGGGCATGTTGAGAATCGGGGTGCTCAAGAGCGAGCCGAAGACGCCGCCGTTGCTGATGGTGAAAGTGCCGCCCTCCAGGTCGGTCAACTCGAGCCGGTTTTCCTTGATCTTGGTGACGTAGTCCGCGATTCCCTGCTCGATTCCGGCAAAGCTCATCTGCTCGGCGTGGCGCAGCACCGGTACCACCAGGCCTTTCTTGCCGCCCACGGCGATCCCGATATGACAGTGGTCGTGGTAGACGATGTCGTTGCCTTCGATGAAGGCGTTGATCTCGGGAATTTCCCGTAGCGCCTCGACGCAGGCGCGCACGAAAAAGGACATGAACCCCAGGGATATACCGTGGCGTTTCTGAAAAGCCTCCTTGTAAGCGGCGCGCACGTCCATGGCCCGGCCCATGTCGATCTCGTTGAAGGTGGTCAGCATGGCGGTATTCTGCTTGGCCGCCAGGAGATGCTGGGCGATACGCTTGCGGATGGGGGTCATGGGCACCCGGCGCTCGCCGTCGGAGGCTGCAACCGGTGCCCCAGTGGTAACCGAAGCGGAAGGAGCGGCCACGACCGGCTGCCCCTCCAGAAAGAGAATGACATCGCCCTTGGTGATGCGGCCGCCCGGTCCCGTGCCTTGGACCTGCGCCAGATCGATCTGTTTCTCGGCCGCCAGTCGCCGGACCGCGGGTGAGAGGGCCGGCGCATCCGTCGGGGCCGCCGCTGCTGGCGGCGGTGCGGCGGGTTCAGGTGCCGGTGGGGCCGGCGGCGGGGCCGCAGGGGCAGGCGCCGGGGCCGGCGCGGCTACGGCCGGTTCTTCCACCGGCGGGGTGGCCGCTTCGGCAGCGTCCGTGTCGATCCGGCCCACCACCGTGCCAATGGCCACGGTTTCCCCCTCGGCCACCAGAATTTCCAGTCGACCGCTGGCTTCGGCCTCAACTTCCAAAGTCACCTTGTCCGTCTCAATCACGAAGATCAGCTCGCCCTTCTGAACCAGGGCGCCGTCGGGCTGGTACCACTCCGCCAGCAGGGCTTCGGTTACGGATTCGCCCACACTGGGCACTTTGATTTCGATGGTCATCGGGTTCTCCTCTAATTCGCCGCCGAGCTGGCGGTGCGGTCAGCGTCTTCGGTTCCCACGGCGGTGTCGATGATAGTGTCCTGCTGACGCCGGAAGATCTTGGGAAAACCGGTGGCCGGGCTGGCGGCGGCGTCGCGGCCGATATAGGCCAGGGGGCGGCCCACCAGGGCTTCCAGTCGCGGTCGCACGAACTGCCAGCCGCCCATGTTCTCCGGTTCTTCCTGCACCCAGGCCCATTCACGGGCTTTGGCATAGCGCTTGATGATTTTCTTGAGGGCGGCCTCCGGAAAAGGATGGAACTGCTCGAGGCGCACGAGGGCGGCATCCAGCTTGACCACGGCCCGGCTGCGCTGCAGCAGTTCATAGTAGATCTTGCCGCTGCAGAAAAGCACCCGGCGGGGGCGGCGCCCGGCATCGCCATCGGCGATCACGGCCTCGAAGCCCCCGGCGCTCAGGTCATCGCAGGTGGAGACCACCAGCGGGTTGCGCAGCATGCTCTTGGGGGTCATGACCACCAGCGGTTTGCGGCACGCCTGGATCACCTGGCGGCGCAGGAGATGAAAATACTGGGCCGGCGTCGAGGGGTAGCAGACCTGCATATTGTCCTGGGCGCAGAGCTGGAGAAAGCGCTCCAGACGCGCGCTGGAGTGCTCCGGTCCCTGGCCTTCGTAGCCGTGGGGCAGAAGCAGGGTCAGTCCGCTCAGACGCTGCCACTTGGATTCACCGCCGGCCAGAAAGAGATCGACCACGGTCTGGGCATTGTTGGCAAAATCCCCGAACTGGGCCTCCCAGATGGTCAGCGCTTCCGGGCGGATTATTGAATAACCGTATTCAAACCCCATCACGGCGTATTCGGCCAGCAGGCTGTTCCGGACCTCGTAGGCGGCCTGACCCTCGGCCAGATGGTTGAGCGGGATGAGGTGGGCGCCGGTCTGGATGTCCATCCAGACGCTGTGGCGCTGGCTGAAGGTGCCTCGGCCGCAGTCCTGACCGCTCAGACGGATCGGATAGCCCTCGGTCAGCAGGCTGGCAAAGGCCAGGGACTCGGCGTTGGCCCAGTCGATGCCCTTGTTCTGCGCCACGGCCGCATGCCGCCGGTCCATCTGGCGCTTGAGTTTGGGGTTGAGGTTAAAACCATCAGGGGGCGTCGTCAGCCGCCGGGAAAGATCGATGAGGGTTTCGGCGGGAACGCCGGTGGGGACGGTCGCATGATCGAAGCGGCCGTGGTAGCCCGCCCAGTTGTCGAAAAAGCGGATTTCGGGAAAAAGACACTCGCTGGTGTGGATCCGCTCGTAAGCCTCTTCCAACTCTGCTTTGATCTCCTCCTGCTGGCGCTCGTTTTCTTCCGCCGCAATCGCCCCCTGGGCTACCATGTCTTCAGCGTAAACCTGGTTGAGGGGGGGGCGTTCGCGAATGCGCGTATACATCTGGGGCTGGGTGAAGTAGGGCTCGTCGCCCTCGTTGTGGCCGTAGCGCCGGTAGCATACGAGATCGATGACCACATCTTTGCCAAAACGGTTGCGGTAGTCCAGCGCCAGGCGGCCGGCATGCACCAGGGCCTCGGGGTTCTCGCCGTGGACGTGGAAGATGGGCACCATCAGCATCTTGGCCACGTCGGTGGAGTAGCGCGTCGAGCGGGCATCCTCGGGCAGGGTGGTGTAGCCGATCTGGTTGTTGATGATGACGTGGACGGTGCCGCCGGTGCGGTAGCCTTCCAGCTGGCTCATGTTCAGCGTTTCGGCCACCACCCCCTGGCCGGCAAAAGCG
>JAAUYD010012179.1_pt1 | contig 11838 bp, 7 predicted proteins | sample 7278101 | NCBI WGS metagenome assembly JAAUYD01 (sample SAMN14350128, study PRJNA611818) | marine sediment metagenome | isolation source: surface marine sediment (0.6m) | place: French Polynesia: Moorea | collected 2018-08 | reverse complement strand
GAAAAAGTATCTAACTTAGAAAAAGTAAAGGGTTGTTTGCAAGCATTTTATGATTTATATGAACTTGCAGATTTATCAAGAGCTTTAAAGATTATTTTTGCAGAATCAAATATTGACAATTATGAGGTTTTACACAATCAGCTTGGAACTTGGGGATACTATAATGAACAAATAAAGCTTTATAAAAAGCTTATAGGTAAGTTTGATACCCAGTTAAATGCTTTTTGGTTAGCCAGTATTAGCAATTCACTTAATGCGCAGGCAAAGTATGAGGAAGCAATTAAGCATTGTCATGAGGCTTTGGAGCTTCTTAACGACAGTCAAAATAACTTTATAAAGACGTTAATATTGGTCAATCTAGGCAATTCTCATTACTATATGGGAAATTTCATAGATTCGATAAAATATCAAACAGATAGTTTGAAAATTGCACAAAAAATTGATGATAAAGAGTCTGAAATGAATGCTTTGGTTGGTTTGGGAAATTCTTATCAGGCGATTGGAGAATATAAAACTGCAATTGAATATTATAAAGAAAGCCTGATAATTTGTGAAAATAAAATAAACTCTATTCGTTTAGCAGGACAAATAATTGGAAATTTAGGCAATTCTTATCAATCACTTGGAGATTATGAAAATGCAGTAAATTATCATCAGCGAAGTCTTGAAATTGCCCGCAAAAATGAAGATAGATTAGCAGAATCAAATGCTTTGGGAAACTTGAGCGTTGATTATTGTTATCTTAAAGACTACGAAAATACCATTGATAATTGTCAAAAGAGTATATATATTTTGCAAGATTTGGAAAATATATATGGTGAAATGCTAGTTATAGCAAACCTTGCCAATGCTTATGCTGCTTGTGAAAACTATGTTATGGCTATTAATTATCAAGAGAAAGCATTATTGATAACTCGTGAAATTCAACACTACCCCTATGAAGGACTGTTACTCTTCAATCTGGGCAATTCTTACTACTGGACTCACAATTTTATAGAAGCAATCAAAAACTATGAAAAAGCTTTGGAAATAATGCGAAAAGTCCTAGAGCAAAAGGAAGATTTTTTCAAAAAATCTTCTAATATTGAAATTTCTAATAATGTGACACCCCTAGGTAGAGGCACATTTGATATGCGATTGATAGATCGCAAAACAGAAATTGGCATTTTAGGGGATATTGCTAATTCTTACATGATGCTTAAGCAGTTCGACAGAGCTGTGAAATATTGTCAAGAAGCTTTGGAGGTTTCAAGAAAAATAAAAGATCGTGAAATGGAAGCACGGATTTTACAAATGCTAGAATTCATATATGGAGTAAATCCTCAACGCTGAAGAGTAGGTTGGGTAGAGCGACAGCATAGACGACCAACAGAAGGCTTCTCATAGAGTAACCCAACAAAGCCTTGATAATGTTAGTCTTAGTTCCTCAGTCTAACCAAGATCAGTTTGAATTTTTATTCTTAACTAAACCGTATTGAATATAGATAAATTTCACCACAAAAACTGCATCAAAAGCAAAACATTAAACGCTATAACTGACAGTTTGAATGGATACAATAAAAAAGAACCAAGAACTGATAGATAAAGTTCAAAAACTTATCAAGTTAGGCGAAGCTTATTACTCAGAGAAAATCTATGCTGACGCTCTAGATTGCTATCAACAGAGTTTGACAATTGCCCAATCCATTCCCGATCAACGTTTAGAAGCCATCGCCCTACTTAGTTTGGGCTGGGTTTATCAAAAACTGGAAGCCGAAGATGGACAATATGAGCAAATGCTAGCATCTCATCATCAGTGTTTGGAAATTGCCCAATCTATCAACGATCGCTGGCTGATTGCGTCTTCTACTATCAGTTTAGGACGTACCTATCTGGAGTTAAAGCAATATAACCGGGCAATTGATTATACTCAGCAAGGACTAGCGATCGCCCAAGAAATTCACCACCTATCTCTGGAGTTGAACGCACTGGTTGGATTACGAAAATACTATGAAGCTTTAGGACAAACAATTCCACCAACAGTTGCATCAGTTATACCTTCGGGACAATCAGTTCTGGCGGAGTTAGGAATTAATTTAGAAGACTTGAAGGTGAAGCGGCGAAACCCGCACCGAGTCCAATATCGAGCAGTACTCAACTGGCTCACCAAGTACCACCCCCTGCATGATACCCAGAATCTCGAACAGGTCAAAGGCTATCTGGAATCCTTTCACCATTTGTGTGAAGCAAGTAACTGGAAAGCAGCCAGTACATTAATATCCGTTAATCTGAATACACCTACACTCGAAGAATTTCACAACCAGCTAAAAACTTGGGGCTACTATACTGACCAGGCTAAACTTTACGAAAGCCTTCTATTCAAAGTTGATCCAGCATGGGATACTGTTTGCTTGAATGGTTTAGCCAATGTTCGTACTGCCCGTGGAGAATATGCAGAAGCGATCACCCTGCAACAACAACATGCAGAAATGGCAGCAGCCACCCAAGACCAACAATCACAAGGTTATGCCCTGGGAAATATTGGACTCAACTACTATTATCTGGGACAATACACCAAGGCAATTGATTATTTCCAGAAAAGTTTAAACATTCTGCGACAGCTTCGAGATTATCGAGCAGAGCAAATCTTCCTTGGCAACCTGGGTTTGGCATACTATGGGCTGGGAGATTATCAGCAGGCTGTTACCTGTCATCAACAAGGGTTAGAGCTAGCACGAACTCATCAAAATCGCCGGGGAGAAGGAGAAGCCTTGGGTAATCTGGGTAATGCCTATGCAGGTTTGGGAGATTTTGTCAAGGCACTTGAGCATCATCAACAGCACTTGGCAATTGCCCGTGAAGTTGGTGATCGTCAGGCAGAAGGAAATGCGTTAGGTAACCTGGGTAATGCTTACCAAGCTTTGGGTAATGCTGCTGAAGCTATTGAATATCACCAGTTGAGCCTAACCCTTGCCAGAGAACTTCAGGATCGGCGAGGACAAGCAGCTTCACTCTGTACTCTTGGTAACGCTTACTTCTCCCAAGGCAACTACTCCCTGGCAAACACCTGCTACTCTCAAAGTCTGCAAATTAGCCAGCAAATTCAAGACCGCAGATGTGAAAGTCAGGCTCTGACAGGCTTGGGATTAATTGATGATGCTCAAGGTAACTATGCACAAGCAGTTGTGTATCATCAGCGAGCATTGAAGATGGTGCAGGAAATTGGCGATCGCGGTAGTGAAGGCGCAATTCTGGGACATTTGGGCAATGCCTACCTGGGGCTGGAAAACTATGCCGAAGCTATTCAATGTCATCAGCACAGTTTAGAGATTGCCTGGAAAACCAATGACCGCGATCAAGAACGACTCGCCCTAGCAGGTATAGGTGACACTGCCTTTTTGGTGGGACAGTATGAACAGGCACTTGAGTTTTATCAACAAAGTTTGGAATTATCCCAGGAACTGCAAAACCTGCGGGGCGAAGCCACTATGCTGGGCAACTTAGGGACAACCTTGCTACAACTGGAGCAATACTCAGAAGCTCAAAACCATTTGCTCGCAGCATTGGAAAAATCCAAAGCAATTCTGTTTTCGGCAAATGAGGCATTGGTACTGCGGAGTCTGGCAGAACTACATCAGAAGCTGGGAGAATCGGAGCAAGCAATGAAATATTGCAACGAGGCACTGGCGATCGCTACAGAATTAGATATCCCATTAGCCCAAGACTGCAAAGAACTTAAACACAGGCTGCTCAATGAGAGTCGGGGATTATGCTGATGATAATCTTTGTAACCAAAATGTTTGTGGAAATTGAGCGGGATGGCGATACCGTTGTTCAGCTAGAAGCCGCACAGGCAGAGCCGCCATACGCAACAGCGCGGACTGCCATTACTGGGTCAATCAGGGCTATTGTAAGCGATTACGCATGGCATTGTTTTGAGAGGCGATCGCAATTCTATCGTCAGCATAACCTGTTGCTATTTCTACCGTTCATCCAGATCCCTACCAACAGTCTCTTGCTGTTGAAGATGTATTTCTAATTCCTCAAGTTGCTGTTCAATAGATTCTAGTTGAGACTCGAGTTGATGCAGATTCACTTTTGATTCCTCAAATTGCATTGTCTGTTTTTGTATTTCTTGACGGAGGGACAGACTTGTCTCATAAGCATACTCAAATTCTCTCGCGAATGCTTGATGCACAGCATTTTGGATTTCAGCGCTGATTGTATCTGCAACAGTTATGGCTAGTTGCTGAGATCTTTCATAACTTGAAGACAGAAGCTCATATTTCAATCGTGAACCTACTGCTTTCTTAATTTTTTCCGTTGTCAGAGAAATCATCTCTACTATTTTACTTATTGCTAGTAACTCTGGGTTTGCGATTGCTGAAACAGCAGCTAAACCTGCGGTCACTGATAGCATTTGTAGTTCCACTACATTACGTCTACTTAAACTAGCCTCAGCTAAGAAAATATTTCTGTTGAAGTTTAGCTGACTGTCTAGCTCACTTTGGATGGCACTCAATTCATGTGAGATACTTTCTAAATCATGCGAGATACTTTCTAAATATTGCCTAATAGATGGCTGTAGTTCAGTGCTTTGCCATTGTGTAAACTCAATGTCCATCCTGCTAATAAGATGCTCAGTTACCTCTGAAGCAACTCTACGGACAGCCGATGTGTTATTCCAAGATAGAAAGTCTTTTAAAGCTAGTGGCTCTCTAACTTCATATTGTTCTACCCAATTATCAATTTGTCTTGCTACTTGATTAAAAGGTTGACTGGTTTTGGCACTGACCAAACTCATGATCTCTTCGCGGGATCTAGAAATTCTTCTATCTAGCTTAGAACGAACTTTGTTAATTATCTCAAGGCGATCTCTCTCTCTTCCATACCGAGCATCCAGATCCGCCTGTTCACTCTGTAAAAGCGAGCCTTGCATAGAAATAGCATCTCGTGATTCACGAATTGATTCTTTCATTACTGCTGAAATCCGATGAAATTTCAACTCCCTTCTAGAAATAATTAATTTATCAATTTCTTGCTCCAAAAGGATTATTCCTGATTTTTGAACTAGATTGCTATTCCCATCCAAGCGTCCATGTAATGCTTCATAAGCGCTAACGAAAAATATTTTCTTTTTTCCACCTTTATTTAGATGTGCCAACCGATTTGTTACATAGGCTTTCAATCTATCTTTATCTTTGTCTAATACGTCATCAAACCTATTACAGATAAAGATAATATTTCTGTTAATATTAGTGATACGTTCAATAATCTCTAGTTCAGATTGAGAAAGTGGAGCAAGTGCAGAGAGAACAAAAAAGACGAGATCATATCTTGTTAAGTAATTTAAGGTTATTCTTTGTCTAATCTCAGTATCATTTAAGCCAGGAGAATCAATAATTTCTAAACCTGACTTCAGAAATGATACAGGCAAAAATACTTCAACCCTTTCACAGAGGCTTTCATCAGCTAAAATATCAGTATGGTTGATTGCAACATAATCTTTAAGTTGCTCAACAGATACCAACATAGACTGCTCATTTGAATAGTGTAATCTCACATGCGGAATGCCTCCCCACTTGATTTCAGTGATAATTGCAGTGGTTGGTAATACATCTGTAGGTAAAATTTCATGATTTACTTCCCTGGCTAATAAAGCATTAATCAAAGTACTTTTGCCTCTCTTAAATTCTCCTAAAAATAAAATTTTGAATCCTTCTGAAAGAGTTTGTTCTTCCAGTTGATGGAGATTATCTTCCCACTGACTCATATTTAGGGATTGTAGTATCGCCGACTGTTGCCTAATAATTGCAATGAGAGCATCTGCCAAAGAAGTATCTAAAATTTGTGCCTGTTTGTTTGTAATTTCTTTTTCAGGGATGACGTTTTGTATCGCTCGCAAGCTGCTTAGAACCTTAATCGTCTTGATTGACAATCCCCAAGCGTTCACCAAGGTGATACTCACTTCTCCCTCAGTTACCTCGTCTGTTGCTGTCAATAAAAACTTCGCCTCGCCATAACTGCCACCAAAGCGGTGCAAAACAACAACAGGTTCTCCAACAGGTTTACTACTGAATAGCTTACTATCAACTGTGCAGTAAATTGGATACTCTTCCTCATCGTACTGCCACTCAAAATTCTCCTCCGGTTGCAGGTCAATCGTCATCAAATAGGTTTTCCCAACCTGTGCTTCACGCGGATAGGTAATGATGGGCTTAACAGCGATCGCCCTTGATAAATCAGTCATTGGATTCACCCTCCGCAGAAGTCAGTTGCAATCTGGTCATCGGATTACCATAGTAGACGTGCAAAGATGTTGCCAGGTAAGCCGTACAAGTGTTTTCACTCACCTCATCTTCCACTGCTTCCCACATCCGTTCCCGTAACCGCCGCAAAATTTCAGGAACCGTCCACTCGGGATATCGCCAATATTCATCTGAGAAGTGATCCACGACCTCTTTTGCTCTTGTGCGATCAACCCGTCTCAACGTCCCCACAATGCCCTTTGCCCCATATTCCAAAAAATTAGTCAATAACGTTCGATGAGTCAAGCCGATCGCAGCATCCAGATTAAGCTGTCCGCTGATAAACACAATACTGGTACCATCCTTAAATAGCTTCGAGCGTTTAATGTACGCGGTTGGGCTACTTTTCAACGGTTCCTCAACGCTAAACCCATCAATAAACACCAACCCAAACTTCGCCACTGGTTTTTGCATCTGGCTCAAAAACTCTTGAAACACTGTAAACTGCTGCCGTTGATACCTCTGCCATCCCCCATATTCCTCATGAGCATAGACCAGAACCCCACCCCCACAGCAAGGATTCACGGGTATTGCTTCTGCCTCAATCTGCCTCTGCCGAACTGTTTGAAATGCAACCCCCACAGGTTTGTTCCCTGACTCCAGCAACTCCCAGGAAATCTCAAACTCGGTGCGTTCATCAATCACCAAACATGGAACCCGATCCGGCAAATCATTTTGCTGCTGGTGAAGCCATGCTAGAAGTTGACTGGCAAGGCAGTTCTGAGAATTCTTAACCCTTGCGTTGCAGTCATCGATGGCACTCAACAAATTATCAGCAGCCAAATTGCCCTCTATTTGCTGATGTAGGTCCATGAGCGATCGCTCAAACTGTCCTCCCCTGGCAAACGTCTTTTTCCCATAATGAGCATGGACGTAATACCGATTATCTTCCATCAGTGCCTGCACATTCAAGGTAATCATCCCTTCTGGCAAACTGCTGTCCAGTGCTATTTGTGCTGTGGTTTGATACACCTGCGATCGCTCAGTTACTCTCTCACCATACAGTTTCGCCAGCAACGTAAACGCAAATGCACTGGCATGACGGGCTGCTTTCTCCTGCCGAATCCCTTCCGGTTCTACTGAATCCTCATTCTTGCCATCAATCAAATCCGAGATACCCCGAATCACCATTGCTGAAACGTTTTGAACTTGCTGGGTTGCTTTGAGAAACCCAAACCCTTCCATTTCAACCGCGATCGCGTCGTCATAATACTTTTGCAAATATTCATAAACCTCAGTCTTGCGCGATGCAATCACTTTTTCCCCTGCCGCAATCGGCTTGACATAAACCCTGGAGGTTGTTTCAGAGGACGTTGCACCTGAACGAATTTGTTCTCGCCAATCATCCTTCCGGGCTTCTGCCTGTGCCCGTTGTTTGAGGTCATAATCGGCTTCTCCCAACTTCGGTCGAGGGAGGGTGCGATCGTCGATAAGTTTACCACACTCGTAGCCATACACCACCGATGCAGCCACCACATCGCCAATCTTCACATCTTTGACTCCTCCTGCAACACCCACAAATAAAATGACTCTGGGCTGAAAGTGCTCAATAGCACGAACCGCTTCCATTGCTGCACTGGCATTGCCCATATCAATCTGGGCGATCGCCACATTCCAATTGCAGTTGTGAGCTTGGAATTGCCCCTGCGTATAAATTGTGCCATTCGGGTGAATCTCTTCTGACAGGTGAGGGGATTGCCCAAGCGGTTTGAGGTGGGCTTCAACCGCTTTATGCTCTACGCCCAATGCGGTCAAAATAACTGCCCAATTGATTGCCGTTCCACCTTCCATTCCTTCATACATTGCAGACATGGGTTGTTTAGGATCTTCCGCCTGTATCATCGCAGCAGGCAACGCACCCGTTTGTCGGATGCTGCCACTCTGTACGAACAACTGGCGAAAACTCCCAGACATTACCCATCTACCTCCCAAGCTTTGAGAGATGGAATCTCCGCAATCTTTGCCCCCAAAGCTTGCGCCAGCTTCATCGGTAAATCTGCATAATACTTTGGTTGAGGATTTAGCACTACAGACTCCACACCTTTCAAAGCCCCAATTTGTCGAGCTACCTGCAAAGCATCTTCAATTCCTCGCTTCCCCACCGGAGGAACCACTCGACCCACTCGACTGGCTTCTAAAGGAACATTCCCCCGCCCATCACTAATCACCACCAGCACTGCTTGTTTTGCTGCACTTCGTCCATGCTGCAAAGCATGACGTAATGTCTGTAACGCCAGATCTAATCCATGGGCCAGGGGTGTCGCTTTGCCTCGATCTACTTCCAGTCCGCTCTGAATGCGAGGCACCAAAATATTGTTTGCTTCTCGCTTCTGTGCGCGTAGTTCATCCCCGGCATCAATCCCTCCCACCTGCACTAGGCAAATACTCGCCCGTTCCACATACGCCCATAGCAGGTAAGGAAGTAACGTCTCCTGCCAATTACGCTCCGGCAAACAGGTATAGTCTAATACTAGTACTAGCATTTGTTCTGGCACTATCGCTCGTATATACCGCCGCAAATCACTAGATTGCAGAATCAGTGGCTTTTGACCATTTTCATTCCGTTTTAAAAGCATCCGCCGTACCCACTCCGGAGGAGTCTGCATTTCTAAAAGGGCTTTCCAGCGTAGCTTCTGGTATTTGGCAGACTCCAATAAAGTATTAACCAATGCCAGATCCTGCAAAATAGTTGCAGGCTCAACCCCAATAATGGCTCCCCGTCCTGATGTTGCTGACTTAAACCGACGGGTAGGCAAGCGCAAAGACCCCGCTTCTCGCTCAGGTTCTGCCTTGTCTTCAGGATAGGGGTTAAAAATTTTTTGACCCATTGGTAACGGAGTGGATAGTAAAGTTTTGGTCGTATCTGATTCAAAAACAGGCTTGTGCTGGAGCGATGGGGTAGCAGATTCAGACCCTGGTAGATTATACTCATCCAATTCTTGACGCGATCGCTTGGATTGAGCGTCCTCTGCTCCTGTGTCAGATTTTACATCATTAGCTAGTGGTTTTTCAGGTAGTTTCGGCTTCAGGGATAATCCAATCATCTCTGCCGCGCGATCGACATCTTCTCGGTTTACTTGTGCCCCTCCCTCTAATTGGGCATGAACCTTTGCCAATCGCAGCAACGCCAAATCTCGTCGAGTACTGTATCCATCCGTTGTTTCTAAATAATCCAATACCCGTTCTCGCGCTTGTGGTAAAACTTCTGGATAGGAATGCTTCACCTGCTGAAGACGACTGACTATCTCCGGTGATAATAGCGGAGTATTCACCCCCATCCAATCGAGCGTTGCCGGGGCTTTCTCAAAGAAAAATCGCTCGTGTTCTAACCAAGCCCGCAGTTGGGCAAAGCGCTGCTCTGAATTCTGAGATTCCCCTCCGCTCAACCGCAACGCAAATCGATCCAGCAAATGGGTTGATACCACCCCAATTCGCTTATGGTCACAGCCAGCTAACCAATACAACTGCGGTTGCCAGCGATCGCGCTGTCCATGCCGCTCTAGATGTGCCACCTCTGACCCCATCAACATCACACAAGCTCGACACGCCGCCAAGCCCAGCCGAGTCAGATCTGGGATCATGACAATGCGAGTTTCCCGATCTCGTCCTGTTGCCAGCAAGCCGGATCGCCAAACAACCGATCGGTCAGCCACCTCCTGCCCCAGTGTCAAACTCCCCCACAATTCCTCTTCTGTCTCAACCGCTCCGATCTGAACCGTCACAATCTGATGTTTAGTTCCTGATTTCAATTCTGGCAGAGGAAATATTTCTCCTCCTGTAATAGCCGCGATCATTTGAGCTAATAGCCCAGCCATTACTTGCAGCGTAGCCGGAGAGGCATCAAATACCAAGATGCTTCGCAGTCCAGGATGCAGGGCTGCACATGCTAAACCCCTCATCAATGGATTATCAAAGTTTGCGATCGCCTTACTCACTGCCCAGAACCTGCTCCAACTTAGCTTCATCCTGTTGATCCCAGGTTGTTTCCTGGCTTTGCTCCATTCCCAATCGACGATGCTGGAAAGCCAATGGCGCAATCATCTTCAAATCTTGATTGGTAACCTCTGCACGATTATGGAGTGCAGCATAAGCACGAGCAGCTATTGCCAAAATACGCTCTCCCCGATTTCCTTCAACCTGAAATGCCTCCGCTAGAGCGACACATCGCTTCAGCGCTTTCTGTAAATTCACATCACGAAACTTTTCTTTAGCCTGCTTTAATTCACCAAATTTCCGCTTATTAGCCGCTTCAGCCTGCTCTAAAAACTTTGAGTTGCCAGTTTCCTTCTGCCTCTCACACTCGTCCTCAAATTTCAAGACATTCTCAAGAATAGCCAGACGTTCCTCCTTGGTGGTTGCTGTAGTGACATTCACCATCAAGCCAAAACGATCTAGTAATTGTGGACGTAATCCGCCCTCTTCTGGGTTCATCGTACCAACCAACGTAAAAAACACATCATCACGAATACTTTGTCCATCCCGTTGCACCTCAAGTTTCCCAGTTGAGGTGACATCCAAAATAATATTAACGATGTGGTCATCCAGCAAATTTACTTCATCGATATACAGCAACTTCTCCTTTGCTTCAACCAGCAAGCCATCTTTCCATTTAGCATCGCTCTGCATCAGCTTGTCCACATCCAATCCACCAACCACCCGATCCTCGGTCGCATTAATTGGTAAGGTTACAGGTAGATCGCCATACATCATCATCGAGAATGCCCGCACAGCAGTAGATTTTCCTGTACCCCGTTGTCCACTAATCAGAACTCCTCCTAGCCGAGGAGCAATATAGGCAAGTTCCAATGCCAATTTGAGTTGCTCCTGCCCTACAATCAAGCTGTAGGGTATAATTTGAATCTCAAATGCCGTTTTCACAAGCCTACCTCATCAATAATACACTGGCAATTACTAAATAACCTTTAGATACAATTTACCTAACAAAAGATATTACTAGTGTCCCTAATCGTTGAGCTTGAACTTTTATAAGTATTCCCTCTCCTCCAAATATTCCAGCACCGCAGCTAAATCATCCATTGCTTGGTTGAACCGATTTAGCATCACTTCTGCTACTTTTGGTTCAGCGTTTGTATTCCCTAACTTCTCCCGCAAAAAATTATCTAAAGCTTCAACCCACAAAGATAAACTGGTATAATTCAACATATTGGTCAAAGGTAATACCAGTAGGTTCTAGCTGGGGTTGCGGTAAAGGTGATTGAGATTCAGTCATAGGTGTTTATTTTCAGCACAGAATCTGAGGACTTTTCTAACATTTAATTTGTGATGGTTACATTAATCTGGGCAGTTACAGCAATATACCCACATCTCATTACTGCCTGAATTGATCGATACTTTCTGCGGTTTGGTTGAAAAGAATCTTACGGCTTTCTTCAGTAACCGTTGGTTGTCCTTGTAACTCAGATGCCCGTGAATAAGCACGGACAACAGCTTGTCGGAAATGAATTTTCTCAAACCAGCGTTGTAAATTGGGAAAATCTTCCAACTTTTGTTGTTGTTTTTCGTAGGGAACAACCCAAGGATAACAAGCCAT
>JAAUYD010214943.1_pt1 | contig 11840 bp, 10 predicted proteins | sample 7278101 | NCBI WGS metagenome assembly JAAUYD01 (sample SAMN14350128, study PRJNA611818) | marine sediment metagenome | isolation source: surface marine sediment (0.6m) | place: French Polynesia: Moorea | collected 2018-08 | reverse complement strand
ATCTTTTTCGTAATGCCGATAATCTGTTCAACGGTTTTCCCCTCTCCATAGATGACTTCGGGAAACCCCTTGCGAAGGCTGCGGTGATGATCTATATGGGCGTATTGAATATCCTCTACAGCGTAGTGGACCAGCTGTTGTTGGGCTTCTTTCACGGAGGTTTGGCCTTGGGCCACCGACTCAAGCAGCTGTTGCAGCGTCTGTTGGTTCATTCATATGCCTCTCTGTATGGGGATGTGGTATTAATAACCGGTTGATGTAAGCTATCGTTCAAACAGGGTCAATAGCTTTTTAAGACTCAGCTTCCAGGATCTGAATATGAAAACTGTTGCCATTATTCCCTCTCGCTATGGATCTACCCGCTTCGAAGGCAAGCCCCTGGCGGCCATCGCCGGCAAACCGATGATCCAACATGTGTACGACCGCACTTCCCAAGCCTTATGTGTCGATCAAGTGGCTGTGGCCACTGACGATTCCAAGATTTTCGCGGCGGTTGAACAGTTTGGTGGAACGGCTGTTATGACATCAGAATTCCAAAGATCGGGAACAGATCGAGTTGCCGAAGCCGCGGAAAGACTGGGTATGGCCATGGATGACATTGTTATTAATGTTCAAGGGGATCAACCTATGATGGATCCGCAGTGTCTGGATGAGGTCGTGGCGCCTTTTGGGGCGGATTCAGAGCTGGGCATGTCTACCTTGGCGTTTCGCATCGTGGACCCTGAGGAGTATACCAATCCCAAGGATGTCAAAGTCGTCATGGCCAATAATGGTGATGCCCTCTATTTTTCAAGAGCGGCCGTGCCCCTGGCCCGTGACGGTGAGACGCAATTCGACAGCTATAAACACCTGGGTGTCTATGCCTATACCCGTGCATTTCTTGAAATATTTCGAAAACTGCCCACCGGATTATTGGAGGAGATCGAAAAATTAGAGCAGTTACGGGCCCTGGAATTCGGCCATCGCATTAAAGTGGTGATTACCACCCACGACTCACCTGAGGTGGATCTGCCGTCGGACATCCCGCGCATCGAAAAATTGATCGCAGGGCAGGCCGGTGCCTAGTATGTTTGTTTACTTGGATACCGAAACCACCGGAACCGATTCCGATGACCGGCTTTGTCAAATCGCTTTTAAAACAGGGCAGGGGACCGTCGTCAACGAACTGTTCAATCCCGGCAAACCCATCGCCATAGAGGCCATGGCCGTCCATCACATCACCAACGAGATGGTCCGGGACAAGGCCCCATTTAAAGATAGTCCCGCCTACCAAGCACTCAAAGAGTTGATTGCAGATCCAGACAATGTCATCGTGGCCCACAATGCCAAATTTGACATATCGATGATCAATCGTGAAGGCATCCATCCCCCAAAGGTGATCTGTACCCTTAAACTGGCCCGCTTTCTGGACAAAGAGGGCGTCATACCCCAATACAATCTGCAGTACCTGCGCTACTACCTCGATCTTAGGGTTGAGGCGACGGCCCACGACGCACTGGGCGACATCCTGGTCCTGGAGATGCTGTTCAAGCGGATTCATGCCAGGTTCATAAAAGACGGTGTAGAAAATTGCATCGACGAGATGATCCGAATCAGTAACTCCCCCATACTGGTGGCGCGCATGCCGTACGGCAAACATAAAGGCATGCGGTTCAGCGAAATTCCCACCGATTACCTCCAATGGCTTTATAGTACCGACCTTGATGAAGATCTAAAGCACACCGTAGGTCACTATCTGGGTAGAGCGTAAAAAATGTCCATTGGACGGTGGGTGGTCTACTTGGTGCGATGTTCGGACAAATCACTCTATTGTGGGGTCACCAATGACATGGACAGCCGTTTAGACGCCCATAACGCCGGCAATGGGGCTAAATATACCCGATCCAGGCGACCGGTCGAATTGGTGGGCACAAGCCGAGAGATGACCAAAAGTGAAGCGTACAAGCTCGAATATCGCATTAAGCGGGTGCCGCCGCACAAAAAGCTTGCCTTATTGGCTCAGATCCAGGCTAGTGATCCTGAATCTCCGCACGATCCCGATGATTATTGAATCATTCAACCTGGTCCTCAGGGCATGGTTTGGGAGCATTGGCTTTGCCTTCTCCGCAAACATTGAAGTTCCAAGTCCGTCTTGAACGTCCAACATCGAACGTCCAACATTGAACATCGAATTAGGAGATCGCTTCGCTCCTTCATATTATATACAATAGACCGAGTGCCTTACTGAACATTCGAAGTTTGACGTTCGATGTTCGACGTTCTATTTGGGCTTTAAGTCGTCTTAATTTTAGGGGATGGACCAAATGCCGGCCTTCTGGGCCAGGGTTTTTACTTCCCGATCGTCTGTTCTTCCAATGTTCCCGGTGATGCAGGCGACGGAGGCGTTCCGGGCGCGGCCACAGCAGGCTTTGGAGTGGTCGGTGTCGTCACGGTGGGCTTGGGAGGTGTTGGTGCTGCCACAGCCGGTTTCGGGGGTGACGGCGCTTTGACCGCCGGGGCGGTTGCCTTGGCTTTTTGGCTCGCCTTTTTTTCGACGGATTTGAGTCTTGCTTCTAATTCCTCTAACTGGGCCTTGAAGTTTTGCCTGATTTTAAGGGTCTCAATTTTCAAGGCATAATCCATCTTATCTTTATCGATCTTAAACTCCTCCAATGCGGAAATCTTTTCTTCATATTGGGTCATCTGGTCTTTTAATTGGCCCATCTGACCCTTGTTTTCCGTCAAAGCATTTTCCAATGCGGCGATCTGGGGCTGCAACGTCTGGTTAATTTGGCTCAATTGTAGTTTGACCTCTTCGAGGGACTGGGCCACATTATTCACATTTTGGTTCAGTTTACTGCTGGTGGCTTTGAACTCTTTTTGACTGGCCATTTTTTTGTTGGCGCTGGCCAATCTATCTTCCAGCTTTTTAATGTTTATTTGAACTTTGGCCACGGATTTGTCGGATTGGTCTTTGAGTCGCGCCAGGTTCTCCTCGACCAATTTTTGGGTCATGGTGAGGCTTTCAAAACGGGATTGCAGCTCCTTTGAGAGGCTTTCCGCTGTAAGTTGACCGGTGTCCTCGGTTTGGATCACCCGTTTCTTAATATCCATATAGGCGATTGCCAAAACCACGACAATCAACACCGGTATCAAAATCGTGATCAATGTCATGCGATGGCTGAGCTTCTCAATTCGCATGTCATCCACTTGGTTTGAAATGGGTGACGCCTCTGCTTCGTCTTCATCCAGCCGCATTTTAAATTGGCCTTTGTCGTCCAGATCTTCGTTCCTCATGTTTATTCCCATTCAATTGTACTTGGCGGTTTTGAACTTATATCATATACAACGCGGTTTACACCGCGGACTTCATTGATAATGCGATTGGAGATTTTGCCCAATAACTTATGGGGCAATTTGGCCCAATCGGCTGTCATGGCATCCCTGCTGGTCACCGCCCTTATGGCCACGATGTTCTCATAGGTGCGGCTGTCGCCCATGATACCGACACTCTTGATGGGTAACAATACGGCAAATGATTGCCACACTTTTTTATAGTATCCGGCAGACCGAATCTCATCGAGAAGCACGGCATCGACTTCTCGTAAAATAGAGAGACGTTTGGCGGTTATTTCGCCGATGACCCGTATCGCCAGACCTGGTCCGGGGAAGGGTTGCCGCCAAACCAAGTTGGGATTCAATCCCAATTGTTTTCCCAGCTTTCGAACCTCATCTTTGAATAGGTACTGAAGGGGTTCCACCAGCTTAAGCTTCATACGCTTGGGCAGCCCCCCCACATTGTGGTGGGACTTGATGACGGCTGTGGGGCCGCCAAATGCGCTGCGGGACTCTATGATGTCCGGATAGAGAGTACCTTGGGCCAAGAATTCGGCATCTTTGATCTTGCGAGCTTCGGCTTCAAACACATCCATAAAAATCTTGCCGATGATTTTGCGCTTCTTTTCCGGATCTGATACATTTTTTAAGGCCGTCAAAAATAGCTTTCCTGCTCTAACGAATCGAATGTTAATCTTCAAGTGTTGTTTGAAGGTTTCTTTGAGCTGTTTGGCCTCATTTTTTCGTAAAAGCCCGTTGTCCACAAAGATACAGGTCAAATTCCGTCCTACGGCCTGGTGGATCAATACTGCGGTTACCGATGAATCCACACCACCGCTGAGACCGAGAATCACTTTCTTTTTGCCAACCTTCTCGCGGATCTCTTCTATGGCGTCTCTGGCAAAGGACTTCATGGTCCACGAGCGCTTGCACTTACATATGGAGTACAGAAAATTGTGCAATATTGCCTTGCCCTTCAGGGTATGCTCGACCTCTGGATGAAACTGCAGGCCATAAAAACGCTTGCGAGCATTAGCCATGGCCGCCACAGGTGTGTTGTCGGTGACGGCAGTGGCGGTGAACCCCGTGGGCAACTTGGTGATGGAATCACCATGGCTCATCCATACCTGGGTGCGCGTGTCGATGGACTTGAGGATGCCGGTTTTTCGCTTTATGTTGAGCTCGGCAAAGCCATATTCCCGTTTACTGGCTTTCTTTACGCTTCCCCCTAACGCATCCACCATAAACTGCATGCCGTAGCAGATCCCAAGAATAGGGATACCCAAATCAAAAATGCCCGGGTCGACACGCGGGCTGTTTTTTTCATATATGCTGGAGGGCCCTCCAGATAGAATAATACCTTCCGGGTTTATCTCTTGGATACGGGCTGCCGAGATAGTGGGCGGTTCTATTTGACAGTAAACACGACACTCTCTAACCCGTCTTGCTATGAGTTGATTGAATTGCGAACCGAAATCGATAATCAGAATCATATGGGCCTCTTGTTGGATTTATTCAATGAACCAAAGTAGTTAAACGGATTGCGAAAACAACCCGAATATGGTAGACACGGCCCAAAAAGTCAATGCTTTTATGATGGTCGCGTCATTGCCAGCCATGATTCACAGATGAGCGAAAATAGATGATTATCCAAATTTACGAGATACAGACGCACGAGGAGGCCGATGATATGATGGCGCTTGGGGTTGATCATGTCGGCAGCGTGCTGTTGTCAATGGATCAGTGGCGCAATTCTCAATTGAGCGGCGTTGTAAAGCTGGTTCAGGCCTCTGGGGGCAAAAGCAGTCTGATCCCGCTCTTCAATGATGTCGAGGCCATTTCGCGAGTTTTGGATTATTATAAGCCCGATATCGTGCACTTCTGTGAGATGCTGCCATGGACACCGGAGGGACCCAACGGGGTGAACGCTATCGTCGAACGGCAGAAAACCATCAAGAATCGCTTTCCAGAGATTGAGATCATGCGTTCCATTCCCATTGGCAGGGACGGCAGGGGGGATGATGCACCGTCTCTGGTCCTTGCCGCGCTGTTTGAGCCTTGGAGCGATTGGTTTCTCACCGATACCCTGATTAGCAGCGACAACGGAGTGAATGACCAGGATCAACCGGTGGCCGGTTTCGTGGGCATTACCGGGCAAACTTGCGATTGGGACATCGCTCGAAAATTGGTTGAGCGAAGCCGAATACCCGTTATCCTGGCCGGCGGTTTAGGGCCGGACAACGTGGCCGACGGCATCGCTGCTGTGGGGCCGGCAGGTGTAGATTCCTGTACTTTGACCAATGCTGTGGCATTGGATGGAAAAGCCTTAAGATTTAAAAAAGACCCGGACAAAGTGCGACATATGATACAAAACGCCCGCGAGGCCGCCGGCGGAATTTAAAAGGAGACCAATCCGATGATAGAAAGTGGTGATTTAAGAAAAGGCACGAAACTGGAGATCGATGGTGAACCTTATGTCATCGTGCAGTTCGAATTTGTGAAACCAGGAAAAGGACAGGCTCTGTACAAGTGTAAGCTCAAAAACATGATCACGGGGGTTCAATTCGACAAGACCTATCGTTCCGGTGAAAAATTTAATCCCGCCGATTTGGAAGAGATTGAAATGGAGTATCTCTACTTCGATGGAGACGGTTACTGTTTCATGAACACGTCCAACTACGATCAAGAGATGCTGACAGCTGATCAGGTTGGCGAGGCCAGTGCACTGCTCAAAGAGAATGTGGTTTGCAACGTCCTGTTGTTTGACGGACGACCCATTGGCGTCACACTGCCCAACTTTGTAGAGTTGCGCATCAAGGAGGCCGAACCGTGGGCAAAAGGAGATACCGCTTCCGGTGATACCAAACCCGCCACCTTGGAGACCGGCCATGTGGTCCAGGTGCCGCCCTTTGTCAATGAAGGCGAGTTGGTTCGAATCGATACCCGTACGGGAAATTATGTTGAGAGGGTAAAAGAGTAATAATAAAAAATAATTACTCGATTTTCTCTATTCTTATGTCCCCATAATAGGTGGTCGCTGATTCACCGGTGTTGTCCGTATCGGTCATGATAGCGATACCAATGACCGGCGGCGGCGCATGGCCGAAGGCGGTCTTGTAATCATTGACAATGTTGCGCTTTTCGTCGATCCATTGGGACGCCAATGCTGCACCACTTTGAATCACCAACACTTTAGATTGTTCCGCATAGGGACTGTCGATCACGGTTCCGCGTGGGGTTTTGCTGGCCCAGATGTAGGTCAGGGCCGATCCGGGCAGCTCCCTTCCGGCAGCAATACAGGCCGCCCTGTGCCGGAAGCGCTCCCAGATGGATTTGCCTTCAGGGATAAATTTAAACGCCACATAGAGCCGTGCAGCGCAATCGTCCCCTTGTTTTGTCGTCACATCCCCATTTTCCATGACGTGTTCAACCCGCCACTGCCAATGAAGCCATGGATAGACGTCAGGATTGAAATTGAGGTTATGGATGAGTCCCGATGCACTATTATTGCTTTCGGCCCTTACAACGGTGCGGCCCTCCATGCGAACGGCACGGTATTGGGTGTGGCGTTCAATGTTGGGAAAGGTCAACGCTTGCCATGGGGAGGATATTTTTCCGGCGGCATCCATGGATGAGAAGGGTTGGATCAATACCGGGCTGTTCGCTGGGCATGTCGTTCCAAAGATCAATGAAAACAACAGTATTGGTGCCAGATAGCATCGGCATCGGCCCCATGTGCAGACCATCCTCACCGGGATTGCATCAATCGCCATCAGAGACCTGATAGATAGCATACCCGCAGGATTTACAATGCTTTTTGTTAGCATCCTAATCCGTGGATTCTTCTTGGGCATTGGCAGGGTTCAAAGCGCGGACAACATACTCTTTGATGCGGTTGCCATCCATGGATTTGACGATGATCTCAAATTTGCCCAGAACGATCTTTTCATTCTCAGTCGGAATGCGGCCGATTTGTTCCAGGATATAACCCGAGAATGTATCGTAATCTGCCGAGTCGGGAATCTCCATAGGAATTGCATCGTTGACTTCATCGATGTCGGCTTTTCCCAACACGACCCAATCCTTATTTTTTTTTCGGATAACCAGTGGCTCCTCTTTGTCGGTTTCATCCCGGATTTCACCGACAAGTTCCTCAATGGCATCTTCCAATGTAATCAAACCGGATACACCGCCGTGTTCGTCCACTACTATAGCCATATGCGATTTTCGTTTTTTGAATTGCTTCAACAAGGAGTCCAACTTTTTATGTTCCGGCACAAAATAGGGCGGTCGCATAATTTTGCGTACATCCGAGGTGGTCTGTTCGTTGGCATGGTGGGACAATAGGTCTTTGACGTTTAAAATGCCCACCACATTGTCGATACTCTCTTCGATAACCGGGATACGGGTATACCCCGAAGCGGCAATGACCTTTAGGTCCAAGGGCTGATCCGCTTCAAGGACGAACATATCGGCTCTGGGGGTAAGTATCTCAGAGGCATTGGTGTCGTCGAACTCGAAAATGTTGTGGATCAGCTCCTTTTCCGCCTCTTTAATTTCACCTTCTTCTTCAACCACTTCCACAAAGGTCATCAGCTCCTCTTCTGTCACCGATGGCGTTTGTTTGATTTTTCCAGTTATCTTGGGAATAAAATCCAGGAAAATCACAATGGGCCAAAATAAAATGGAACACCAATAGATGGGGTAGATGACAAAACGGGCGATGAGGACACTGTTGCGGGTTGCCACGGATTTGGGGATCACCTCGCCGAATACCAGGATGAGAAAGGTCATTACGAGGGTGACGGTACCTACGGCATAGCTGGAGGCGGCTCCCACATCATAGCTTTGAAACAGCTCGAAGGTCATACGGGCGGCAATGGCAGAGGCCGCGACATTGACCGCATTGTTGCCGATCAGAATGGTGCTCAGCAGACGATGAGGATCTTCCTTCATCTCTTTGATGAGCTTGTAGGCGCCACCGGGCATTTTACCCAGATGACGGGCCTTGGTACGGCTGATCGAAAAGAGCGCCGTTTCTGATGAAGAGAAAAAGCCGGACAGCACCAGTAGGATGAATAGCAGTATGACCTGGTCTAACATTCTGGAATCTTTCGTGGTAATTTTGCTTTGCCGACGTAGGGGCGTACCGAAGGAACGGTCGCCGTCCACTTCGAGTCGGTCCGATGAGATGGGGTGTTATATGCGGCGAATCTTAAGTTGGATAAAAAAGGGTCATCCAAGACTTGCTTTTTCCTCCCGAGACGGGCAATCTGCCCAAGACATATGAATTGTTAAGGTATAATATAGCAAAAGATTTTGTATTTTCAAGCAAATAAATGACAAAACCCCAAGTCGGTCATGCCCCTAAACCCTATCCAGGAATATATTCAGGCTTTAATCAAAGCGCAACATCTGGGGGCGGAGGTGGCCGCCCACGATTACAAAGCATCTCGACCCGGTGATTTACACAACATTTCGGAATGTTGTACCCCAAGAAGTCAGTCACTGCTTTCATCTTTGGGGATCCGGCACTTATACTCACATCAGCAGGTCGCTTTAGAGGCCATCCAACAGGGTGAGCATGTTGTGGTCAGCACGCCCACAGCCAGCGGCAAGAGCCTAATTTATAATCTGTCGCTGTTTGACCTCTGTTTAAAAGATCCCACCACCCGCGCCATTTATGTTTTTCCGCTGAAGGCCCTGACCCAGGATCAGCTCAAAACCTTTGAAAAGTGGTCGCTGGCAACAGGGTCGAAGGGACCTTCGGCCGCTGTCTATGATGGGGATACCAGTGACTACCGCCGGCGCAAAATACGGCGGGATCCCCCCAATGTGGTCATGACCAATCCGGAGATGCTCCACTTGGCCTTGCTGCCCCATCATGACAAGTGGGGAGCCTTCTTTGGCGGATTGAAACTGGTCGTTATCGACGAGGTACACACGTATCGGGGCCTTTTGGGATGCCACATGGCCCAGGTCTTGCGGCGATTGATCCGTATCTGCGGCTTTTACGGCGCTCGGCCTAAGTTTGTGTTCTCCTCCGCAACCATTGCCAACCCCGGAGATCTGGCCGCCCAACTGACAGGATTAAAGGTGCGGTCCATTGACGGCAACGGTGCACCCATTGGAGGACGTCATTCTGTATTGATGGACCCCAGCGAGGGGCCTGCTCAAACGGCCATTTCACTGCTCAAGGCCGCCATGGCGCGTGAATTGCGGACCATTGTCTATACCCAATCCCGCAAGCTTGCGGAGCTGTTGACCCTGTGGGTGCAGCAAAGGGCAGGGCGGTTCGCTGATAAGATCAGCGTCTATCGGGCAGGTCTTCTACCCGAGGAGCGACGACGAATCGAATCGGACCTTAAAAGTGGAAAATTGACGGCTGTGGTGAGCACCAGCGCCCTTGAATTGGGGATCGATATTGGCGACCTGGATCTGTGCATATTGGTGGGATACCCCGGCTCCATCATGGCTGCACGGCAGCGCGGTGGACGAGTGGGCCGCAAAGGGCAGGATTCAGCGGTCATCATGTTGGCCGGTCAAGACAGCCTGGATCAGTATTTTATCAACAATCCCCATCAGTTTTTCAAGGGCCGAGCGGAAACCGTCGTGGTCAATCCCTACAATGAGGTGGTATTGAACGCGCACCTGGTTTGCGCCGCAGCGGAACTTCCCATAGCGTCCAAGGACCCATACATATCGTCCCGGAAAATTAAAAGCGCGGTAAGGGAGCTTGAGGTTAAAGGAAAGCTGTTGCGATCAGCCGATGGCCGGTACCTGCATTCCCCCGTGCGCCGCCCCCATCACAAGGTGGATTTGCGTTCCGCTGGAGGTCGTTACCAGTTGTGGCATGGCGATTCTCCCATCGGCGAAGTGAATGAATTCAGACTTTATCGTGATACCCATGTGGGCGCCATTTACCTTCATCAGGGACAAACCTACGCAGTTCAACGCATCAAGAGGGATGAAAAACGTGTTTACCTGGTGCCTTCGCAGGTGGACTACCATACCCGCGTCCGGACCGATTCAGATGTGGACATCGTAGGTATTTATGAGCATAAATATCTAAATAATAATATAGTTTATATTGGTAGGGTAAAAGTAACAGATCAAGTTACCGGGTACACCAAAGTGCATACACGAACCGGGAAGATCCTTGACCAGGTCGAACTGGAGGTGCCACCGTCCGTCTTCACCACCGACAGCATTTGGTTCGAGATCGACAATGAACAATGTTCGCACACCATGGCACAAGGGTATGACCTGTTAGGTACACTCCACGCCGCCGAGCATGCCACCATCGGGATCATGCCGTTGATTATCCTGGCCGATCGAAACGACCTGGGAGGGCTGGCAACCCCGTTCCATCCCCAAACCGGAACGGCGGTGGTTTTCATCTACGATGGCATTCCTGGCGGCGCAGGTCTGAGCCGCCAGGCCTATCGACATGCCGACAGGGTTATCCGCAATGCAGTTGACGTGATCGAACGTTGCGAGTGCGAAAAGGGATGCCCGGCATGTATCCATTCTCCCAAATGCGGATCGGGCAACCAGCCCATGGACAAACTCGGCGCACGATTCTTGCTCAACAGTATCATCAAGCCGGACAAAACCAGGGTTCGCAAAGACGTTAAAGCAAAAATCCATATTCCAAGTACTCCATCTGCATCGGAAACCATTGGCGAGAATCCCCATTTCGGGGTGTTTGACCTTGAGACCCAGCGCTCTGCAAAGGAGGTCGGGGGATGGCACATGGCGCACAGAATGCGGGTGAGTTGCGGCGTGATATACGACTCCAGGTCAGATCGTTACGACGTCTATATGGAGGATCAGGTCGATCAACTCATCGACCATCTGAAGCGTTTCGATGCAGTGGTAGGCTTCAATAGCAGGAGATTTGATTATCAGGTATTGACCCGGTACAGTGACTTCGATTTCAACAGCTTGCCCACCATCGACTTGCTTGAACGGATTTTCCAACAGTTGGGATTTCGGTTGTCCCTGGACCATCTGGCTCAACACACCCTGAACCTGAACAAATCCGGGTCCGGACTGGACGCATTGGAGTGGTGGCAATCCGGGGAGATCGAGAAGCTCGTCGAATACTGCAAGCTGGATGTCCGCATCACCTTGGATCTATATTTGTACGCGCGTACTAAAGGTTACTTGATTTACCAGCAAAAGAGCGGCGATCGGTTTCGCGTCCCATTGGACATTCGGATGCCATAATGCAGAAATGCATCCAAAATCCGATCAGTTGTACAACTCGAACATATTCCGGGCGATGCTGATATACCCCTCATAGCTTAGAATCAGCGTTTTTAACTCATCTTTGGTCAAGAAATAGTCTTTGAAAGTATCTTCGTATACGGGGTAGGCTAAGCGGTCCACTCCGATGCAGGTTCCTGCCATCATGGCCACCATATCGGCCAAGTAAATGGATGCCGTGGCCGGATCTTTTCGAGCATGGGGGTCACTGAGGTGATGGTTCTCGATCATGAAGATGAGATGGGAGTTGAAGT
>JAAUYD010012580.1_pt1 | contig 11841 bp, 11 predicted proteins | sample 7278101 | NCBI WGS metagenome assembly JAAUYD01 (sample SAMN14350128, study PRJNA611818) | marine sediment metagenome | isolation source: surface marine sediment (0.6m) | place: French Polynesia: Moorea | collected 2018-08 | reverse complement strand
GCCGAACTGCCTGATGTGGAGGGGCTGGAACTGGACGAAATGGCCCGGGCCATGCTGGAACAGTGGCTGTCCGACCCCAAGGCCATGGCCGACGCGTTGGGCATGGACGAAAGCCAGCTTAGCAAGATGACGCCCGAGGAACTGATCGAGTATTTCAAGGAGCGCCTCAAAGATCAGGACGGACGCCACGACGGCGGCAGCAAATGGATCGGCACCGGCGGCACCTCGCCGGTGGGCCACTCCGGCTTTCACCCCGGCGGCATGCGCGTGGGCGGCGTCTCCCGCAACAAGTCGGCCGTCAAGGTGGCCATGGAACGGCGCTACAAGGACTATTCACTCTCCGGCCCGCTGACCCAGGCGATGGTGGGTGAGGCGCTCAAACGCCTGCGCAACATGGTGCCTGCCGGCCCCAAAGACCAGGTCAACATCGACGAGAGCATCTACCGCACCATGAAAAACGGCGGCGAAATCGAGATCGCCTTCGACCGTCGCATGAAAGACCGCCTCAAGGTGATTCTGGCCATCGACAACGGTGGTTGGTCCATGGACCCCTACGTGGCGGTGGTGCAAACCCTCTTCGACTACGCCCGGGCCCAGTTCAAGGAGGTTCGGACCTTTTTCTTCCACAACACCATCTACGACACCATCTGGGAGGATCCGGCCCGCTACCGCAAGCCCATGCGCATGGCCGAACTGGCCCGCCTAGATCCGGAAACCCGTTTCATTGTGGTGGGTGACGCCAGCATGGCGCCCTACGAACTGATGTCCCAGGACGGCTCCATTTATATCCAGGATCGCAGCGGCAAGCCCAGCATCGAATGCCTGCGCATGCTGGTGAATACCTTTCCGCACAGCGTCTGGCTCAATCCGGTGTCGGCGCCCATGTGGAACTACACCCGCACCATCATGATGATCCGTCAGATTTTCCCCATGTTCGAGCTTTCCATCGACGGGCTGGAGAAGGCGGTGCAGCACTTGATGGCCGCCTGATTTTCAGTCGTGGAATCGACATCTTGCGGCCCAGATCGGCGTTCTCGCGATATTGAAATCCTCGACGTAGCGTTGCTCCGCCTCCGGTTCCAATATCGCTGCGGCCTTGATCTGAACCACAAGCTACCGATTCCGTGTCAGCAGGATATTTTGCGTTCAAACCGTGATAAACCGGCAAAGAGTCTCATTTCAGATAGTTTCGTAAAAAGCGCCGAGATCTCCCGCTAAACTACAGACGGGACAGGAAGGCTTGCGAGTCCCAAGGAATGAGGTGTACTTGCGGGTACTCCGCAGTGACGAGGGATGACGCGTAACGCAGATATCGGACTTTTTACGGAACCATCAATCCGTGGCCGGATTGATGCGAAATAGAGTACAGGTGTTGTTCCAGATCTGTTCCGACAGCTGTTGCGGATCTTCTTCAAGCACTTCGGCCACCTTCATCAATACCTGCCGGACAAAGGCCGGCTCGTTGCGTCGATATTTGTTGCGCTGGGGTGTGGGCGTCAGGTAGGGGGCGTCGGTTTCCACCAGCAGTCGATCTGTCGGTATGTCCATCAGCATGCGGCGAAGGGCGTGTCCGCGTTTCTTGTTGGTGACGATGCCCGTGATGCCGATATAAAATCCCATCTTCAGATATCGGGACAGCTCTGGTGCAGTGCCGCTGAAACAGTGAACTACAGCCCGGCGGTTGCCGGCGGGGGTGGCCTCGAGGAGCTCCAGAAAGCGCCCGCTGCTGTCTCGCTCATGAAAGATCAACGGCAGATCGGCTTGGTCGGCGATCTCCAGTTGCCGAACAAAGCAGCGCTCCTGATCCTTGCGAGGGGAATACATGCGGTAGAAGTCCAGGCCGGTCTCCCCCCAGGCCACCACCCGGGGATGGGAGACCAATGCGATCAGTTCGTCCAGGGTCTCTTGCGAACAGGCCTGTGCATCATGGGGATGAATGCCCACGGATGCATACAATTGCGGGTGGTCCTTGGCGAGGGCGACCGCTCGCTGCGATGTTCGCCGGTCGATGCCGACAACGATCATCCGTTGAACGCCAGCCTCCCCGGCACGTCGAATGACCTGGGTGAAATCTTGCTTGAATACATTGTCGTCCAGATGGCAGTGACTGTCAAAAATGTTCATTATTGGTTCGTTATACCTCATTTATTAAGTTCATTATTGATGGAATTATAAATTATGCTTAATAATCTGATGCCAGTTGGTTTTGAGCTTGATTTCATAATTCGGGCATTATATTAGCCGGATTCAGTCGGGAAATAAAGCCTCCCTTTGCGGCCTGCCAGCCGCCTTGAAACACCATAGACCCGGAGAACAAGCATGTTCAAGATTGTCAAACGCGAGGAGATGGCCCAAGGAACCGTCATCCTGAACGAAATCGACGCCCCTTTGATCGCCAAAAAAGCCCGACCCGGTCAATTCGTCATCTTGAAGGCCAACGAAGATGGTGAGCGCATTCCGTTAACCATGGCCGACACGGATCCGGACGCCGGCACCATTACCATCATCTATATGGTGGTCGGCAAATCGACGGCATTGTTCAAAACCCTGAAGGTCGGCGACGGATTTCAAGATGTCATCGGCCCGTTGGGCAAGCCCACCCATTTGGAGCAGGTGGGCAAGGTGGTCTGCGTGGGCGGCGGCACCGGTGTGGCCGTATTGCATCCCATCACCCGCGCCCTTAAACAGATCGGCAATGATGTCACCTGCATCATCGGTGCCCGCACCAAAGATCTGCTGATTCTGGAAGCGCAGATGGTGGCGGCTTCCCACGATCTGCGCGTGTGTACCGATGACGGCAGCTACGGCCATCACGGCTTCGTTACCGATGTGCTCAAGGAGGTCCTGGAAGCAGGCGATGTGAAGCTGGTGGTGGGCATCGGGCCGGTCCCCATGATGAAGGCGGTGGCCAATCTGACCCGTCCCCATGGGGTGCAAACCCTGGTGAGTTTGAATCCGATTATGATCGACGGTACCGGCATGTGCGGCGGATGCCGGGTCACCGTTGGTGGGGAGACCAAATTTGCCTGCGTGGACGGTCCCGAGTTCGACGGCCATCTGGTCAATTTTGACGAGCTGATGCTTCGCTTGCAGGCGTATTGTGAAGAAGAAAAAGCCTGTTATGAAGACTTTTGCACCCTTCAAGACGCCACCTGATCGTGCGCGAATTCAGAGCCATCCATAAATGGCCGATTTGCCCGATATCTGCGTTACGCGTCATCCCTCGTCACTGCGAAGTACCCATAGGTACTCCTCATTCCTCGGGATTGAACAGGTATGTTCGTCGAAAGGATGATAATCGGTTTGCTGTTCGCTCGCTCACGCTCGCTGTCGCGGCCCGCAAGCCTTCCTGTCCCGTCTGTTGTTTAGCGGGAGATCTCGGCGCTTTTTACGAAAACATCTGCTTTTGGACTTTTTACGGGTCCATCATAAATTGAACGTGAACATACTGCGGTCAGGCGCCGATGGTTGGGTTCGTCGCACGGGGCCGTTGAGATGGAGGGTTTGAGATGACTGCCAAAACCAATAAGAAAACCAAAACACCCCGCGTGGCCATGCCCGAGCAGGAACCGGAGATCAGAAAACGCAACTTCGAGGAAGTGCCCACAGGCTATACTGTTGCCATGGCTCAGGAGGAGGCGGCGCGCTGCATCCAGTGCAAAAAACCGAGTTGTGTCAACGGGTGCCCGGTAGGCATAGACATCCCCGGGTTCATCGGCCTGATCACCGAGGGTGATTTGACCGGAGCCATCCGCCTTGTTTGGTCAAAAAATGCGCTGCCTGCGGTTTGCGGTCGGGTGTGCCCCCAGGAAATCCAGTGTGAAGGCCTTTGTATTGTTGGCAAGCGGGGGGAACCGGTGGCCATCGGCAACCTGGAGCGCTTCGTGGCCGACTGGGAGCGGGAAAACGGCACCGGCGCCCTGCCGCCCAAGGCCGAACCGACCGGCAAGCGGGTGGCTGTGGTCGGCTCCGGCCCCTCAGGTCTCACCGTGGCCGGCGATCTGATTCAAAAGGGCTACGACGTCACGGTGCTCGAGGCATTTCATAAACCCGGCGGCGTATTGGTTTACGGGATTCCTGAATTTCGCCTGCCCAAGGCCATCGTCGCCCAGGAGGTCAATTTCCTGGAGCGCTTGGGCGTCAACGTCCAAGTCAATGCTGTGGTGGGGCGCACCGTCAGCCTGGACGAACTTTTCGAACAGGGCTACGAGGCCATCTACCTCGGCGTGGGCGCCGGCCTGCCGCGCTTTATGAATCTGCCCGGAGAAAATCTCATCGGCATCCTGTCGGCCAACGAATATCTGACACGGGCCAACCTGATGAAAGCCTATCGCTATCCGGATGTGGACACCCCGATTCCCATCGGCAAAAACGTTGTGGTGCTGGGCGCCGGCAATGTGGCCATGGATGCCGCCCGCACTGCTATGCGCCTGGGCGCCAACAGCGTAAAAATCGTCTATCGGCGGTCCCGCGATGAAATGCCCGCCAGAGCTGCCGAGATTCACCATGCCGAGGAGGAGGGCATTGAATTCTTCCTGCTCACCAATCCCACCAAATTTGAAGGCGACGACAAAGGGCGGCTCACCGGCATGGAATGCCTCAGGATGGAACTGGGCGAGCCCGATGACTCCGGTCGGCGTCGTCCCGTGGCCATCCAGGGTTCCGAGTTTCACATGGATACCGACCTGGTTATCGTGGCCGTGGGCTCCGGTGCCAATCCCCTGCTGACCCAGTCCACGCCGGATATGCGATTGAATCAGTGGGGATACATCGTCGCCGATCCCGAAACAGGCAAAACCTCCAAAAAAGGCGTCTGGGCCGGGGGTGACATCGTCACCGGGGCTGCCACGGTGATACTGGCCATGGGCGCCGGACGCAAGGCCGCCGACTCCATCCACCAATATTTGACCTGGGGGTGGTAACCGCTTCCTTCATCGCCCGATTAAACGCATGGCAGCGTCATATGGGCGTATTGACGCTAAATGGGCCTTGTGAATTCGTGGATGGCTGCCGGAAGAATTGTTTTCAGCGGTCGTTAATGTGGGAAAAGCCGATCCGATCAATCGAAACGGCTTTTGTTTATCTGTGATTACGGCTGCGGCGACCACCCTAATTTCAGGTAAATAGGTCTACCGCATTCTGAAGGGCCTGGTTGGAGATGCTGGCACTGGTCTGCCCGAGCTGTTCCGCGGTCAGCCGGGCCAATTGAGCCGCCTCTTTGTCGGAAAGGTCGGCTGCGGTGTTGTCTCGCTTAGCGGCTGTTGGACTGGTCAATTCAGCAACTGCGTTTTTAGATGCATCAGACAGACTGATGCGGTCATCCGGGTCGCCAGTGAGTTGCGCGGCTTGTTCTTTGGGCGCATCTTCTCTATCCCGCTTGACCTGACCGGTTCGTGGTGTGGATTCGATGCCTCGAACTTTGGCGTTGACCGAATTGTTGGTATTGATCTCCATGCGCGTCTCCTGGTAGCGGATTCAAGGCGATATCGATTCCGCACTTTTTATTTGTGTGTGCGTCGGGCCGGGTCATCTATACCGGCACCGTCAGGCAAACAATGGTTGCCCGACCGTTATATCGGCAACTGGCACCGCAGACTTGAGGCTTTTTTTTATTTTTTTTCAAGCAGCCGGTCAATCACCTCAGACTTGACGGAAAGCGGTATCCCTTGGCCCTCCGGATTTACCATTGTCAGGGCGGCATCCAGCGCCTCCCTGCAGATAAAGGCGCCTGCCAGTTCGCCTCTGTCGGCCGCTTGGACAAGATGGTTTGGATCGCTTAACCGGTTGAGCAGCCGCTTCAATTGATCATCCAGGCCTTGAATCGAACGCTTCAATTGATTCGCGCTCAATTGCCGGTCCAACACCGCCAATGCATATACCGTATCGAGCGTTGCCTTTTCGATAAACAGCTCTGCTACGCGGCCATCCGTTGTGGCCGTTGCCAGACTGGCCCGTAAACAGGCGTCAGCTAATTTATCGAAGTTCTGGTCCAACTGCCGGGAAAGCGTTTGCAGTTCCTTGGACCTCAGGTTGATGCGACCTGATATGGCTTGAGTAATTGGTTTTTCCATTTCAGAAATCGATCGACGGGAGGCTGTTTTGCGATCCGGCGCAATACCGAGTCCGGTGAGAAAGCGTTCCGGTGGATAGGTTTGCAGGGCGTTATCAACCCATCCCAGTCGATCATCGCCTTTTACCGTTACGGGAGCCTTTCTCTTCAGTCCGGTCCCTTTGGACGGAACCGACACCTGTGGCGATGACGATGCCGATTCTTTTTCATGCGGTTCGGGCGAGGGGGCGATGGCAGCCTCTTGGGCGCATCCCCAACCGATAATCAGGACAAGCGCGAGCACGATGGTCAATCGCATGAATGGTTGCATGTCGTCTCCCAAACTACCAGAATTGGCACCATCAGTTTTAGATGCCGTATTGCAGATTTTATAGACCCTGTTGATGGTTCATGCAATCCAATACCGTGTGCGGGCCGGAAGGCATCCATACGAAAATAATGAAACCATTGTGCGTGTTTGACAATATCTAACCACGCCTTAAGTTAACCGCGTAAATGACTGAATAATGTATAATCAACTGACGATTCAACGTGTTCGCGATCATCATGGAGGCATGAACATGGCTTTTGAAACCAAGGAAGAAGTGCTCGAAAAAGTACTGGGTATGGAAAAACCGATCTGTCCTCACTGCGCCGGGCAGATGAGCATCTGGGAGGTGCCGCCCATCAACGTTGGCGACGGTTTGGGCTGGGGTTCACCGTATCTGTTCATGTGCTTTAATGATGAGTGCTCGCTGTACACGCAGGGATGGGATAACATGATGGACAATTACGCCCATCACGCCTCCTATCGTTGCATTAACTTTCCCGGAACCGACCAGTTCGAGCTGATCCCCGTTTTCAGCCCGGTCGGGGCCAAAGGTCAGATGATCGACGACAAGGTGCTGGCCGAAGAAGAAGCCCTGAAACAAAACATCAAAAAAGGATTTTCCATTCTTGCCGACTGTTACGTCAATCAAGACGGTGTGTCGATTCTGAGACTGCTCATGGATCCGGCCGAGCCGGTGCGGGTTCGCGTAAAAGCAGCAGAGATGATAGGGGATATCGGTGAGCTGGAATCCATTGAACCCATCCGCAACCTCAAGTTCGGCAACCAGTTGCTTCAGGAACAGGTGGATGCCGCAGTAAATAAGATTCACGAACGCTTTTTCACCCGAGAGTGCCCCTTTTGCGCAGAAATCATTAAAAAGCGCGCCAAAGTCTGCAAACACTGCGGCAAGGATGTCGCCGGTCAGTAATTAATGTTTTCTATCCCCCATCCCCATTGATCCAATGCACCGCCTCCTCCTTCGGCGGGGAGCGGTGCACGCTTGCCTCGAGGCTGCCTCCCCGTTACAATACACTTGGAATTCAATCGTATCATAATTGTATGGTTTGACTTGCGAGGAGCAGTGCAAAACGATCATCACATTACCCCCATGCTTTCTGCCTTGGAACGTCTCAAAGCGGATCTGAACGATTGCCACCCCAAGGCCGTGCTGCTGTTTGGTTCGCTGGCCCGCTACCTGGCCGGTGATCCGGGGGACCACCTACCCAATGATATAGACCTGCTCGTGATCACCAACAATACGCCATTTCTGGTTATGAACACCGATTATGGGTGCCCGCTGGAGCTGCACAGCTTCAGCGTGGATCGAATCGTGGGGATTGCCCGCAGCCTGAGGTATGACAGCCGTCCGGCGGCCCTGTCCAAACTATATGGCCGGGTGCTGGCCAGGGAGCACGCCATTGATGTCATTGCTGCCGCCATGATGCTGGGTCCCGCATACGGGGACTTCGGGATCGAACAAATCGACATCGACGGTGTCACGGACACCCGTGACTATTCGATTCACAGGGTTCTGCGGGGCAACGATTGGTGGGCGCAGTTGTGCAGCTATGCCAGACAGCGGCGCGGCCCATGGATGCGCTTTACCGATAAGCTGGCGCACACCTATGAATTCCGGGCAATGTGAGCACCTGATTGCTCAACCATTCCGGCGGCGCACATTGACATTCATGGCGTCGTAGGATCGGAAAACCAGCTTTTCCCTGCTTAACCGGTCGGCCGGTACGGGCGGGAGCGGATCGGATTTGGCCAGCCTAGCGGCTTCATCTCTGGAGGGAATCGACGCCAGCCCATCCCCCCGTTTCCTGCCGGTTCGTGTATCCAAGACAATGGCTGTCTGACCATCCGAAACCACTGCCAGCGGCAGGGGCGTTGCGGCCAACAGACGCGCGGCACTGACGATCTCACGCTCCCGGGAACCCAGAGATCCGGCCGCGCATTTGATCGCCATCAGTGGACGTTCATCCACCTGAACCACAAGGTCTACGGTCGACCGGTAGATCTCTCCATCGATATCGACCTCGATGGGCGCATCTACCATCACCTCCGCGCGCCGATACCCCTTCTCCTCGACCAGGTAGCGTTCTACCCGCTGGCGGTTGATCTCCGCTCCGATATTGGAAATCGATTGCCCGGTAATGAAATCGACGATCACATCCGGATTGGTTTCGATGGTCTTCATGCTACACTCCATGACGGTTCGGCCTCAGCGGCGGGAGTATCGACCGGTCCGATTGATGATGCTTCAGACCAAGTACAACTCAATAAAGGCGTTGCGGTAAACCCACCTCGCCGAACAGGTTTGCTTGTCAGTGTTACTTCAGACGGCAACGCATCTCATATTGGGTAAGGGTTGTCAAACCGATGCCCGCCGAACCATGGCCACAAGGGCAGCCACAACGATTACCGCACCTCCGGTCAGGGTGTGCACCGAAGGTGTTTCATGCAACAAAACATACGCAAACACAATTCCGTATACCGGTTCAAGTCCTGCGATCACGGATGCCAGCTGCGCGCGAACACGGGCCAGCCCCCGGATGAACAAGGCGTGGGCCAAGGCTGTGCAGAGCACTCCCAAAATGGCCAACATGCCGATCTGGCGCGCATCGAAGCGAATATCGACCAGCGCCAGAATCGGCAGCAATACGGCCGCCGCCACGGCGTTCTGATAGAAGGCGATCACGACCGATGAATAGCTCTGCACCCATTTGCGATTCAACAGAGAGAGGATCGCAAAGGAAAGACCGGACAGTGTACCCCACATAGCACCGTAAAACACGGCGCCTCCGAAGGGTGACGGATAGACCATGATGCCCAGGCCCAGTACCACCAGCGACGCCGTAACCAGGTCGATGGCCCGGCGTTTTTCGTTGAACCAGTAAGGCTCCAACCAGACAATGAAGATTGGAAAAGTGGAAAAGGCCAGCAAGCCAACAGCCACGCTGGAGACCTGGATGGCATGGAAAAAAGTGATCCAATGGGCCGCCAGGAGTATTCCCAGCATACAGAAAATGCCGATTGTGCCGATATTTTTGGGTAGTTGGTATCGCCTGTCAACGAGCAGCAGGGCGCCCAAGGCCAAGGCGGCGAAACCGGTGCGACCCAAAACAATGGACCAGGCGGGCAGGGCTACCAATTTACCGAATAGTCCGGCCAAACCGAAAAGCAATACGGCGATATGGATTTCAATCAGTCCGGATGGTCGTGTAGCGTCCAATTTGCTTTTTTTTCAAGATGGCCTCAACGTTTCGATTCATATAATGAATCGGGCGGTTTGATCAATCCCATAATTGGGTCTATTGAATTGTTTACGGGCGCATGGCATGCTGACGTGCTCTGGCTTGATTACTCATTCGATCAGGGAAATACGATGAAAAACTCCCGCAATACAATCATGGTCATCGGTCTGACCGCCATTCTAGTGGCCGGTTTCACCGCATCGCTGCCGGCTGCCGTTTACAAGTACAAGAAAGATGGCGTCTGGCACTTCACCGACAATCCAGGCGATGTACCCGCATCTCAATTGAATGGGTCGACCGCAGCCCAAGCGCCTCCCCAGGCGATAGACGATCTTAAGAAAAGGCTGGTGTCAGCCTTGAATCCAAACAATGATATCGAGCGCGCCACCTTGGCCACAGTGGCGATCGAAACCAGTTTTGGATACGGTACGGGGTTCTTTGTGACGGACGACGGCTATATTCTCACCAACAAGCATGTGATCCGTAAGATGAGCGGCCCGGGCACGGCAGATGACCCGGCGGCTGCAGCGCGGGCCAGCGCCCTGGACCGTTTTGAAAAGCAGTTGCAGCGGGAAATGCAGCGGCTAGCGGAGGCCCATGACGATCTGGCCGCATTCAGGTCTTTCATCGACGGACAGCCTGAATCCGCCACCCGGCAATACAATGAATCGCGCTACCAGGAAGGGCTGCAACGCTACCGGCGCTGGGAGAAAACGCTCAATGCGCATCGACAGAAACTGAACGCGGAACGATCCGCTTTTGAAACCACCCTGGTCCAACAGCGTGTCGATGCCAGCCTGGCCGGATTGAATCGCCATTTCAGCATCTACCTGGCGGACAACACGCAGCTGTATGCCTATGTGGTTGACGTCAGTGAGACCCATGACTTGGCCCTGTTGAAAGTGGACGGCTATATCACGCCCTTTCTAACGCCACAGAATCCCTTCGCCTCCGCCCAGGGCGATTCGGTATACGCCATCGGCAACCCCGTGAAACTGAGAAATTCGGTTACCTCCGGCGTGATTTCCGGGTTTCAGGGAACGTTCGTCAAGACCAATGCCCAGATCTATCCGGGCAACAGCGGCGGGCCTCTGGTGACCACCCAGGGACATGTCATCGGCATCAACACCTTCAAGCAACTCACCCATAAGTTTGAGGGGCTCGGATTTGCCATCTCTATCAAAGTGGCTCTGGATGCCTTCGACCCCATTTGAACAGCCATTTTCGGGCGCTATACGCAAACCCTCCAGGCCATCTCTCAGCAGCTGTTTCATCACGCCTGAGGGCCTGCCAAACCGGTTGACAAAAAAAGTCGAACCGTAGTATGCAAGGTCTGCATTTCATTTCATTTCTAATGGTTAGACGTTGCACCGAAATGCTGGTGGCCCGGTGATCGATGCGTGCACCTGCTGGTCGGAGCAACACGGTTCCAAACAACGCGCGCGACAGACGTCAACGCGGATATTCGGGAGATCGCCGATCGCCTCGCTTGCCTGTGTGCGGCACTCCCAACGGATGAATGGCAGATCTGATCACTGTTATTCAGGCTGGCTGAACATGCTTTGGATCGCCAACCTGTTCAGCAAGCGATCTCCATTTTTATCGATACGGATCAACACAAACCTAAGTTCCGTATACAGCGGGGAGGCCGGACAGCCCATGAGCACATCCTGCAGACGTTCGATCATTCTCATCCTTTGGTTCGTCGCTGTTACCTTCACCATGATTGCTGCAGGGCAATCGTCGCTGGCTTCAGACGGGCAAGATGCGGCTGTCGGGCAACACGAGGCCGTCACCACACTCGCCGACCACGCTGCTGATGACGAGCACGCTGCGTCACACGGATCCGGTCACCACGGTCACGAGGACCTGGGACCCATGCTGCCGTTGTGGAGTTGCATTCCTTTTGCCTGTATGCTGCTCTCCATTGCCCTCTTCCCCCTGATTGCACCGGAGTTCTGGCACCACCATTTCGGCAAGGTCTCGGCCTTTTGGGCGGCGGCGCTGGCCGGGCCGTTCCTGTATGCGTACAAAGGGACGGCGCTTTACGAGATCATTCACATCATTCTGGCGGATTATGTCCCTTTCATCATTTTATTATGGTCCCTGTATACGGTCTCCGGGGGCATATTGCTGAAAGGATCCTTGCGTGGGACACCGATGGTCAATGCAGTGATTCTGATCATCGGGACGCTGCTGGCTTC
>JAAUYD010086591.1_pt1 | contig 11842 bp, 14 predicted proteins | sample 7278101 | NCBI WGS metagenome assembly JAAUYD01 (sample SAMN14350128, study PRJNA611818) | marine sediment metagenome | isolation source: surface marine sediment (0.6m) | place: French Polynesia: Moorea | collected 2018-08 | reverse complement strand
TGTAGAACCTTAGAGCCTACAGCTCGGAGAGAGGCGAACCTTAAATATTCATTCTTCAATCTTCAATCTTCAATCATTGGTATTTGTAATTTGCTGAAACCTTCACTTACCTATAACATGTTGTTAAAAAGAAAATGGACTACGGGCCTAAACTGCCCGCGCCAGGCTGAGTACATCAACATGGGCTGCGCCGTGGCGCACCAACAAACGCGCACATTCATCCACGGTTGCACCGGTAGTATAAACATCATCAACTAGCAGTATACGTTTATCGATAATCTTGGCCTTGTCTAAAATCCCAAAGGCGCCTTTTATGTTCGCTGCTCGTTGCTTGCGGCCAAGGCCGGATTGCGGCGCCGTGGGAATACTTCTGACGAGAATGTTGTTCTCAACCTGAAGATCACTCGGGTCAAAAGGCAGCTGTCCGTTGATGGTTTGCCAATATCGAGTTAAAAGAAGGGCTTGATTAAAACCCCGCTCGCGGAGCCTTTTTATATGCAGGGGTACCGGCACCACCACATCGATGCTGTCTTTGTCCCAAAAAAGCATGAAAGCAGTCAGGAGAAGTTCACCAAGGGGTCGGGTCAGTTGAATTTTGCCCTTGTATTTGTAACAATGAATTACCTCGGTAAATACCTGCTCGTAAACCAGAGGCGCGCGAGCGATGCGAAAGTTTTTCGGCGATGTGCTGCACTCACCGCAAGGGTGATCTAACCCGTGTCGGCTTTCAAAGGGAATCCCGCAGCAACTGCACAGCGGAGATTCAACCGCAATCAATCCGTCGATGCAGTCCCGGCACAAATATTCCGACATCAACCGTTCAACCTGCAGTTGGAGGCTTGAACCTAAATCAACTGCCCCTGGAAACTCTTCATTATCTCCTTCCGGTGGGTTTAGAAAGCTTTTGCAAACCAGACACTTCGGCGGAAATATCGTCCTGCTGAGGATCTTGTGTAGCCTTTTTATTGTCTGAGGCATGGAAACTGGGTATTAGGTACTGGGTACTGGGTATTGGGTAATTTTCAGAGTGTTACCCCATTGAGTCAAATTCAATTTAAAATGATAACGCCCATGTCCTTCGGCAATATTAGCTGAGATGGAATCAGCCGCACGAACCAGCTGTTTCCCGATTGTGTCTTTAGCGAAGTAGTCCCATTTAATACAAATTTCCCATATTCTGTCCGACAAGTCTTCCGCCATTTGATATATTTCCAGATCCTCAACTTTGAAAACCATATTCTTGTCCCTCTTTTTTTATATGGAAATACGGTGAAAGTCTTCATGATTTATAATAAAATTTTCGCTGTCCGTATCCAAAACTCAAAACCCAATACCAAATATCAATCCTTAATCCCCAATATCTATTGCCCAATACCTAATATTTGTTTCTTTGTCGAAAGGCCTCGTACATTGCAACCGCTGCAGCCGACGAGACATTGAGGGAATTAAAGGTCCCCAGCTGGGGAATGGAGACCATAAAATCACAATTTTTTGCTACTAGAGGGCGTATCCCTTTTTGCTCACCGCCAAGCACAATGGCGATGGACCCGCTCAGATCTGCTTCATAAATCGATTGCGCCGCATTTTGCTGTAGACCCATGACCCAAAGGCCGCGACTTTTGCAATATTTAATGGTTTGCACCAGATTGGTAACCCGAACCAGGCGGATGTGCTCCAGAGCTCCGGCAGAAGCTCTGGAAACCGCCGGTGTTGGCGAAGCCGTGCGGTCTTTGGGCATAACAATGCCATGAATTCCAACACACAATGCTGTCCTGATGATGGCCCCAAGATTCTGGGGGTCCTGGAGGTTGTCCAGCATCAACACAAAATACGTTGCATCCTGACCTTGATCCGCGTGCAAAATATCCTGGACAGTGACCATAGGGTAAGGACTTACCGTTGCGGCCGCGCCCTGATGGCCGATCGTGTCAGCCAGGGTATTGAGATTCCCGGATTCTATATTTTTTTTATAAATACCTCTGGCCTCTGCAATCGACCTGATTTGGTCAAGACGCTCGGATCTTCTTTTTTTGTCAAGATAAACCTTATAAACACGCCGCCGTCCGGCGGCCAGGGCTTCCAATACCGGATGGATACCATATAGTAATTCGGTTTTCACGAACGATATCTCTCAAAAATGGCGATCAGTTCCGCAATCGCATCCGTCAGTCGATCATTGATAATGATATGACGGTAGACGTCCTTTTGAGCTATTTCATCCTGCGCATTCTTCAAGCGTACCGCAATTACCTCAGGACTGTCGGTACCTCTGGATTGTAAGCGGGATTTTAACGTTTTCAAGGACGGCGGCATAATAAAGATGGTGACACCGTCCGGATAGCGTTGCAGAATCTGACCAGCGCCTTGAATGTCGATATCCAGCAAAATATCCCGCCCGTCATTCAACTCCCCATCCAGAAAGTCTGCACTGGTTCCGTAATAATGGCCGTGTACCTTTGCCCATTCGGCCCAACGCCCTTGCGAAATTCTCCTTTCGAACTCATTTTTAGAGATAAAATGATAATCCACACCGTTTTGTTCACCGCCACGCAGCGACCGAGTGGTGTAGGAAACCGAGTAAACCAGATCCGAAAAACGATTTAGCACCGCGCGGCAAAGGGTTGATTTGCCCGCACCGGAAGGCGCCGAAATTATAAAAAGAACGCCTTGTTTTTTGGTCCCACGGGACGTCATCTTTTTCACACCCTTTTATATTAAGTAAGCTCGTCCGTTTCCTTTACTTCGATTCTCTTTGCATGTTGTAGCGCTGAGAGACGGTTTCAGCCTGGATAGCGGAAAGCACCACGTGATTGCTATCCATGACGATCATGGAACGGGTTCTACGACCGTGGGTGGCATCGATGAGGCGTTTTTCATCCCGGGCCTCGTCTTTGAGACGCTTCATCGGAGCGGAATTCGGAGACACAATGGCAACAACCCGATCGGAAACCACGGTACTCCCAAAACCAATATTTAACAAATTCTGTTCCATTCATTCCCCCTTTTTTATAGCTTGCTGCTTAAACCTAAATTGAGCGGGTTATTTTTTTCTCAATCCACATCCTACATATTCCCCCGGACCGGGAGACACCCCCATAAACACTTAACTCCGTTCATAAGCCACCGTCATGGTTTAGGCTTGGATCAGTGGGCTGCAATCACCCGGCAACGATGGAACCTTAACAATGTTCATCGACAGAACCGGTGATTTAAGAAGGGAGCTATGCTACATTTTGGATTTGTTCCCTGATCTTTTCAAGCTCTGATTTGACTTCCACAATCCTGTGTGCAGTGTCGGCCTGACCAATTTTAGATCCTATGGTATTGAATTCCCGGTGAAGCTCCTGCAACAGGAAATTGAGCTTTCGGCCCCCTGGTTCTTCAGAATTCATGATATGCCGAAACTGCTGGACATGGCTCTTTACCCGCACGATCTCTTCTGAAATATCGCTTCTGTCTGCAAGAAAGGCTGCTTCCTGGGCAAGGCGTCCGGGGTCAATCTCCACCATTTCATGGGTTAAGGCCCCTAACCGCTCCTTTAACCGTTGTTGGTAGTGATTCAATAACCCATCTGAATCGTTTTTAATTTCGCCGATGCAGTTGTCGAGGTAATCCAATCGTTTTAATAAATCGGCGGCCATAAAATCACCTTCTTTTTTCTGCATCATGTCAAGATTTTTCAGGGCAGCGGTGAGACATTCCTCAATCACCGGCCAGATGATTTCGGCTTCAGCCACCCGTTCCGTCTGTTTGATAATTCCGCCAATGCTCATTAAAAGTTCCAGGGATATATTATCATTCAGACCAAACTTATTCTTCAGCTCGGTCAGAGCAGACTGAATTGCCCGAACCCGCTCATGGTCAACCTCAAAGACAATGGCCCCCTCGGACTGATCCTTTATCTGAATTTTGACTTCCATTCGGCCTCTGGCAATGTGCTCTGCAATTCGTTTTTTTATTTTTTCTTCCAGGTATAAATAACCGGAAGGCACGCGCAGCATGACATCAAGATGTTTGCTGTTATAGGCGCGGATATCTGCAGATACCGTAATTTCCTCTAGGGTCTTTTCAGCCGTAGCAAACCCCGTCATGCTTTTGATCATAATCTGTATTCTTCTCCTTTACCTTTTTAAATCAACCGCATACTTGTGGCGAACCTGCTCGAGAAAGCGCCGTATGGGCTGGTCGGCATAATCAGGGTAGGTCCACGGTAAGGTTTCAAATGCGCCATTTCGATAAATCAGGGTTAAATCAGCATAAATACATCGGCCGATATAAATTCTATGGGAATAATTTTTTCCAGAAGCCAGCACAAAACGCTCATAGAGCAAATAGCCGGGGTCTATATTTACCCTGCGTTTGCCACGCTGCGAATATGCCTGTTCCAGCCGGTTGGTGGTTAATTTAATGGCAGCCAGGTCCTGTTGATCGATCAGGGTTTCAAATGTGAGCAAACGTCGGTATAACGGCGACCCCAGTTCCGATTCATAGTACGTCGTGTAGCCAAAGGGCATCCAAGAGCTGACGATATCTGGAGAACCGTATACGGAGGAAATTTCAGCGGCCAATGGTTCAAACAAGGCCCTGTCTTTCATTAAAAGTCCGACAACCAGTTTCGCGGGCTTTGGTTCCTGAGGTAAGCTCATTTAACAAATCTCGAAAAAGGCCTGGCGGCTGGAAGGCTGGGAGGCGATAAAGCGTAATATGTCTGAGAATCCATAGCATCCCGGCTTTACAGCTTCCCAGCGTCCCAGCATATTGTACGACTAATCCTCAAGCGGCTTGGCCTCGTCGATCAGCATGATCGGGATATCCTCCCGAATTTCATAGCATAGCTTGCAATTATCGCAAACCAGGCCATCTTCTGTTTCATTCAGATAAATATCTCCTTTGCATTTCGGGCATGCTAAGATATCCAATAGTTCCTGACTGATTGCCATAACTGTCTCCCAATGATTCAATGTTTTGATTGGTAAATCATCTAAGTCCAACCGGAAATGGCTTATCGCCGACAGCCAGCAGTTGGCAGATTTGGAGAAAACCGGGAAACAACAGGATAAACCGCTCCCCGACCATAAAACGCGAATACTCAGATAGAAGATAATTCTTTCTTATTTTACAAATCAGTTGATATCAAGAATAAAATTCGAAAAAATCAGCTATACTGAGCATTTTTGTATGATTATCTATTAATTTCGCCCTTTTTTAAAAATTTTATCCGTTTTTAAAGACACCTAAACGCTTGATCTTCGGGTAAATTTGTTCCCGCGCTTTTTTCAGATCTTTCTCCGTGTCGATTTCAAACCATACCAGATCATCGGCAAACACGGCATAGACCGGCTCTGTGGACATGCTCGTTTCAAAAACACACTCTTCATAATGATAATTAAATTGGCCGTCAACGATATTTTTTTGGGATTTCCTGAATACAAGTTTCAAGAAATTGCCTTCAAACCTGGAAAGCCCGGCCAACTCACCGATAGCATTTTTCTTGTGCGTATGGTGAATTTGTTTCCCCAGCACTGTGATTTCCTGCCTATCATTCGTACAAATGTAAACCTCATCACCTGAGCCACTAAGGGCCGTGACCAGAATGCAGTTCTTATAACCGGCATTTAACAATAGATTTAAAGCCCTGGGTTCATAGAGTAAATCCGACTCCAGTAAAACAATTTCATCTTCAATAACATCTTGTACCATCGCAAATGAATACATGCTTCCGCAAGTGGCATAGTTTTCGTTGAATACATAATCGATTTTTAAATCACGATAACGGGATCCAAATTTATTTTTTATTTTCTCATGCTGAAACCCAACGACCAGAATGACGTCCTTAATTTCATTCTGAATCAGAGCCTCAAGGGAGTATTCCAACAACGGTCTACCCCCTATTTCCAATAATCCTTTTGGCAATGAAGTTTTTTCGGTACTTAAGCGTGCGCCGATACCGGCTGAAAGGATAACTGCTTGCAAGTTTTGCTCCTCAAATTCAGAACGATGGATTTCGCGGATCTAATTCCAACAATTCATAGATTTTTTCGACGGCTTTATGCGTCGCACCACCCAGGTTATAAAAGAACTTTTGGGCGAATTCTTTCCTGATCTCGCTTTTCTCCTGGGGATGGGCAAGTCCGTAATCAATGGCTTCCGCCATCTCCGACACATTGAAAACAACCTGGCCACAGTCTCTGCCCCAGGCCAAGAGGTCTGAAATATCGTTGCCCCATCTTTCGCGTTCCTTTTTCTCCACCAATTCGATCATTGGGTCTATATGATAGAAGATCATCGGCCGGTCCAGGGTGCAAAATTCGTAGGTAACGGAACTAACATCGCTTACCAGCAGATCACTGACATAAAAAGCCGGGCAGATGTCGTATCCGGTGATCACTTTCATGTTCGGCGTTTTCAGATCATCAAGTCGTTTTTTCCAATCTATCGGATTCTTCTTGCGCCACATTCTGAAATTGCGGTCGTGCAGTTTGACAATCAAATTTACATCCATTTGGCAAATGGTTTTAATTAATTGTTCTCCCGCATGCTCCAGCGATGTGCCGCTGATTGTTGAGCGGGTGGGTGCGTATAGCACCGTGGGGAGATCATTATCAATACCGATTTCGTTACGGATTGCAGAAGCGTTTAGGGACCCGTCCACCAGACAGTCAATTTTTGGCATTCCGATTTTTTCAAGACGGGGATCATGTTCAGCAACGGTGCCCGTGGAAATGAATTTTTCGTAAAGATAAGGGCCGATGGTAAACAATTTATCAAATCTCATTGCTTTCGGAGAGACAGAGTAGTTATCAATGCTCGCGGAATGAAATATCTCCACCTTGATGGCCGTTTTTCGGGGTTTGTAAAAGTAGCCCGGACAGATGCACATATCGAACTTTTTCCACTCGGCAATCTCATGACGAATCAATTTGACATTCTTGACCCCCAGGGCACCATATAATTTTCGGGGACTGTGATTCGCGGTAAACACAACGTCAATTCTCTCATCGATCAGTAAACGGTCAGATATTGGCTTGAACATGATATAATTCATTGGAGTTGCAGCGCTGAACACGATCTTTTTTCGTTTTTTCATCACTGGTTGGAATCCTCCAGCCGTTTGAATTTAACAATGATGGATGCGCCGTGAAGAAAAGGCGCCATGGACGCTAAACCGTCTAGTTGAATTGGGTTATGTCTTTGCGCTCCCGAATTACCCTGGCCTTACGGTCCTTAATGAGGACTTCGCGCGGCGTCTCATGGCCCAGAAAAAAAACCGGTGATGCCGTCAACCCGTAGGCACCACTATTTTTTATGGCCAAGATATCACCGACCTCCGGGGAGCTGATTTCGATGCGGTTGGCCAATCGGTCCAGCGTCGTGCACAGACAACCGACGATATCAACCTTTTCCTTGACAGCCGATGGGTTGCTTATATTTTGGATATCATAATTCTTACTGATAACCTGGCCAAAATTTCCGCTGGGGGGCAAATTCTGGTGCATACCGCCATCGAGGATCACAAACTTTCTGCCTCTGGATTCTTTTAAGACTAAAACCTGCGACAGGTAATAGCCAAAAGGACCGACAAGATACCGGCCCAACTCAAGAATGAAATCGACCGATTGGGACATCCGTTTTTCAAATCGGACAACCGCCTGATTGACAAACCGGCTAAATTCATTGAGATCGAAATCCGGATCAGATTTAAAGTAGGGAATGCCGAGGCCACCGCCGAAATTAATTCTGCCAGGGGTTAGATCTTTCTGGCGGCATATCTTTTCAACGGCCTGCAGCACATTGTCGATATTTTGGGTCAAGCCGACAATATTCAAACACTGGGTTCCGGCATAAATATGGAAACCCAAAAAGTTTAAGAATTCCTCATTCTCATGGATGACGTCAATAATTCCAGCGGCATCTTCTTCATCAACACCAAACGGTGACGCCATGCCGCCCATCTTGACGGCAAATTCTTTGACCGAGGCTTGCGGGTTGATTCTCAGGGAAATATTGGCTTTTTTCCCTGTGTCGCGGCAGGCTCTCATGACCCTGGTTAAATCATCGCTGGATTCAACACTCAATGATGCGCAATCGTTTTGCAATGCCAGCTCAATCTCTCCGGCAGTTTTACCCGGTCCGGCGAAGCTTAAATCGGTCCCCTGGTAACCCGCCAATAAGGCCTGCCTGATTTCTCCGCCCGAGGAGACATCCAATCCATCGACCAGCGGCTTCATATTTGCCAGTAAATGCAGGTTTGAGTTGGCCTTGACTGCGAAAAAGAGTTTAATCTTGGGATGAAACAGGGAGCTTAGTGTCGCCAGTCGTCTATTGATCGCGTCAAAGTCATAAACATATAGCGGCGTTCCGAATTTTTCCGCGGCCTGCAGCAGATCAGGGATCATAGTCAGCAAGGGCCTCCTTTATGACCCTGGATCGGTCTATCTTGCCGGTGTCGGTCCGGGGGAATTGGTCCATGACCAAGAATTTATCCGGAATGAGATATTCAGGGGCCTTGTGGCGGCAAAATTTGTGAAGTTCCTGGATGTCAAGTTTTCCATTGGCGGTAACCAATGCCACCATTTCATTTTTAGCCCTTTTACCTTGCACACCGTGAACCACGACCTCAGACACATCCGGATGCCCCATCAGCAACTCTTCAACCACGGTCGGCGAAATACGATAGCCGTCCTTGTTGATCATCGAATCCTTGCGGCCGATATAGTAGAGGAAACCTTCGCGATCTTTTTTGACAAAATCTCCGGAATAGACCGCCCGATCAAGAAACTGATTATCTTCCGGCAACATCGGATTTGGCCGGAAAACCCTGGCAGTCAAGGCGGGATTGTTCCAGTAGCCCTTTGTGACGCAGGCACCACTGTGAACCAATTCGCCGACTTCACCGGCTTCGCAAATATTGCCCTTTTCATTGATTACCTCCACCCGGACGTTGGGAATGGCCTTTCCAATGGAGTCCGGTCGGCGATCCACTTCGTTGGGGTCAAGATAGGTGGAGCGAAAAGCCTCGGTCAGCCCATACATCAGGAACAGCTTCGTCGCCGGAAAAAGCCGCTTGATTTTTTTTACAATGGGAACCGGGAGCTTCCCACCGGTATTGCTGATGTATCTGAGGTTTGAATATTGCCGATTAGGATCAATTTTGCATAATTGCGGATTAAAAACCGCCGACCAGACAGTGGGGATTGCCGGCAGACCGCTAATTTTTTCATCGGCTAAAATGTTGAGCATGGCACTGGGCATAAAAAATTTAAACAAAACCAGGGTGCAGCCCTTGTAAAGAGTTGAAATCAGCTGGTTCAGCCCATAGTCGAAATTAAACGGCAGCAACCCCAAAATACGTTCTGCGGCCGTGATACCCAAATAATGACTGACGATCTGGGCACCTTCGATCAGATTGCGGTGAGATATCACAATCCCTTTGGGCAGCCCGGTGGAGCCGGATGTGTAGATAATACTGGCAATATCATCGCCAGTGTTCGAGTATCGAACATTTTTCCCGTCATAGACGGCAGCAATTTCATCAAGCTCCGATTTCCAGACGACCCTTTCGACGTCAGTTTTTTTGACAATATTATGAAACCGGGGGCTGTATTTTTCAGATGCGATGAGCAGTTTGATGCCGCAATCGTTCAAAATATGCTGGATCTGGCCTTCCCTTAAATTGGAATTGAGGAGCACGAAAATGTATTCGGCACGCAAGGCACCCAGCAAAGAAATAATCTGTGCCATGGATTTGTCAAGCAAAATGCCGACCCGCTCACCCCTGCCGATGCCCATTTTTTGCAATCCGTACGCCAGAGCGCCGGACCGGGTGTTCAGCTGTTCGAAGGTGATGCTCTCTTGACCATGCTTGACGGCAACCTTGGCCGGATCCTTGTCGCAGGTTGATTCCAATAAATGTTGAACGAGAAACGGTTTCATTCTTTTTTCTGCAGTATTAACTCAGCGATCCTCTCGAGTGACTGAAAATTATCTTCGACCAGATCTTCAGCTTCAAATTCGATTTCAAATGCCTGGCTGATAAAACCAATCAAATTGACAAAGCCTAAAGAATCGATGATGCCTGAATCAAATATATTTTCCTGCGCATCCAACTGGGCATTGTACTGTTCTTTAATATATTCGGCAAGGGTTTGAATGATCTGTTGCATCTAAACTTCCTTGTTAGATTTGAAAATCTTACGACGTAAATCGCGAAACAGATACTTCAGCCTGGGAAGGGTGCGCAGGTTAAGTACCACAAGTTCCGAGTATAGATTATCGATTTGCTGAGGTTCAAGCCTCGACGACATATACTGTTTCGGTGTCCTGAAGGGCAGACAAAAGCTTAACGGCAGTCGCCGGTTGTTAACCAGCCGGGAGTCTATCAGGAGAAAACAGGCGCTTGAATGAGACAGGATTTCATTGCGAATGTTGCGGTAGACTAGCTCAAAAAAGTCCAGGTTGCTGATATAATGAATGTAGGCATATGGGCGCTTTCTTTTCAATTTTGTATAAATAAGATAGCAATAGCGGCCTGTCTCAGTCGCCAAAAAATGAGAACACGGATATGGTTGATGGTCATGGAAAATTTTGCGATGGCGGCCATCTAGCTTGCTTTCAATGGTCGCCAAGTCATGGGTCATTTGGGGTGGGGTATATTTTGGTTGAAATAATCGACGCCCAAAAGGAAGCAGAATTCGACCCTTGGGATCCAGGTCCTTTAACCCGAGTTTATTTTGAATTTGGTAGACCTTTCTGGCAGGAGTAAGATCGGTGATGGTATAATTTCTCATACTGAACAGGGGGAGCAGCAATGCGATCGCCCGTCCGCGGTACTCCTCTCGCACAAACCAGGCGGTTAAATTACAAAATTTTTCGACGCTTTCATCAATTCGTCTTTGGCTAAATATCATGCCGATAAAGCCAACCACCCTATCGTCATCCTTTAATGCCAAACCACAATAGTTTTCATCTCGTCTCCATTGATATTCGAATAATTTGTGCCATTTGATTTCATTTCCCCGACGCCAGAAATTAGTAAGAAGATCTTCAATATCCCTAAAATCAGCACAGACAACTTTCTCAACCCTGAACATCGCGGCTCCTGAAAATAATTTTAAATACAACCAATTGGGTGATCTGCATGCTAAAATTAGCGACCTATCTTTATATCAAACTTCAAGCGACCGCAAAGGACCTTCGTTATGACACCATAATAACTTTGGGTGTCTTGGTTGTAACGAGTAGCAAACAACGCCCATGCTGTCAACGCCACCCAATTGTGCGGCCCAGGCGTAATCATATTTGACTATGCGGTACGCCAGATCTTGACACCAGTGAAAACCGTGAGATATATGAACTGAATTATCATACATTCAGACCGCTTTCGAATATCATAAAACAGTAACGCTGGACCTTGCGGAATATTGGAAGATCTTCTGCGGTTTGCGTACCAAGTATTTCATTTGGGCCTTATGCTGACACTCGAATCATCCGCCTTGATAGGAAGTGGCTTACGTCGAGAATGCTATTTTCATCCCCGTCTGCAATTATGTCGATTGGATGGCCGTGCGAAAAATACATCGAAAATGGCAACGCTTCGAGGATTTATTGGCAAAAGGATCGCTGAAATAATGGAAAGGAGCATTCAGGTTGCGTTTTTTTAATTATTTAGGCTGCATTCGCCAGCAACTTATGATAAAAGTCTAATGTTCTTTCGGCCTGGAGAACCGGAGAAAACCGCCGGATGGCAGTTTGCAAAGATTTTTGGCCCATCTCTAATAATTGGGCCTTATCCATAATCAGCTCTTCAATTATTTTTGCCAGACTTTCCCAGGCCAAGGTCATC
>JAAUYD010091813.1_pt1 | contig 11843 bp, 8 predicted proteins | sample 7278101 | NCBI WGS metagenome assembly JAAUYD01 (sample SAMN14350128, study PRJNA611818) | marine sediment metagenome | isolation source: surface marine sediment (0.6m) | place: French Polynesia: Moorea | collected 2018-08 | reverse complement strand
TTCCGCTTCAAGAGTAGCTTATATTCGGTGCAAGTCAAGCATGTAAAATTTACATATATGACTTAAAGTGCCGATTTAATTAAGAACATCTTGCAAATCATAATTCAAACGCATGCTTGCTTCTATTTATGGCAATTCAGGCCTTGAATTATCTATGTTGGGATGTTTGAGCTACTCAATTTTTCTGTAATTTGTCTGTGTGTATCAAGTTTCGTTCAAAATAATTGATATTGAGTTAATAGCCAAACATGCTTCTATTTAATATCAATCGTATTGTTTACAAAATATCTGATACAAGCAGATTTTACTACGGTTGTTATAGATACATATCGGTCAAACATAAATTTTGACTTTGTTTGACTTATCAAAGACGATAACTAAATACATTGTAAGTGTGTTGCCATTTCGGCAGGTTTTCTTTGCAGTTTGTAAAAATGTGATGATTGAGACATTTTTCCGGAATTTGCAATCAAAATTAAGTTTGGTAAGTTTTTGGCTTGAACAAAAATGAATACAAGTATATTCAAGTCTAATCCTAATAAAAGCCTATCTGTGCAATCAAAATTTATTAAAATTAACAGAAGCTGTAATATAAATCACTATTTATTTTCAAAGTTAATAGATTTTGACTGGCACTTAAGTACTTACTAGCTGTTTCTCGATATGTATGAGTTATTGTTTGTACTTTAATTTACAAAATCAACATTAATTTACAAAATCAACATTACTTTTGAATAAGTTATTCAGGTGCATAGAACACTTCACTGACAAATTAGAAGTTTTAATCTTTACATATTCCCAAAGTCTTTGATGAATGAGGTTTGAGGTTAGTTTTTGCATTGATATTTCTTGTGAAAGTTTTTTCAAAATTTTCGCGAACAATAACTCTCTCATATTCGAAGGGTCAAAAGCAACTAAAAAGTTCGCCTTTGACCCTTAGCATGTTTGAATTCATCTCAGAAATATTTCTAGGATATGGAATTCACAAGTATTTTCGCCGATTTATTTGTGATTTATGAAAAATAATCAAGATTTTATTTCTAAATTGAAGAATCAAAACTAATAAGATAATTCACACAAAAAAAAAGCTGGACCAATAAAACGAATTTTCACCCAAGCGACAACCATCAAAACAATACAAAACCAAGTGCCACGAGTTGTCCACCGAACAAATAGGTCGGCTTGGGTTTTGGTAATGGGAACCCAAGGTAAAATTCTCGCTTCTTGTCCGTATTTTTCTCCCAACGCTTCTCGGCGGCGCTTTGCTTCACCCATAACTCATTGCTCCCAATAAAAATAGAAAGCCTTTTAAGGCTGATAATAGCATTTTGGGGATTGGCAACTGGGGATTAGCAATTGAGGATTATGAGATATGTATCAATAATCTTTATCTTTTTTTATAATATGGCTAACGCCAATACTCAGAGGCTCCGCCGACGCCGCAGGTGGTACTATATATTCCAGGCTAGAGGCTTTAGCTGTACTACCTACGGATCCGCCGACACCCCAGGCTCTGGCTGCGCTACATGCGGATTCCCTATTGCCAATACCTAATCGCCAATATCCTCTTGTTTGGAAAACAGGTTGGGATCGAGATAGTTGACACGCGCTAGAGGACTGAGGACTGAGAGAACATCAGCACCGTAACTACGATTAATTACACGTGTATCAAGTAAAGCTACAACACCTTGATTTTCTCTCACTGGTGCGATCGCTCTTTGTAATTCTTTTAAAGCCGTTGGTAGTAAATATAATCGAAACCAATCTTGGTGCCTTTTTTTATGGTGAGCAACCCTACCAGCCACTAGGGGATTTTCCAATGATGGTAAAGGTAAAGTAGCAATAATTAACAATTCTGGAGCAGGTAAAACACTTTGATGTTCGCGCCAAAATTCCCAGCCACTAACCAGAACACCATTTTCTTCCAAACAGGTTTTTTCCACCTGTACTCGCGAACCAAATTCTGACGCCAAAATTGTTCCGACTTGTGATTTTAGAGGTACATCTCCTACCAGTATCACTGTTAAACCCGGTGATGTTGCACTTAGACACAGTAGAGTCCGAACTTTATTAATAAATGCCCCCTGAAATTGAGGCGTATTAGGCAAAGGAAATTGTAATGGTACATAAAGCTGAATAGCTTCTGTTTGACTATCTGAGGAAAATTTTAAGCAGGTTAAATCGCCTAAGCCCATATGCTGACGAAAAATAGGAGCTTCCGTTTCTGCTTCTACAGCACTACCGATTAAAACTACTGGCTGCCGTTCCCAGATTGGCGAAAGTATATTAGCTGGTTCAACTGGAACACTATGTAGAGAAAATGAACCCTGAAGACGACTAATATTTGCCCAGACTAAAGGTAAGGCAAAATTATTTTGTTGTACTCCTTGCTGTTGATATTGCTGGCAAAAATTTTTCCAAGGGTCTGGCAAACTGTTCAGATCTAAAACTGAAAATAACCGAATTAAAATTTCTTCTTCCTTGGTAGAAATTAAATAGCATTCGTGGGGATTAACTGGATGTTGAAATAATTCGCGGGTAAGTTGTATTTTTGTTGAACGAATTCTGTCTGCTTGTTTGGGATAAGCCAGCATTAACTGTTGCCAATCTTGGGCTGTCAAACTGACAGTTAATTGCTCGCGTACCCAATCTTCTAAATCATCCACACCATCGATAATTGTGGGAACATCTTTGGGAAAATTTCCTTTATTACCCAATTGTGCGGATAACCAAGCTTGAGGAGAAGTAACCAATAATCCTTGAAAATCACTATTGGGGAAAGTATTACCAGTTCTAATTGATTTATCAATTTGTAGCCACTCCTGCAGGCGGGGAATTTCCACTTGTAATAGACGTTGTTGTACAGATGGTGTAGCAACAATGATCACCGGACCTTGCCACATTAATGCCGAAGCGACAAAACTGGTCCGATAACGCCCTTGAAATCCACAAGCCGCACCGACTTGAATTAAGGCGCTTCTTCCTACTCGCAAAGCACGTGCTACCAACCTAGCCATTGTCAAATGATGAGGCCAAGAAGGGAAACCCGCTTGCGAGCGCAGGAAGTTATGTAGTGATAAATGAACTTCTGCTTCAATCACGCGCTTTTAATCCCATACAAAGTGACCTTAAAATGCGATTGCCCCTTTCCTATTATGTTGTCAGTGGGAAGACACAGCAGCATTCAGTACTTAATTGTTAAACTACTCACTACTACATTCGAAATTTTTGCTCCGTTAAACTCACTAAAAATGACTTTAGCAGCAAATTTTATAAACAACTGTCAGATTCTATCCATTGATTTATTCCCAACATTGTGAACTATGGCAACTTATACAGGAATTTCTAGTGAAGCTTTTCGTCATCCCTTAGATTTGCAAGCAGAACAAGCCCTAAGAGGTTTACCAGGATTCGATCTGATTGCTAGTAAGTATTTGGAGTTTTTTGTCGAAAGACCCCAATTAGTTTATTTGATGGGTAATACTATTCAAGTTGGACCTCGACAATATTCCAGTATTTACCAGATGTTTCGAGAATGTGTGCGGGATTTAGATGTTTATCCAGAACCAACATTATTTGTTTCCCAAAATTCGACAGCAAACAGCTATGCCCTAGGACAAGAGCATCCTTACATAGTCATTAATACAGGAACTTTAGACTTACTTAACGAAGCAGAAATTAGGACAGTACTTGCCCACGAACTCGGACATATTAAGTGCGGTCATACTATTTTAATTCAAATGGCGATTTGGGCGATGAGTGCTGCATCTGCTATTAGTGAAATAACTTTTGGTTTAGGTAATTTAATTAGCAATACTTTAATATTTGCTTTTTTTGAATGGCGTCGTAAAGCTGAATTATCTGCCGATCGGGCAGCACTATTAGTTTTAGAGGAGTCAGAGACGGTTATGAGCACAATGATGAAAATTTCTGGTGGTAGTATTAAGTATGCTCATGAGTGTCATTTAAGAGAATTTACTGAACAATCAGAAAGTTATCAGGCACTTGATGCTGATGGACTTAACCTAGTATACAAATTTTTAATTTACAACGGCGCACAAGGTATGATGCTCAGTCATCCTTTTCCTGTAGAACGTTTGCACTATTTACGGGAGTGGTCGACATCATCCGAATATCAACAAATCAAGAGTGGGAATTACCAAAAGTCTTCCTCTGGAGTCAATGTCGGTGCAAAAAATTCCGAGAAGAATCAAGAGGTAGAGAATTTACAGCGACAAATTGAAGAATTGCAAAGAGAGATTGACTCTATAAGAAAAACTAATTCGGATGAATGAGTGAGGTAAATAAATTGTGAGGTAAAGAAATTAGAGATAATTTGATAATTTACAAGTTAAAGATTATTTTGTAATTTTTATAACTTTCCAATTTAGCCTTTGGGAAGTTTTAACTATTCTAGTTTTTGACCGTGAATATTAGGATTTTTTATCTCGCTGTTGAGGAATGATTAACCTGAAAAATTTTATTTGATTGAAATAATGTTAAACATTTTACTAATTAGAGATTAAAGAAAAATTTTTATTTTTTCCAAGGTTGAATATTCCTTGTATTATGAGGTAGAAAGAATCTATCCTCAGCATTTCCAGAAATTAGCTGGGAGTGACAAATGAAAGATTGTGGGTCTTGGAACCAAGTAAAGGGAATTAATTAATCTAAGCCCCGATATTTTGTGCTGTGAATTATTTAATAATGGCTATCAAAAACACAAAGCGCCTGTCTTTATTCGCTGCTGTTATGGCGATTTTTCTTCTGTTACCTGGAATTGCTTGGGCAGCACCGACTAAAGTTAGTGCTATTAACGCTACATATTTGACTCAACCAAGCAAATCAGTTAATTACTCTAATTATCGCTCAGGAATGAGTTTGACTCCCATGCTCCGCCAGCAAATTCAAGGTATTAGACAACGGAGAAATCGGGATATTCAAGCTATCTTAGATTCATCTCAAATTCAACAACTAAAACATAATTTGCGCTCTGGTGACCGACTCGATGTAGCCATCAAAAAATTGAATGTCACACCAGACCAACAATACATGATAGAGTCAATGATGCGAATCTCTGAGTTAAAAATCAAAGCGCTTTTATCTAAGCACTCCCTGGAAATGGGGTAATTTTTTTGATTTGAATTGTTTTATTGTAAATTGCTTATCTTAAGAATTTATGAGGCAACAAATGCTTCTTCTGAGGCTTCCTGTTGCTTCTAATATTTTTAACGTCTGATTTGTATTATAACTGAAAATTTACATAGCTCTTAAACTGTGCCCATGTCGAACACAATTTATTTGCGATGACTTCGTCACCGTTGGCACTTTACAAATAATCATAATGCTCCTACAAAATCAAAATTCTTCTTAACATCTAAGATACGGATTAAATTGGTTGCATAGATATCGTACCTTAACAATAAATTACATCTCGCAACATAAATAAAATACTTGAGAGAATGAGAGTCTAAAAGTCCATTAGAAATTATTTTTTTTAACTAGCTACAGGCATTGATGGATTTTCTATTGACTCCTTGTGCTTCTCATCTACCTTTGGAGAACCAAAATGTTTTTCCATGAGTGCTGCAACTTGTCCAGCTTGAATTCGACTATAACGAGTTTTATCCGGCATCACTAAGTTTGGTCCAGCTTTACACTTTTTCATGCAACCGGTAGCTTTAATTTTTACTTGGCCTTCTAAACCGCGATCGCTAATTTCTGTAGCCAAAGCCTGACACAAAGCCTTACCACCACGCTTCATACAATCTGACTTTTGACAAACTAAAATAGTTGTTTTTTTATCTTTTTTTGTCGTTTGACCAGTTGAGACTGATGACGAAATCAGGGACTGAGTTGAGGTTTGTGTTCCTTGAATCGCTCCATCTATCTGCGATTGGGAACGTGCAGCCCTAACTTGTTCAGCTTTCAGTTTGACTTCGCCACTTTTTAAATACTGTTTTTTAGTTCCCCGTATTTGTAATGGAGTCCCTACAACTAATCTCCAATCGAAAGCTGCTCGAAGATTTTTGGCTAATTTAACGTAAACCTCACCTTCATCAGTAGCCAAAACCAAGCCTTTAAGTTTATAGCGGTCTTTAATTACTAAATGCCGGAAAGTTCCCTCTAAGCAGAACTCCGATACTTCTGTTTTATGGGATTTACTCATTTTTCAAACCTATTATTTCTAAACCTTATGACTTAAAAACCTATGACTTAAAAACCTATGACTTAAAAACCTATGACTTAAAAACCTATGATTTATAAACCTAATGATTCACAAACCTATGATTCACAAACCTATGATTCACAAAGCAAATCCTATGACTAACGTCATACTGCGCTTACAATCAATGAGTCTCAGCATAAAAAGATACCTACAATTTGTGGTAACGATGATGCCAACACCGCTCAAGAACCTCTATCAAGTCTTGACGTTCTGTATTTAATTGCCGTACAACGCTCCACAGTTGAATCGCAGCAGCAATACTGCCAATCTCCACTGTTAATGCTTGATTTGTCTGACACTGACAAGGAATCTCTAACTCCTGTAAGCGTCGATAAACTTGCCAACGATCTGTCCGACTTACTTCTACAACCTGCTTAAAACTGTAGTTAGAAATTGACCCTTCCAATCTAATGACCCTCAAAGTGCAATAAAGCTTGAAAAACAAAGCTGGGAAATATTAAGCTTTGTCAACACAAACAAGCCCTAAGATATGTTGCTTGCTTGCTAGAACAAGAAGAAAAATTTGCACACCACTTCAAACTAAAAGCATAAAATTACTAAGCAATTAGGCAATAAATACCAGGAATATTAGAACTTCTTGGCATTAATTCTTAGTTCACTTATCCCCCTATTACAGGATACATTAAATGCAAAGATTTCTCATTAGTTTTGAAAAAAAAATAAAAGAATAAGAAAGATTACTCAGTATTAAGGGAAATATTTACTTGTAAGTAGCTTCATATTTAGTACTGAATTATTCATTGCGACGAAAAGTTAGTAAATAAATATACTGCGACATATTTGCCAATGCTTCTAAAAGTGCTCTAATACGGTTACTTTAGCTTTTTGTTGGCTTAATGCATGTATTCAATACTTCTCGGTGGCAATAATATTAAGACAAAAGGAAATAGCTCCTATGTACTTGCAGCAGTAATGCAAATATATCTTATTTCACTTCAAGATTTTTTAAATGTGAATGGGATGAACAAGTTAAGAATATTTGTCTTTAATAAGTAGTAAATAGACCTATTTCATTCGAACAAAAATTAGGGTTTCTAATAAAATTTATTCATTAATATTTGTATTTATAGAAAAATTTTTGATTGGATTATATTGTTAAAGATTTTTTTTATTTTTAAAGTGCTAATATGTAGAGATTAAGCAGTTTAACAATATAACTGCAACCTTAAAGAGAGGAGAGGAACAATGTCTGAAACACAAACTTTAGTACATAACTTTGGTCAGGTTTATGACAACCCAGTGTTATTAGAACGGAGTGTTACTGAGCCAGTTTGTGAAGGATTTAACGTTGCCTTAGCAAGTTTTCAGGCACTCTATTTACAGTATCAAAAGCATCATTTTGTAGTTGAAGGTGCAGAATTCTACTCATTACATGAATTCTTCAACGAAAGTTTTGATGAAGTGCAAGGTCACATTCATGATATTGGCGAACGCTTAAATGGTTTAGGTGGAGTTCCTGTTGCAAGCTTTAGCAAACTAGCAGAATTATGCTGTTTTGAACCAGAAACAGATGGTGTTTATAATTGCCGTCAAATGCTGGAAAATGACCTCAAAGCAGAGCAAGCAATAATTGGCTTAATTCGTCGCCAAGCTGCTCAGGCTGAAAGTTTGGGTGATCGTGCAACTCGTCATTTGTATGAAACAATTCTTCTCAAAACAGAAGAACGTGCATATCATTTAGCTCACTTCCTCGCAAAGGATAGTTTAACTTTGGGGTATGTACAAGCTTCTACTAATTAATTCTTTGATAATCTGAAGTTGATGTTTTATACCAAAAATAATTTGGTAATCATAGTTCAGAAATAATTATAAAAAAAGACAGAGGTAACTACTGATTGGTACCTCTGTCTTTGATTATCTTTGATTTTTATTTGTCGTGTTGCAGCACATCAAAAATATTAGAATTTACTTAGAGCAAAAACTTAAAGATTATTTGTAAATAATCATTTAAATATATAGCTTCACTCTTAAAATATAGTATTTATTCAATGATTACCATAAATTCAATGAGAGAGTTAATTAATTTAGCATTTAATAATTAATTAATAAAGCGATCTAGCCTTAGAATAGATGAAATATAAAATAATATTTGCAAAGAGAATGGGTATAAAATAATAACGTAAACAGATGATATCAATAAATAAGATTGATGCTTGAAATCAATGTCTTTGCACTCTGGTATTTAGAATTAACGAATATTTGGATTGCGAATGTAATTAATTGAATATTTTTTTAGCACTGACACTTGACATTTATTCATAAGAAAAATAATCAGTCTTACTATTGTTTGTGATTTTATTTACTTTTGCAACAGAGTTTTTACTTGAGGTAACTAATGTTGCTCCGATATCACAAAATCAAACAAATTAAACAAGTTGCCGCACTTGATGTCATCAAATCTGGAAAACTAGGTAATGAATCAGATGAATTGTAGGCAAAGACCTTTAAGATTGATGTCACATTCCTATCCTTGTACTCTGAATCAATAACTATGCCCCGCCGTGATGATATTAAGAAAATTCTACTCCTAGGTTCCGGCCCGATTGTAATTGGACAAGCCTGCGAGTTTGATTATTCTGGGACTCAAGCCTGTAAAGCACTGCGAGAAGAAGGCTATGAGGTGGTGTTGGTAAATTCCAACCCTGCAACTATCATGACTGACCCAGAAACAGCAGAACGAACATATATTGAACCATTAACACCACTTTTGGTGGAAAAAATTATTGCCAAAGAACGTCCTGATGCTTTACTACCAACAATGGGAGGGCAGACAGCCCTTAACATTGCAGTGGAATTATCTAAAAATGGAATCCTAGACGAATATGGGGTTGAGCTAATTGGGGCTAAGCTTCCAGCCATAGAGAAAGCTGAAGACAGAAAGTTGTTTAATGAAGCTATGGCGCAGATTGGTGTGAAAATGTGTCCGAGTGGTACTGCTTCTTCCTTAGAGGAAGCAAAATTAATTGCCACAAAAATAGGTGCATATCCCTTGATCATCCGTCCGGCTTTCACGATGGGTGGAACAGGTGGTGGCATTGCCTACAATGAAGAAGAATTTGCAGAAATGGCACAGGCGGGTTTGGATGCTTCCCCGGTGTCACAAATTCTGATAGACCAATCTCTAATTGGTTGGAAAGAGTATGAACTTGAAGTTATGCGTGATTTAGCGGATAACGTAGTGATTATCTGCTCGATTGAAAACATTGACCCCATGGGAATTCATACTGGGGACTCCATCACTGTTGCTCCAGCCCAAACTTTAACTGATAAGGAATATCAACGACTGCGAGATATCGCAATCAAAATTATTCGCGAAATTGGTGTCGAAACTGGTGGTTCAAATATTCAGTTTGCCATTAATCCTGTAGATGGGGAAGTAATTGTCATTGAAATGAACCCCCGGGTTTCTCGTTCTTCGGCTTTAGCTTCTAAGGCTACGGGTTTTCCCATTGCTAAAATGGCAGCAAAGTTATCTATAGGTTATACCTTAGATGAAATCAAAAATGATATTACGAAGAAAACCCCAGCTTCCTTCGAACCGACTATTGATTATGTCGTAACCAAAATTCCTCGCTTCGCTTTTGAAAAGTTTCCTGGATCCCAAGCTGTCCTGAATACCCAGATGCGATCGGTTGGGGAAGCAATGGCTATTGGGCGCACTTTCAATGAATCTTTCCAGAAAGCTTTGCGTTCTTTAGAGACAGGACGTGCAGGCTGGGGCTGCGATCGCAAAGAAAAATTACCCAGTGGCGAACAAACACGCGCCCAGCTAAGGACTCCCAACCCCGAACGGATTTTTGCTGTGCGTCACGCTATGCAACTAGGAATCGAGACTGATGAGATCTACGAACTTACAGGTATCGATCCGTGGTTCTTAGATAAAATGCAGCAATTGCTGGAAGTAGAAAAATTTCTCAAACGCACACCTTTAACACAATTAACCAAAGAGCAACTCTTTGAAGTAAAACGTCAGGGCTTTAGCGACAAACAAATTGCTTTTGCCACTAAGACTACCGAAGATGAAATCAGAGCATATCGCAAACAATTAGGGGTAATACCTGTTTATAAGACAGTAGATACCTGTGCTGCAGAATTTGAAGCATTTACCCCGTATCACTATTCCACCTACGAAGAAGAAACAGAGGTATTACCTACAGATAAGCCCAAAGTAATGATTTTAGGTGGTGGACCCAACCGAATCGGACAGGGTATAGAATTTGACTATTGTTGTTGCCATGCAGCCTTTGCTCTGGGGGAAGCTGGTTATGAGACCATTATGGTTAACTCCAATCCAGAAACTGTTTCTACTGACTACGATACCAGCGACCGACTTTATTTTGAACCATTGACCAAAGAAGATGTTCTGAACATCATTGAAGCAGAAAACCCAGTGGGAATTATCGTTCAATTCGGTGGACAAACACCTCTGAAATTATCAGTACCCTTACAAAAATATTTGCAAGAGCTAGAAACTCAAGAATCAGAAACTCAAGAATCACACGATCACAGCCCTGAAAGTACAGGGTTTACAATGCCCAAAATTTGGGGAACATCTCCTGACTCCATCGACATTGCTGAAGATCGGGAGAAATTTGAGAAAATTCTGGACGAGTTGAAAATTGCCCAACCACCCAACGGTATTGCTCGTAGTTATAAAGATGCATTAATAGTTGCTCAACGTATTGGTTATCCGGTAGTAGTGCGTCCAAGCTATGTTTTGGGAGGAAGAGCAATGGAAATTGTCTACTCCGATGTAGAATTGGAACGCTACATGACTTTCGCAGTTCAAGTTGAACCAGAACATCCAATTTTGATCGATAAGTTTTTAGAAAATGCTATTGAAGTTGATGTAGATGCGATCGCCGATCATACTGGGGAAGTGACAATTGGTGGCATCATGGAACACATCGAACAAGCGGGTATTCACTCAGGTGATTCTGCTTGTGCCTTACCTTCTATGTCCCTACCACCAGCAATTCTCGAGCAAATACGTAGTTGGACAAGCGAACTTGCGAAGGAGTTAAAAGTCGTCGGCTTAATGAATATTCAGTTTGCAGTGGTTGGAGTGCAAAGTAATTCTCCTCCTCAAGTTTATATATTAGAAGCTAATCCCCGAGCTTCACGTACCGTTCCATTTGTTTCGAAAGCAACCGGCGTACCTTTGGCAAAAATAGCATCTTTAGTCATGTCTGGTAAGACATTGGAGGAATTAGAATTCACCAAAGAAGTGATTCCAGAGCATATTGCTGTTAAAGAAGCTGTTTTACCTTTTGACAAATTTGCTGGTACTGATACAATTTTAGGGCCAGAAATGCGGTCGACAGGTGAAGTTATGGGCATTGATAGTGATTTTGGTAGAGCTTTCGCAAAAGCTGAAATTGCTGCAGGGGAACTACTTCCTTTAACAGGCACAGTTTTTGTTTCAATGAATGATCGTGATAAAGCCGCGACTGTGGCTGTAGCCAAAGAATTTATTGAATTGGGTTTTGGTTTGATGGCCACATCAGGTACACTTCGGGTATTAAAAGAACATGGAATTGATGTTGAATTAGTACTCAAACTTCATGAAGGTCGTCCTCACGTCCTCGATGCT
>JAAUYD010284666.1_pt1 | contig 11852 bp, 8 predicted proteins | sample 7278101 | NCBI WGS metagenome assembly JAAUYD01 (sample SAMN14350128, study PRJNA611818) | marine sediment metagenome | isolation source: surface marine sediment (0.6m) | place: French Polynesia: Moorea | collected 2018-08 | reverse complement strand
TCTTGCGTCGTGCCAGCCCCTCCTGCGCCAGGCGCCGGGCCGCAGCGACCCGTGCCCCCGAGCGGTGCTCGTCGTCGGCATTCAGCCGCTGGATGTCACGGGTGATTCGCGCCGCGCGAGAGGCCGCCCCTGCCGCCTCGCGCCGCAGGTGCAGATTGACGAGCTCCGGAATGACACGGGTGGGTCCGCCCAGGCGCTCCACGAAGTACCAGCCGATGACAGCGGCGATGAGCGCGGCGATGAGCAAGCCGAGGCGCAACGCGAACCAGCCGCTCAGGGAGGAGAAGGGCAAGGCGGTGTCCAGATCGCTGAGGAGTCAAGCGCCAGTGATAGCACCACGCGTACAGCGATGCCGCGATCCCGGTCACGGGGTCACTGGCTCGTGATCACCCGACCGGGCGTCGGCCGTGAGGCTGGCGACCGGTGTGGTGCAGAGCTTCCCTAGTGGCTCGCCGCTCCCGCCGCGCCAATCCCCGTCTGCGCCCGCACGAACTGCGCCTCGAAGCCGGCCTGATCCGCAGCCGCCTGCTCCGAGTTGTCAGTGATCGACACCAGCCAGGTCACCACGAAGGCCGCCGTCACCGAGAACAGGGCCGGGTAGCGATAGGGGAATACGGGCTCGTCGAAGCCCAGCACCGACACCCACACCGTGGGGCCCAGGATCACCAGCCCCAGTGCCGTGACCAGGCCCGCTATGCCACCGATCAGGGCTCCACGGGTGGTCAGCCGCGACCAGAACATCGACAGGAACAGCACGGGGAAGTTGGCGGACGCGGCGATGGCGAAGGCCAGACCCACCATGAAAGCGATGTTCTGCTGCTCGAACAGGATGCCCAGGCCGATGGCGACGAAGCCGAGCACCACCGTGGCGATGCGCGATACGCGCACCTCATCCTTCTCGTCCGCGTTGCCGTGCTTGATTACCGAGGCGTACAGGTCGTGACTGATCGCCGAGGCGCCGGCCAGCGTGAGGCCGGATACGACGGCGAGGATGGTGGCGAAGGCGACGGCGGAGATGAAGCCGAGGAACAGGGATCCACCTACAGCGTCGCTTAAGTGAATCGCCGCCATGTTGGTGCCGCCGATCAGGCCACTCTCGTCGAAGTACTGGGGGTTGCCCATCACCAGCACGATGGCGCCGAAGCCGATCACGAAGGTGAGGATGTAGAAATAGCCGATGAAGCCCGTGGCGTAGAACACGGAGCGTCGCGCCTGCTTCGCGTTGCCCACGGTGAAGAAGCGCATGAGGATGTGCGGCAGGCCCGCGGTACCGAACATGAGCGCTATCCCTAAGGAGATGGCCGAGATGGGATCGGACACGAGGCCGCCCGGTTCCATGATCCCCTGGCCCTTGTCGTGGATGCGCACGGCCTCGGCGAACAGAGCCTCCGGTGAGAAGCCGTACTGCCACAGCACGGCAACGGCCATGAAGGTGGCCCCGGAGAGCAGCAGGCAGGCCTTCACCACCTGCACCCAGGTGGTGGCGATCATGCCGCCGAAGGTCACGTACACCACCATCAGCACGCCCACCACGACCACCGCGTAGGTGTAGGGCAGGCCGAACAGCAACTCGATCAGCTTGCCGGCGCCCACCATCTGCGCGATCAGGTACAGGGCCACCGTGGCCAGGGAGCCGGCGGCGGCGAACACGCGGATGTCGCGCTGGCGCAGGCGGAAGGAGGCGACGTCGGCGAAGGTGTACTTGCCCAGGTTGCGCAGGGGCTCGGCAATGAGGAACAGAATCATGGGCCAGCCGACCAGGAAGCCGATCGAGTAGATCAGGCCGTCGAAGCCGGAGGCGTAGACCAGGCCGGAGATGCCGAGGAACGATGCGGCAGACATGTAGTCACCGGCGATCGCCAGGCCGTTCTGAAAGCCTGTGATGCCGCCGCCCGCCGAGTAGAAGGCGGCCGCCGACTTGGTCTGGCGTGCTGCCCAGTAGGTGATACCGAGCGTGAACAGGACGAAGGTGAGGAACATGGCGATGGCCGCCACGTTGACCGGCTGGCGCTCGCCTTCGACGGCGATCTCCGCCGCTTGAGCCGCCAGCGGCGACGCACCGATCACGACGGCGAACAGCACCACGGGCATAAGGCGGGCGAGCATGCGCGCGAGCTCCCTCACGAGCGCACCTTGTGCAGGGCGCGCGTCAGCTGGTCGAACTCCTTGTTGGCGCGGGCCACGTACACGCCGGTCAGCACGAAGGCCGCCACGATCACGGCCAGCCCGACGGGGATGCCCAGGGTCATAACGCCGGATCCCAAGCGAATGGCGAAGATGCCCGGTGCGAAGGCCACCACCAGCACGAAGCCGAAGTAGATTGCGAGCATGATCAGCGTGAGGCGCACGCTCAGGGCGCGCCGCTTGGCGACCAGTTCTTGGAAGCGCGGATCCTGACGCACGGCATGCAGGTCGCGAGTGGGCTGCGCTTGAGACATAGGGGCGTCGGGCTCCGGCCAGGGGGTAAGCGCGACATTCTGACCAATCCCCCGGCGCCTATCCAAGCGCAGGCTGGCGCCCTGGCGGCGAATCTGCACCTGTTACGTTGCCCGTGCCCCCGGAATCGATGCACCATCACACCAGGGTGAACGCATACGCCAAGGGTTGATGACGCAAGTACTGTTCTATCGGGAATCACCCGCCAACGGCGGGATCGTGCTGGCGCCGCCGCGCCTGGCGCGCTACGTCTCGCGCATCCACGACGCCATCAATACCTCGCGTACCTGGGCCGAGTTTCGCGTGGCCCTGCCGCCCGGCGAGTACGTGGCGCTGGTGGAATACATGGTCGAGCACGGCACCAGCATGAAGGGTCTGCCCGCGCCGAACGCCCCCTTCAACCCCGAGGTGCTGCCGGGCTATCTCGAGGGCGAATACCCCATGTGGCTGCAGCGGGAGATGTCCAACTACCTGGACATGCTGGTGCTGGACGTGGTCGAACGCATTGCCATCGAGCAGGCGACGCCGGAGGGACGCGGCTACCTGTTCATTCCGCCCGCCGCCATCGACCAGCTCGAAGAGGAGCTGTACGAGATGGGCTACAAGCTGCACCACGCCCCGGATCTGCTGTTCTACTGAGCTCCGTCTACCGCTGCCGCGGGGGCGCCCAGCAAGAGCTCACGATAGGCGCTTACGGGCAGGCCGCCGCGGGCCACCACCGCATCAAGATACTCGCGCAGCACGAACCGATCGCCGCGCGCCTCGCGCACTTCCCTGAACAGGGCCTGGTGCTGTTCGTAGCCCAGCCAGTAGCTGGTGATCTGCGGCGTGGTACTGATGGCGCGGCTCCACATGTTGGCCGCGAAGTGCGCTTCCTGCAGGGCCTCCTCCTGCACGAAGGCAAGCACCTCCTCACGCGTGATGTCGCTGGTGTGTACGCGGATGTCGACGATCGTGCGGGCGATGTTCTCGGTCTGCTTCTTCAGATGCGCCAGGCGATCGAGGGGGCCGCCCCAGCCTTCGTCCAGCATCAGGCGCTCGCAGAAAGTGCCCCAACCCTCCACGTACACGCCATCGCCGAACAGGGCGCGCACCTTGCGCTCCTGTTGGGCGGCGATCTTGCCCTGCAGGTAGTGGCCGGGGATCATCTCGTGCGGGGTGATCATGCGATTGAAGTGATCGTTGAAGTCGCGGAAGAAGGCCTCGCGCTGCTCGTCCGTGAGCTGCGGCGGAGGGGTCGGCAGATAGAACAGGGTGGCCGCATCGGGGGAGTAGGGGCCGGCCGCATACACGCCGCCGACGCCCTGGCCGGCGAAGTAGTCCGGTGAGCGACGCGTATCCACCGTGAGCGGATCGGGCAGGGTGATGAGGCCGCGCTCGCGCACCCACTGCTCGCTCTCCTCGAGCATGCGGATGAAGTCGTCGACGAACTCGTCGACCGTGGCTGCGTGATCATCGCCGACGCGGCGAAACAACGCCCGCACCACGGCGATGTCCTCCTCGGGTGCCGGGCCGCTCATGAACTGCGACCAGACCTCGCGGCCGTAGGCGGCCGCTTCCTCGCGCTTGGCAACGAGCGCCGCTTCGGCCTGCGCCAGCACCGTGGCTGGCGCAGTCGTACGGCCGGAGAACAAGGCCAGTGAATGGGCGTAGGCGCTGGGACCCAGACGGACGCTGCCGGCAGCCACGTCCTTCAGGGAATCGAGGTAGTCGGCGAAGTAGGTGAGGGCGCCGGCGGCTACCGCCCCTGCGCGCCGTGCCTCCGCCTCGAGCGCGGGAGCCTGGGCGCTGGCGACGCGCGCCAGGCCGTCCGCGTAGAACTCCGCCGCGCGGCGGGTCTGTCGCGTGGCTGAGGCCAGCCACTCGGGCGGGATGTCCGTCGGGTCCGTGCTCAGGGCCGCGTGGGCAGATGCCACCAGACGTGGCATCTGCCTTGCCCGGGCGTTGGCGTCGGCAAGGCGCTCCTGCGCCGGTCGGTCTTCGCGTACGGTCAGGAACACCACGGCGTTGGCCATACGCCCGGACCAGAACACGGGATTGCGCTGCGGCTCGCGCTGGTCGACCCAGTCGAACAGCACCCGCTCGACGCGTCGGCGCAACAGCTTGGCGTCTTCCCGGTTGTCGAAGGACAGGGCCCCGGGCTGTGCCAGCAGGGCGTCCAGCTCGGCGCCGGTGCGTCGGTTGACGGTGATCCAGGCAGCCCGGGTGCCTGCGTCCAGAAGATCGAGGCTGGCGTCGAAGTCGTGGCGGCCTGCACTGGTGGCTCGGGTGGGGAAGGTCTCGAACCAGCGCTCCAGGTACTGCGCGATGATGTGTTCGACGGGGGTCTGCGTGGGCACCGCGGTCGGCGCTTCCCGCGCGCAGACATGCACAGGGAGCGCAAGCAGTATCAGCAGCGACACACACAGGCGCGACAGGTAGTTCATGGGCCTCTCTCCAGTCGGGGCGAGCGCGGGGCACGCTCGCCTGGGTCAGGTGCTCGTCGCTCAGGTCTAGGTGCAGGACGCGATCACCGAGTAGATCGCTTCGGTGCTGCCGCGGCGTCGGCCCACGAAGCCGCAGGCCATCGCAGGCGCCTCAGCTCTGCGCCGGTGTGTGCGTGCGGAAACTGCCGAACAGCGCGAGGACGAAAGCGATCAGAAAGCCGGCGGTCACGCCCGCCAGACCGTCGGCCATCGACAGGCCGAACAGCACCTCCGGCGTCTCGCCGCAGGTGGCCTGCACGCGAAACAGCACGGGCAGCCACTCGTCCAGCGGGGCCCAGCTGGGAAAGTTCGCGTAGAGATTGCAGGCGCCTACACCGGCAAAGCCGTAGTCGATGGCCAGCAGCTTCCAGACCACGCCTCCCAGCCCGAGACAAAGGCCGATCTCCGCCAGCAGGACGCCGCGCACGAGCCAGGCATGCTTGCGCAGCAGCAGGCCGACCACGGCCAGCAGGCCCATGGCGGCGATCCATACGCGCGTGTACACGCACAACTCGCAGGGGAAGAACATCAGCGCCTGCTGGTAGAACACGGCACCGGCCTCGAGCGCGATGCAGATCACGACCACGCTTGCCCAACTCTGCCAACGCTCCGCCAGGCTCGCGACGAAGCCCATCAGCCGTGCCATGGATCCTCAGCCTCGATGAATACAGGATGAGCAACTGTACTCACCGGCCGCCGTGCAGGGAAGGCACGGCGTGCCGGCCTGCGCAGGGCCTCACTGGACAAGGCTCTGCGTCGATGGTTCGGATCAGCGGCCGTCGAAGCGCAGGCGGACGGCGGCGCCGCCGCCCGGGGCGAGATCCAGTTTCAGTACGTCGCCGTGCCTCACCGGCCGCGACTCCACCACCAGGGAGGTGGGCTGATCGCGCCAGTGGGCGTCCTCGCCGTCGCGATAGATCTGCGCCGTGTAGGCCCCGTCCTCGCGCAGGAAGTCGAGCGTGAGCTGCAGGGAGCGGCCGTGCTCGTCGGTCAGGGCACCCAGGTACCAGTCCTCACCGCCGCGCTCGCGCCGAGCGATGGCGATGTGATCACCGATGGCGCCGCTCAGGGTGATGCTCTGCTCCCAGTCCGCGGGCACATCCTTGATGAACTGGAACGCGTCGGGCCGCGCTTCGTAATTCTCAGGCAGGTCGGCGGCCATCTGGATCGGGCTGTAGAGCACCACGTACAGGGAGAGCTGCTTGGCCAGCGTGGTCTCGATACGGCTGCGCGGATCGTTGCGCCCCATCGACGGATCCACCGGCGGGCGCTCGTTGGGCCGCAGGTCGAAGATGCCCGGCGTGAAGTCCATGGGGCCGGAGAGCATGCGGGTCCAGGGCAGGATGGCCGTGTGCTCGGGCGGGTTGGGCGGATTGCCCCAGGCGTTGTACTCCTGGCCGCGGGCACCTTCGCGTGCCAACCAGTTCGGATAGGTGCGGCGCAGGCCCGTGTCGCGGATCGGCTCGTGGCTGTTGATGGCGATGCGGTGGCGAGCCGCGCTCTCCAGCACGCGCACGTGGTGCTGCGCCATGAACTGGCCGTCGTGCCATTCGTAGCGGGGAATACCATCCTCGTCCAGGCGCTTGATGTCGCCCGCATCGGCCACGTAGCCGGTCTTCACCTGGTTCACGCCCAGGCGTTCGTAGAGAGCGAAGGCCCCTTCCAGCTGCTGCTCGTAGTTGGTGACGTTGCCGGAGGTCTCGTGGTGGCCGATCAGGCGTACGCCGCGTTCGTGGCCGTAGCGCGTGATGGCCTCTATGTCGAAGTCCGGGTAGGGCTCGGTGAAGCTGAACACGTCGCCGTTGCGATACCAGTCGCCGTCCCAGCCCAGGTTCCAGCCTTCGATCAGCACGCCGTCGAAGCCGTGCTCGGCGGCGAAGTCCATGTAGCGCATGGCCTCTTCGGTCGTCGCGCCGTGGATGCCGTCGCGACCCCAGGTGCGATCGCGTATGTGCATGGCCCACCAGATGCCCACGTACTTGCCAGGCTTCACCCACTCGGACACGTCACCGAGCTTGTTCGGTTCGTTGAGGTTGAGGATCAGGCTGGAGTCGATCAGGCCGGGCGCGTCCGGCGAGATCTGGATCGTGCGCCAGGGGCTGCGGAAAGGTGTTTGTGCACGCACCTTGATGCCGTCGTACCAGGGGAACAGCTCGGCCTCGAAGCGGCCGCTGCGCAGCTGCTTCAGGTACATGCCGGCGTAGTCGACCAGGGCGGCTTCGTGGATAGCCAGGTGTACGCCGTCGTCCGTGCGCAGGGTGATCGGCGTGTGGGCTCGCTTGACCTCGCTCACCGGCGTGGTGCGGTAGAGATACTCCTGACGATTGGGCAGGCCCGCTTCGATCCACCAGGCCGTGGCGTCCTGGGGCACGGCGAACTCGGTGAGCTCGTCGACGATCTCCGCCTGCTCGCCCACCGCGTCGGGGCCGACCAGATACCGAAGACCGATGCCGTCGTCGTAGGCGCGCACGACCACCTGGAAGCGCCGCGCCGGGTCCGCCTGGTTGACGAACGCTGCGGTGATCTCCTTGAAGGCGTAGGTCACCACGCGCCGCTCGCCCCAGGGCTGCTCCCATTCGCCCGCGTCCCGGCGTCGCGCGACCTGGCCCAGGGCAAGGCCCTCGTCCAGGCCTGCCTGGCGGCGAAAGCGCAGGCCCAGGCGCGAGCGCGAGATCAGCTCGGCGCCGCGGTAATGCACCGTGTAGGCGGGATGGCCGCCGATTGCGTCCAGGGTGACCACGATCTGCCCGTCCGGCGAGCGCACGGTAGCCGCGGCCTGGCCCTGGGAGGGATCGGCGGCGGCGCTGGCGCCGGTGGTGAGGATTGTCAGCAGGAGGGACAGCAGGGCGGCGAAGCGAGTCATAGGAGGCTCCGATGGCAGGGGTTGTTCGACGGCCTTGATGCGGATGGAGAGTGGGCCGACGCAGCGCCGGTGGCGCCCGACACACCGGAAAATCATTGCAGTGTTTGCAGTTCAATTGCAAACTCAAGCTGTCCGAGGGGGCGGGGAGGCTCGGCGATCGCATCGCGGTGCAGCAAGGATTGTCGTGGGGTGCGGGGAGATAATTCAGTTTTTCATTGAGTTATGCTTGTCGTCGGGTGCGGAGCGGGCGCGCTCAGGAAGCGCCGCGAATTGGCTTGCAAAACGATGTAAATATGGAGGCTAGGTGCCAGTGATGCGGGCAGAAACACGCGCTGAAGCGGCTGGGAAGGGTAGCCCCAGGGGACTGCTCGCGGGCCTGTGGGGCCTGCTGGCGGCGAGCGCGCTGGCATCGGCCACCGCGGGCGCCGGTCACGGCGCGCAGCCGTTGCTCGAGCGCACGCCCCAGGACGAGGTCATCTACTTCCTGCTGCCGGACCGCTTCGACGACGCGGACCCGCGCAACAACCGCGGCGGCCTCACGGGCGATGCTCTGCGCCACGGCTACGACCCCACGCACAAGGGCTTCTACCACGGCGGCGATCTTGCCGGTCTCACCCGTCGCCTCGACTACCTGGCCGATCTGGGCATCACCGCCATCTGGCTCGGCCCCGTGTACCGCAACCGTCCCGTGCAGGGCGCACCGGGGCAGGAGTCTGCCGGCTACCACGGCTACTGGATCACAGACTTCACGGATGTCGATCCGCACCTCGGCACCCGTGCCGAGCTGCGCGCGCTGGTGGAGGCCGCTCACGCCCGGGAGATGAAGGTCTACGCCGACATCATCACCAACCACACGGCCGACGTGATTGCCTACCGCGAGTGCCACGACGCCGAGTACCGTGGCGAGGACCGCATCGCCTCGGGCCACTGCGCCTACCGCTCCCTGGCCGATTACCCCTACACCACGCGCGGCGACGCCGGCGGCGAGGCGATCAACGCCGGCTTCCTGGCCGACGGCCCCGAGTGGCGCACGGACGAGCACTGGGCGCGCCTCACGCGACCGGACTACGCCTACACACCTTACGTGCCCGCTGACCAGCGCGACGTCAAGCGACCGGCCTGGCTGAACGATCTGCGCTACTACCACAACCGCGGCGAGACCACCTTTGAAGGCGAGAACTCGCGCTACGGCGACTTCTTCGGCCTCGACGACGTGATGACCGAGCACCCCCGCGTGGTGCGTGGCTTCATCGAGATCTACCAGCAGTGGATCACCGAGCTGAAGCTCGATGGCTTTCGCATCGACACGGCTCGCCACGTGGACGACGCCTTCTGGCAGGCCTTCAACCCCGCCATGCGTGCGCATGCGGCGACGCTGGGGATCGATGACTTCTACATCTTCGGCGAGGTGTACGACCCGAATCCGGGCAACCTGGCGCGCTTCACGCGCAGCGGCGGCTTCCCCACGGTGCTCGACTTCGCCTTCCAGCACGCCGTGCAGGAGGTGCTGGTGGAGGGCGCACCCACCGATCGCCTGGCGCAGCTGTTCACGGCCGACGCCCTGTACCGCGACGGCGAGGCCACGGCGGCGCAGCTGCCCACCTTCCTGGGCAACCACGACATGGGCAGGTTTGCCGGCTTTCTGCGCGCACGCCTGACGCAGGCGGGCGAGGGTGAGTTGCTCGGGCGCCTGCGCGCCGCTCATGCGCTGATGTTCTTCGCCCGCGGCGTCCCGGTGATCTACTATGGCGACGAACAGGGCTTCGTCAGCGATGGCAACGACCAGGACGCGCGCGAGGACATGTTCCCGAGTCAGGTAGACATCTACAACGATAACGACCTGCTCGGCACCGAGCGCACCACGGCCGATGACAACTTCGATCCGGGCCATCCTCTCTATCGGGAGCTCGCCCACATGGCGCGCCTGTACCACGGCCACGTCGCCCTGCGGCGCGGACGGCAGCAATTGCGCCTGACGGAGCTCGACGGCGGTGTGGTGGCCTTGTCCAGACGCCAAGGCGATGAGGAGTATCTGGTGGCGGTTAACACGCGCAACGAGTCGCGCGAGCTTCAGGTGGCGGTGGCCCCCGAGTCGCAGCGCTGGCGCGCCGTGCACGGCCGCTGCCCCGACGCGGTCACGGCGACGGGCAGTCTGGGCCTGCGCCTGGCACCCTTCGAATACAAGATCTGCGTTTCCAAGGCGGACGACGGACCATGAGCGAGGACAAGGCGCCCTGGTGGCGCGGTGCGGTGATCTACCAGATCTACCCGCGCAGCTTCCGCGATTCCAGCGGCAACGGCGTGGGTGACCTGCGCGGCTGCATCGAAGGTATGGACTACATCGCGTCTCTGGGCGTCGATGGTATCTGGCTATCGCCCTTCTTCACCTCACCGATGCGCGATTTCGGCTATGACGTGGCGGACTATCGCGGCGTCGATCCGGTCTTCGGCACGCTTGCAGACTTCGACGAGCTGGTCGCCGCCGCCCATGCGCGCGGCTTGAAGCTGATCATCGATCAGGTGTACTCGCACAGCTCCGACGAGCATGCCTGGTTCGCCGAGAGCCGGGCGGACCGCAGCAACGCGCGGGCGGATTGGTACGTATGGGCAGACCCCAAGGAGGATGGTACGCCGCCGACCAACTGGCAATCGGTGTTCGGTGGCAGCGCCTGGACCTGGGACAGTCGCCGCCGCCAGTACTACCTGCACAACTTCCTTGCCAGTCAGCCGGATCTCAACCTGCACAACCCGCAGGTGCAGGACGCGGTGCTGGAGGTGGCCCGCTTCTGGCTGGAGCGCGGCGTCGACGGTTTCCGTCTCGATGCCCTGAACTTCTCCATGCACGACCCGCAGCTGCGCGACAATCCGCCCGCAGATGCGGCACGCCGGGCCGTGGCCGAACGCCCTCATGGATTCCAGCAGCACATCCGCAACCAGTCGCACCCGAACATCGTCCACTTCCTCGAGCGCATTCGCTCGGTGCTGGACGATTACGACGCCACCTTCAGCGTGGCCGAGGTCGGTGGGCCCGAGCCCCTGGCAGAGATGAAGGCATTCACGGCCGATGGGCGCCGCCTGCATTCGGCCTACGGCTTCGATTTTCTCTATGCCGATGCGATCTCGCCGGCACTGGTACGCGAGACCGGCGCCGCCTGGCCCGGCGATCCGGGTGAGGGCTGGCCCTCCTGGGCCTTCTCCAACCACGACGCGCCGCGCGCGATCAGTCGCTGGTGTCCGTCCGACGGCAACATCGATCCCGAGCGCTACGCGCGCCTGATGCTGCTCCTACTGCATTCCCTGCGTGGCAACGCGTTCCTGTATCAGGGCGAAGAGCTGGGTCTGCCTACGGCGCACGTGCCCTTCGAGTACCTGCAGGATCCGGAAGCCATCGCCAACTGGCCGGCCACGCTCGGCCGCGACAGCGCGCGCACGCCCCTGCCCTGGGTGAGTGACGCGCCCCACGCGGGCTTCACGCGCGGAACGCCGTGGTTGCCCGTGGATCCACGCCACGCCGCCCTCGCCATCGACCGGCAGGATCGGCCGGACGCCGACAGCACGCTCAACTTCACCCGTCGCCTCACGCAGCTGCGGCGCAAGTCGGCGCCCCTGCGCGTCGGTGACCAGCACTTCATCGACACGGTGGACGACGAGTCGCTGCTCGCCTTCGTGCGCGAGGCCGAAGGTCAGCGCCTGCTGTGCCTGTTCAATCTCGATCCGCGCGTTGCCTGCGAGATGCCGGTGGCGCCCGGGGCCTGGGCGCCCCTGGTGGGCGTGGTGGCGACGGGCGAAGCTGGCGATGCGCTGGACAGTGATCAGCTGCCGGCCTTCCTGCCGCCGGCCAGCGGCGTGATCGCGCGTCAGATCGTTACCTAGCGCGAACGATCGGCGGCGCCGCGCGCCGCGCCCAGCTCAGGCGCCGCAGCTCTCGCGTACGATCAGGTCCGTCGGCAGGCGTTCGGAGCGCACGGTCACCGCGTCCGGTGCATCGCGCAGCTTGGAGACCAGCAGGCGCCCCGCCTTGCGCGTGTCCTGGCGTATGGTGGTGAGGGCGGGGCTGGCGAAGCGTGCCAGGTACAGATCGTCGTAGC
>JAAUYD010129820.1_pt1 | contig 11853 bp, 9 predicted proteins | sample 7278101 | NCBI WGS metagenome assembly JAAUYD01 (sample SAMN14350128, study PRJNA611818) | marine sediment metagenome | isolation source: surface marine sediment (0.6m) | place: French Polynesia: Moorea | collected 2018-08 | reverse complement strand
CGGATTTTGTTTAGCTGTGGCGATCGCTGCTAAGGAATCATCAATAACTTTAATCGTATCTGAACCAGGAACTTTAACTATATCTACCGTAATAACTGGTTGAAAATCCTCTCCATTGGAACTTAAAAAAGCCCGATTTTTTTCTCTTTCTAAATCTCGCCTAACTTCCGCAACTTCTTGTAATCTTACTACTCGCCCTTCTTGTTCATCCCCTAAACGGGTTACGGGTAAGTTACGTAAATCCTCTAAACTGCGAAATCTACCGTAATAGCGTAACTGTGTGCCAATTTCATCACTTTCAATCTGATCCCAAGGTAAATCTCGGTTTGCCTGTTGAATGGCATTGGCTACCTGGGTTGCAGACACTCCCATAGTCATCATACGAGAAGGGATAAGCTGAACGTGGATTACTTCTTCCCGATTACCACTCAAATCTACTTTGCGGACATTAGGGACAGTTTCTAAAATATCTTCTATATCTTCGGCTGCCTTACTCAATACTGCTAAATCAATATCCCCATATAATCCTACTGTTAATACAGGAGTATCCTGAGTCGATATCTGTTCTACCTTCGGTTCATCTGCTTCACTGGCGATTTCTGGTTTGGCTTCATCTACTTCTGCCCTTACTAAAGCAATTGATTCCGCTATGGGTGCTTCTGCTTCAAACTCCACCTGAATTAATGACGAACCATCAAAAGAAGCGCTACTTAAATCCTTTAAACCCTTAAGAGATTTTAATTCTTTCTCAATCTTGTCTGTGACTTGATTTTCAATAGTTTCAGGGTCAGCACCACCCCAATTAGTTTGGATAGTGGCGATCGCAACATTAATATCAGGATTACCTTCTTTGACCATTGAAGTTGTACTTAATATTCCACCTACGATCATCAGCAAAGATAGCAGAATCGCAAATATTGTCTTCAGAAAAAAGAACTTAGCAAAAGACGATGCCCGCTTGGGATCTGGGGCATCGTCTTTTTCCTGGGATTCTTCAAGTGGGGTTATTAGTTGACTCATCAGCAGACATCAAAAAAGGAGAAAGATATTTCTTGCAGCTATTCTATAGTCTCTATCTGAGTCTGATTGATTTTTTACTGAATTATTTATTGATCATCAGTCTTTCTAATAGAATCTACGTATCTCTAGTAGAGTCACAATTTTTTTGCGATCGCCATAAGACTCAGAATTAATCATTTTTTCTTGCGCTATGATGTGTGAGAAAGTGCGTCAAATTGTTTCATCAGATGTAAGACTTGAGAAAAAATAAAAAGTAAAATTTGAAAAAGCGATCGCGAGGCGTTAAAAATGGTTGCGTCACAAACAAAATCTTTGAGTTTTGAAGAATTTCTGGAATGGTATCCAGAAGACAATAAATGTTACGAATTAATTGAAGGTGTAATTGTTGAGATGTTACCAACAGGTTCTCACGAAGATGTTAGTGGCTTTTTGATTGCAGAGTTAAACTTTGAGATTCGCAAACACAATCTACCCTATTCAATTCCCAAAAACTGCTTACTCAAACCCCTTGCACCTCGTTCTGGATATTTACCCGATGTAGCAGTTATTAATCGAGAAAAAATCAAAGATGAACCCTTATGGAATAAATCATCAGTGATTCAAAATGGCAAAACTGTTCCCTTGGTAATTGAAGTGGTTAGTACAAATTGGCGAGATGATTACGGACATAAATTTGTTGAATATGAAGCCATGGAAATTGCTGAATATTGGATTGTGGATTATCGTGCTTTAGGTGCAGTAAGACACATTGGCAAACCCAAGCAACCAACTATTACTATCTGCAAATTAATTGAAGGGGAATATCAGATGGAAAAGTTTGTCAAAGGCGATCGCTTAATATCTCTTGTTTTTCCCGAACTGGAATTGACTACTGATGCAATTTTTCAAGCAGCAGAATGAGGATTATCTTCAGCTTTAATACTCATAACAATCAACTATCATTAGATTAGGATTCAAACAGATTATCGAGCATGGTAAATTCTAATTTATCTTTTGACGAAATACTTAATAATGTAGAGTCTTTTTTCAAAGTAACTATATCGGCAATTTCACCTGCTCCATCATCATCGAATACAATATCGTTTTCTTGTTCTAAACTCTCAATTACTTTATGCTGGATTGAGTCTTGTCGAAGAATAAGATTATTAGAACTAGCGTTTGCTTTATATTGAGATTCTTTTTTTATATCGATATCTTTCCATTGCCAACATTCAATTTTTGATTTATCGTAAGGTTCTCTGTTGTTCTTAGGACGATAAATCTCGTCATACTTAAGAACAGAAGTATCTTCAAATCTAATAATAGGAGGCTCAACCTGAAACCATTTTGATAAAGACTCTTTTTTATCTGATACACAAAGATTTACTTCAGCATTATCTAATTGAATATATGTAACTATATTTTCCTTGAATATAATTTCGTATTCAATCTGAACTCCTTCAAGGGAAATACTAAAGCAGAGGAAACCTTGATCGCTAAATGTAGTAATTGTCAACTCAGCCAAGTAGAATGACTCTACCGTTCCATTAATTTCTATTTGCACAGCTTCATCACTTCTTGCATAAAAATAAGGAGACCAATCAATAGCAATTGGAACTAGATTCGGTCTTTCGCTAATTTTTTCTGGAATAATTGACTGTTCTAAAATTTGTTCAGTAGAAATAGAACTATCAAGAAGTTTTGCTCCAATATGTTTACACCATTCCACCCATTCAGAAATATCATCTGCAATTTGATGAGACCAAATTCTACCTTTATGAGAACCACCAATGGTTATTTTTTCACCATCTTCATAACCCCTAGTAAATAGATTAGATTTGATTCTATTATCTATTGATGCTCTGCTAAGACCCTCTTTTATATCACTTCCAGAGTGCATTGTGAATGATTTAGCTCGATTGTGTAAGTGGAGAAGCCCAAGATTAGATAGTGTTGAGCGTTTAACATTGTGTAAACATCTATAGATATCTTCTCCTTGAATACGACAAACATCTGCTCCTGCTATATTTTTAGCAAGTTCAGTATGGAAACTCTTATTATTGGTGCTGTTTATAAATAGAAGATTTTGTCGCTCATCCCAAAAGGCTAAGTAAAGATGGTGAACGATATCATGAATATTTTTTGTGCGTCCCCACCCTACAGAAGTTTTTTGGCAAGTAATTATTAAAACAACTTTTTCTTGAGGATTAATTGTTGGTTCTATCAATAAGTCTTCTTCTTTAAATGATTGACGAATTGCTTTAGGTGTCCAACTATCACAGCAAGTCTTATAAACTACTGTACTCATTTTTGGATAAATGTTTTGTAGCGGAATATCTTTAGGAAAATCTGGAAACCCTTGGAGAAAAAAAGTTTTTTTAGTCTTTCGTATGCTAGTAAAGTTAGCATTGTTTCCGTTTTGCCTGTCCCCGTAGGCATTACTATCGTGCCAATTTCTTCTGTTACAGTCCAATGTGCTAAACAAGCATGAAGCGCACCAAGCTGTGGAAGTCTAAGTCCAAAATTTTCGATACTACCATTGGAACTTTGTTCTTTTACAAAATTAAAATTATTTACCCAAGATGAATGGACTTCAGTACAGATTTTGGTTAGATCAACGTCTGAGTTTATTTTTTTTGATTTGGGAAACAGCCATTTTTGTCCATCTACCAACTCATCTTTAGAGCTTGGAATAGTTGAAAAATTTGGAATAAGCAAAATTGAACCTTCAAACTTTGCAGTTGTTTTTTTTGGGACGACAAGAACACTTTCACCATGAAGGAACAATAAGTAAGATTATGGTAAGAATTATAGCATCTATAGATTTCTATGGCGATCGCAATCCCCAAACTATTTGCTTCTCTGGGAAATATAACCACCAACTAAAATCGCTATTAAGATTGCTGGATACAATTGTCCGATAATAGCTTCTAGATTAGTCAACATTTTAGCTAAAGGACTGACAGGAATAATATCTCCATAACCAAGGGTAGTTAAGGTGGTAAAACTAAAGTAAATGGCTCTACCATAAGAATCGATCTCAATAATTGGTTGAGAAAAAGCATTACTGTCTAAACTAGCAGTCATTCCATAAAGTAATGCCCAAACAAAACCGATTAATAAATAAACACAAATACCACCACGAATAGTATCAATTGTTATTTGTTGAGATAATAAAATATCGCGCAAAATTAGATAAGCTGCTATTCCTAGATAAAGAATATAAACTACTTGAATTAAAAGTACAAATGCTATTGTCGAAAGGTCATACAATTCTATTGTCGAAAGATTATGCAATTCGCTCCTGCCGACAATTTCTAGTAGGAATGTTAGTAAGGCAATACTGCTATACAGCTTGAAAAATTTTGGTTTGAGAGAAAAAGTCCTGACAATAATGATAATAGCGTAGAGAGAGATTAAGGAAAGAGCTAATTCGCCAATATTACCTCTCAGAAAAGGGGCAAGTACAAAGTTAGCAATTAAAGTAATTAGTAGTTGAGTATACTTGTTATGGGATGATACTTTTGACTTGAAAATAGGTTTCATCAACTTAATGCGCGGTTTGGATACCTCTAGCTTCTAGATATGGGGAGGAAAACCGCGCCAATAAATTAAATGGAGCGATAGCGACCTCCTTGTTTTCTATATCTAAAGCTGTACAAAAAATACTTTTCGCGGTAATATTAATTTTATTGCGAAAGTAATTTGTATGTACGCTACTCAAAAGAATCAACTTAGACGACTTAGCAAACAGGAATTTGATGCCCTGACTGCCCTGACGCGCTTGAGCAAGAATCTTTTTAATGTAGCGTTGTATGAGTGCAGACAATATTTCTTTCAGGAGAGAAAACGTCTGACTTACGAATCTAACTATCATATCTGCAAGTCGAATGAAAACTATCGGTTGCTGAATACCGATATTGCCCAACAGACTATGCGAGTGGTAGATAGAAGCATGAAGTCTTTTCTGGGACTTCTTCAGGCAATAAGTATTGGCAAGTGTAACCAAAGACCACAATTGCCACGCTACTTGCCCAAGGAAGGCTATTTTCCTCTGATTATTCCTCGTATTAAGCTCAAAGACGGAATGTTTGCTATTCCCATGTCTTACGAGTTTAAAAGAGAGTATGGGGAAGTTAAAATCCAACTGCCAGAAAGACTTAAGTACAAGAATATTAAGGAGGTACGAATACATCCAAAGTACTCCGCTCGCTGGTTTGAGGTTGAGTATATTTATGAGGATGAAAAAGTAGAGACATCTGTTGATCCTGATAAAGCTCTTTCTATTGATTTGGGAGTGGATAACTTGTGTGCTTGTATCGATACTGATGGGCATCAATTTTTGATTGATGGTAAACGACTCAAAAGTATAAATCAGTGGTACAACAAGCAAAATGCCTATCTTCAGTCCCAGAAAGACAAGCAAGGTATTAAGTCTTTTACCCATAAACAGGCAAGACTTTATCAATGGCGTAATAATTGTGTCCGAGACTATTTGAATAAAGCAGCAAAGGTAATAATTAACCACTGCAAAGAATATCAAATAGGAAAATTGATAGTTGGGTATAATCCTGGTATCAAGCAAGAAATTAATATTGGACGCACGAATAACCAAAACTTTGTAGCTATTCCTTTTTGGCAACTGAGACGCAAGCTTGAAGCCCTTTGTTTGAGATACGGAATTAAATACACAGAACAAGAAGAGAGTTATAGCTCTAAAGCTAGTTTTTATGACCGAGACTCCATACCAGTCTATAATGCCGATAATCCAGCCAAACATAAATTCTCTGGAAGAAGAATAAAGCGTGGTTTATATAGAACTAAAAAAGGTAAGCATCTTGTTTCAGCAGATATCAATGGGAGTGCCAATATATTAGTTAAAAGTAAGCACAGATTCAGTTTTGAACGAGTGTGTAGTGGGTTTTTGGCTAACCCTTTAAGGATTTTTATCTCTTAAGAATCCCCCGAATTTCTTGAAAGTTCGTTCAGAACTTTATTCGTGGGGAGTGTCAATGGTTTTGATAGTTATTCCCATTAATTTCTGTTTGATATCCATACACCACTAATCGATACATTCCAATTATGTAGGGACGTAGTATGCTACGTCCCTACACATACAACAAGTGATTTTTATTGAGAATAACTAGATATCAATTCCCGTGACAACTCACAGAATTAGAAGTACGAGCAACCCTACTATCAGTAGGATAAGCTGTTAAAATTACTCTGCCATCTTCAGTTTTAATTATTCCCCTAGCTGGATAAATATCCCCCTGTGATGTTTTTAATGGTTTAATGTGAGAGGGAATTTTACTAATTGTTTCTACGTTGGTTAATTGAGCATTATTGGGTGTAATAGGTTCTCTTTCAACTAATAATAAATCCGCACTTAATGGCGCAGTAGGTGCGGAGGGAACTCCTCCCTTACCCTTAATAATAAAACTACTATTTTCTTCTTCAGCATCAACAGAACAAACTTGAGTTACAGTTTCTTGCTCAACAAAATTTTCTGGGGATTCTTTTACTTGACTTCTAATATCTACATTAGTGGTGTTAATTTCTAAAATCCCGTTTAGTTGGGGGTCAACTTCCGATATATTATCGATATCATTAGTATTATTATTATTTTGAGAATCTCTGATTTCTAAACCCAAAATATCTACTGCATTAATTATAATATTTCCTCCTGTTCCTCCTCTTGCTCTAGCTTTAATATCGTTATTTTGATTGGGAAATGCTACAACAAAATCTGCATTAATCTTAATATTACCCCCATTAGAATTGTTAAAAGCTTGAGTTGATATTTGAGTATTTTCTCTTAAAATTATGGAGTTTGGACTATTGATATTAATATTTCCTCCATTACCACCACCAATAGTAGATGTGGAAATATTGCTGTTAGTAATTTCAACATTTCCTCCAGTTGCAGTAATATTAATTGTCCCTGCTTGAAGATTTATGTTATCGAGGGTATTGGTAGAAATTTGATCTATGTCGAGGGTATTAGTAGAAATTTGATCTATGTCAAAGATGCCAGTGCTACCTTGAGTCGCTTCAAAAGAATAGTAGTCAAAAGTCCCATCTCCTGTAGCAGAAATAGAAACATGAGGAATATTATTATAATCTTGTATATTAGGGTCAAAAGTTAGGGTAAAATCATTATCAATATTTTGGGCTGATTGCAGGGAATTATTAGAGTCATTTTGATTGACTAAACCATTATTATCTGATTGAAACGGATGATTTTGTATAGAAACTTGGAGGGTATAATCTTCTCCTTGAGGAATTGTATTCCCAACAATACCTTCTTCTCCAGCAAAAGATTCAAAAGCACCAACGCCAATAATGTAAGTGCCATCTTCAGAGAAAGTATATTGAATAAAAGAATTTAAGTTACTAGTACTTCCTGCTGCACCAATTGCAGGATCGGAGTCATCATTTTCTGCTAGTAAATTTCCCGACTCATCGAATAGGAAAAGTTCACTATCAACTTCAAAAACATCAAAGCCAAACTCATCGCTAAAAGCCTCTCTATTAATACCAGCAGTAATTCTGGCATTGCTAAACAATAATTTCTTAGCAGTAATGCTTATATCACCAGCATTTCCTCGACCGTTAGTACTACTAGTAATATGACTATCAATTAAGCTAAAATTATCCGTCGCAATAATATTTATATTACCTGCATTGCCATTGCTGAATGTTTCAGTTGTAATTATAGTCTCATTTTGAATAGCAACAGAATCACCAATAATTGAAATATTGCCCCCATTACTTGCACCTCTAACACTACCATTCAATTGATAACCATCAATATTTATTTCACCGCCAATAATATGGAGATTACCGCCTGTTTGTCTTCCTGGTATTTCTCCAAAAGAATCAGTAAAAATGATACTTAAAAAATCATCACTGATCAGGTTAATATTTCCTCCATTAAGAGCCTGAATAGTAATATTGCCAGTTTGACCGTTAGGATTAAAGTCAGCAGGGTCTATTGTTGTATTGAATAGTTGAATTGCTGAACCAGACCTAATTACAATATCTCCTGCTTCAGTAGCTTCAATACTGTCAAAAGGACTTGTTGTAATGAATCCATTGCTTAAATTAATATCTTTATTAGCTTCCAAGGTTATATCTCCTGCGGTAGTCTCAAGAGTAAAGTTCTCAAAGAGAATATTATTACCTTTAAAAGTAATGTTTTGACTTTCTACTACACTGTCAAAAGGACTTGTTGTAATGAATCCATTGCTCAAATTAATATCTTTATTAGCTTCAAAAGTAACATCTCCGCCAGGAGCATTAATAGCAAAGTCCTCAAAGCTGATATTATTACCTTTAAAAGTAATGTTTTGACCTTCTTCTACGGTTAAATCGACAGATTGACCTACTATATCTCCTCCATTATCTCGAACATTTCCTAAACCAATAGGAGCATTAATGGTAATTAAAGGAGGAGTATCTAAATTAGTTGCACTGAATTCTCCATCAGGAAATACAATACTATCGGCAGTACTTCCATAAAATGAACCACCAAGTTGTAAGCTAGCATTACTACCAAACATAATTCCAGCAGGATTAATTAGGAATAAATTGGCACTACCATTAGCACGAATTAAACCATCAATAGATGAGATTTTTCCTCCTGTGACACGGGAGAAAATATTAACTATATCGGTAGCATTGTTAAAAAAAGCTTCCCTTCCTGTAGGTATGGAAAAATCCTGAAAACTGTGAAATAAATTACCGCCAGCAACATCCCCATCATCTATTTGAAAACCATTATCTGTAGGAGTGATTGTGGTATTTGTAGTTCCATCACTCGTAATTTGCCCTAGTGCTGGAAAAGTTAAAGTAGTACCTAAAAATAGACTAGAAAATATTGCCTGTAGATGTTTCATGGCGGTAAACTAACTTTTTTTTTAGACTAGTTTATATAAATTAATAGATATATACTAATCTTTTTTTGTATTATTTTCTAGCTCGAACAGTGGCTAACATTTGTCCGAGAAAAGGTAAGCCAATAATGGCTGGAAGAAAGTAGCGAGAAGTACAGAGTAAACCCAATGCAGCACCAATAGCTGTAGTAAGATAGGGTTGATAAAAGAAGATTAAAGCAGCATCACGAGTGCCAATTCCTGCAAAAGTTAGGGGTAATAATCCAGCTAAAATGGATAGGGGAGAAAGAGCCAAACTAGCCACAAAAGGAGTCCAGGCTTTAAGAGCAATGATAAAGAGCCAAATTTGTAAGAGGTGCAAAAACCAAATAAAAATAGAAGTTGTAGCAATAAGAGTTAGTTGTTTAGTATCTCCCCAAAAATAATCGTGCATTTCTCCCCAAGAGTTTTGCATCTGGTGGAGTTTTTTACTGATACCTTTAGGGGCGATCTTGCTAGTTAAATTAAAAAAGAGATTAGCAATTTTGCGATCGCTCAATAAGACAATACCTAAAACTAATCCTCCGATCACTGCTACTGTCATCAACCAAAAGAAACCATCTTTTTCTGGGTAAATGATTAACCCCAAAGCACACCACAACAGAAGAGACAACATATCACAAGCTTTTTCAAAAATTACAATGGATAAAGATAAAGTGCCACTGAGATTGTCTTTTTCCTGCATAAAGTAAGCTTTGGCAATGTCTCCCATTTTGGAAGGTAAAATCATATTGAGAACACTAGAGCCTAAAATCAAACGATTGGCTTCTAAAAAACTTAAGTTAGTCCCATGAGGCATTAACTGTTGTAACCGCCAGGAGGTAAATGTAATCAGAGGAATAACCATTCCTAGGCTGATAGTCATCCACAAAGGATCGCTTGTTTGAAAAACTTTAATTAATTCTGTGATTTCAATTTGAGAATATAAATAAAGCAAGATAGCGATGCTAACGGCTAAGGAAATAAATCTTTTTAAGTTCATTGAGTTACAAAAAAATAAGGCAACACTACAAAAGAATATTACGTCTATCAAGATTAGAGTAGTTGCCAAAAGTCGCAATTTGTTATTGAGTTATGTTTCAGTTATTATCATTTTTCCAATTTTTTGCTCGCAAACGCTGGATGTACGGGTTTTTATCCCTAATTTTTGCTATCAGTATCGTTTTGACTAATGCCCAAACCAGTCGTGCTATTTCTTGGCTAGATCTTATAAGGAGTGGGGCGCAAATCTATCAACTGTCTAGTATTTCTGATAAGGAAGAAATAAAACTAGGTAGGGACATTAATCAAGAATTAATTAGATCTGGTCAAGCAAGAATTTATCGTAACCCCCAAATTACCCGTTATGTTAACCGAATTGGGCAAAGACTAGCCCAACATAGCCAACGCCCTAATATTCCCTATACGTTCCAAGTAGTAGATGATAACAACGTCAATGCTTTTGCTACTATGGGGGGCTATGTATATATCCACACGGGGTTAATGGAAACAGCAGAAAATGAAGCGGAATTAGCCAGTGTTATTGGTCATGAAATTGGTCATATTGTAGGTCGTCACGCCATCGAACAAATGCGGGAAACAGCGATCGCCCAAGGGCTTCTTTCCACAGCAGGGTTAGACAGTTCTCAAGCTGTACAAATTGGTATAGATTTGGCATTACGTCGCCCTAATAGTCGTGGGGATGAGTTGGAAGCAGACGGTTTTGGTTTAGACAACCTTAAAAAATCTGGTTATGCCCCCTCTGCGATGGTAAGCTTCATGGAAAAATTATTACAGCAAGGCAGTTCTGTACCCAGTATTTTGAGTACTCATCCTGCTACCTCGGAACGGATTAAACGTTTGCAAGAGAATATAGACCCGAAAACCGCTAACGTGGGAAATGGGTTAAATAATCAGGTATACAGAAATAGAATTCGCGCTCTGTGATTTGTCCCTGATTCAATGAGCGATAGATCGAGGATCTATTATTAATTTCTTTTTTACAAGCATTAGATTCAATGCCTTACTGCTAAACTCCTTTTCTCAAGGCAAATTTACCTGTTATGAAAAGTTTTCCTAAACTAGTCTCTCCACTACCTTTTGCTGGCTCTTCTCGTCTCTTTAACCAATATTGGCTAAAAGCCTTACGTACTTACAAAGCGATTGCAGTAATTCGCGCTCCTAATCTTGAAACGGGTTTAGCTATGGGAGAAGCGGTAGCCAATGGCGGAATGAGACTTATAGAAGTTACTTGGAATAGTGAACAACCCCAGGAGTTGATCTCTGAGTTACGTTCTAGATTACCTGATTGTTTAATAGGTGCAGGGACAATTTTAAATTTAGTCCAACTCCAAGAAGCGATCGCCTCTGGTAGTCAATTTTTATTTTCTCCCTACTTCAACCCCAATTTATTAGACATTGCGATAAATCGTTACAATGTGCCTTTTATCCCTGGAGTACTTTCTCCTACAGAAATAGTTAATGCTTGGCAAGCAGGGGCAACAACGGTTAAAGTTTTTCCTGTTCAATCTATGGGTGGTGCAAAATATATCAAGAGTTTACAAAGTCCTATTGGTCAGATTCCCCTAATTCCCACAGGAGGAATAACTATTGAAAATGCTCCACAAATGTTAAGAGCAGGAGCAATAGCTGTTGGATTATCCAGCAATCTTTTTCCTTCTTCTCTGGTAAAAAGCCATAATTGGCAAGATATTACAGATAGAACCCGAAATTTTGTGAAAACATTAGAAGAAGTAGGAAGTAAAAAGATTAAGGATGAATAATGAGGAGCTAATAACTTTTGACCCGCTCCAACGGCTAAAAGCAGGTTGGAATCAGGGCTAAATCGTCACCGATCTAGCCATACTTTCTGTAACCTAAAGGCTCAGAAGTTTCCTACGCTGACCGAGCAACCCCAGTCATATCTCGTTCAAGTTGT
>JAAUYD010185898.1_pt1 | contig 11858 bp, 7 predicted proteins | sample 7278101 | NCBI WGS metagenome assembly JAAUYD01 (sample SAMN14350128, study PRJNA611818) | marine sediment metagenome | isolation source: surface marine sediment (0.6m) | place: French Polynesia: Moorea | collected 2018-08 | reverse complement strand
GGAATGCCAAATCGCATCCTTCTCAAAGGTAATTTTACTGAAGAACAGGTAAGAACAGCCATGCTGTCAGCCTGGAAGCAAGTCTTAAAAGAATGTCGAGAGTGGATTGAGAAAAAACTACCACCACCAGAATATAAGTACCACTGGCAAGAAGAATGGGGAAAATGGGGAAACTATACCTGGGAAATCTTTGTGGGAACCGGGAATACCATCCAAACAGCCATGGATGATTTGGAGAATTGCAAGCTTTCCCGTGGATGGACTGCGGTGAATTGGATTGGTGAAAGTTCCAGTCTCACGGGAACCGATGGAATTGCATTTCCCGGTTTAGGTGCGGAAGACAGAAACCCTAACAAGCGTAAGTGGGGAGATGAAGAGAATGAAATGAAGGAATTCTACCGCGAACTGGCTTATGTATCGGAAGATCCCAAACCGGGGGATGAACCCGAAGGTAAATATATTGCGCCCAATGAAAGGTTAAGTATACCAGAACTAGTTAAGCGATTGGTGACTCGACCAGAAATTGCTAAAAGTCTGGAAATGTCAGTCCTGGGAGATAGTTTTAGTGATATTTATCGTCGTCCAGAACAAATAACTGAGAAAGATAAGGGACGATGGACTGGTTGGTTTATGGGTGATGGGGACGAGGTTGGGAAGTATCTCAAAAAACTGGCAAAACAGGAGAATGGAATAACTGAAGTTAAACGATTTAGTCAAGATATGCGGGAGTGGGGGAAAAACTTTTATCGAGATTTTCCCGAATCATTAGGTAGGGTTGTTTATGCAGGTGGAGATGATTTTTTAGGAGTTATTTATAGCGAGAAAAAGCAAGATGCAATTCAACCCCAACAGGCTTTTAATTGGTTACTCGAATTACCCCAACAATGGCAACAACATGGACATAATATTACTTTAAGTGTGGGGTTTATTTGGGCAGCCCATAGCGTACCCCAACGAGATGTTTTAAAGCATTGTCGAGAGGCAGAAAAACTTGCTAAATCTTTGGGACGTAATCGAGTAACTATCAGAGTTTTATTTAATAGTGGTCAGTATATCCAATGGACTTGCCCTTGGGATAATTTACAGATATTAACTACATATAAAGATAGGGACGGTAAATCTAATTGGAGTCATATTTATCAAGATTTAGCACAATTACAATCTCGACATGCTTTTAAAATAGACTCCCAAAGTTTTGATTATAGTTTTGCAATCAAGTTCTTAAAATTTTACTTTCCTAAAGAATATATTGACAAACTATCTCATCCCAAATCCGCCAAACATTTAGTTGGATTTAGTGATGATGCAGATGGCTACGAATGCGCTACAGCCATAATTGCATGGATTAATGACATGATTAACGTAGGTTGGCACTTATGTTCAAATACATCATCTCCATCACTCCTTTAGGTTCTATGTATGGTAGTTCTGGAGCATTTTTATCACCAGAAAATCTTGTGGGACGTTCCGGTACAAAGTTTCCTCCAGAAGCAGCAACACTTTCCGGTTTAATTTTGAGTGCTAATAAAATTAAACATCAATCCCAACCCAAAGAAGTACAATCAAAAAAACAGGAAGAGTTACGAAATAACTTATATGTTGCTGGTCCCTTCTGGGCAGAAATCGAGAATAAACAAGACTTTTATGTACCCATACCTTGGAATAAAATTATTTCTAATCAAGGTGTTAATGAATGGATATTTAGAGATGGTAAATGGCAGAGAGAAAATCAAGAACTAGATGAAAAATTAAAACCAGATTACCAATGGCAGAAAATTTCTGCTTGGGGACTTCCGGCTCCAGTTTTAAAAGCCAATAAAGTGGTAGCGGAACATCCTTGGAAGTTTGTTCCCATGCTACATCCAAGCTTGCAATCTAATCAACGTTGTGTCAAACAAAATGATGGTTTATTTCTGGAAAACTCTGTACAGTTCCCAGAAGATATTTGTTTAATATATCTCTCTACCAGTCCCCTAGAAAAAGGTTGGTATCGTTTTGGTGGTGAAAATCATATTGTCGAAGTTGATTATGCAGAAATTACCCGTAAAAAGGTTTTAAATTTATTAAATCAAAACATTGAACGTACATTTGCCTTGATATCCCCAGGAATTTGGGGTTCCACTCGCTATTCATACCGCTATCCCCAAAAAGATTTTTTCCAAAATCAAAAAATACAAATGCTAACAGATAAACCCATACCTTACCGCTACCGCGCTAAAGGAAGGTTGGGAAGAGGAAGATATGCTGTACCCCCAGGTAGCGTTTATGTACTGGAGACACCCATTAGTAAATCTTGGTGGAACTGGGATGAAGATTGGTTCCCCGATGAAGGGATCAGTCTGCAAAAAGTAGGATGTGGTTTTTGTTTACCAATAAATATTAAAGGAGTTACTGAATAATGTACAAAAAAGCTTATGGCATTATCGACACCTTAGCACCTCTGCATGTGGGTGCAACTGCTGGGGAAGAAAGCGGAAACCTGAACTTGATATTCCGGGACCAATTTACCCTGACAGGGATTATACCTGGTAGTTCCCTCCGGGGTAGATTGCGTGCAGAAATGCGTCAAAATCCCCAACAAGGGGAAACAGAAGCAAATTATTGGTATGGAGATGCTGCGGGTTCGGCACAATCAGAGTTTAATAACGAATCAATCGTGAAAATCGAACACGCTTCCATTGTTTGGCTACCAGTATTTTCACCTGGTCAACCAATTGTATGGGTAACTTGTCCCCGTCTCCTCAAAAGATATAAACGAGTTACCCAGAAGAAGGACTTAACAGTTCCCGATCATTATGTTGGTTCTTCCATTTTAAAACCCCGCCAATCTGGAGGTAATAAAACCTTATTTTTCAATTTAGGCTTTTTGACGGTTAATAGAATGGAAAATCTATCAGCTTGGTTTCCAGATGGGGAAGAATTACCCGCAATAGTTGTCAAAGATGAAGATATTTCCATGATTCACGACATGGCATTATATCGTCAAAGTCGCGTCCGTTTAAAACCAGACCAAAAAGTTGTGGATGGTGGTGGTTTTTTCAATACAGAAGCACTACCAGAAGGAACCATACTAGTTTTTCCCATAGCAATTAAACACCATCCAGCTGATAAAAAATGGCAGCCATTTAATGGCAAAACCGAGGACGAAATATATCTGGGTGGCTTGGAATCCATTGGTTTTGGTAATTGTGTCGTGAAATTGTCAGGAGTAGAATCATGAATTGGCAGCCATATAACTTAGATAGGGAAGCACAAAAACTTGTCCTCGACTATCGAGATATTGAAGGTGTTATTGGACAATCCCACAAAATGCGGACAACGGTTGCTTATGGTTTAGAACGCTTTTGGGGAGAACATTTAAGGCTGATTGATAAAAATGACGAGAAGGATAGAAATAAAGGTAAATATTGGCGGGATACCTGGAAAGCTTTTGCCAGAATTATGAAGAGGACGGGAATTGAACTGCCAAAGGAAGAGGTTAATAGCAAGGATACCCCAAAAATTGAAGAAATTGCCAAACAGTTGTGGAATCTTTCCCTGGATGACCAACGAATTTGTCTAGCTGTGTTGACACAATTTTGTGACAGTTTAGTGTGGTGGACCCAGAGATGTAAAGTGGGTGGAGATAAAAATGACGAATAATCCCAAGGAAATCCCCTTGATGTTTCAAGCACAAATCCAGGGTAGGGGACAAATTCAATACATCGCTGACTCCGATAAAGCTTATCGCTGGGTGGATGAATGGGTAGAAGGTGCAAATAATCAAACCCCACAATTTCTGAGTAGAGAAAATAACCGCAAATTTCAGAAACGCAACTATCGGATTACTTGGCGATTTGTTTCTAATAGCGGACAGGATGAAGATATTATTCGACCAGTTATGGCCACTGGGGGATTTCCATATTATCCTGGAGCCAGTATGAAAGGTGCGTTTTTACGTGGTTGTAATTCCTCACAAGCCATGTATTACTGTGGTGGTAACGTCTCCACCAAAGAAACCAAACCAGGTATTCTCCGCTTTCATGGTGGTTATCCCCAAGATGACTCCTGGACAGAACAACCCCTAGTGGATACCGTTCATCCTCAGCAAGATTGGCAAATTAAAGAACAAGCCGAACACTCTGCAAAAATTCAAATATCCCTTTATCAACCTACATTAGTTTTTGGTATTTCCAGTCGAGTGGAACTAGATGAAGCAGAATGGGAGAAGATTTGGAAAATTTGGGAAAATGCTTTAGAAAAAGGCATTGGTTGTCGCGTGAGTGCTGGTTATGGTCAATCTAAGAAGCATTCAGAAACCAAGCTGGTAAATGTAGGATTGCGAGGACAAGGATTAGCATCCCAATTAATCGGTCAAAACGGTACAGAAGAATGCGAATTTCGTCCCAATATGTTTAAAGCTGCATTGCGGGGACACACCTTGCGGTTATTTGGTGGTGTTACTGATGAAAGCACCGCAGAGGAATTAACTAAGGAACTATGGGGAGGTTTTGCAGGTAAAAAGAGTGTGGTAGGTAGTTTAGGTATTGCCTTTCAAGCCATTGATTTGTATCTAGATACCTATTGGTATGGTAGATTTCCTATGCCTACCTATGAATTAGAACAAGGTAATTTGAAGATTCTTTGTTTACCTTCAGTGTCAGAACAAGAAAGAGGTAATTTAAAGAAATTAATCATCCCAATCATTAAATTTTCCCTACTTTTAGGTGGTTTTGGTAAGTCGTGGCGGAGGGTAAACCATCGTTTAGTTTTACCCAATTATGTTAAAAATAACGATAACCCTATGATTGGTTGTCATTGGGAATTTACTGAAAAATCAACACCCCTATATTATCCAGTTAGTCAATTAGAAGACATTACCACTTTTCTAAATAATCTCCACAATAAAACTATTAAAGGTTGGCTGAAATATAAACGCAAAACAGTAAGTAATAAAGTTAGTAATTGGCGGGAAGCATGGCATCCCAAAAAAGTAGAAGTATGGGGTCGCATTGCTGAAGATATTGAAGATAGCCTAGCTGTAAATTGGTTTCACAGTTCATACCAGGGAGAAAAATCAATTAAAGGTTCTAGCCTTACAGGTAAGATGAGTCAAATCGGGCGAATTTGGCATCGGATGTATCCGCGTTACGTCAAAAATACAGAAGGCAAATTGAAACGGAAAGAGGAAGAATATATAGAGCTGCTGACGATTTTTCCCGATAAATCTGATGAAGTTACTCAGGATTTTCTCCAATTTTTAGAACGTAGCACAGCATTCACAAAACTTTGGTAATAAGTAAAAAGTTAAAAGTAAAAAGAAAGAGATGTTACTCCTATCACACTTTAAGATTACCGAAAATTTGTAGGTTGGGTTGAGGAACGAAACCCAACACACCGTTGGGTTTCACTTCGTTCAACCCAACCTACGCCATAGTAAATGAGTTAAAACACGTAGGGTGTGTTATCCCGTAGGGTAACGCACCACGCTGCTAGGGTTTTGGTGCGTTACGACTTTAGTCTAACGCACCCTACGCATACTTAATAAGGAGAGGGGTGTCCAGAGGACGGGGTGAGGTGACGACAATACGTTAAGTAAATGAACGGATTTGATATTAGGTAATATGAGGAGTAAATATGAGCATTTGGATTGTTACTATTGGTAATAGTGATATCATTCTCAAGCATGACCAAAACTGGAATACTCTGTATCAAGAAGTAGTAGATGACTTAGAATGTCCACTTTTTGCTTCTGCTACTCGGATTAATCCAGATGATAAAAATAAGGGTTATACAGTACCAGCAAGAGTATTAGGTTATGTTTATGGAAATCAAGCAGATTATCACCAAGATTTAGATTTTCCATTATTAAATACTTTTTATCAGTTTTTTGCAGATTCTCAATATCCAAAAAAAATTATTGTTATTCTTACCGATCAACAAGAAATATTTTCAGAAGATGAAAGAGTTTACAAAGATATTCCTTATTGGCAAGATACTTGTAACCTACAATTAATATTGGCAAGATTTTTTCAGGAAAAGTTTCCAGAGTTGAAAGAGGGTAAACATATCCAATACATGACACTCTCTCCTAAACCTGATGATACCACCAAATATAAAGGTTTAGATGATTGGGATAAAGTCTTAGCTTTAGTGCAAAAGGAATTTGCTCGTTTAAATAATATTGATGAACAAAGTATCGTATATGTAAGTCATCAAGCAGGTACTCCTGCTATTTCCTCGGCGGTTCAGTTTATTAGTTTAGCAAAATTTGGTCAGCAAGTTAAATTTTTAGTTAGCAGTGAATATGACAAAGGTCAATATCAAGATATTACCAGCTCTAACTATCTACGTGGTATTCAGTTTGAAAAAGCAAAACAATTATTAGAAAGGTTTGATTATTCAGGGGTAGAAAGTTTACTCAAACCATATTTGACTAATTCAACAGATAAAAAATTACAGAAAAATATTCAAAAAATTCGTAATTTAACAGGAGTTGCACAAGTTTGGAATTGTGCCAAATTTGATAAGTTTAAAAAATTTGTTGCCACAATGGGTAAAACTGAACAAAAACGTTCAGAAAAATGGTGGTGGGCTGGTTATGAAGCTGCTTATCTAGCAGTAATACGTTTAGAACAAGGCAATACTGTTGAAGCAGTATTTCACAGTTTCCGTGCTTTAGAAGGGTTGATTTGTAAGTGGATAGTAGTGACATATCCGTCTCATGTAGAAAAAAATCATAACAAGAAAGGTGAATCATTTAATGTTAAAGATACTATTTTATCAATACTTCCTAATTTGCCAACGTATTACCAAAATGGCTTAGTAAAATCAGAAAATCGTACAAAAGGTTTATATGGCGATTTTGCTTATCAAATTTTATTAGCATCACGACCAGAATTAGATAACAATAAGCATCTTAAAGAGAAAATTTGGAATGTAGTCAGAGAGGAAAGAAATGCATTATTTCATCAGTTGTTAGGTTTAGAAGAAATAGAAGTATTTCAAGCATGGGACACCCAAAACCAAGAAGAGTGGGAAACACGAGTGTTAGGTTGTTTGAATTTTATATCAGGTGAAAATTTTAATTCTTTGCAGTCAGCTAGTCTCATGTCTCAAGTGCATCAGGAATTACAAAATGCGATCGCACTTTATGAATCCACCATCTACAAGGAATCTTAGACGCGATTCCTTCGGCAAGCTTTGCTAACGCACCTGCAAAACTAAATATCAAAAAAGTTAAGCAAAAAACTAAATGTAGGGGAGCATCCCAAATATTTAAATTTGTAGTGCGGGCATCTTGCCCGCGTTTGATGTCAAGGGAGCAAGATGCTCCCACTACGACATATTTTTGAAAAATTGGGATGCTCCCAAATATAATTCTTTTTACTTTTAACTTTTTACTTGGTTCTTTATCTCGGTTCCCATTAATTCGCCTCCACATTGTTAGTGGAGACTAATATAGATAAGCTTATACAGAAGCAATTTAATGTTTCCATTAATTCGCCTCCACATTGTTATTGGAGACTATCTGGCGCACAAAAGATTGATAAAGCTGGATTAGTTTCCATTAATTCGCCTCCACATTGTTATTGGAGACCTGAGTACCCTGCCGCAGCCGGGAAATTAATGCAGATTGAGTTTCCATTAATTCGCCTCCACATTGTTAGTGGAGACAAGAAATGTTCGTCTGTTAATCGATGGGGTAGATTTGTTTCCATTAATTCGCCTCCACATTGTTAGTGGAGACTGCGGGGGTTTGAAACCGTTGAATGGCCTGTATTACAGAACCCGATTGCGCGAACCTATAATAAAAGTATCGTTTCAGCCTTCGCTTGTCAAATAGAGACCTGAAAAAAATCCTTCAAATCCAGTCATAGCAATATTTTCAGAGATTGCGCGAACCACTTGCTAGCCCGATTTAACTCAAACCCATACCAGACAAGCATTACAGCCATAAAAACTCCCTCATCCAAAAAAACAGCTATAGTTCCGCGCAAAATCACCGAACAGGGCAAAAGTAAAAAGTAAAAAGTAAAAAGGTAAAATTCCTCATTCGCATAAACACCATCGACCTAAAATGCCTACACCATTATCATTAAAAGCAAGTATATTCCATCATTCTTTCTTTTAACTTTTAACTTTTAACTTTTAACTTCTCCATGCTGTGTCACTTCCTCATTGGTATACCTGGTAGCGGTAAATCCAGCTTCGCCATCCAACTAGCAAAACTGGGAAACTATCGCATCATCTCCACCGATGAAATTCGCCAACAACTTTATGGTGATGCCAAAATTCAAGGAAACTGGAATCAGATAGAAGAAATTGTCCTGACTCAAATTGAGAAAGCAATAGCCAATGGAGAAAGTGTCATTTATGATGCCACAAATGCCAAACGTGGGTGGCGCATAGAAATATTAATTAAACTTTCATCCCGACTCCCAGAAATACAGTGGATAGCATGGTATCTAAAAACACCATTGTCTACTTGCTTGACTTGGAACCAAAAACGCGATCGCCAAGTACCCCAAGATGTGATCGAGAATATGTTCCAATCTCTGCACACCTTTCCCCCTATACCTGCGGAAGGATTTGTCACAGTTAAAACCATTGATGTCACTTCCCCTGATTTCGATATTCAATCCTTACCCAATCAAATACAAAACCTCAAACGCAGCATTATCAACCGTCGTAACCGCACTCAGCATAAAGACGTAATCTTTCATGACTACAGTCATATTTTAGACTTTGAACGCTTGATGTATCTCATCTCCTCAATTATTCGCTATCCGGGTATAGGAAATCTGCAAACAACCAATCCCAGCATCCTACAAGAGATTTTTGGTCAAGTCCCCCAGTTTGTGAGCGATATTGATGAAATTAGTGCCATTATCAACAAAGAAGCTGGTCAAATATACGCAGACAAACAAGCGATCGCATCTAATCTACATTGGTTACAAATTAATGGTTTGATTGGCTGTGATACCATGACTAACGAGATATTACAATTTAAAACTAAAAAGTCAAAAGAATTGATTTCTCCCCACAGCTATTCTGAGTTAGAACCTTTTCAACGTTTAATAGGGACAATTCGCTTTATTCTCTACCATCCATTTTTGCCATCTTCGGGAGAAGGAAGTTTAAGAACTTTGGTATCTGCATTAAAACAAGATGGAGTTATTATTGGACATGGATTAGATAAAGTTCGCAAAGATATCGAACTAGTTTTAAAACCCTATCAAATCTTACCCAACTTTCCCCTCAGACATGGCTATTTTGCTGGAACGGGAATTTTACCAAAACAGGATTTAATCAAAGTATTTAATGTTCTCCAATCCCAAGCAAAGAGTTTAGACGACCCCCTCGCATTGGATATTTATGAAAAATTTACTCAAAGGATGCAACAATCACGACTAATTGACTCAAGTGAAGTTTATCCAGTCAGGGGAATTGCTCACCGTAGCATCATTGATTTAGACCATTTACACCATACAAACTTAGCTAGAAAAATATCAGAATTAGAAAATGCTTGTGCTAATGGAGAATTATTAGAATTAGGACGCTTTCCTGGGCGGGGAAAATACGATGGTGATGAAGAAGGATTATTTCAAGTATGGCCATTACAAATAGTTTTTTATAATTCTGCTTGGTATTTAGGCTTTGAATGTGAGGGAGGTAAAAGCCCAGGATTATTTAGATTTGAACGGCTGGATAGATTATTTTTGGAAAAAATTTCCCTTCAAAAACGTTCTAGAACAGCACAAGAAAAATCATTAAAAAAATTGCAAACACTATTAGCAGCTTCCGTAGGAATATTTCTTGGTTATAGTGCTAGTGAACAACGGCTATTCTTCAGTAAAAATCAAGTAGAAAAATCTCAGATATTTGTCACAGTAGAATTATGGTTTAATGACGATAAATTTAGTTTTATAGCCGAGGGCACCAAAAGATTTTCAATGATGAAAATGTCTCCTCCCATATCTAGAACCAGAGCCAATTTACCTAAATCAATATTTTCATTGACTCAAACAGGAGATAAACAATTTCCCAATCGTTTTCAGGCAATATTACCCCGGTGGTGTTTGGGTGATTTTGAATTGGTAAAGTGGATTTTGGGGTTTGGTGGAAGTGTGAAGGTTTTACAGCCTCAAGAACTAGTGGAAAAAATAGAAAATATTGGTCAGGATATTGTTGCAATCTATAAGGGTAGATAGAAAGTGTTATGAGCAAATATTATTGGTTTACAAGTTATTGATAAGCATCTGAGGGGGTAAGGCAATGGCTGAAACTCCTATTCTTTCGTTCACCCCCTCAGATAAGCTTCTGGATAAGGGTTTGGGGAGGATGAAAGTATAGATTCTTGATAAGAAATGTCAATTATTGATGGTAAATCTTGACCCCCTCAGATATGGAGATATACAATTACCGCTGGGTAAGGATTCTATGAGCCTAGCCTTTAGACTTCTCTTGAAGTCGAATTAATGGAAACAATGGTAAATAAATAATATTTCCCTCTATAATAAAAACTTTAGACTTCTCTTGAAGTCGAATTAATGGAAACCTCGACACCACCGTCTTTTTCGAGCTGGGCTTCATTCTTTAGACTTCTCTTGAAGTCGAATTAATGGAAACCAAGATTTTGCGGCGAAAAAAAATTGCTTCTTTTATTTCTTTAGACTTCTCTTGAAGTCGAATTAATGGAAACCATAATATACGGCATCGTGTATTATTCCAGTAACTTTGCTTTAGACTTCTCTTGAAGTCGAATTAATGGAAACTACGAACAGGAGAAGTACTGGTTCAGCAATTTTGTTCTTTAGACTTCTCTTGAAGTCGAATTAATGGAAACATCTAACGGAAAACCCTTCTGTTTCTTCTACAACTTTAGACTTCTCTTGAAGTCGAATTAATGGAAACTATAAAAGCCAACCATCATGATGTCATCACTGCCAAAATCCTTTAGACTTCTCTTGAAGTCGAATTAATGGAAACTTGAGAATTGAAAGCATCAGCGGCACGTAGGTCAGACTTTAGACTTCTCTTGAAGTCTAATTAATGGAAACCGACATGAAGCTTTCGGGTTTCACGTCCGGATGGATTCTTTAGATTTTTTTTGAAGTCGAATGAATTGAAAAAGCGGACTACAATAGTCCGCTTTTTGCTGTGACGGGAAATTTATTGAGAAGCGATCGCATACCCCAGAATTTTATGATGTTTGTAAATAATTAATATAATTTCTCAAAGATTAAGCGATCGCTCATGCTGCCGCCCTATCAAAACTTGAAAACTCTGTATTTGATACAGCATCTGCCCAGTTGGGTGCTGAGAATTTGCATAAGTTACGGGATAGAAACTTTATTTAAGTAGTTAAACAAAATTAATTACACAATGTCATTGCGTTAGCGTAGCTCCTCTGAAAGAGGCGTGTAACGGAGTGAAACGAAGCAATCGCAAGGGTTGGAATTACTTCGCGTAGTTCGTAATAATGGTAAATATTTTTGTTCACTTACTTAAATTATTAACAGTATTTTTACCTTCCAAAATAATGTTTTTATTAAGTACTTATTCTTAATCCTACCTTATAAACTCTACAGGTGTAGGAATGGTGAGTTTGTCATTGTTGATGATTTTCTTGGCTAATGCAGCGTACTCTTTAGCTTGGTTACTATCAGGAGCGTACTCATTAACGGTCATACGACGCAATTCTGCGTGTTGAACGATGTTGTCACGAGGTACGAAGTGGATCATTTGGGTGTTGAGTCTTTCAGCCAAGTTCATGATTAACTCGTCTTCACGGTCAACCTTACGGCTGTTACAAATCAAACCACCTAGACGTACACCACCAGAGTGAGCATACTTAAGAATACCACGAGCGATGT
>JAAUYD010127504.1_pt1 | contig 11858 bp, 14 predicted proteins | sample 7278101 | NCBI WGS metagenome assembly JAAUYD01 (sample SAMN14350128, study PRJNA611818) | marine sediment metagenome | isolation source: surface marine sediment (0.6m) | place: French Polynesia: Moorea | collected 2018-08 | reverse complement strand
TTATAGGATTGGCGACAAATTTCTAGCCATTCACATAACATTGCCTGTTGTTTACTATCAGGGTAGATTCGGTAACAATAGTTGAGGGTTAGAGTCATAGACATATTCTACATAGTATTTTTAGGTGGGGACTTCTTTTGACATTTTTGTTAAACGAGATTTTCTTTTGCTTCTTTAGCCACTTGTTCCATGGCATCTTCTGCTAAGATTTTAAGGGCTTCTTGAGCTTGTTCTCCCCCTAATTTACCTAACGCTTGAACCAGTCGATAACGAACTTGCCAGTCTTCATCTTTGACAAATTGAACCAGCAAAGGAACCGCTTCGATATTGCCTAATTCTCCTAAGGCACTCACCGAGGCAATTCTCACTAACCCATTATCAGATGTTAACGCTTCTTCTAACAATTCAATGCCTTTCGGTTCTCCTAACTCTCCTAAAGTCGCAATAATGCTTAACTGTAATAACCAGTCCGAGGTTTGATGATAGACTTGTTTCAAATCATCATAAGCCTGGGTTAATTGCAGTCCACCAATGACATCGGCTGCAGCCGCTTGAACATCCGTTTCTGGGTCATTTTGTAAGCGATTGCGCAGTAAACTTAAGGCTGTGTCTGGATCTTGTCTTCCCAAGGGATCTAACTGACTTACCGCCGCATAACGAACTCGTTCATTGGTATCTGTGACTAACGGTTGAATGAGATCAAAGGCAATAGCAGGATCAATTTGACGCAATAAATTAACCCCTTTAAGGCGATCGCCAAGGTTTTCAGAGGTTAAAAGGGTTTGCACATCAGCAGGGGTAAGACTCATAAAAATAATAGTTAAGTTAATTAGCCCGAAAGCATTGCAATTAAAAATCCTAACAAAAAACCAGCAATGGTTGAATAAGAAACGGAACTTCCCCCCAACTCATAAGCTTCAGGCATCATGGTACTGGCTAACATCGCTAATATAGCACCGCCAGCGATAGCTTGGGCAGTACCAATTAACAATAAAGAGGCACTATCTTGTAAATAATAACCAAAAGTAGCAATCATTCCACTGAGAAAAACAATACCAAACCAGAGGGCTAGAATTTGTAGTTTTGGGGTTCCTGCTTGTTTCATCCCAGATGCACTACTTAACGCTTCAGGAAAGTTAGAAATAAATACTGCCAGCAGAAATGACCAAGCTAACTGTTGCGTTCCTGCATTCATGCCAATAACGGTAGCTTCTGGGATATTATCCAAGAGGGTTCCCACCAAAATGGCCACAGGAGTGGACTTTTGAACTAAATTGGTTAAGGTTTGAGAATTCTCACTCAGAAGTCGGTCGAGTTCTACCTGTTCCATTAACTGTTGTCGCCAACGATCTAGATTATTTTGGGCTGCTACGTGAGAGTTAACAGAATGGCGTAACCGTCGCGCCAGAGTCTGACTTAAAGCTAGGGCTAAATGAGGCGATCGCGTGAGAACTTGAGCAAAATTTTCCTCATTGAGTTGATAAAGTTCCATGGGGGTACAAGCGATCACCGTTGCTGAACGGGGTTCTTTTGTCAGTAGGGACATTTCCCCAAAAATTTCCCCTGCTTCCAAAACTGTTAGCACTTTCTCGTCTTCAATGACTTCTGCTTCTCCTTGGGCAATCATATAAAAATAGTCTCCTGGTTCCCCTTCTTTGCATAAGACTTGTTTGGGTTGAGCGTATATGGGAGTCACCAGAGAGGCGATCGCTTGTTTTTCAGCTTCTGGCAATTGTTGCAGAACTTCGACGTGGGAGAGTCGCTGTAAAATTTTTGGAGTGGTTTCTGGTTTGGGTTGATGTTCAAATAAATAACGACGACTGGCGGCGGGTTTACGTAAAAAGCCCCCATGTTGATCGATATATTGACTGAGATTGGTAAATAATACGCCACCGATGGCAAATCCTAACAATAGGGGCAAAAAACCCGTTTCTTCATAAACTTTACGGGCTATTTCAAAGGCGATCGCTGCGATTAAGGTACCACTCCCAAAGGCCATGATTGCTGCTGATAAAGCCCGTTTTGGGGTCAAAAACACCCCCACTGTCGCCCCTAGTGCTAAACTAGAAGCCCCTAACATTCCTTGGACAAAGGCAGAGAGTGCCATAAATAATGGTAAGAATGATTTTTATCAACTTTTTTCGGTTTGATTCTCCGAAGCCGTTAAAGATTGTTTGCCAGAAGAAGAAATAATCATGCCCATTCCCTTATCATAGTTAGAGGCGATGGCTAAAAAAGCTCCAGCTAAAACATAGATAGGTAAGGGCAAAATAAAGCCTTTAACCCACTGATAAAACTGCACTAATACGAATAACACGAAAACCGCACTAATCCACAGGCGCATACCGATTACCTCTCACCCTCAGCAACCATATTTTAGCTTACTCGTTAAACTAAAAATGATACATTTTGATAAGGCATTATGGTACAACCATTATCTTCTCAACCAACTTCAACCCTTATCTATCCTGAAAGTGATGGAAAACCTATGGCCGACAATACAAAACAATTTCGTTGGATTGTCGTTATTAAAGAGAATTTAAAACAAGCTCAAAAAAGGGGACATTCCTCGTCTTCATGACTTAGGATTAACCGTAGAACAAATTGCTAATTCTTTAAGTTTGTCCGTTGAAGAGGTAAAAATAATACTAGCTCAATAAATCAAGAAGGTTTATTGTTAACAACTTTATTTCATATTAGCTCGAGTATCTTTTACTGCTACCACAAAAAACAAGACAGTTAAGGGAATACTTAAAGCTAAAATGATACTTGTTTGTAACGTTCCTAAATCGGGAGTCCCTGATGATAATTCAAACACAGAACCTACACCAGCAATGGCGGTAATACACGATCCTAATAAAAATACACCACTTTTTGGGGTCACAATTTTTACTCCTGGACTTTAGCAAATGATTAATAAATGAGTTTGATAATCCTAAATAATGACTGCTTTATTCCTCAGAAAAAACAACCACATCATGATTAATTCTCTAAGATTTTACAGGTTTAACGGCTCCTCTGGAAAATCCTTTTTCTTGTAATTTTTCTGTTAAAGCTAAGTCATTATCTACCCGATCAACAAACATAACCCCCTTCAGGTGATCCATTTCGTGTTGAATGACTCTTGCTAATAAATCAGTGGCTTGAATTTTGCGGGGTTTTCCTTGTTCATCTTTAAAAGAGACTTCAATCGTTTTTGGCCGCGTTACGTCTAAATAAACCCCAGGAATACTGAGACATCCCTCTTCTACCACACACAATTCCTGAGAAAAACGGGTTATTTTGGGATTGATTAAAATTAAAGGAAGATTAGCCGAATTATCAGGTTCACAGTCAATGACAATTAATTGTTTATGAATGGCGACTTGTGGCGCAGCTAAACCAATACCACTAGAACTATACATCGTTTGGAGCATTTCTTTAGCTAGTTGACGAATGGAGTCATCTACTTTAGTGATGCGCTTGGCAGGTTGACGGAGAACGCGATCGCCAAGAAAATGAATATCTAAAGGAGGATTGTCTAACTTGTCTTTTTCAACGGTAATTAAACTCGTCATAGGAATTTAGAGACGATCAATAACAATAATCTGACTGGTTAATTCCATCTTAACAAAAATTCTGGCACCATTTCTTTTCTTGGAGATGCGAGTAATACCAAATCCGGTTCCGAGACCCATCTTATCCTTGAGAAGAGGCAGGGGGCAGAAGGCTCCGAGGCAGGAGGGTTTTCAATTGTTAATCTATCAAGTTGTTAAGGGGGGTATCTAAAACAGCAATATCTTGAGAAACTTTAGGTTTAAGGTTGATTAATGCAAATTTGATTAAACCTAATGAAATAACCCCTAAAATTTAACGAAGTCAGAAGTTCCTCACTACTACCATGCGCTATCGCACAGAAGTTGTTGAAAGCAGGAGAGGATTTACGCCTCCCCCCAAAAACTTTTCGCTTTAAAAAGCCAGGTTTTAGACCCTATTATTTCGATAAACACAACTCTATTCAAAGCTTAATTTTGTGTAATAACTTACCTATCTTCAAAAGAGTTCTCGGTAAACTAGAAACTATTGAAGGAGCCAAAAAGAAGCTTATGGTAACGCTGTTAGAGAACCCATTTCGTGTTGGACTGCGCCAAGAAAGAACCCCAGAACCCTTAATACTCGTCATTTTTGGAGCATCTGGCGACCTCACCCAACGTAAACTCGTTCCTGCCCTCTACAAGATGAAACAGGAACGACGACTCCCCCCAGAATTAACCGTGGTTGGGGTTGCCCGTAGAGATTGGACCCATGACTATTTTAGAGAAAAAATGCGTGAGGGCATCGAAGAATTCTCTGACGGCATTAAAAATGAAGAATTATGGAATGATTTTGCCGAAGGATTATACTATTGCTCAGGGAATATGGATGATCCTCAGAGTTATCAAAAATTAAAAGCCTTTTTAGAAGAATTAGACGGTAAACGAGGCACTAGAGGGAATCGTGTTTTCTACCTCTCCGTGTCTCCTAAATTCTTCCCCCCAGGTATCAAACAGTTAGGGGCTGCAGGAATGTTAAGCGACCCCATGAAACACCGTATCGTCATCGAGAAACCCTTTGGAAAAGACTTAAGTTCGGCCCAAGTTCTCAACCGTATTGTACAGAATGTCTGCAAAGAAGAACAGGTTTATCGCATTGACCACTACTTAGGGAAAGAAACCGTCCAAAACCTGTTAGTATTTCGCTTTGCTAATGCTATCTTTGAACCTCTGTGGAACCGTCAATTTGTGGATCACGTCCAGATTACAGTGGCAGAAACCGTCGGGGTAGAAGATCGCGCAGGATATTATGATACCTCTGGTGCATTACGGGATATGCTGCAAAACCACCTGATGCAGCTATTCTGTTTAACCGCAATGGACCCCCCCAATGCCTTAAATGCTGATAGTATTCGTAACGAAAAAGTTAAGGTACTCCAAGCCACTCGCCTTTATGACGTTCATAACCTGGAAAAATCAGCCATTCGAGGACAATACAAAGCAGGATGGATGAAAGGTAAACCTGTTCCTGGTTATTTAGAAGAACCCGGAGTCGCAGAAAACTCTTCTACGCCTACTTATGTGGCCATGAAGCTAATGGTAGATAACTGGCGGTGGAAAGACGTTCCTTTCTACCTAAGAACTGGAAAACGTCTACCCAAGAAAGTAACAGAAATTTCCATCCAATTTAAAGACGTACCCTTACTCATCTTCCAGTCAGCAGCCCATCAAACCAATGCTAACGTCTTGAGTATGAGGATACAACCCAACGAAGGCATCGCCCTCAAGTTTGAAGCCAAAATGCCAGGGTCCGAACTGCGAACCCGTTCGGTGGAAATGGACTTTAACTACGGTTCTTCCTTTGGGATGAGTACCGCAGACGCTTATCACCGTCTCTTATTAGATGCCATGTTAGGAGACCAAACCCTGTTTACCCGCGCCGATGAAGTAGAAGAAGCTTGGCGAGTGGTTACCCCTGTGTTATCAGCATGGGATGGACCAGCAGAACCCAACAGCGTCCCCCAATACGAAGCCGGAACCTGGGAACCCACCGAAGCCGAATTTTTAATGAACCGTGATGGCCGTCGCTGGAGACGCTTGTAGAAGTCAGAACTCAGAAGTTTAGCTTCTATGACTTCATTAAATCAACTCTAAACTCCCCCAAATAACTAAACCATTATGACTACCCAAACCCCTCCCCTAGTATCACTGCAAGACCCCAAAGATGTCTCTATCGATGTCATTGAAGCAGAATTACGCAGTATTTGGCAAAGTTACAGCGATAATGAAGATGGTATCATCGCTACCCGTGCCACTTCCTTCACCTTCATCGTTTATGAACCCGAACCCACCCAATACCTATTAGCAGCATTAGGCTTTTATACCGGCCCCATTGATGGTATTGCCGGTCCCCGTACCACCGCAGCCATCAAATCGGCCCAAAAAGCCTATAATATGGAGGTTACAGGGAAATCTAATCAAGAATTTATCCATAAATTACAAACCGAGTTTGAACAGGCAAAAGCCAACGGCCAACTCAACGAAGAACAAAAAATGGCTGCTGGTTCCTATACCCCTGACTTAGAAGGAACGGGAATAGCCGATAGTATTGCTGCTTCTAACCCTTGTCGTATCATTACCCTCTGTCCTACCGTTGGAGAAGATGAAGGGGTAAAAGCGCAAGTTTCCGCCTATTGTCCCATTAATAAACGTAGTCAAAACACCCTTATTTGTTGCGAATATATCACCCTCAGAGGAACCGCTGCAGCTTTAGAGAGAGTTGGTGGTATTATTTCAGAATTAACCATTAGTGGTCTGCCTACTTTTGTTTGGTGGAAAGCCAGTCCAGAACCCGAATATGGACTGTTTAAACGGTTAGCCTCCCAAGGGGACACCTTAGTGTTGGATTCCAGTAACTTTAGTGAACCAGAAGCCCAGTTATTGCAACTAGGGCAGATGTTAGAGCAAAATATCCCCCTAGCAGACTTAAACTGGGCAAGACTCAGCCCTTGGCAAGAATTAACGGCCGCTGCGTTTGACCCCCCAGAACGTCGGGATGCAGTGTTAGAGATTGATCGTGTTACCATCGATTATGAAAAGGGCAATCCTACTCAAGCGTTGATGTTTTTAGGATGGGTAGCCAGTCGTCTGCAATGGAGACCGGTGGGTTATGAACAGGAAGACGGTGACTATGATATCCGTCGGGTTAAGTTCCTCAACAATGAACAAAAAACCATCGAAGCCGAACTGGCCGGGGTTCCCTTGGCTGACTGGGGTGATGTTTTAGGGGACTTGATTAGTCTTAAGTTGAGTTCCACGAATTTACAAGCAGACTGTTGTACGGTGTTATGTTCTGGTACAACAGGATGTATGCGTATGGAAGCATCTGGAGGCGCGCAAGCTTGTCGCATTGAACAAGTGACCTCTTTAGCGGATCAAAAAACGGATCAATTAATTCAGAAACAGTTGCAACGGTGGGGTACCGATGCGTTGTATGAAGAAAGTATCGACGTTACGATGGGAATTCTTAAGTTAGCAGAGAATAACTAACTAGAATTTCATAATTTTTTAAGACGGGTTTTAAAGATGAACTTATCTTTGAAACCTGTTTTTTATATCTATAATATTCTTATTGATTAAAAAATATCTTGCTTAATGTATATTAGTTTATTAGCAATAACAGTTTATCTGATGAATCAGTGGGTTGGGTTTAAGCGTGTTAAACCCCTACGGTTGTTTGCTGTAGAGGTATAATACTATATAATTAGATTATGAGATTCATCTAAACACAGATAATTCCCTAAAACAATGAACATTACAGAAACCCTAAATAAAATTAATGCTTTAAATATTGAAGATAGAATTTTTATTGTTCAAGCAATTTGGGATAGTATTGCGGAAGAACAAGTTTATCCTGACTTAAACGAAGAACAAAAAAAAGAACTAGATTCCCGTATCAATGATTCTGAATCTAATCCTGACAATGTATTAACATGGGAAGAAATTAAAACCTCAATTACCAGAAAATAATGGATTATGTTTTAGTATTTCGTCCAGAAAATCATAACTTTTTTGTGTATTTGATGAATAAGCAATGATTAGCGATCGCCTTTTTTGTAGGGTGCATTACACTATCGTTAATGCACCAAATTTTGACTAATTAATTAATAAGTTTAATGGTGGATTACGTTTCTCTAATCTGTATTAGGATAGAATTCTGTATTAGAATAAAATAAGGACAAGAGTTGGAGGTATTTATGACTAAAATAGAGTTATTGAAGCAAAATATTATTGAACTTGACGATGATTCTTTTTCACAATTAAGAGATTGGCTAATAGAATTAGATCAAACAAGATGGGATAAACAAATTGAAACTGATTCCAATACAGGAAAGCTTGATTTTCTTATTAATGCTGCATTAGCTGAACATGAAGCAGGAAAGACAAAAGACCTTTGAAACACAAAACCGCTTCTAGTTTTTGGACTTGTTATCAATATCTTCCCATCGATATTCGTAAGCTTGCTGACAAAAATTTTAAACTTTTAAAAGCAGATCCTTCCCACCCATCACTGCAATTTAAAAAAGTTGGTAAAGTTTGGTCAGTCCGTGTCGGTTCCCATTATCGTGCGATCGCCACACCCATTGAAGGAGGATTTTTGTGGGTTTGGATTGGGACTCATGCAGAATATGATAAGTTATTGAGATAATAGTGCGATATTATCTAATCCTTTACGGTCAGAAAGTTGTTTAACTACTATATAATTCCAAATTAAATAAAAGGAGAAAATCTCGTGCTAAACGTCGTTAATCAGTTAATTCCTTTTCTCTTATCTACTAAGATCAATTTTAGTTCGTTAGACATTCCTCAACCCGTTCAATTTGTCAATCAGTATTTTATTGAGAATATTCAGGAAGATTAGATGATAGATATTATTATAATTCTTATTTATCTTCTGGAACTTATACCCCTATTGTTATTAATAAATCTGCTTATAATTACAATTCTAGTCATCGAACTAAGTTGAATATGAGTTTTATTTTAGAGGAAATAAAACAAGATATAACTGCTCAATTAGGAGATGAGATGATTTAAAAGACGGGAGTTTAATCTCTTCTTTAATTACTTGATTATCTTCCTTTGCTCTCATCTAACTCATAACTGTTATGAGTTTGTATTCAAATTTTACTGGGGATTCGTTATATTAAAACCGAAAATATACCGCTTAATTTTTCAAAGGTTATATCATGACTACGTTAACCCGCTGGTTTCTAGCACAAGAAACCCCAATTATTAATCCGTCAATTGTTGATCCATCTTTATTGAATCAACTATTTTCAGACGGTTGGACTTTGATACAAGGTCTGCTTATTCTCTTAGCTGGTTGGATTATTGCCTCAATTGTCAGAGGAATTGTCAAAAAAGTTCTCCAGAGTACGGAAATCGATAACCAAATCGCTGCTTGGATTGCTGGGGATGATTCGGGGGGGAGTTCGATTCCCATCGAAAAATGGCTTTCTGACTTTGCCTATTGGCTGATTCTCCTCTTTGCTGTCGTTGCTTTCTTAAACACCCTGCAACTTGAGGCAGTTTATCAACCCCTCAATGCGCTCCTAGGAGAAATTACCAGTTTCTTACCCAAATTATTAGGGGCTGGGATTCTCTCGGCCATCGCTTGGTTATTAGCTACCCTAGCCAAAATGCTCATCACCAAGGTTTTAGGGAGTTTCAATCTCGAAGAACGGTTGGGAGAAGGGAGTGAGCAAATTTCGGTAGCTCAAACTATCGGTAATGCCGTTTACTGGTTTATTTGTCTCCTGTTTTTACCTTCAATCCTCAGTACTCTCAATCTTGAAGGAACCTTAGTACCCGTACAAGGACTGCTTGACCAAATTTTAGCGATTATTCCTAATATCCTTGGTGCTGTTATTATCGCAGCCGTGGGTTGGGTTGTGGCGAAAATTGTTCAACGGGTGGTTAGCAGTTTATTGGCTACAACGCCGATTAATCAGGTAGGGGCAAAATTTGGTTTATCCAGCGATCCCAATGGTAACTCCTTATCCAATATCATTGGCAACGTTGTTAACGTCTTAATTTTAATTCCTGTTGCTATTACCGCTTTAGACGCGCTGCAAATTCAAGCCATTTCCCAACCGGCTACGGAAATGCTCAATCAAGTCTTAACTCTCTTGCCAAAATTATTTGCAGCTACAGTGGTTTTAGGATTAGCTTATGTTGGCGGGCAATATCTCTCAGACATGGTGAGCAATGTTTTAAGGAGTGTTGGCTTTAACAACATTTTTCAATGGTTGGGTATCGCTCAAACCCCCCAAACCCCAGAAACCACCACCGAAGAAACCGCTACGACTCAAACCAGAACCCCGTCACAAATTGCCGGTGTGGTTGTTTTAGTGGCAGTGATGTTAATTGCTTCTTTAACGGCGGTGGATATTCTCGAAATCGAAGCCTTAAGAGCCGTGGTTGGCACTTTGTTAGCGATCGCTGGTCAAGTTTTAGTCGGATTGGCTGTTTTAGCTTTGGGACTCTATTTGGCCAATCTTTGCTTTAATTTAATTACCAACTCAGGCACTCGTCAAGCTAAGTTTTTAGGTCACACTGCTCGCATTTCTATTCTTATTTTTGTCATTGCGATGGCCTTGCAACAGATGGGAATTGCTCCCAATATTGTTAATTTAGCCTTTGGCTTATTAGTGGGAGGTATTGCTGCGGCCATTGCCTTAGCCTTCGGTTTAGGAGGGCGAGAAGTGGCTGCCGAACAACTACGAGAGTGGTTAAATAACATCAAAGGAAACTAGGCATCTTGAATAGGGCAGGAGTTTAACAAAAGATATCCCTCCTGCCTCTTCGTTTACTGCAAGGAAGCTATGGCAGAAATATCGTTAAAATTAAAAATTAAGGTAATAATTAAGTAAAAGATACTAGGAATAAAGACTGAGATGATTCGCTGGATTTTAAGTTTACTGATTATTTTATTAATCTGGACAGGGGCAACAAGCATAGGATTAGCGCAAACTCAAGATAATCCTATTATCACAGAAGAAAAACTACAAACAGGGGAAGCGATCGCTCAAAAAGCCATAGAAGCCACAGAAAACGGAGATTTTGCTCAAGCTGAAGCCTATTGGACGCAGTTAGTTGAGACATTTCCCAATAATCCGGCTGTGTGGAGCAACCGAGGTAATGCCCGTGTGAGTCAAAATAAGCTCGAAGCAGCAATCGCTGACTTTAACCAAGCCATTGAACTCGCGCCGGATGCGCCAGATCCTTATCTTAATCGAGGAACGGCCCTAGAAGCCCAGGGAAAGTACGAAGCGGCGATCGCTGATTACAATCGGGTCTTAGAACTCAACCCCGATGATGCAATGGCTTACAATAATCGGGGTAATGCCGAAAGTGGCGAGGGAGATTGGGAAAAAGCGTTAACCGATTATCAAAAAGCAGTGGAAATTGCCCCCAATTTTGCCTTTGCCCGTGCCAATGCAGCCCTGGTTTACTATCAAATAGGGAAAAAAGGGGAAGCTATCACACAAATGCGTAATTTAGTGCGTAAATACCCTATGTTTCCTGATATGAGGGCTGCCTTAACAGCAGTTTTATGGAATATGGGACAACAAGGGGAAGCGGAAAGCCATTGGGTAGCTGCGGTTGGTATGGATAACCGTTATCAAGACCTCAACTGGGTGAAAAATATTCGTCGTTGGCCACCGCAAATGGTTGCAGCTTTAGATAAGTTTCTTAACTTAAAATAAGACAAAATAGGAGTTCAAATTCTGAACTCCTGACGCTTTTTCACTGAGTTGTGGTAAATTTCTTGATTTGGATTATTTAAGTTGAAGCAGGAATGACCCATTTTCTCACTGCTTAAGTTATGAAAGTTTTAACCAGCAAACGCACCTTAATTCTTTTATCCATCTTTTTCATTGTTCCCCTTGGTTTATATTCTAAATATTATCAAGGAATCGGTAGTGTATGGGTAAATGATTACGGAGCAGCCATTTGGTATGAAGTATTTTGGTGTTTATTTGCTTTTTATTTCTTTTCAAGTAAAAAAGCTCTGAAACGGATTCCAATTTATGTTTTGATGATTACCTGTTTATTAGAAATATTACAACTCTGGAATCCTCCCATGTTAGCTTTAATGCGTTCTCACATTTTAGGTAAATTATTATTAGGAACTACTTTTTCTTGGTGGGATTTTCCTCATTATGTGATTGGTTTTGAAGTCTCCATGCTTTGAAAAACATGGATTCTAGCTGTTAAGCTACGACGGGATAAATCCACGTCTTCGCTCGTTAACTTATTAGATTTTCGTCTAACTTAATGCCC
>JAAUYD010028425.1_pt1 | contig 11858 bp, 9 predicted proteins | sample 7278101 | NCBI WGS metagenome assembly JAAUYD01 (sample SAMN14350128, study PRJNA611818) | marine sediment metagenome | isolation source: surface marine sediment (0.6m) | place: French Polynesia: Moorea | collected 2018-08 | reverse complement strand
CATGGGAAAAAAGTTAAGGTTTGCACCGATAAAAGTTAACCAGAAGTGTAACTTACCCAAACCTTCGTAATACATCTTTCCAGTCATTTTCGGGAACCAATGGTATATAGCAGCATAAATACCCATCACTGTAGCGCCGTAAATAACGTAGTGAAAATGACCAACTACAAAGTAAGTATTATTTACGTGAATATCAACTGGAACCGCAGCCAACATGATACCGGTGATACCAGCAAATACAAACATTACTAGTCCACCCAGGGCAAATAACATTGGTGTATCTAGGCGTAACTTTCCTCCCCAAATTGTTGCGACCCAGGCAAATACCTTAATACCAGTTGGTACGGAAATTAACATTGTGGAGAACATAAACAGCATCCGCATCCAGCCAGGAGTGCCGCTAGTAAACATATGGTGAACCCATACCACAGCACTCAAGCCGGTAATAATTAGTGATGAAACTGCTACTACCTTGTAGCCAAATAAAGGTTTACGAGCATAAACCGGAAATATTTCCGAAAAAATTCCAAAAATAGGCAGTATTATGACATAAACAGCAGGATGAGAATAAAACCAAAATAAATGCTGGTATAAAATTGGGTCGCCACCTTTAGCTGGGTCAAAGAAAGTAGTTCCGACAGTTAAATCGAACAACAACATAATTGCCCCTGCAGTGAGTGCAGGTAATCCAAATAATTGAATGATCTGGGCGCTTAAAACTGTCCATACGTAAGCAGGCATCCGGAAGAAACCCATTCCTGGAGCCCTCATCCGAAAAATTGTGGTCACGATATTAACAGCACCCAAAATTGAAGATATACCCGATAATGCTACAGCTAACAGCCAAAGGAATTGTCCGTTAATCAAATTACCTGTAGGATTTTGGGTGCTCACGGGCGGATATGACCACCAACCTGCTTGGGCTGCACCACCAGGTACCAAGAAACTACCCATCAGTATAATTCCAAACACCGGAACCATCCAAAAAGCAACAGCATTCAAACGAGGGAATGCCATATCTCGGGCTCCAATCATCAAAGGTACGAGGTAGTTTGCCAAACCAGCCAGTACCGGAAATGTCCACATAAACAGCATGACCGTACCATGCATAGTGAACATGGCGTTATAAACGGTGCGGTCTACCAAGTCAGATTCTGGGGTAATTAGTTCACCCCGAATAATCATGGCAAAAATCCCACCAATGAGGAAAAAGATAAAGGCAGTAACAGTATATTGAATACCGATTACTTTATGGTCGGTACTAAAACTAAAGTAAGTTTTCCAGGTGGTTGGAGGATGATGATTTTTCTCCCTCACAACTTCAGGGTTTTTACTTTGAGTACTTGTCATTAACTAAATTCCTTCTGATTAGAGAATAAAAATAAACTTGTCTAAAATACGAGTAACACTTGTAACATAAAGGATGCAAAGGAATAAGAGTTTGAAAGAGTTATTGCGTTATATGCGCAATGCCTAATGCCCTATGCCCACTAATCGTGATAATTCACTACAGGAGGTTGTGCTGGCTTAACTGTTACCCAACCACTGTTAATTGCTTGATTAGATTTTTTAGTATATTCTGATACTGCTTGATTAAATGCCAGGGATGGTTCGCGCTCAGAAGCTTCTTCCAGCCATTGGTTATATTTTTCTGCGGATTCAACAACGACATCAGCCTGCATAGCCGCGAAATAAGTACCGCTATATTGGGAATCCCGCAACCGATATTTACCTTCGAGGATGGGGGTAAATTCAAAATTAATTGTTTCACTCGGAATCACGTCTTGCTTTACCCGAAATGCGGGAATATAAAAGCCGTGTATGACATCCTCTGATTTAAGTGTCAGATAAGCACGCTGATTTACAGGTAGATGCAATTCAGTACTACTAATATTTTGCTCTGGATAGTTAAAAATCCAAGCCCATTGTTTGGCTGTTACTTCGATTCTTTGAATGGGATTTTGGAGTGTTTCTGATGTCTCTAAATTTGATATCTCTGAATTTGATATCTCTGAATTTGATATCTCTGAATTTGATGTCTTGGAAATTTGTCCAGCAATAGCCGATTTCATACCCATTGACATATGTTGATGTTCCATCGAACCAAGAATCGACATGTGATCGTAAATTTGGTAGCTATAAATAGCGATCCATAATACCAAAATAAAAGGAATAGCTGTCCAGATAATTTCCAAAGTGATATTACCCTCTATTGCTGGACCATCACTCATATCATATTTAGCTGCACGGTGGAAAATAATCGAATATGTCAATGCTCCAGTCACTCCAAGAAATATGAATGCCCCTAAAGTGACCAAAAAGCTAAATAGATTATCGACTAGTATCGATTCGGTGGTGGCTTGTGGGGGAAGCCAAGAGTAAGCTTGTTGTCCGATCCAAAAACTAACAACAGCAAGAGTAATAGTACTTGCAACTAATATCAGAATATTGCGAATTTTCATAGGAAATAGAGATGGGGATTGGACATGGGACATGGGGTATTGGAAAGATGGTGACCAATTCCCATTAGCAATTGACAATTAATAACTACCTGTTAAATCATTTCAATAAGACATTAGGATCTTGTCCTAATCGCAATAAGTTACCTGCAGTATTGTGTACCCCAAACTCTGCTGCCAGTTGTGCTCCCAGTGTCCCATGGACATACATAATAAACATGATGAGCAGCCCCACAAGTAGATAACTCCACTGCACTTGTCGAGAGGTATCTTTACGCCATGAATAACGTTGAAATCCTCGCCATACAGTCATCCCAACAATCATTCCTAATAGGACAACGCCTCCGACTCCATGCCAAAGCATTGTTTCCATCGCCTCTAATCCCCAAGCACTTTTAACGTCTGTTTGGGGTTGTGCCAACATAATTTCATAGAACCCTGCTGCAACTGTAAAAAATGTAATGATGGCTGCAGCCAGCATGTTGTACCAACCAACATCAAATAAGCCCGAACGAGTTGCAGGAATTGCCAAAAATTTGAAGACTGGTTTTTCTAACGGGAAAAAGACACCGACGAAATCGAAAGCGATCGCAATTATGAACAAACCAAGAGTCAAGTGGACTAAGTTGGGATGAATCGGGATATTGTAGGGTAAGCCATTTGCGCCTAAAGCTAATTGCTTGATTAATTCTGAATTCATCTACCTATAAAACCCCCTCTTTGACTGCTTCTACTACAGGAACTGTATGTAGTCCATATACCCAAACTAGTTCATCTCCCAGATATACCTGGAAAAATACCAGCATGGTCAAAAGTAATCCTGCTCCTAGATAAGATACTGGTATCTTTTTGGTATCGTGTGAACGAATGACATAACGCCAAGCTGTAATGGCTGCAATAATTCCGGAAAGCGACCAACCAATTATGGTATGCAAATTTAGCACTGGTTCAACTGCATCGTAAGCTTGTGCTAAACCCGCTTCAATTTGACCAAAAATTATGGCAACAAAAATGGAAATTGTAGCGACAAACATATTCCACCAACTCACTTCAAAAAGGCGAGGTTTGGCGCAAAAATAGCCAATTAAATCACAGATGAAAGCAAATAAAACCATTGCGATCGCAAAGTGGACAACAATGGGATGAATGGTATCCGGGTACGGTAGGTTATGGTCATTTAAAGCTGGAAGAAGATTTTCAAACATTGTGTTCCCCTCTACATATCCGGCGAACTATTCGCTAATATTTACGATTTGATAATAGCAACATTATATTCATGTAAAACTTTATTTATCAGTGTAATATATTCAACCAAAATTACTATTTACCCAGCAGTTTAAGTTATATTTAATTATTTTCCAAGTATTTGTATGTTTGACTAATGGTTATAATTTTAATTATGACAAACTGTCTTTTGATATTAGTCAATTATCTATATATAATAAAAATTCTATAATTATAGCAATTATAAATATAGCCATTATAAATATTCTTGCAAACAGCTATGATAGGGTTTTTCGCTCAGACTGTTCGCGAAAATTACTCAAACGACGAAACAGCCTTGCTTTTTCCACGGGCTTATTATTAATACCTGGAAAGTAAATCACGAAAAATTAGGGTTTTTTGACACCGTAAAAATCACCATTTACCACATGCTGTGAAAATTCAAACTCTTCTTAACAATGAATTATTAGGGTTATAGTACCTATAAATAAAAATCAATCTCAAAAATTAATTTTTTCTAGCACCACTTTCGAAATTAGCAAACATAACTTTAATATAAAGTTCTCTTATCCTGGAGTTTATCTCAATTATTAATTTAAACTTTCGGGGAATGAATTAGGAAAATGAAAATTAGCATAATTTGCGATATTTTATCCTCTCAATATTCATTTTAGATAAACTCTTGACAAGAAAAATAAACTAAAATTTTTATCTCAAAGCTGAAAAGATATTGATATATTGAGGAAATTATTTATAGCTTTTATAAAATAATTGGTCTAATAATTAAATAATTTGAGTTTAAAATACTTTGATAGTCACTTCAAGACAACATCACAAGCATTATGACTTTCACGTGGCAAAATAATATAATTACGAGCGTAGGAAAAACTATTTGATGGCTGATTCATTAATGTATCAAGAGGATAATTTTGTCGTCCTCGAAACTAACGAACCAGAAAAATTCCTCACTGCCTTAGAATTACTAGAAAAGCTTGAGGGTATTTTGCAGCAACTAAAACTTGAAGATTTACCATTAGAGCTACAAAGATTTGATTCTCCTCAAGCCCAAGCCAAACACCTACTTGACACCAGTTGTGAGTTAGATCTAGGTCCAGAGCAATATTTACAGTGGTATGCCGTTCGCTTAGAAAAATAAAATTAGGTCTATTGCTCGTCATTTGTCATTAATCATCTTCGGTAAATCATGTTTGGTAAATCATATTTGGTAAATTATTTATGATTTTCATACCTGTGTAAAAAGGTGGAAACCCTTTCTCCCTCTGCACGGTGCTCCCTTCCCCCCGTACATTTCATGAGAAGTGATTAAGCGAACGCGATATTTATTATTCTTGCGATCGCAAATCATCTCGTTGTAACACGACCTTTACCAGTTGTAAGTGTTAGAGCATCGGGAAGGGGAATTATATCAAATCCAGTTTTTAATCCCCTTTATCTTGAATTTCTTATACCAATTTCATTTAGCTAGGCTACACTTACGAGATTTAATTACAGGAGATGATTTTAGCCTGATACATTTTCTGTAGCTTGAATTTAGGAAATTGATATTAGTTTGAATTTCTTAGTTTGAATTCTAGGAAAAAAGGTTTTAAAAATGGATTTTAAATCAAACTTTACATCAAATTGGTGCCCTACGAATTAAACGACCAATACCAGAACCGCAACGCAAAGCAAATTTATTCCACTGAAATTTTATTTGTGAATAAAGTTTAATTGGTGTTTGAGAGTGTTGCCAGTATGCTTTATCCGTGAGGTTCGGACCATCTCCGTTTAAAGCGTTTAAAATCAGTTTTTTACGCCAAGGTTTGACTTTTGGCACTGCAGCATGAGACATAATATTACCGCCAGGTAAAAAATCCATTCCTTCTGGACCTACCGTACTTAAAGGATAAGAAGTCAGCATAAGTGCTAAGTTTAGATAAGTTTGGTCGCTGTCAAGGTAAGGGTAATCATCAAAAATTCTATTAGCAAAAGCATCTTTAATATCTGAATATCCTGCTGCTGTACCAATTTCTATAAGTTTCTGCCAAAGTAAAATAATAGACTTATAACCACGGGGAACACCAATAAAGCCGCTATTATAATTAAAATTTAAATCGCGTTTACATTCAAAACCATTATTTAGAGCAAATTCTTTCCAAGCTAAACGCCTGGGATGATTCGCAGGAACCATAAACCATGAATCACCACAAAGGGCGATACCCCGACGAAACCAGCTTTGATAAAATTGCCAGCTAAACTTATTAACAATATCAGGATCGAAATAACAAATAACATCAACTTCTGGGCAATAATTTTCCAAAAGTTCCCACATAAAATCTGGTTTGTAGTAAGCCAAATGTTTTTTAGTTGTTAGCTTTATAAATCGAATCACACAATCTTCTGCAATGGAAAACTCTTGATACTTGTCTTTGTTCTTTAAGGGTTTTGCCCAAGGTGGTAAATTCCCACGATAACCTACCCATATTACGCCACGAAATCCATAGTTATATAAAGAATTAGTTAAAACTCCCACTCCATAGTGGTAGTCTCCTTCGTATAAAGTGCAAATTGCTGAAATCATAATTTTACTTGTATACCTACCAATTCATTGATAACAATAAAATCAATTACTGTTCATCATTATTACGGAAAATAATCTTCAAATCCTTTATGGACAAGACTTTGACTTTAACCATATAAATTTCCTGGTCTGGTTATAGCAATCTCATATGATTTCCCAATGATCATTACCAATCATTAATTTCTGGAAATATCTGATACATGTCTCTAGAAATTAACCATTTACCAGTAAAATAATTGGGCACAGATTGCAAGCAACAAACGGGTTACAAATGACAGAAGCTCGAATTGGGATTATTGGGGGCAGTGGTTTATACAAAATGGATGCTCTCAAAGATGTTGAGGAAATACAAATAGAAACACCATTTGGTTCGCCATCTGATACCATAATCCTAGGTCATCTAGAGGGTACAAAAGTAGCTTTTTTAGCGCGTCATGGCCGCAATCATACTCTTTTACCTTCAGAGCTACCATTCCGTGCTAATGTCTATGCCATGAAAAAATTAGGTGTGGAGTATTTAATTTCTGCGAGTGCTGTAGGTTCTCTCAAATCAGAAGTTAAACCACTTGATATGGTAGTTCCAGATCAATTTATCGATCGAACTAAACATCGTATTTCAACTTTTTTTGGTGAGGGAATAGTTGCTCATATCGCTTTCGGCGATCCAATCTGTAAAAATTTAGCTAGTGTATTAACTGAAGCGATCGCATCTTTAAATTTACCGGACGTGTCCAGTCATCAAGGCGGTACTTATGTCTGCATGGAAGGCCCAGCATTTTCCACTAAAGCTGAGTCCAATTTATATCGTAGCTGGGATGCAACAGTAATTGGTATGACTAATTTACCGGAAGCAAAGTTAGCTCGAGAAGCAGAAATTGCTTATGCGACTTTAGCCCTAGTAACAGATTATGATTGCTGGCATCCAGACCATGATAGCGTGACCGTAGAAATGGTAGTGGAAAACTTACAACGTAATGCAATCAATGCTCAGAAGGTGATTTTAGCTGCAGTGCAGAGTTTGAGTAAGAATCCACCTGTAAGTGATGCTCATTCGGCTTTGAAATATTCAATTTTAACTCCTTTGGATCAAGCACCTCCTGCAACTAAAGAAAAACTAAGATTATTATTGCAAAAATATTTATAAATCATCCTTATTTTTGAGTGAGGTTTATTTGTCTTATTTGATAAATATAGGGATGATGTAAGTCTACACGAGTAATGGTGATTTGGAATCATCAAAATTCTTATATTTAAATCTTATTGCTTCATAAAAGTATAAGCTTCGATAAATGATGTTGAATGATTTTATACTGTGTTTTTGTACAGTAAAGACATAGCAGAGGTTAAGCCAATACCTTATGCTCTGCTACACCTCTAAAATGCATTAAATTTCAGACAAAGCTAAAACTAGATTTGAATGCGAGAAAATTAACATTACAAAGTATAAGTAAAATCTTCTACTAACATTCCCGGAACCATACTACCGCCAAGTTGGCGGTGATCATAAGTCCCCAAGTTGGGAATAAATTCTTGAAAGTTAGTAAAATCTATCAAGTTATTGCCCCAGAAACGGTACAGAGTTTCATCAAAGCGTAGATTTTCAATTGGAGCAATTATTTCACCGTCTTCTACCCAAAAACATGCATAGCGGGTCATACCGGTAATTCTACCACTTGGAAGGTCACTCCAGTTTAAATAGTGCAAATTGGATACATATAAACCCGTACCTAATTTATGTAGAATTTCCTCTGATTTTAAATTCCCTGGGTCAATTTCTGGCGCACGTAATGACTCATTGCGATTAGCAGCATTAGAATTTTTGTGATACTCTTTGGCAGAACGACAATTAACTAAACTGTTTACTAAGACTCCTTTTTCAATTATCTGTATATCTGAAATTGTAACTTCTCCCCATTCATTAAATCGGGGTACAGACCCTCGTTGAAAATTTTCTTTAAGATTAAACTTTGGGGATAATCGTTTCTCACCACGGGATAAAGCAGCTAATGCACTATTTCCCTGTTGAATATCAGCTTCACTGACACCTCCCCAAGAAAGCATAATCAATAATTCACCAACAGCAGCAGGAGCAAAATAAGTTTTGTAATTTCCCCTAGGAATTCTTTTGGGTGTGCGAGAAAGTAATTCGAGCTGCTGTTTTGCATTACTTATTTTTGCTTCATATATTTTTTCATACCAATTATTGCCAGCCAAAAAACCTTTTACAGCTTGTTCTTGAGGACTAAAAATAGAATAGTCTAGTGTGAAAGTATCGCTAGCAAACCAATGTTTTTGACCGTTAGAATCTGCATAAGCTCTAACAACAACACCTCCAGAATAAATGCCAGTAAAATCTAGTTCTTTTACTGGTTCCAATACTGTTGATACTACTGTATCTTCGTCTAATAAATTACCTGAATATATTTCTCGAGTTGGATTGTTTTGTGATGGTAAAACTAAATATGGATCTAAAGCTAGTAGGGGAAGCTCTTTTCGTAATTCCAATAAAGCATTATATGTTTCGCGCCAATCAATTTCCCAATTACCCACTAAGGGAAATTTGCGAAAAGCAGTACGTTTATCTCTAATTAAAGTGAAATGTATCCAAGTATCGAATACAACACCTGTTTGCCGTACCTTCGCATGATTAAAACGAGTAAATTGACTGAACTCGCTACTGAGTTTAAGAATAAAATATTCACTGCTTTCTTTTTTATCCAGCAGATTTGCAATTAATTGGTTAAAACAAGTTTCTAAAACAGATATATTTTCTTTATTCATTGCAAGCAAAGACTATCTAAATAAAATAAATAGGGAACACTAGTGAAGATGGGGAACTTTAATTCAGAACTATCTGCTACCACACCTCATAGAGTACACCCCCCCAGGACTTTAATCTTGTATGGGATATCGGTTCCATGCAATACAATACGGTAAGGTGTTAAGAGTCATAAGGTATAGTTGCTAAGAAAATTTAAAGCTTATTTTTCATGTTTTTACTTTCCACCACCAAATACTTCAACGTTGGAAAATAAACATATGGGGGAACCATGTCCTACCCAAATAGCTTGATTTGGCTCTCCTTTTCCACAGAACGGTGTACCGTAAATTTCCCAGGTGGATTGATTGCCTACTTTGGTCAAACTATGCCAAAACTGCGGTGTGGTAGCTCGATAGTTTGGATTGCGAAGAGTTTTGGTGAGTTTTCCATCTTCAATTAATTTGCCATATTCGCAACCAAATTGAAATTTATAACGACAATCGTCAATCGACCAAGAACGATTAGACTCCATATATACGCCGCGTTCTATACCGCTAATTATTTCCTCAAATGAAGCTGTACCTGGTTCCAAATTTATATTTGCCATGCGGTCAATCGGTGGTCGATTCCAAGAACAAGCACGAGCACAAGCAACACCTTCAATTCCCGATCTAGCTTGACTTTCCAGGCTACCTAAACCCCGTTGTAGTTTTCCCTCTTTGATTAAATGCTCTCGCTTTGCTACAGCTCCAGTATCATCAAAGTTATAGCTTGCCATTTCACCAGATATTGTGGGATCGAAGGTGATATTCATTAAGGGAGAACCATATTCCAATTTCCCAAAATCATTTTTACTGATAAAGCTACCACCAGCATAATTACGCTCATCCCCCAAAATTCTGTCAATTTCTAAGGGATGTCCTACACTTTCATGAATTTGCAACATCATTTGATCTGGAGCCAATACCAGATTAGTAGAAGTGTTAGGACATTCTTCGGCTGATAATAGCTCTATACTCTGCTCGCCAATTGTTTGTATTCTTTCCCAAAGGTTTTTTTGTTGAAAAAGTTCTAACCCACCTTGATAGGAATGTGCTTGCCAACCATTGTTAGTACGTTGTTGTATATTACTGCCATCTTGTGCCGTCACTCCGTAATAAGTACTTAGAAACAAAAACTTTTGGTACACTTCCGAGCTATTGCTACTAACAAACCATGTTTCTCTTTCGGTTATGACAGCTTCAGCTGTTGTTTGAACTATTTTGTCGCTGACTTTTAGGGTGTTACAGATGCGAATCAAGATATCATTTATTTCCCCAGCATCCAAAGCCTCTAAGGGTTGAATAAATGGAGAAAAATATTCACCAACGACTTTGGGACGGGCGATTTCTGCTTGAAATGGATATATCCACCATTCCTTGGCAGAAAATGCTTGTCTATAGGCTTTTTTCGCTGCAAATTGTAAATTTTGGATATCAAGAGAATTAGTTGCAGCATAACCAATGCAACCATCAAGAGCAACTTCAAGCATTGCCCCAATGGTGATATTTTTCCCATTGATTTTGGGCATCGCATCCCGAAAATGACGATGGAATTGAGTTTCCTTCACTACTCTTATACCTAACCAATCAGCAGGAAGATCAATACTCGCGATCGCAGAATTGAGATTCGATAGCATGTCCTTTCGAGTTGATTGAGAAGAGAGAAAAGAAGGTGAGGTTAGTGTGTGAGAAGCAGAGGAATTAAGAAACATTACTAATCAAGAAATTAGCCAGAGTAAGATTATTACTATTACTACAAAAGCTAACCTTTTCTACAGACTTATTTTCAACTATTTTTTCTCAAAAATATGACTGTTACTTAAGAGCCTATTAAATTTACTGAATAAATCTAAAATACAAGTATTATTTTTAACTTTTTGAAGCCCTGAGTAAACTTTACTTTTCTCTAAACTCTATCTGTGAAATATTCTACCAACAATAGGGGGTATAACCCCCTATAAGTTTGCTAATGTAATATCAGTAGATTTTAGAAATATACTATTCTGTATCTTGACATTAGTTGTTTTTAATACTTTAGAGTGATGAATATTAAATTTTTGGTAATTTACGATTAAAATCATCAAAACTGTATACTTACAAAGCAAATAGTAAAAAAATAACAACTATTAATGTTTAAGATCTAATAATCAATCTTACTTTTTTCGGAGTTTTCAATTGTGGGATTTGCTAAATCTATTTCTTGTTTTGATTTTAAAGAATTTACATTAGTAGTCAAGACAGCTTCTGCTTCTAATTTTGGACGTAAATAAAGATTTTCTAACAAAACAGCAATACCAGCAACCCAAGGGGGAACAATAATCGCACCAATAATACCTAATACTTGTGTTCCTCCCAATACACCTAAAAGCTGATAAAAAGGATGAACTCGTACTGAAGAACCTACTAATAAAGGATCTAGTACATAAGTTTCTAAATTCTGGATAATTACAAACAATAGTAATACCCACAAAAAGGTAAAACCGCCTTGAGGAATAGCAACAATTAAAGCTGGAATTGCACCTAAAACTGGACCAATAAACGGAATCAAATTTGTAAATGCAGCAATTACTCCCAATGCTAGGGCAAACTCTGATAATCCCAAAACCCCTAAGCCTGCAGTAATAGCAACACCCAAAATAGCCGAAACCAATACTCGACCTTGAATATAACCACCCATTCGGCGAGATATTGGTTTCGGCTATTTTGGGTGTTGCTATTACTGCAGGCTTAGGGGTTTTGGGATTATCAGAGTTTGCCCTAGCATTGGGAGTAATTGCTGCATTTACAAATTT
>JAAUYD010175439.1_pt1 | contig 11861 bp, 11 predicted proteins | sample 7278101 | NCBI WGS metagenome assembly JAAUYD01 (sample SAMN14350128, study PRJNA611818) | marine sediment metagenome | isolation source: surface marine sediment (0.6m) | place: French Polynesia: Moorea | collected 2018-08 | reverse complement strand
GCACCGTATACGTTCAAGAGATTTTCGGGGGTGAGAGTGGTATGATTGGAACCTTGATAAAGTAAACGACGGTTTAAACAAAATACCGAGTCACAATAGCGACTAACTAAATATAAATAGTGGGAAACTTCCAAAATCGTCCAGTTTTGTTCTTGTTTGAGATTATGGAGTAAAGCAGCAAATTCCATTTCGCCTGTAGCATCTACCCCTGCTAAAGCTTCATCGAGAATTAAAAGACGACGGGGAACCACTAAACAATAAGCTAATAAAACTCGCTTTAATTCCCCTCCGCTAAGAGTGCCGATTTTTTGTTGCGCTTGTTTGCTTAAATGAACTTGTTCTAATGCTTGCTGGATAATCTCTCGTTTCCGTTTACGATCGCACCACCAATGTTGGCTATTTAAGCCCAAACCCACTAACTCTGATACGATTAAAGGAAAAGTGCGTTCAAAGGGAAACTTTTGGGGAATATAGCCAATTTCCTGTTTTAATCGCTTTGACCGTTTACCATTCCCATCAAACAAGCTAATTTCACCTGACTGCGCTTCAAGTAACCCTAAAATAGATTTAATCAAGGTACTTTTTCCTGCACCATTGGGACCAATAATGGCCGTATGAGTCCCTGGTAATAATTCAAAAGAGACATTATCTACTGCTAGATATTCCCCACGCATCACCGATAAATCTTTCACTTTAACGACGGGTTGGGTAATAGATAGGTTTTGATACATTCAATTCACTAATTTGATTTAAGCACAGGAAAATAGCAAGAACAAAAAACTGATAACTGATTATTGACAAGCTCTTGACAACGCCTCCAAATTATTCCGCATAGCTTGAAAATAATATTGTGGATCGGTTTCCCCTGACTCAAGAGGGTTGATCGCTTCGAGAGGTAGATTTAAGTCACTGGATATTTGCTCAATGCGTTTGTCTTCAATTCCTGGTTCAGTGAATAAAGCTTTAACAGAATGTTCTTTAGCTAGTTGTTGTACCCGTTGGATATCTTGGGGAGTAATGCTATCTTCAGGAATGTGAACTATTGCTTCTTGTTGCAGTCCGTAGCGTTGCGCTAAATAGCCGAAAGCATCGTGAAAAGTAATAAAATTGCAACCTTGAACGGGGGCTAATTTTTCTTTAAATTCATTATCTAGCTGTTGTAGTTGTTGAATATAAGCTTCGGCATTGCTACGATAGCTATCTGCATTACTAGGGTCGCTCTCGATTAATTTATCTCTAATATTAGCTACCTGTTGTTGCGCTAAAACAGGATCTAACCAAACGTGAGGATCTTTCCCTCCATGATGGTGATGTCCGTGTTTTTCCTCTTCATGTTTGTGTTCATCATGTCCGTGTTCATCATGTCCCTGTTCTTCCTCTTCTATTACTTCTATTCCTTCACTAGCATCAATTTGCTGAAGTTTGGAATTACCTGCATTGGCAACTAAATCCGATAAAAACGCTTCCATCCCTAACCCATTTTCTACTAAAACATCTGCTTGTGCTAACAATTTAGCATCGTCTGGGGTGGCTTGATAGTCGTGAACTTCCGTACCAGGGGAAATCAAAATATCTACTTGTCCCGTATCTCCTACTACAGCTTTAGTAAATAAATGAACAGGTAAAAAAGTAGTGACAATCTTGGGACCAGAACTTGTTTGGGGTGTGGAATCAGAACTGGTTGGGGGTGTGGGTGCTGTACCACAAGCGATCGCACTCAAACAAGTGAAAGCAGTAATTAAAAAGCGTTGTAAAGATGCTTTGGGACGAAGACGATGGAGTACAAAGAGATATTGATTAGTCGAACTCATAAAGTAAGCGCGGATAACTGGTTCATTAAAATGATAATCATTATTATACAATGAGAATGATTATCATTCTTGTTATTAATCCACAGTGAAATTACCCAATTATATAGACCTAGCGATTATTGGGGCAGGAGTTCAGGCACTAACGCTAACCACCCACCTCTTACAAAAAAGCGCGAAGTATGATCATAAATTTTTAGTTTTTGATCCCAGTCAAACTTGGCTGAGTCAATGGCAGCAACAATTTGCAGCACAACAAATTCCTTCTTTGCGATCGCCGGCTTTCCATCATCCTGATCCTAACCCCCATCAATTAAGAACTTTTGCTGAACATCGGCATGATGAATTGTTTCCTCCCTATGATAGACCGGGGACAAAACTATTTAATGATTTCTGTCAGGAAGTCATTCGTCGCTGGAACTTAGCAGATAAGGTTTATCCAGCTAAAGTTACACAAATTCTACCGATTAAACTTGCTTTACGTCCCCGATTTCAATTGGTTTTAGATACGGGAGAAACTATTATCGCCCGTAGAGTGGTATTGGCTACGGGAAGTGGGAAAGTACAGTTTCCTGACTGGGTAGAGAAGATTACCTCAGATTACCCCTCAGAGAGATTGTGTCATTCTCAACAGGTCAATTTAAACAGACTTAATGTAACAGGAGAAAGGATTTTAATTGTTGGTGGTGGTTTAAGTAGCGGACATTTAGCCAAAGGTGCTATCAAACTGGGGGCAACTGTTATGTTAATGACCAGAAAACAGTTACAAGAAAAAATCTTTGATACCGATCCTTGTTGGTTAGGAGCAAAATGTCTCAAAAACTTTCACGCCCAAACTGATTGGTCTGTCCGTTATCAGCAAATACAGCAAGCTCGTAATGGTGGTTCAATAACTCCTGAAATGATGCTGCAATTAAGAAAGGCATCTCATCAAGGCACAATACAGATCGAAGAATGCTGTCAAGTTAGAGAGGCACATTGGCAAAATAATCTTTGGCAGGTTCATTGTCATAATGGAAGCAAACATCAGTTTGATCGTATCTGGTTGGCTACTGGCACAAGATTCAACGCAAAAGAGCATCCGTTGTTACAAAATGTACTTGAAACTTATCCGACAGAGATAGTCAACGGTTTACCCATACTAGATGAATATTTACGTCTTCCCAAGTCTAACTTTTTTATTATGGGAGGTTTAGCTGCTTTACAAATTGGCCCTGTTGCTAGAAATATTGGTGGAGCAAGAATGGCTTGTCAAAGTATTGTACCAGCAATTGTTAAACCAAGCTTGGGTAATAATTAACAATCAAAACCCAGAATACATAACATATCTTCGATTAAATTGTTGCCTATGTGCATGGGGTACGGATGGCTAATATTGCCTTTGGTATATGCGGGGGAAGTTCTTAAATAGTGGACTGCTCGACAAAGTGCTTTAATTGTTTCTTCTGTTTGCAAATCATGACGAACAAAAAAGGGCAACATCTCAATCATTTTCTGATGTTTGTAAGCGATATTAGCTGCATAAGTACTACTTTCATTTTCTATATATATAGCAACTAATGCCATCTCCGAACTCGGTGTGATGTTATTTACTATAATCCTTTATGTTTAATCTATTGATTTGAAAACTGCTGTAAAAACTCAAACAACTGAATCAAAACAATACTTCTACTTTTGTAATATTTTTAACCCTAAACTGACTAAATAAGCAGTTCCAGATACTAAAATAATGGTAGCTCCTGAAGTAATGTTAAAATAATAAGATATTCCCAGTCCCACGGTTGTAAATAACATTCCTAATAGAATAGAAGCGACCATAATATACTTAATATCTTTGAGAAATTGACCAGCGATCGCTGCTGGTATGGTTAACAAAGCAATCACTAATATTAACCCCACAACCTGCATTACCATCACCACAGTTAAAGCGATCGCTCCTACTAATAATAAATACAAACTATCTACCTGAACATTGCGAGTTAGGGCAAAAGTTGGATCAAAAGAAATGGCTAAAAATTCTTTATAAAATAAACTTACAATGACAATAATAATTATGTCCAAAATCAACATAATCAGTAAATTTTCTTGAGAAACGGTTAAAATACTGCCAAACAAATAACTCATTAAATCTGCTTTATATCCTGGTGTTAAATCAATTAAAATAATGCCGATCGCCATGCCAACTGCCCACATAACTCCAATTAAACTATCGGCACGTTGTTCAGTTTTTCTCACCACTAAACCCATCCCTAAAGCAGATAATAAAGCAAAAAATATCGCCCCAATAATAGGATTAATCTTTAAAAAATAACCCAAACCAATGCCTCCATAAGCAGCGTGAGCAATACCACCACTAATAAAAACAATACGATTAATGACTACAAAAGTACCAATAATACCGCAAGCAATACTGACTAATACCCCTGCAAAAAGAGCATTTCTCATGAAATCAAATTGTAATAATTCCCAAATATTTTCTAACATTAATTATTCATGATAATGTAAGGGACAATCATGGTTAGAAAAGACCCGATGAGGAACCCCATGAGCAATCAAATCTACAGGACATTGATAAGTTTGTTCTATGGTTTCTGTACTTAGAGGGGGATTACCATGAAAGAAAAGACGATGGTTAAGACAGCCTATACTTTTAACATAAGCCGAAATAGCCCCAATATCATGAGATATCATGATAATCGTGATAAATTGATTTAATTCTTTCAATAGTTCATAAATACTTTTTTGTCGTTGCGGATCAACACTAGCAGTGGGTTCATCTAATAATAATATACGGGGTTCTGAAGCCAAAGCACGCGCAATATAAACCCGTTGACGTTGACCTCCAGACAATTCAGAGATAGAGCGATCCCGTAATTCTAGCATTCCTACCTGTTCTAAAGTACGATTGACGATAATCTCGTCTTTTCGGGTGTATCTCTGCAATAAACGCCGTTTTCCTAGTCTTCCCATTAGTACAACCTCAGCAACAGATACGGGAAATTCTCGATCTAATTCTACCAATTGAGGAACATAACCAATATAACCTCTTCCTTCCCTAACAGTATTGCCTAAAATTTTTACCGTACCTCGATAGGGTTTAATTAACCCTAATAAGACTTTAAATAATGTAGTTTTCCCCCCTCCATTTGGTCCAATTAATCCTACCAAATCTCCTTCATTAATTGTCAAATTTATATCTTCTAAAATAGGAGCTTTATTATATTTTGCCCAGACATGAGTGAGCTTAATAACTTCGTTTTTCATAATGACTATTGACTTTTTTCTTCTTTTAAGACTTTAGCAAAGGTTCGAGAAACTTCTAAGAGGTTATTAGACCAATCAGCAGCTAGAGGACTAATTAATAAAACTTCTCCCTTAATTTCTTTAGCAATGGTTTTTGCTGATGGACTACTCAATTCTGGTTGAGCAAAAATAACTTTGATCTTCTCTTTTTTTGCTTCTTTGATTAACTCAGCTAACTCGGCTGCACTAGGTTCTTGCCCTCCTATTTCAACAGGGACTTGAGTTAGGTTATATTCCTGGGCAAAGTAACCCCAAGCAGGATGAAAAACAATAAATTTACGTTGTTTTAGATCAGCTAAATTATCCCTTATTTGAGTATCCAATTCTTCAATTTCTTGTGAAAAATTGTTGAGATTAGTTTGATAAATTTCTTGATGTTTAGGATCAAGTTTAACTAAAGTCTCATAAATGTTTTGTGCTTGAATTTTCACCAGTCTTGGAGATAACCAGATATGAGGATCAAGGGTCGTTTCTTGTTCCCCATGATCACCATGACCATGATGATCACCATGATCATCATGATCATGAGCTATCATGGTTAATCTTTCAATTCCTTCTGTTGAGTCCACTGTTAACATTTTAGGGTTGGCTTGGCTAATGCGACTCATCCAAACAGTTTCAAAAGGAACTCCAATACCAATATAAGCCTCTGCCTCGCTTAATGCTTGTAATTGTTGGGGTTTTGGTTCATAAGTAGCAGGAACCGCCCCTGGTTCTACCATCACATTCACCTTTACGCGATCGCCCCCAATTTTCTTAACAAAATATTCCTGGGGAATGATACTTACTGTGATATCTAATTGATCTCGATGGTTGGTTTGTTGTTGGTTATCCCTGTTGTTAGTCTCAGAATTGACAGTCTCTGTCGTATCTGTGGAAGTACATCCTGTTATACCATTTATCCCCAATATCAAGGTTAATAGGATCATTGGTAACCATTTCTGAGAAGAGTTCATACATTTAGAGCCAGACAGAATGAGAATAATAATCATTATCATTATCGGCTCCTTCGCTCAATTTTTCAAGTGGTATTTTCAGAGGATTACAAGGTTACACCCCCATCAACGGAAAGTACGACTCCTGTCATATAAGGATTGGTGATTAAACTTAATACCGCTTGTACCACTTCTTCGGGTTGTCCGAGATGCTCTACGGGTAAGGCTGTTGTCGCCCATTGTCTGAGTTGTTCTCGTTCTGTTTGGCTTTGACTGCTCCAAATGCTAGTATCTTCTATGAGTCCAGGGGCGATGACATTGACTCGAATGGGAGCGATTTCTAAGGCAAGGGTGCGTCCAAAAACGGCAATCGCACTATTGGCTGCTGCTATAAGCGAAATTCCTCCCATTTTTGAAGCTTTAAACATACTGACGCTCGATGTTAGGGTAATTGAGCCGTTTTTTGCTAAGGTGTTTAGGGATGCCCGCACCGTAAAAAAGGTTCTCCAGAATTTTTCCATCCCTCCCTGAGCCGTTTCCGTTGTCATCTCCCTTAACAGCGATCGCGGCATATTGCGATCGCCAATAGAGGTGACAATTAAATGTTGAAAAGTACCCACTTCTTCAAAAAAAGTTTTAACTTTTTCTTCGTTTAAGCTATCAATAATTTTGACTTCTATGTCAGATTGCGTTAATTCTCTGGCTTGATTTAATTTTTCTTGGGAGGGGATAGCAAGTACCAATTTTGCTCCCAGTTCTAGCAATATTTTGAGGAGTTCTAAATCCAAGCCAGAGCCTTCCCCGATGATAACGATCTTTTGGTCTGATAGTGATCTAAACATTGTTTTTATTATTTTTTAAGTGACATTAACCAAGAGATCAACCCTAAAAACTTTGTCTTTCTTGCTCTAACTCATTGATCATTTTACCATGAAGACTGACTAAAAAAAAGTTAAACTTTCATAATGTTAAAACATTAAATATGGTAACCACTATAAAATTAGGTTGATTGAGGATTAAACCAAAACTCGAAGCCCGATTAAGAATGAATACACAACCCCCCGTTGAGCCACCCAATACCGATAATAGCCACCACTCTAGTGAAGCTAAAAAAGCCCTAGAACGAGAAGAAAATTTACCCTTAACGGGATGGCACCAAGAAGTTGAACGAGGGTTAGAATATGGGTTAGAAGCTGCCCAAAGCATCAACGATCGGACGATTCCAACTTTCTCTCGCGGAGAACTGCCCCACTATGCCGGGATTAACACTTTTCTGAAGGCGACCTATCTTGAAGATGTCAGGCAAGTTGGCCAATATGACGTTGCCATTGTGGGAGTTCCCCATGACTGTGGAACCACCTATCGTCCTGGGACTCGATTCGGCCCCCAAGGAATCCGTCGCATCAGTGGGCTTTACAGCCCCTATAATTTTGAATTGGGAGTTGATTTGCGCGAACAAATCTCTCTCTGTGATTTAGGGGATATTTTTACGATTCCTGCTAATAACGAAAAGTCTTTTGATCAAATTTCCAAAGGGGTTGCTCATGTCTTTCAATCCGGCGCACTTCCCATCATTTTAGGGGGAGATCATTCCATTGGTTTTCCCACAGTTCGCGGAATTTGTCGTCATTTAGGGGATAAAAAAATCGGCATTATTCATTTTGATCGACACGTTGATACCCAAGAAACTGATCTTGATGAACGGATGCACACTTGCCCTTGGTTTCATGCCACTAATATCAAGAATGCTCCTGCGAAAAATTTAGTGCAAATGGGAATTGGTGGATGGCAAGTACCCCGTCAAGGGGTTAAGGTTTGTCGGGAACGAGCGACTAATATTCTGACGGTAACTGACATTACTGAAATGGGTTTAGATGCTGCTGCAGATTTCGCCATAGAACGAGCAACAGATGGAACGGATTGTGTTTGGATTAGCTTCGATATTGATTGTATTGATGCGGGTTTTGTACCTGGGACTGGCTGGCCAGAACCGGGTGGTTTGCTTCCTCGGGAGGCACTTTATTTACTAAAGAAAATTGTGGAAAATGTTCCGGTTTGTGGTATGGAAGTTGTTGAAGTTTCCCCTCCTTATGATGTTAGTGATATGACCTCTTTAATGGCAGCACGGGTGATTTGCGATACCCTAGCCCATTTAGTCAATTCAGGACAACTTCCCCGTCAAAAAAAGCCAGCTTATATTCATGCTGAATCACAGTCAGATTTGGATGATTGGGGGTAACATTAAGAATGATGGTATTATTGAGGATTGGTAAGTAAGATCAAGGTAGTGAACTTGTTGAATTTATCTTCCTATGAGTCATTTCCTGGAGCTAAAAATACCTTTAACAATGTTGTTGACGCTCACCTCTATCGCAACAACAGCATCCGTAACTCAGGCCCATACCTTCCTCAGAGTAGAAGTTGAAAATCTTAGTCCCATAGATGGGGTGTCCCTTAGCCCGGTTTGGGTGGGGTTTCACGATGGCAGTTTTGATAGTTACAATGGGGGACTGTCTAGTCAGCCTGGCCTAGAATTGTTGGCAGAAGATGGTAATACAGAGCAAATTAGCCAAGATTTTGATAACAATCTCACCTATATCAATAGTAATAACGAAAGCGAAACCGTACCCTCAACCCAAGTGGGACAACGGGTAGGAGGAACCCTTGGCAGTAGTGTGATTACACCAGGGAATCAAGTCTCAGGACTCTTTCGGGTCGTAGATGAGGATGATACAAATCGCTATTTTTCTTATGCTTCGATGGTTTTACCGAGTAGTGATTACTATATTGCTAATGGTAACCCTACTGCTTGGGATTTAATCGCCTTACTTTCTCAAGAGGTTTGGTCTGTCTCCTTCAATGTTGGAGTCCCTGGAGACACTAATGATGCAGGAACCGAAATCAATGATTTTAATACCTCAGCAGGAAACCCCTTATATCCAGGACTGGGTTCAGGACAAACGCAACCAGGAGAAGGAGAACCTGAAAATGGCGTTAACGAAAACGTCAGTGACTCTTATGCTAATTTTCTCAATCGACCTGATAATTTTGACATAGATTTTGCTAATCTCAATTTCAACGATGAGACTCTCTATCCCAATGGAATTGCTCGTATCACCATTACTAGGGTATCTGTTCCCGAATCATCAACTAATGTGGGTTTAATGGCCATGGGTGGACTATTTTTATTAGGGACGGCTATAGGTTATCAGAAAAATCATCCTTGGTAATTTTTGCTAAGATTTTCCTATCTAGTAAGGTGTGTGAGGAGAATAGTGATGACAGTGCATAACCAGGTCAACACTCAGAGAAAGATTGTCCAGACTCTTTGGCTAATCTTGGTAAAATATGGTGGATTGATGGGATTAATTTGGCTCATTCTCTGTCTACCGGCACAGGCAACCAAAGAACTTCGTATTGCTATCAAAAAAGGCGTTAGCGCGGTGCAAGTGGGGAGTTCAACCCCCGCCATCGTTAGGGACGCAGGTGGACGGCCAATCGGGAATTTAGCCCCACTGGACGGCTTTACGGTTAAACCGAGAGGGAGTGGAGTGAACCTCAATCAATGGAATTCTAGTCATCTGATCATCGAACCCAAAGATGATGGCGTGGTTTGGATCGGCGATCGCTGGTATCGGGGAAAAGTCCGCATTATCCGCCAAGGAAGGGGTGTAACCGCCCTGAATTTAGTTGATTTAGAAGAATATTTGTATAGTGTGGTTGGGGCCGAAGCTTATCCCACCTGGCCCCAAGAAGCCTTAAAATCTCAAGCAGTCGTTGCTCGAACTTATGCTCTCTATAAAGCGTCCACGGCCAGTAACCGTTACTATGACTTGGATACTACCACCAATACCCAAGTGTATAAGGGGTTAGAAACGGAATTTGTCACCACCCACGACGCAGTTAAAGCGACTTTGGGTCAAGTTTTGACCTATAACGGTAAGGTAATTTTATCGGCCTTCCATTCCTCTTCTGGGGGTCATACGGAAAATGTTGAGGATGTTTGGAGTTCTCCCCTACCTTATCTACGGGGTGTGGTCGATTATGATCAGTTAGCCCCTGTGTTTCAATGGCGTAAGACCTTTAATGCTTGGGAAATGGGTCGTCTCATTGGTGGTGTGGGTTCCGTGCGATCGCTCATTCCTGAAAAAATCACCCCCCATGGACGCATTATTACCATGAAAATTGTAGGGAGTCGGGGTTCCCGTCAGGTTACAGATGATCACTTACGCAAGGCGTTAAAGCTCAAAAGTACCCTATTTACTATCTCAAATAAGAACGGAACCTTTATCATTGAAGGGAGAGGCTATGGTCATGGTATTGGTTTAAGTCAATGGGGAAGCCATTACCTAGCTGAGCAAGGTATTCCCTATCATCAGATTTTGAGTCATTATTACAAAAATGCTCGACTAACTACCCTCAATTATTGACATACTCAATTTGTTCACCCGTTGGTTCTAGTTTGTAGCAGTAAGTTAAGGTAAGCATGGTTATATTTTAGCCTACACGGGTAAAATTGTATGTAGAAAATATGAAGTAGGCTAAAATATGCTTATTCATTGGTCGAGATTCACCACGTCGGCATAGCCAAGAGTCCTCTCTCGACATTAAAGATAGTCATATTTGAGTGTTTTGACCATGAGTAACGGCTCTTTCGACAATGACAATTTGGGGTAAAATAATGACATTAACTCAAGAAACCTTATTAGGAAAATCTGTAGACGAATTAACCACCTGGGTAAAACGACAAGGACAACCCGCTTATCGAGGGAAACAACTCCATCAATGGTTATATCAAAAAGGCGTGCGATCGCTAACAGAAATTTCTGTCTTTCCTAAAGCATTACGAGAAGAATTAAAAGATTATCCCATTGGTCGTTCTAACATTTATCATTGTACCATTGCCCCCGATAAAACCAGAAAATATCTCTTAAGTTTAGCCGATGGATTAATTATTGAAACCGTCGGTATTCCTACTTCAAAACGGTTAACCGTTTGTGTCTCTTCTCAAGTAGGATGTCCCATGAATTGCGATTTTTGTGCTACTGGAAAAGGGGGATATGAACGGAATTTAAGTTGTGCAGAAATTGTGGATCAAGTATTAACAGTACAAGAAGATTTTCAACAAAGAGTCAGTCATGTTGTCTTTATGGGAATGGGAGAACCGTTATTAAATACCAAAGAAGTGGTAAAAGCTGTTAAAATATTAAATCAAGATGTGGGAATTGGACAGCGATCGCTTACTATTTCTACGGTGGGAGTTCCGAAAAAAATCTTAGAATTCGCTCATCATAAACTACAAGTAACCTTTGCTGTTAGTCTTCATGCTGCTAATCAAACCTTACGAGAAAAATTAATTCCCAGTGCTAAATATTATCCCCTTCCCAAACTGTTATCAGACTGTCGTAAATATGTCGAAATCACAGGAAGAAGAGTAACCTTTGAATATATTTTATTGGGGGGAATTAATGATTTACCGGAACAATCGATACAATTAACCAAATGTTTAAAAGGGTTTCAAAGTCATGTTAATTTAATTCCTTATAATCCCATCGAAGAAGCAGACTATCAACGCCCTGATGCTGAAAGTATTAACGTATTTAAAAGTATTTTAGAAGGGCAAAATATTGCCGTTAGTGTTCGTTATTCACGGGGACTGGAAGCCAATGCAGCTTGTGGACAATTAAGGGCGATGTCCACAGCAAAAGAGTGACATCCTCCCCAACTAAATCACAGATTATAGTTGGGGCTTCCCAACTCACGATGGGATATTTCTGCCCACAGAGGGATAGTCCCCCTACGCCAGTTATCTAGG
>JAAUYD010114534.1_pt1 | contig 11865 bp, 11 predicted proteins | sample 7278101 | NCBI WGS metagenome assembly JAAUYD01 (sample SAMN14350128, study PRJNA611818) | marine sediment metagenome | isolation source: surface marine sediment (0.6m) | place: French Polynesia: Moorea | collected 2018-08 | reverse complement strand
CCTGCGCTTTATTTCGCCGCAGGCCCCCTGGCTGCGGCCGCTCCCCCCTTGGTGACTCGGGGCGGGGCTTCAGCTTCTCTCGTCGTTGGGTGGGGGGCGGCGCGGCTTCGCCTCGCCGCCGGAGGCCGGCCCGGGAGGGAACGGTGCGGTAGGGTTCGGGGTCCCCTCCTCTGTGGGCGTCATGTCGGAACTGCTTGAAAAGATTGGAGTCTTCGAGGCTCGCCTGGGCGAGCTCGAGGGCAAGCTGGCCGACCCCGGCCTGGCGAAGGACCGCAGGGCCTTCGCGGAGCTCGGGAAGGAGCTGGCGTCGCTGCGGCCCATCGTCGAGGCCGGAGAGCAGTACCGGAGCGCCGTGAACGGGCTCGAGGACGCCAAGGCGATGCTCGAGGATCCGGATCCCGACGTGCAGGAGCTGGCGCGCGGCGAGCTCGAGGAGCTCGAGGCCAAGCTGGCGGAGCTCGACCAGCAGCTGCGCCTGCTGATGGTGCCCGGCGACCCGAACGACGAGAAGAACGTGATCCTCGAGATCCGCGCGGGCACCGGTGGCGACGAGGCGGCGCTCTTCGCCGGCGATCTCTTCCGCATGTACTCGCGCTACGCGGAGAACCACGGCTGGAAGATCGAGCCGCTCTCGATGTCGGAGAGCGACGCCGGCGGCATCAAGGAGATCGTCGTCACCGTGTCGGGCAACCGCGTGTTCAGTCGCATGAAGCACGAGCGCGGCGTGCACCGCGTGCAGCGCGTGCCGGCGACGGAGTCGCAGGGACGCATCCACACCTCGACCGCGACGGTGGCGGTGCTGCCCGAGGCCGAGGAGGTCGACCTGCAGATCGAGCAGAAGGACCTGCGCATCGACGTGTTCCGCGCGTCGGGGCCCGGCGGGCAGAGCGTGAACACGACGGACTCCGCCGTGCGCATCACGCACGAGCCGTCGGGGCTGGTGGTCTCGTGTCAGGACGAGAAGAGCCAGCACAAGAACAAGGCGAAGGCGATGAAGATCCTGCGCTCGCGCATCTACGAGCACGAGCAGGAGAAGCTCGCCCTCGAGCGCGCCGACGCACGACGCGGGCAGGTCGGCACCGGCGAGCGCAGCGAGAAGATCCGCACCTACAACTTCCCGCAGACGCGCGTGACGGATCACCGCGCCGGCGTCACGCTGCACCGGCTCGACGCCGTGATGGAAGGCGAGCTCGACGAGCTGCTCGATGCGGTGCACCTGTACATGGCAGCGGAGGCCGAGAAGGCGGCGCTCGGCTCGTGAGCGCGCCGGGCCCCGCGACACCGCCCGGCGGCAGCGCGCAGGCGCGCGCCACCTGGACGATCCTCGATCTGCTGCAGTGGACCCAGCGCCACTTCGCGGAGAAGGGCATCGACACCGCGCGTCTCGACGCCGAGTGCCTGCTGGCCTTCGCGCTCGGCGTGGATCGGATGCGGCTCTATCTCGACTACGAGAAGCCGGTCACCGAGGCCGAGCGCGCGGCCTTCCGCGAGCTGGTGCGCAGGCGCGGCAGCGAGCGCGTACCCGTCGCGCACCTCACCGGCACCAAGGAGTTCTGGTCGCTCGAGCTCGAGGTGACGCCCGACGTGCTCGTGCCCCGGCCCGACACCGAGACCCTGGTCAGCGCGGCGCTGGCGCTCCTGCCGGATGCGCAGGCGCCCGCGCGGGTGCTGGATCTCGGCACCGGCTCGGGTGCGGTGGCGCTGGCGATCGCGAGCGAGCGGCCGGCGGCCCGGGTGACCGCCAGCGACGTGTCCGGCGCGGCGCTGGCCGTGGCGCGTCGCAATGCCGAGCGGCTGGGGCTGTCCGAGCGGGTGGAGTTCGCGGAGGGGCCGCTCTTCGAGCCGGTGGCGGGCGAGCGCTTCGACCTCGTCGTCTCCAACCCGCCCTACGTGCCCGAGGGGCGCCGCGCGGGGCTGGCGCCGGAGCTGGCGCACGAGCCGGCCGGGGCGCTCTTCGCCGGGCCGGCCGGGCTCGACCTGCTCGAGCCCATCGTTAGGTCGGCGCCGGAGCGGCTCTCGCCCGGGGGCGGCCTGGCGCTCGAGTGCGATGCCGAGCAGGCGGACGCGGTCGCGGGGTGGTGCCGCGAGGCCGGGTTGCATAGCGTCACGAAGTACCGCGATCTGGCCGGGCGTGACCGGGTCGTGGCCGCGAGGGGGAGCGGCTGATGGATCGGATCGTCGTGCGCGGCGGTGCGTGCCTGCGGGGAGAGGTGGCCGCGTCGGGTTCCAAGAACTCGGCGCTGGCGCTGATGTGCGCCGCCCTGCTCGCGCCGGGCGAGAGCGTGCTGCGCAACGTGCCGCGGCTGCGCGACATCGATGCGATGTGCGAGCTGCTGCGCGCCCTCGGCGCGCGGGCGGACTGGACCGGCGAGCACGAGATCACCATCGACGGCGCCACCATCTCGAGCCCCGAGGCCCCCTACGAGCTGGTGCGCAAGATGCGCGCGTCGTTCATGGTGCTGGGCCCGCTGCTGGCGCGCTTCGGCACGGCGCGGGTCTCCGAGCCTGGCGGCTGCGCGATCGGCGTACGCCCCATCGACCAGCACCTGAAGGGCCTGCGCGCGCTGGGCGCGAAGGTGCGCCTGGACCACGGCGTGGTCGAGGCGACCAGCGACGAGCTGCGCGGCGGCCGCGTCGCCTTCGACATGTGCACGGTCAACGGGACGCAGAACGTGATGATGGCGGCCGTGCTCACGCCGGGCGAGACGGTGCTCGAGAACGCGGCGCGCGAGCCCGAGGTGATGGAGCTCGCGGAGGTGCTGAACCGCATGGGCGCCGACGTGCGCGGCGCCGGCGGCGATCGCATCACGATCCGCGGCGTCGAGACGCTGCGGGGCATCGAGCACAGCGTGTCCGGCGATCGCATCGAGGCCGGCACGCTGCTCTGCACCGGCCTGGTCACCCGCGGCGACGTCACGGTCACGGCGATCGACACCTCGACCCTCGAGTCCACGCTGGACAAGCTGGCCTCCATGGGCGCCGAGCTCACCATCGAGCCCGAGCGCGTGCGCGCGGAGTCGCCGCCGACCCTGCGCGAGGTGGAGGCGGTGACGGCGCCCTTCCCGGGCTTCCCCACGGACATGCAGGCCCAGCTCATGGCCCTGGCCTGCACGGTGGAAGGCTCCTCGGTGATCACCGAGCGGGTCTTCGAGAACCGCTTCATGCACGTCCCCGAGCTCCAGCGCATGGGGGCGGACATCTCCCTCGCCGGCCGGGCGGCCCACGTGCGCGGCGTGGCGCGGCTCTCCGGCGCGCCCGTCATGGCCACCGATCTGCGGGCCTCGGCGGGGCTCATCGTGGCCGCGCTGGCGGCCGAAGGTGACACGACGGTCAATCGCGTCTATCACATCGATCGAGGCTACGAGCGCATCGAGGAGAAGCTTCGAGGACTCGGCGCAGAGATCCGACGAGAGGGCTAGGCATGGCCGCACGCAGCACCAGCAAAGGCGTTCTTCCCCTCCTGAAGACCGACGATTCCGGCTTCGAGCGCGCCTGGAAGAAGCTCGAGACCCGCCGCGAGGAAGCGGCGGGCGACGTCGAGAAGAACGTGCGCAAGATCATCGAGCGCGTGCGTGACGGCGGCGACAAGGAGCTCTACGCCTGCGTCGCGAAGTTCGACGGCGCCGACCTCGATGCCATCGAGGTGACCCGCGAGGAGTGGGACGAGGGCGTCGAGCAGGTCGATCCCGCGGATCGCGCCGCCATCGGCAAGGCCGCCATGCGCGTGCGCGAGTTCCACCGGCGCCGCATCCCTTCGAGCTGGGAGATGCGCGAAGAGGGCGGCGGCGTGTTCGGCTACCGGGTGCGCCCGCTCGAGCGGGTGGGCATCTACGTGCCGGGCGGCAAGGCGCTCTACCCCTCGACGGTGGTGATGAACGCCGTGCCGGCGTCCTGCGTCGAGGTGCCGGAGATCTGCATGGCCACGCCGCCGCGCGAGGACGGCACCATCGCACCCGAGGTGCTGATCGCCGCGCGCGTCTCCGGCGTGCACCGCGTCTTCAAGATGGGCGGCGCGCACGCCGTGGCCGCCTTCACCTACGGCACCGAGGAGGTGCCGCGCGTCGACAAGATCACCGGCCCGGGCAGCGTCTGGGTGGCCACGGCCAAGCGCCTGGTCTTCGGCGAGGTCGCCATCGACAGCGAGGCGGGCCCCACCGAGGTCGTGGTGGTGGCCGACAAGACCGCGAACCCCGCCTGGGTGGCTGCGGATCTCATCTCCCAGGCGGAGCACGACGAGGTCGCCAGCGCGATCCTGATCACGCCGGTCAAGAGCATCGCCACCCGCGTGAACGACCAGCTGGCCAAGCAGATCAAGGACGCGGAGCGCGCCAAGACGATCAAGAAGGCGCTCTCCGGGCGCAGCGCGATCGTGCAGGCCAAGAACATCGACGAGTGCATCGAGCTGGCGAATCGTTATGCGCCGGAGCACCTGGTGCTCGCGATGGATTCGGCCGACGCCGCGTCGAAGCAGGTGACCAACGCCGGCGCGATCTTCCTCGGGCACTACTCGCCGGTGGCGGTGGGCGACTACCTCGCCGGGCCGAACCACGTGCTCCCGACGGGCGGCACGGCGCGCTTCTTCTCGCCGCTCGGCGTGGACGACTTCCTGAAGCGCACCAGCGTGGTGCGCTTCGAGCCGCCGAAGCTCCGCGAGCTGGGCGCCGACGTGATGCGCCTGGCCGAGCTCGAGGGGCTCTCCGGGCACGCGAAGTCGGTGGACCTGCGCCTCCAGAAGATCCGCAAGGCGCGGCGCGAGCGCGAGGCCGCCCGCGCGGAGGCCGAGATCGAGCTGTGAGCGCGCGCACCAGCACCATCGAACGCAAGACGAAGGAGACGGACATCCGGGTCGAGCTCGACCTGGATGGCAAGGGCGAGTACGACATCTCCACCGGCATCGCCTTCTTCGATCACATGCTCGAGTCCTTCGCGCGCCACGCGCTCTTCGACCTGCGCGTGGCGGCCAAGGGCGACCTGCACGTCGACACGCACCACACCGTCGAGGACGTGGGCATCGTGATGGGCCAGGCCCTGCGCGAGGCGCTCGGCAACGCCGCGGGCATCAAGCGCTTCGGCACCCAGGTGCTGCCCATGGCCGAGGCGAAGGTCGAGGTGAGCGTCGACGTGTCGAACCGTCCCTACCTGGTCTACCGGGTCGAGCTCGACAACGATCGCATCGGCCCCTTCGACGTCTCGCTCACCGAGGACTTCCTCTACGCCTTCAGCCAGAACGCCGGGCTCGATCTGCACGTGGAGCTCCGCTACGGGCGGAGTCCGCACCACGTCGTCGAGGCGGTGTTCAAGGGGGCGGCCCGGGCGCTGCGCGAGGCGGTCGCGCTGGATCCGCGGGAAAGCGGCCTGCCGACGGTGAAGGGAAAGCTCTAGCCCCAAGGGCATCGCGCGTTCCTGTTGCCCCCGCGTCCACTCGAGCGAGCGGACCGAGCGGCGAAGCCGAATCGCGTGGCCGGGTGGGGAGTGTGCGCCCGCAGGGCCGACGCTCCCCGACCTCGGCGGTCCCGTCAGCAACCGTCGGCTCTTGGAGCCGGACCCTTGCCCGGCGATGTGAGGGAAGCGTGCAATCGTCCTCCCCCACGCGCACCTCCGCGCGAGGCCCGAGGACGGACACTCCCCACCCGGCCCCCCCGACCCGCGCCGCGCCGCCGCCGTGCGCGGGAGTACGCAGAGGCTGGGCTATCGTGCCGCGATGGCCGCAGCCTCCCCCCGCTTGGCCGTCGTCGACTATGGCGCCGGCAATCTGCGCAGCGTGACCAAGGCGCTCGAGCGCAGCGGTGCGCGCGCCGACGTGGTGAGCGAGCCGGAGCGGGTGCGCGAGGCGGATGCCATCGTGCTGCCCGGGGCCGGGGCCTTCGCCGACGCGGCGGGCCGGCTCGCCGAGCAGAAGCTCGACACGGCCATTCGCGACGCGGTGGAGGGCGGCACGCCCTACCTCGGGCTCTGCCTCGGGCTGCAGCTGCTCTTCGACGAGAGCGACGAGCACGGCCTGACGCGCGGGCTCGGCATCCTGCCCGGGCGGGTCGAGCGCTTCCCGGACCAGGCGCCGGACGGCAAGCGCCTCCATGTTCCGCACATCGGCTGGAACACGGTCCGCTGGCGCAGCGACCACCCGGTGCTGACGGCGCTGCCGGCCGAGGAGGCCTTCTACTTCGTGCACTCCTACCGCGCGGTACCGGCACGGGCCGGCGACGTGGCGGGCGTGGCGACCTACGGAGACGAGTTCACCGCCGCCGTGGCGCGGGGCAACGTCGTCGCCGTGCAGTTCCACCCGGAGAAGAGTCAGCAGGCCGGCAAGCACCTGCTCGACGGCTTCGTCGCGTGGGTGGGGGCATCGTCATGAAGCGTTGGCTCGCGTTCCTTCTCGTGTCGCTGGTGCTCGTCGGCTGCAGGCAGATCACCGATCCGCCGGTGGTCGACCAGCAGACCTTCTCGGCCTCGGCCGACTCGCTGAAGCGCGTGGCGGTGATGCCCTTCGCCTCGCGGGCGGGCGTGGTGCGCGATCCGGGGCTGGCCGGCGTGACGGACGAGCAGGTGGGCGACCTGGTCGCGACCTTCGCCGTCGACGCGCTGCGCCGCGAGGGCCTCAACGTGGTGCCGTCGAGCGACGTGGCCTTCGTCTTCCTGAACGAGGGGCGCGCGGTGCCGCGCCGCGACGTGAAGCGCGGGGCCCAGGTGGTCGGGACCGAATTCGGCGCGACCTCCCTGCTGATGGGGCAGGTGGTGCGCTGGCGGGAGCGCAAGGGCGAGGCGCTGGGCGTCGAGCAGCCGGCCAGCGTGTCCTACCTGATGACGCTGCACGAGGTCCCGACGGGGCGGCGGCTGTGGACCTCGCGCTTCGATCACACGCAGCGCACGCTCACGGCCGATCCCCTGCTCGCGCGGAAGTACCCGGGCGGCGGCACGCGCTTCCTCACCGCCGCCGAGCTCACGCGCTGGGCCATGCAGGATGCGGCGGCCTCGCTGGTGACGGGACAGTGGCGCACTTCGAACTGATCCCGGCCATCGATCTGCTGGACGGTCGCTGCGTGCGCCTCGCGCAGGGGCGCTACGACGCGGCGACGGTCTACGGCGACGACCCCGGCGGCGTGGCCGCCGACTTCGTCGCGCAGGCGATCCCGCGCCTGCACGTCGTCGACCTGGACGGCGCCAAGGCCGGCGCGCCGGCGAACGAGGCGGCGGTGCGCAGCATCACGAGCCGGACCGGCAGCGTGCCGGTGCAGCTCGGCGGCGGCATCCGCACCCTCGACGCGATCGAGAGCGCGCTCTCCTGGGGCGTCGACCGGGTGATCCTCGGCACCGTCGCGCTGCGCGACCCGGACTTCGTGAAGGAGGCGGCGAAGCGCTTCCCCGGGTGCATCGTCGTCGGTATCGACGCCAAGGACGGCCGCGTCGCCGTCGAGGGCTGGCTCGAGACCAGCCAGACCGAGGCGCGCGACCTGGCGCCCCGCTTCGAGGAGGCCGGCGTCTCGGCCATCGTCTACACCGACATCGCGCGCGACGGCATGCTCACCGGCCCGAACCTCGAGGCCACCGCCGCGCTCGCCGACGCGGTGTCGATCCCGGTGATCGTCTCCGGCGGCGTCTCCTCCATCGAGGACCTCGAGGCCGCCGCGAAGCTCGCGCCCCGCGGCATCGCGGGCGCCATCATCGGGCGTGCGCTCTACACCGGCGACGTCGATCTCGCCCAGGCCCTGGAGCGCGTCGCATGCTGATGAAGCGCATCATTCCCTGCCTCGACGTGAACGAGGGGCGCGTCGTGAAGGGCGTGAAGTACGTCGACCACGTCGACGCCGGCGACCCGGTCGAGGTCGCGCAGATGTACGACGAGCAGGAAGCCGACGAGATCACCTTTCTCGACATCACGGCCAGCCACCAGGAGCGGCGCATCCTCTTCGACGTGGTGACCCGCACGGCGGAGACGGTGTTCATGCCGCTCACCGTGGGCGGCGGCGTGCGCTCGCTCCAGGACGTGCGCGACCTGCTGAACGCCGGCGCGGACAAGGTCTCGATCATGACCGCCGCCGTGCACGATCCGGACCTGGTGGGCGAGGCGGCGGTGAAGATCGGAACCGCCAACCTGGTGGTGGCGATCGACGCGCGCCGCATCAGCGAGGACGCGGTGCTGGTGCCGAGCGAGCACCGCGGCGGCGAGAAGACCGCGGGCGCGTCGCTCGCGCCGGTCACGGCCGACTCGCAGTGGGAGGTGTGCACCCACGGCGGGCGGCGGCCCACCGGCATCGACGCGGTGGCCTGGGCGCGCGCCATGGCGGAGGCCGGCGCGGGCGAGATCCTGCTCACCAGCATGGACAAGGACGGCACCAAGAGCGGCTACGCCCTCGACATGCTGCGGGCCACGGCCGACGCCATCCCGATCCCCGTGATCGCCAGCGGCGGCGGGGGCAGCGCCGAGGACCTGGCGGCCGCGCTCTCGGACGAGGAGGAGGGCGGCCACTGCCAGGCGGCCCTGGCGGCGTCGATCTTCCACTTCAAGGAGACCACGGTTCCTGAGGTGAAACGGCGACTTCTGGAGCTCGGAATCCCGGTCCGCCCGCCGCATTGATGCCCCCCGGGCACTGCGCTAACGTGCAAGGCCGGCAGCGATACAGCCGAAAGTTGGCGTTTTTCCAGGGGTTTTGGGTTTTCGAGGGTGCGGGGCAGAACCCGCAACATCCGCCACAGCGGGTCTCCGGAAACCACTACATCTAGGTGTCCGAACGGGGTTTGACACCCCGAGGAGCGTGCATGCCCGTCATCAAGATCCGCGACAACGAGCCCTTCGAAGTCGCGATGAAGCGCTTCAAGAAGCAGTGCGAGAAGGCCGGAATCCTGAGCGAGCTGAAGCGCCGCGAGTACTACGACAAGCCGAGCATTCGCAAGAAGAAGAAGGCTGCGGCTGCCCGCAAGCGCGCGCTGAAGAAGCAGCGGCGGATGGCGCGGTAAGCACGGGACACCGGAAGCGGACGCGAAGGAAGCCACGAGCAACAGGGGGCACATCGCTTGGGTCGCATTCCGGAAGAGGTCATCGAGCAGGTCCGAGATCGCGTCGACATCGTCGACCTGGTCGGCCGCTTCGTGAGCCTCAAGCCCGCCGGGCGCAACCACAAGGGCCTGTGTCCCTTCCACGACGAGAAGACGCCTTCCTTCGTCGTGACGCCGGACCGCGGCACCTTCAAGTGCTTCGGCTGCGGCGAGGGCGGCAACGCCTTCGGCTTCCTGATGCGGCTGGAGAACCTCTCCTTCCCGGAGGCGGTGCGCGCGCTGGCCGGTGAGCACGGCATCGAGGTGCCGGAGTCCGGTGGCGGCGACCAGAGCGGCACGAAGCAGGTCTTCGAGGCCAACCGCATCGCCCAGGAGACCTACCGCGCTTCGCTGGCGCAGCCGAACAACGCCGGCGCGCGCTACCTCGAGCAGCGCGGCATCGACGCCGACGTGATCGAGGCCTTCGAGATCGGCTTCGCGCCGGACGCCTGGGAGACGCTCAGCGACGCGCTGCGCCGCGCGCGCATCCCGGGCGACGCGGGCGAGCGCGCCGGGCTGCTCAAGCAGGGGCGCCGCGGCGGTCACTACGACCTGCTGCGCGGGCGCGTCACCTTCCCGATCCGCGACGTGCGTGGACGCGTGATCGGCTTCGGCGGTCGCGCGCTCTCGGGGCGAGCAGGAGCCGAAGTACCTGAACACGCCGGAGAGCCCGGTCTTCCAGAAGCGCCGCTCCTTCTTCGGCATGCCGGGCGCGCTGGAGCCGATCCGTCGCGAGGAGCGCGCCGTCGTGGTCGAGGGCTACTTCGATCTCGTCGCGCTGCACCGCGCGGGCATCCGCTCCGGCGTCGCCACCTGCGGCACCGCGGTCACCAGCGAGCACGCCCGCGAGCTGCGGCGCCGCACGCGCAAGGTGGTGCTGCTCTTCGACGGCGACGAGGCCGGGCAGAAGGCCATGACGCGCGCGCTCGAGGTGCTGCTGCCGGCGGAGCTGCGCGTGCACGCCGCGGTGCTGCCGCCGGGCGAGGACCCGGAGGACTTCCTGGTGCGCGAGGGCGAAGAGGCCCTGCGCCGCCTGGTGGACGAGGCGCCCGAGGCGCTCGAGATCGTGATGCGCCGCGTGGTCGCGAGCGGCGTCGACTCGCCCGCCGCGAAGGCGGACGCCGTGGCCTCCGTCGCGCCGCTGCTGGTGCACATCCAGTCGCCGGTGGAGCGCGGTGCCTGGGAGGAGCGCCTGGCGCTCTTCGTGCGCGCCAACCCCGACGACGTGCGCGCGGCCGTGCGCGCCCAGCGCGCCGGCGGCAACGCGCACGAGGCGCTGCCGGTGGGGCCGCGCTTCGAGCCGGCCGAGGTGCGCAAGCTCCAGCAGCTGGCGCGCAGCCTGGTCGAGCATCCGCACCTGGCCGCCCGCTTCCAGGCCCAGCCCCTCGGTGAGGCCCAGGGCACGCCGGTGATCGAGCTGATCCACCGCCTGCTCGGCGCCGCCGACACCGACCGCCGTGTCGATCTCGAGGAGATCTCCGAGGGGATCTCCGCCGAAGCCCGCTCCCTTCTCTACGCGCTCGCCTCCGCCGACCATCCCCTGGACGAGGCCGTTGCCGCGCAGACCGTCGACGACACCAACCGCTGGCTGGCGACGCGCCAGGCCCAGACGCAGCAACGCGACCTCACCGCGAAGCTGCACGCCGGCGGCGACGATGCAATGGAGATCCTCCGAGCGAAGCTGGCGGCGGCAAAGCCACCGCCGGCCGCGAGGAGGCACTGACGATTTCCCAATTGCTGAGCCGGCGAGCGGGAGACTCGCCGCAAAGTTGAAACCAAGATCGAGAGGAACCCCCCATGGCGCCCCCCGTCCCGTCCCAGACCTCCTCCACCCGATCCACGTCGCCGATCGACCCGGCGGCGGCCAAGGCTGCAGCGCGCGCACGGCGCGCGCAGATCCCGGTGAACGCCGAGGGCAAGCCCTTGCGCAAGCCGGCTCCCGCGCAGCGAGCGTCCGATCTGGACGGTCCGACCAACGATCCGGTGCGGGTGTACCTGCGCGAGATGGGTCAGGTCTCGCTGCTCACGCGCGAGGGCGAGGTCGAGATCGCCATGCGCATCGAGGCGGGTGTCTTCGACCGCCAGCAGGCCGCGCTGGGCACGCCGTGGGGCGTGGCGCAGCTGCTGGACCTCTCCGATCAGCTGAAGAAGAACGAGATCGAGCTCAAGACGGTGCTCGACGCCCTCGACGATCCCGAGCTCGGCTCGCCGGAGGAGCGCCGCAAGGACTTCTTCCAGAAGATCGCCCGGGTGCGTCGCCTCGACGCCGAGGTGACCAAGAAGCAGGCCTCCATCGCCAACCGTCGCACGGGTGAGGAGACCCGCGCGCGGCTGCGCGAGGAGGTCGACGGCCTCTACAAGCAGATGCTCGACGGCCTGCGCGAGGTGAAGTTCGCCAAGGCGCGCTTCCAGGCGCTGATCGACGAGTTCGCCGAGTTCGGCGAGGAGCTGCGTCGCCTCGAGGCGCGCGAGCGTCAGGCGGTGCGCGGATTCGGCGTCAAGGTCAAGGAGTTCGACGAGCTCGCGACCATGTCGACCCGGCGCAGCAAGAAGGCCAAGGAGGCGCTCGCGAAGCTCGGCGGCGACCCCGAGCGCGTGGCGAACGCCAGCCAGAAGCTGGCCGCCGTGCGCAAGGAGATCGCGAAGTTCGAGAACACCTGCAAGATGAACCGCGCCGACCTGAAGGCGCATCGCGCGGGTCCGCCGCCTCGATGCCGACGTCACCAAGAAGCAGGCCTCGATCGCGAATCGCCGCACCGGCGAAGACACGCGCGCGCGGCTGCGAGAAGAGGTCGACAGCCTCTACAAGCAGATGCTCGACGGACTGCGCGAGGT
>JAAUYD010004147.1_pt1 | contig 11873 bp, 8 predicted proteins | sample 7278101 | NCBI WGS metagenome assembly JAAUYD01 (sample SAMN14350128, study PRJNA611818) | marine sediment metagenome | isolation source: surface marine sediment (0.6m) | place: French Polynesia: Moorea | collected 2018-08 | reverse complement strand
CACATGGCGGGTGGTATGACGACCACGAGACAACTTACCAGAAACCTCAGCCACCCGCAATTGAGCCTCAGGAATTAATTGATTAATTAAACTAGATTTCCCAACCCCAGAAGCTCCAGCAATTACAGTAATTTTATTTCGTAGACACTCAGCTAATACTTGAATATTTTGTTTTTGATATACACTAATAAATAAAGGTTGATAGCCCCAACTTGATAAGCGATCGCCCAATTTCTCTTGCTCTAATGAAGTAATTAAATCACGTTTGTTCAGAGCCAGAATTACGTGTAAACCCGTAGATTCAGCCTTCACCAAAAACCGACTCAATTGATATGGTTCTAAGGGTGGCTCGGCAACGGCAAATAATAGTAGAATTTGATTAACATTAGCGATCGCTGGACGATCTAACTGGCTAGTACGGGGTAATACCTCTGCAATAGCCCCCCGTTGTCCAGCCCAATCAGCTTCCTCAATCATAACGCGATCGCCGACCATTACCTGCTGTCCAATCTTCTTTAATCGCGTCCTCCGGGTACAGAGAAGGATAGAGAGATGGGGATCAGTAATTTCTGGCAAATTTACAGCATCTAGCTGTACTCGGTAAAAATTAGCTTGTACAGCCAACACCGTACCTAATAACTGTCCAGTAGTATCTAAGGCCTCCCCTATCATGTATCAGCCACAGAACATCTAACTAGCACAGAAAAATAGTCAGTGCAGTCTACAATTTTTTCTACCTGATAGCCCGCCATAGTTAAGCTATCAGGAACCTGCTCAATTGGCTCCCCTGGATCTAACCAAACCTCCAATAAACTGTCCGGAGTCATCTGTTCAAGTTGCAGTTTTGTGCGGACAAAATTAATTGGACAGGGAGTACCCCGTAAGTCCAATTGAGCATCGGGATGTGAAAGGGAAGATACACTCATCTTTGGTGAAATAAATTACCCAAAAAACCTTCTAGCCCACCTTTGCCAGTGCGCTCTCCTTTAATACTAGCTAACTTTTCTAACAATTCTCGCTCATCTGGAGTTATCTTGGTGGGAATATCAATTAATATTGTGATCATGTGGTCTCCCCGACTAACGGGATTACCCAGACGTGGTACACCACGACTTTCCAACTTCATCACCGTATTTGGTTGAGTCCCCGCCGGTATCACCATTTCCACCGGACCATCCACAGTATTCACCTGTAAGCGACAACCTAAAATTGCCTGAAGATAGCTAATGGTAAGTTCTGAAAGAATATTAATCCCATCACGTTGGAATTCACTATCCTCATTCACAAATAGGTAAACATACAAATCCCCCGCCGGACCATTACGTTGTCCTGCATCCCCTTCCGAGGATATCCGTAAACGAGTCCCATTATCTACCCCAGCAGGAATAGTAATTTTCAGCTTCTTTGTAACCTGGTTTGCACCCTTCCCATTACAAGCATCACACTTTTCTTCTATCACCATTCCCGTACCATTACAGGTAGGACAAGTAGATACTTGGGTAAAACTGCCAAAAGGAGTTCTGGTTACTCGCCTAACTTGACCAGAACCACTACAGGTAGAACAGGTTTGGGGGCGGGTTCCTGGTTTGGCACCAGTACCATTACAAACTTCACAGGATTCCAAATGGGAAATGCGAATTTCCTTTTCGCCGCCAAATACAGCTTCCCGGAATTCCAATTTTAAATCTAACCGGAGGTCATCTCCCCGTACAGGCCCGCTACGCCTTCTCTGGGTTTGTCCCCCCATACCGCCGCTACCGGCAAAGCCACTGAAAATACTTTCAAAAATATCAGCAAAGCCGCCCATATCTCCCATATCTTGGAAGCCAGCAGCCCCTGCACCAGAAACTCCAGCTTCCCCAAAACGATCGTAACGAGCCCGAGTTTCTGGTTCTGATAGCACTTCATAGGCGCGGTTAATTTCCTTAAATTGCTCATCAGCACCCGGCTCCTTATTTACATCCGGGTGATACTTTCTTGCCAAGCGGCGGTAAGCACGTTTGAGTTCTTCTTTGTCGGCGTCACGAGAGACACCTAGAGTTTCATAATAGTCGCTAGCCATATAGCAGTAGAAAAGGTAAAAGTCAAAGGATAACAGAGCAGAAAGCAGTATTCTGGTAAAACGGTGATTGACCATTGTCATTACCGCCCAGAGTTTCCCAATGTGGGTAGCTGCGGATAGGCAGAAGGCAAAAATTAATTTTTGTTAATAGTTGATTTTACCTTTTACCTTTGACAAAAACCATCAGTAATATACTGACAGTAGGTGCTTTTCTCGTGGTCAAGCAAATTGAGATATTGTTAAATTGGCTTTCTCTTTTACAATTGTGCTACGTATACGGGTAAACTCCCCTATTCAAAGATTGGGGCTAGCCGCACTTTCCGGTGTGGAAAACCGACCTGTCATTTTTGTCCCATTCTCCCATGATATTGTTCCATCACGAAAATTTGTGATGGATTCCCAGATAGTTGCCTTTTTTGAGAATAACTGATTTGACAATGGGGTTGGTTCTCTAGAAAAATTCAGGCTTCTGGTAGCTTGTAACTGCCCTCAAACTCCCTAAAACTTTAACGTCAGCTCAAAACAAAACTTCCAGGGTGTATGCATGTTCCTGATTAAAATCATCACTCAACCGTAAGATGATTTTTCGTTCACCCCTATTCTCCAGTCAGTTTGGTTTAATTACTTAAATGCTAAATGCCCCTAAACCTATAGATTGGCTGATTTGGAAGCAACTCTGGATTACTTGTATGAGACTTTTAGTTTGGTAATCCTTTCTTATTTTGACATTTTAAATGGTTAAAAATTAATAAATTTAGTCACAGAGCCACAAAGATTTGTAAAGAAGAAAGTGATTGCATCAGTCGTTAACTGTATAAAGTATCACCTCATTTGGTTGGTTAAAAATGCCCTTGGTTTACTCAGCTCTATCTAATACCATTTTGGATTTTGGATTGTGAAAACGCTGTCGCAATCATTTTTCAAATTGGTATAACCACTGTTTTGGCTTGTGTTTCCTATGGAAACAAGCAAGTACAAAAATCGTATCCTAAATCAAAAAAGGTAAAGAATTATGTACGGGGATCTACGGTTTAATGCTTTTCTTCCCTGTATAATGAATAAAAAACATATTTACTGGTTAAATCTTGAGATTATTTGCAAAAAATACAGTTCTACAATCAATGTTGGAGTGATGATGACGGAACCAAATATCATAATTGTAACCAATAACACAGAAGATTTGGAGGTTGACGGTCAACGAGGATGGGGAAATGTTCAACAGCGTCTTTCAAAAGCAGCAGTGATTCCTATATCAGTTTTAGAGCAAAACATGAACTGCTTTTTGCAAGTAACGGGACGTTTATTTCGACAAGTCGATCAGCAAATTGAAACACAGTCTGATCTTCGTTTGGATGAAGTCGAGTTACAGGTCGAGATTAGCGGAAAAGGAGAAGTTAAGTTTGTTGCAGGAGGAGAAGCTTCTGGTAAAGGAACAATTACATTGAAATTTAAGCGATCAAATTAATATATATGACAAATAGTTGGGCAGTTGTCATTGGTATTAATTACTATCAGCGCCATCCAGAAAGGCAGCTAAAGTATGCTGTTCAGGATGCTCAATTAATGAATGAATTTCTCTGTAATTACGCTCAATTTCCAAAAGATCATGTCATCCTTTGCCTAGGAGATAAGGCGCACCGAGATACTTCAAATTACCCATTATGCTCTAATCTTTTAGGACTGTTGACGCAGGACTTGCATCCAGATCGAATTGGCAAGGTAGATCGATTCTGGTTCTTCTTTGCAGGTCATGGTATAAGCCGAAACGGGAGAGATTATTTAATTACTTCTGATAGTCTTATTGGAGATATTGATTTAAGGATTGTACTTCCACTAGATGAAATCATTGCTTGTTTGCGTCAACATCAAGATGCTGAAATTGTTCTCATTCTTGATAGCTGCCGTCAGATAGTTGGAAGTCGAGATATTGGGGATGTGGTAGGAGAAAAAACTATCCAACTTGCCCAGAGTAGTGGAATTACAACTATATTTTCTTGTGACTATGGACAGTTCTCCCATGAACTTGATAGTAAAAAGCATGGTGCTTTTACCTATGCATTTATTGAGGGATTAAAGCAATACACTCTGCCAAGGCAGCTAGAGATCTATTTGCAGAAGCGTGTACCTGAGCTAAATTCTCAAGATGGAAAGTCTAGCAGGCAAATTCCTCGAATTCGAGTTGATTCTGTCTCAAGAGCGTGTCAATTTTTGTTGCCTGAGTGTGCTACTAAACTTGACATTGATGAAATCATACGAATAGCAACAAGGGCAGAATTAGAGGATGATTTTGAAGAGGCTAAAAGGCTTTGGTGGAGGGTTGTTGAAGTTTCCCGTTCAATAACACAAGTCAATGAAGCAAGAAAAGTCATTGAGCGGATAGCAGGCAAAAGCAGTAAAGCTCAAGCTGGTTTACCAATTCCTTCCAGAGAAGATGGAGATGACAAAAAAAATCCGCTTAAGCCTTTAAATATCTCAATTTCAACTATTGATCTTAATCCTGATGATTGGAGTCAAAAACCAAGAAATGTAAGTCAATCCTTTTGGAATAAAATTAGCAATTTTATTCGTTCTCTCTTTGAAGAAAAAGACTAATAAGATTCCCATTAATTTACTTACGAGGAGTAACATAATATGGTTCCAACTTCTGAAATGGCACAACTAAAAGATAAAGGACTTAATATAGCAGGCGATATCAAAATTGAGTCGAGTATTCTAAGTCGTGCGATCAACAATGATCAAGAAGCTATTGTAATGATGTTTAAGCAATTCATTCCAGAAGATGAGGATATATATTATGTCCAGTATCTAGGATTACAAGGACTTTGGGGTATTGGAACTCGTAGCTTTGCTTGTCTAACTGAACGTCGTGTTGCAGATATTACTGTAGCTCGCTTTGGCGAAGTTACTTATCAAGATGGTTATTTAGAAACAGTAAATAGCAGTATTATTTACCAGCCCTCCAAATTGGGTTTATATTTTTGGATTGCTTTCTCAATCTTTCTAGCTTTTGCTACTTTTGGAATTACTTTGCTTCTTCTTCCTTTTATTGTACAAGGCTATTACAGACTAGTAAAATGCGGAATAGTTTTTGTTATTAAAGAAGGAATACCCGTATATATATTTACTAATCGAAAATATTTGAGACGAGCAAACTTTCTTTGCCGAAGTATTACTATCTTACGAGAAAATCGCATAAAAATGATAAAAGATATGCCGGATGTTTAATTTGCATTAATTACTCTTATTTTGGATATGTTTGTATTAAGCCTCGGTGACCTAACGGTAATGTTGGAGAGGACTCCCGAGGCATCTTAGTTACGAATTACGAATTATTTTAATGGCTCTCCCAGACTAAATATAGCAATCCTAAATGATTCATGAGAAAATACGTATACAAATATTGTACTTTAAGCAACTTATTTTAAAACCATGTATTACGCAATATATATAACTCTTAGCCACAAAAGAGGTTATCAATGAGTTTTAAAAGTTACGTTTATAGGTTAAGTGTTTTCTCACAACTGATTCCGGATTGCTATATGCGAAATTAATAGTTTTTATTAGCATAAAATCCTACACAACATGAGATTCATTGGACTAAAACTAAAATTGTATTAAAAATTTAATTTTAGTTTTATGAGTCTCTTATATGGCAAAGGCTCTGGCTCGTTTTTAGTATGATTTTATCATAACCACTCTGAGAGAGCCATTTTAATCTATAGCCTCATAATCAGCTTGTAAGGTATTATCTTCGTCAAAATCAAAGGTTAATTGGGATGGGATACTCTCATCATTTGCCTCTTCTTTAGCTAGTGTTACAGCATTATCTTCATCATCTACTTCCACATATTCTATGCTGTCATTATTATCATTGGGGTTTTGAGCGCGATTGTAAACATTGGCACCAACAGCAAATAAAGTCTGTTGAAACTGCTCTAAATGTTGCTGTAATTCTTCAACGGAAATATTGGGGTTAGCCATTGCTGCTTGCAAATTAGCTACTTTTTCCTCTGCTAAGGCTTTCATATCCTCAGCGATCGCATTAGAATTTTCTTTTAAAGTATTTTCGTAACTGTATAGTAAATTATGTGCTTGGTTTTTGATTTCAATGCGTTTGAGGCGCAGTTGATCTTCTTCTGCATGGATTTCTGCTTCTTGGCGCATCCGTTCGATGTCGTTACCACTTAAACTACCTGTATTGGTTATTTGCACACTCTGCTCTTTACCCGTACCCTTATCTTCTGCAGATACCTTAATAATACCGTTAACATCAATTTCAAAAGAGACTTCAATTTGGGGCACACCACGGGGAGCTGGGGGAATTCCCGTCAGAAAAAATTTGCCCAGGCTTTTATTATCCCGTGCTATTGCCCGTTCTCCTTGCAGGACATGGATTTCTACGGAAGATTGCCCATCAACAGCAGTGGAGAAGATTTGGGATTTGCTGGTGGGAATGGTGGTATTACGTTCAATAATTTTAGTAAACACTTCTCCTAAGGTTTCAATTCCCAGAGACAATGGTGTGACATCCAATAGGAGCAGATCGTCAACCTCTCCACCCATAACCCCGGCTTGAATCGCAGCTCCCAGGGCTACCGCTTCATCGGGATTGACTGAGCGATCGGGTGTTTTACCATTAAAAAATTTAATTAAGGCATTTTGTACGGCGGGAATGCGGGTAGAACCACCCACTAGAATAATGCGATCGATATCTTGGGGTTTTAATTCTGCATCTTTCAGGGCGATTACCATCGGTTCCAGGGTTGCAGCAATTAAATGACTAGTTAATTCTTCAAATTTGGCACGGGAAAGTTCCATTTCCATGTGCTTGGGACCACTAGCATCGGCGGTGATAAATGGCAAATTGATGGAAGTTGCTGCCATAGTGGAAAGTTCAATTTTTGCCTTTTCTGCGGCTTCTCGCAACCTTTGCAGAGCCATTTTATCGAGGGCTAGATCTAGCTTTTCCTGTTCTTGGAAACTATCAATCATCCAGCGAACAATGCAGTTATCAAAGTCATCTCCCCCTAATTGGTTGTTACCACAAGTTGCCTTAACTTCAAATACCCCATCTCCCAATTGCAGCACAGAAACATCAAAAGTACCGCCACCAAGGTCAAAAACCAGAATTAGTTGCTCTTCATCTTGTTTATCCAAACCAAACGCCAGGGCTGCGGCCGTGGGTTCATTAATAATCCGTAAAACCTCCAACCCTGCAATGGTACCAGCATCCTTAGTTGCTTGCCTTTGGGCATCTGTAAAATAAGCTGGGACTGTAATTACCACTTCCGTAACAGGTTCACCCAAAAAATTTTCTGCATCTTGCTTGAGTTTTTGCAGAATCATCGCCGAAATTTCCTGGGGTGTGTATTGCCGATCGCGAATTTTCACATCAACGGTTTCATCTCGACCATTGACACAATTATAAGGAACGCGATCGCGCTCTGTGGCTGTATCTTCCCAACGTTTTCCAATAAATCGCTTAATACTATAAACTGTATTTTCAGCATTAGTTACAGCTTGCCGTTTTGCCAATTGACCAACCAAGCGTTCCCCACCTTTACCAAATCCCACAATGCTGGGAGTAGTCCTGCCACCTTCGGAGTTGGAAATCACTAGTGCCTTACCACCTTCCAAAATTGCCACACAACTGTTGGTAGTTCCGAGGTCGATTCCAATAACTTTTCCCATAATTATCAGTATTTTTACTGAATTTTGCGTTTATATTATCTAGGGCGGACTACCTTCTAGGCACTTTTTTATACGCATTGCTCCACCAAAGTTTATGACTTGTTGGTATATATCCATGTCCAATATGAGAAAAGGTTTGAATATCACCAACAAGTCTCTATAGAAAGATGGCAGTTTTTCGTAGAGTGTAAAGAACAACAAACTTAGGTTGGTTTGATACTTTTAACCATTATCCTCAGCAGATTGACTTTCCTCCTCCACAGCAGGCACATCTTCTGGTGGAGCAGCCACTTTAACCATTGCGTGGCGAAGTACGCGATCGCCCAAGTAGTATCCGCGTATTAACTCTTCTAACACTGTTCCTTCTGGATGTTCATCCGTAGGTTCGCGCATAACTGCTTCATGGAGATTGGGATCGAAGGGTTCTCCCTCAGGACGCATGGGAGCCACCCCTAACCGCTTTAGACTATCTACCAGTAGTTTATAAACACCTTGGTAACTTTTATGGATGTTCAATTCCCCATCATTTTGGGGTTTAATTTGTGCCCTAGCTCGCTCAAAGTTATCAACTACTGCAAGTAACTCAGTAATTGTATTGCGCTTGACTTGTACATCTAATTCTTCTTTTTCTTTTTGCGTGCGTTTGCGGTAATTTTCAAAATCAGCCGCGATCCGCATATATTGGCTGCTGCGCTCTTCTAATTGGGTTTTCAAGGACTCTATTTGTGTAGTCATTGCTGCCAAAGTAGAGGAGTCAGCAGGGGTGTCACTATTAGATGTAACACCATTGTCAGCATCTGGCGTAGCCGTATTTTCTTCAATATTATTTGGGGCTCCACCTGGTTGTGTTGTCTCTTCGCCAAATTCATTGGCATTAATTTGAGATGCGGATTCACTCGTCATTTGTTGGTTTACCTCTGTTGCTTCACCCGATTCCTGGCTAATGTTATTTAGCTGTTTATCTTCTGGCATAAATGTAATCATTCCAGACATTATATATAGCAATTATTCATCATTAGATAGAAACTGTGGTTGTGTGATTCTATTTGCTCTGAGGCAGATGTAAATTGTAATTGCTCATATTGTTGTTGGAAGTTATACCATCGTCCTCTATTGTGACAAATACTGAATCCATCAGCTTTAACACTTCTAGGGGGTTTTCCGTGCATTTTCACTTTAGCAAGATAACTTCCCACAATTGGAGCCAGGAATCAACTCACTTGCAAATTCAATTTCATTAGTGTATATGAAAATTCTTGACCAAACCTGGGGAATACTCTAATTAGAGGCTTCCCTTATCATTGTTTATATTATTTTATGACATACTCGTCATCACCTAGGCGCAGTACCGCTCTCACTACAAGGGCAGAATTTTCGCCCTTTGGCAATAAGCTAGTTCAATCTGGCTATGTCAATACAGATCAAATGCGGCAAGCACTAATCGAAAGCCGTAAATCTGGTCGTCCCCTCATAGAAGTACTGGAATCCCTAACAGGACAACAACTCTCTCCAGAACTACTCAGACAGTACAAAAAGCAACAACTGTTTGAGCTGAAAATACTCTACGGTGTGGACTGTTTAGATCCCGAAGTTAACTCAGTTGGCAGCTCTATGATAGCTGAGTTAATTGAAAATTTGATTCCGGTGGACATTTGCCGTCGCCATCATTTAGTGCCATTGTCCAAGCATGAAGAGGAAAACCCACCCTTTGTATTAGTGGCAATGGTGGCTCCAGATAATTTGGAAGCATCAGATGACTTAAACCGTATTCTCCGCCCCCAAGGATTATCATTACAGCGAATGGTAATTACCCAGGAAGATTACCAACAATTAATTAACCAATATTTGGATGATTTAGCAAGTCGTCAAAAACAACTAGAACAAGAAAAGTATACAGATATTAATCAGGATTTAGAAAATCTTGATGACCTCGATTTGGATGACGCTCCAGACGAATCCGAGGATGATTTGGGGGCAGCCATGAAAAGTGCTGAGGATGCCCCGGTTATCAACCTGGTGAATAGAATTCTGGCTAAAGCTTTGCATGATGGAACTTCCGATATTCATATTGAACCCCAGGAGGAAAATCTACGTATTCGCTTTCGTAAGGATGGAGTATTGCGTGAGGCTTTTGATCCTCTACCGAAAAAAATTATTCCTGCTGTGACGGCAAGATTTAAAATCATTTCCAACTTGGATATTGCCGAGCGACGATTACCCCAAGATGGGCGTATCCGCCGGTTATTTGAAGGGAGAAAGGTTGATTTTCGGGTAAATACTTTGCCTAGTCGTTATGGAGAAAAGGTTTGTCTGCGGATTTTAGATAACTCTTCTACCCAATTGGGTCTGGATATGTTAATTACTAACCCAGAAACCTTATCTATTGTCAAGGAGATGGTGTCTCGTCCCTTTGGTCTAATTTTAGTAACTGGGCCTACAGGTTCTGGTAAAACCACCTCTTTATATTCGGCATTGTCAGAAAAAAATGATCCTGGAATTAATATTAGTACGGTAGAAGATCCCATTGAATATAGTTTGCCAGGGATTAACCAAGTACAGGTAATTCGGGAAAAAGGTCTGGATTTTAGTACGGCATTGCGGGCTTTTTTGCGACAAGATCCAGATGTGTTACTAGTGGGTGAAACCCGGGATAAGGAAACAGCAAAAACAGCAATTGAGGCGGCATTAACTGGCCACTTAGTATTAACCACCTTACATACCAACGATGCTCCTGGTGCCATCGCTCGTTTGGGAGAAATGGGTATTGAACCTTTCATGGTTTCCAGTTCTCTTCTGGGTGTATTGGCACAGCGTTTGGTGCGCCGTGTTTGTTCTGAATGTCGTATTCCATATACTCCCACCACAGAGGAATTAGCTCGTTATGGTTTATCAGCTTCCCAAGATTTGGAATTAACTTTCTACAAAGCTAATAAACTCACACCAGAAGAGATCCAAGCTGCAAATGGTCAGGTTTGTCAAAAATGTAATGGTGTGGGCTACAAAGGACGCTGTGGTGTATATGAAGTGATGCAAATTACCGAAAATCTGCAAACCCTGATCAACGAAGAAGCACCTACAGAAAGAATCAAAGAAGTGGCAGTGGAAGAAGGGATGAAAACCTTGCTGGCGTACAGTTTGGACTTAGTACGTGAAGGAGCCACCACCCTAGAGGAAGTGGAGCGGGTGACGTTCACGGACACTGGTTTGGAAGCTGAGTTAAAAGCCAAACGTAAAAGTAGTCTTACCTGTGCAACTTGTGATGCTACCTTACAACCAGAGTGGCTAGATTGTCCTTACTGTATGACACCGCGTTTTTAATAATTATTCAGTGGACTTTTGTTGCTAATTAGTAGTAATAAAAAACTAATACTAATTTGTAACATGATTGGAATAAATGGGAACTGAAAAAGCTCATATATTAGCTCTTTCAAAATCCAAAATGGGCAACGGATAAAATCCAAAATAATATAACTTGCACCACCAATTTTCTCAAAATATAAATTACCAACAATTAATAGTTAATTAAACAGGAGATGCAACCATGGAAATGATGATTGAAGACTTAATGGAGCAAATGATTGAAATGGGAGGTTCGGATTTGCACCTCTCCGCAGGTTTACCTCCTTATTTCCGCATCAGTGGTAAACTTACTCCCATTGGCGATGAACCCCTATCTCCAGACCAGTGTCAGCGACTCATTTTCAGTATGCTGAATAATAATCAACGTAAAACCTTGGAGCAAACTTGGGAATTGGATTGTTCCTATGGGGTGAAGGGATTGGCGCGTTTCCGGGTAAACGTTTATAAGGATCGTGGTTCCTATGCTGCTTGTTTACGAGCATTAAGTTCTAAAATACCTAACTTTGAGAAATTAGGTTTGCCTGATGTAGTGCGGGAAATGTCCGAAAAACCAAGGGGATTGATTTTGGTGACTGGTCCTACTGGCTCTGGTAAAACAACTACCTTGGCAGCAATGATTGACTTAATTAACAGAACCCGTGCCGAGCACATTTTAACAGTAGAAGACCCCATTGAATTTGTTTATGAATCTATTCAAAGTTTAGTCCACCAGCGACAATTGGGTGAAGATACAAAAAGTTTTGCCAATGCTTTGAAAGCT
>JAAUYD010309791.1_pt1 | contig 11885 bp, 13 predicted proteins | sample 7278101 | NCBI WGS metagenome assembly JAAUYD01 (sample SAMN14350128, study PRJNA611818) | marine sediment metagenome | isolation source: surface marine sediment (0.6m) | place: French Polynesia: Moorea | collected 2018-08 | reverse complement strand
TGCGAGCCGAATTGCAGGCCGCGCTGGTTGAGGAAGGCTTGCGCAAAGTGGACATCTGGACCGGGCGCTATGGACTGGCTGTTGCCGAATTTGAAGCCACCCCTTATGACCCCTTCTTCAACGCCAACCGGCCCGAGGATCTGGCCGAGGCGGAACGCATGGTGAAGGAGGGTGCCCGGTGACGCAGAAGGTTTTGGGGATTGCCGGGTATAAGAACGCCGGCAAGACCACGCTGACCGCCAATCTGGTGGCTGAGCTCACTGGACGTGGGCACAAGGTGTCCACCATTAAACACGCCCACCACCATTTTGACCTGGACCATCCCGGCCGCGACAGTCACCGCCACCGCGAGGCCGGCGCCCATGAGGTGGCCATTGTCTCACGCAACCGGTGGGCTCTGATCCATGAACTGCGGGCCGAGGACGAGCCGTCCATGGAGGAGATGCTGGCCAAGCTCGCGCCGTGTGACCTGGTGATCATTGAGGGCTATCGGCACGGAAAGATCCCGAAGATCGAGGCGGTGAATGAGGACATGGATCATCCCCGTCTGGCGGGCGCGGATGAGAATGTGGTGGCAGTGGCCACCAACGGAGATCTGGCCGCTGAGCCGGTTCCGGCATTCAACCGGGACGATATTGCGGCCATTGCTGACTTTGTCAGCGAGCTGACCGGGCTTGGCTCATGAGCACCGCCCGCCGGCTGCTGGACGATTGCTTTTTGCACGACAAGGACCGCTTGCGCCACGACGAGGTGCTGAGCCTTTTGGAAGAGCGCTTGGCTCCGGTGGCAAAGGTTCAGACCGTGGCGCTTGAGGCGGCGCATGGTCTGGTGCTGGCCGAAGAGGTGCGCGCGCCGCGAAACATTCCAGCCCACACCAATGCGGCCGTGGATGGCTACGCGGTGCGGGCAGCCGACCTGAACGCTGACGGCATGACGCGGCTCAGCATCGCTCAACGTGTCGCAGCTGGTGATACGCGGGACTTGGATCTGGAGGCCGGGGCGGCGGCGCGGATCTTCACCGGTGCACGAATGCCGCACGGCGCCGACACGGTGTTCATGCAGGAAGACTGCGAAAGTGACGGGCAAACCGTGGGGCTGCCCGCCGGCATCAAGCCCGGGGCCAATGTGCGGGCGGCGGGCGAGGACTTCGCCGAAGGCACTGCCGTGGCCGCTGCGGGCACGCGCCTGAGGCCTCAGGATCTGGCAGCGATTGCAGCCACAGGACAACCGGAAGTGTCCTGTTATGCGCCCCTATCGGTGGCGCTCATGTCAACTGGCGATGAAGTCTTGCAGCCGGGCGCGCCGTTCCAGACGGGGCAGGTCTATGATTCCAACAGGTTCCTCTTGCGCGGCTTGCTCGAGACGGTGAACGTCACGGTGAGCGATTTAGGTATCGTGCCGGATGATGAAGAGACCGTGCGCAGCACGATCCTGGAGGCCAGCCGAACGCACGATGTGATCTTGACCACCGGCGGAGCCAGCCGCGGCGAGGAGGATCACATTGTCAGCGTCGTGGCTGATGAGGGGCGCTTGCATGCTTGGCAACTGGCGGTGAAGCCGGGACGGCCCCTGGCCTTTGGGCAGTTGGGCGATACGGTGTTTCTGGGCTTGCCGGGCAATCCGGTGGCGGCGTTCGTGTGTTTCATATTCTACGCCCAGCCCATGTTTGCCCATCTGCAAGGGGCGCGTTGGAGCCAACCAGAACGGTTTGCGGTGCCGGCCGGCTTTTCCATCGCGAAGAAGAAGCCCGATCGACGGGAGTTCTTGCGCGGTTGGGTTGAGGGTGGCAAAGCCCATAAGTTCAAGCGGGATGGCTCTGGCCTCATCTCTGGATTGACGGCGGCGGACGGGCTGATTGAGGTGCCCGAGGAGACAACCGCCCTTGCCGAGGGCGAGATGGTGTCGTTCATCCCATTTTCCGAGTTTGGCATCAGAGGATGATATGAGCACAGCACTTGAACCTCGGGACGTTTTGGATTTCTGGTTCGCGGCCGGAAAGGAGAAGTGGTTCGCGAAAGACGATGAATTTGATGCGGAGATCACCAGCCGCTTCAAAGCTGATCATGAGGCCGCGCGTGATGGCGCCTATGATGGCTGGGCCGACAGCGCGGAAGGTTTGCTGGCGCTGATCATTTTGCTCGATCAGTGTCCGCGCAACATGTATCGCGGCTCGCCGGATATGTTTGGCGCCGACCAAAAGGCGGCGGACATGACGAAGCTCGCCCTGGAGCGCAGGTTTGACGGAGAGGTGCCGCAAGCCGTGCGCCAGTTCATCTATATGCCGCTGATGCATTCTGAAGACCTCGATGACCAGGAACTCTGCGTAAAGCTGTTCACGGCGGACCCGACCCTCAAGGAGAATGTGCGGTATGCGGTGGACCACCGCGATATCATCGCGCGCTTTGGGCGCTTTCCTCACCGGAACCAGGTTTTGGGCCGGGAAACCACGCCGGAAGAGCAGAAGTTCCTGGATGATGGCGGGTTCGCCGGATAAGGAAAAATTATCGCTTCTCCGTTAGATTCCGCGCCAGAGCGCATTTGGGATCTTGGGTGAATGCAGGCAGCATCTGGCACAGGTTTTCTGGGCGGCATGCTCAGCGGTCTTTTGGACCGCGAATGCGATGATGCACGGGCGCGGCGCGGCGCGTTGTTTGCGTTCTCTATCCGGGTTGTGAGCGCCGGCCTTGCGTTCGGCTCCCAAATCCTGCTGGCCCGCTGGATGGGCATCCACGAGTTTGGGATCATCACCTATTGCATTGTGCTCATGAGCGTCTTGTCGGTGCTGACCTCGTTCGGGCTGCCGTGGGCTTCGGTCCGGTTCCTGTCGGAGTATGGCGCCAAAGGCGAATGGGACAAGTTCCGCGGGTTTCTCACCAGTGCAAGAGTGGCTGCCGTGTGGGCCGGGACCGTGTGCTGTGTGGTGGCCATCACCGTTGTGAGTTTGCTGGGCGAGCGGATTTCGGATGACTTGGCGGCGCCCCTTATCCTGGTTTTGGCGTGCCTGCCTCTCCAGAGCTTAAACGAAATGCAGGAAGGGGCGGGTAAGTCTCAAGGGTGGATCGGATTGGCGTTGGTGCCCGCATTTGTGCTTCGCCCGCTGATCATGATCGCTCTTATCGGGGTGGCCAAGCTGGCAGGGCTGCAGACCAATGCCCTCACGGCGGCGCTGGCTTTGCTGGCCGCGCTGTTTATCATCACTGCTGGTCAATACGCGATGCAGATCAGGCGGTTCGCGAATAAGGTTGCGGCCGGTCCCAGGGCCTATGAACCGCGCACCTGGGTGAGCGTTGGGCTGGCACTGTTTGCGCTGGAAGGCTTTTCCATGCTGCTTCTGCACTCTGATGTGCTGGTGCTGAAGCTGTTTGTTCCGGCCGATCAGATCTCGCTCTACTACGCCGCAGTGCGCACGATCAGCCTCACGTCCTTTGTCTACTTTGCCATCGCCGCAGCATTTGGCCCGCGCTTTTCTGCTTCGTGCGCCACCGATGACCGGGAGGGCCTATTGGACCTCTACCGCAAAGCGTGCGTGCTCACCTTCTGGCCGTCTCTGGTTACCGCGGCGGGTGTACTGGCCTTGGGCAAGCCTTTGCTCTGGTTGTTTGGCCCGGAGTTTGTGGTCGGCTATCCGCTGATGTTCGTGATCGCCGTCGGGCTCTTGGTGCGCGCTGCCATCGGTCCCATGCAGGTGCTGCTGTCCATGTGCGGGTGCCAGAAGGCGTGCGCCGTCATCCTGCTGGTGGTGCTGGTCTTCAATGTTGCGCTCAATACGGTGCTGATCCCCCTCTATGGGCTTATGGGCACCGCGGTTGCCACCATGGCATCCATGATGCTGGAAAGCGGGCTGTTGGCTTGGGTGGCAAGGCGCCGGTTTGACTTCCCGCTTTGGGCACTCCTGCCGGTGCGGACTAAGGCCTAGACCTTCTCGCGCAGCAGGCGCCGGATGACCTTGCCGGTGGTGGTCAAGGGCAGATCTTCCTCAAAGGCAATTTCACGGGGGTACTCATGGGCCGCTAAGCGCTCGCGCACATAGGTCTGTATCTCACGCGCCAAGTCATCAGAAGGGGCGAAATCCTCGTTCAGCACGATGAAGGCTTTGACGATCTCCGTTCGCAGCTCATCCGGCTTGCCCACGGCAGCGGCCAGTTTCACGGCGGGATGGCCGATCAGGCAATCCTCAATTTCGCCCGGGCCGATGCGGTACCCGGAGGATGTGATCACATCATCGTCGCGGCCCACGAAATAGACGTAGCCCTCCTCATCGCTGAGGCCCTGATCGCCGGTGATCAGCCAATCGCCGATATACTTCTGGCGCGTGGCCTCCGGCTGGTCCCAATATTCCAGGAACATCACCGGATCGGGCCGGCGCACGGCGATGGCACCGGCTTCGCCCGGCGGCAGCGGTGTGCCGTGGCCATCCACGATGGCCACTTCGTGGCCCGGGACGGGTTTGCCAATGGCGCCCTTGCGGTAGATGCCGGCGGCCCCGCAGGTTGCCAGCACCAGGTTGCACTCGGTCTGCCCAAAGACCTCGTTGATGGACAGTCCCAATTGCTCCTGGGACCAGTCCTGGAGCTCGCGGCCCACCGCCTCTCCGCCGGAGAACAAGGTGCGGATTTTGAGATCATAGGTGCCGGCGGGATTGGGCACGGCCCGCATCATTTTCAGCGCCGTGGGCGGCAGGAACGTGTTGCGCACCTTGTGCTCGGCCATCAGGGCGAAGGCTCGTTCAGGATCGAACTTCTCAAACCGATGGCCAACCACTGGCACACCGAAATAGAGCCCCGGCAGTAAGATGTTCAAAAGACCACCTGCCCAGGCCCAGTCGGCGGGGGTCCAGATGCAATCATCCGGCTGAGGGAAGAAGTCATGGGCGAACTGGATGCCCGGCAGATGGCCCGCCAGCACCCGGTGCCCGTGGAGGGCGCCCTTGGGCGGGCCCGTGGTGCCTGATGTGTAGATCATCAAGGCGGGATCGTCCGGCCCCTGATCCACGGTTTCGAAGGTGTCGCGCGCTTCGGCCATGGCCTCGTGAAGTCCGGCAGCCCCGTCACCCGGACCATCGATGGACCACACATGGGCAAGGCCCGGGACGGCCTCGCGGATCTCGGCAATCTTTTCAAGCGAAGCGTGTGAGGTGATAAGGGCTTTTGCGCCTGAATTGTTGAAGCGGTACTCCAAGGCTTCCACGCCGAAGAGGTCTGCCAGCGGCAGGGCGATGGCGCCCAGTTTGTAAATGGCAATGTGGGCGATCGCCGTCTCGGGGGTTTGCGGCAGCAAGATGGCCACTCGGTCACCGCGTTCAATGCCGCTGGCCCTAAGGAGGTTGGCCAGCCGGTTCGCAGAGCGTTGAAGCTCAAGGTAGGTGAGGGGCCGCGCTGCTCCCTTTGCGTCCACATGCACCAGGGCGACTTGATCCGGCGCGCGGGTTGCCCAGTCGTCGCACACCATCTTTGCAATGTTGAAGCTTTGGGGAATTTGCCAACGGAACTCGGCTCGCAGCGTTACGTAATCAGTGCTGTCCGGCAGAAGCATGGGGCGGGGCTCTCATGATCGTGAAGCGAGTTGAGCTCTGGTGCTTGGCGGCGAAAAACACCGCAAACATGCCAAATCCTCGCCCTTAATTGCCCACAATGCAATGGTGAATCCGCGCCTTCCAACGCGCCAGCATGGCGTATTAGAAGTTTATTATTCTCCTGGAGGTAGTATGTTGGGCAGAAGTAAGGAGGGCCTACCCATGTCGAGTAACGGGTACGCATTGGCCAAAAACACAGAGGCTGGGGACGACGATCCTGTGCCGAGCAAGCCAGAAGGGATCAAGGTAAGCCCGGAGCTGGACGAAGTTCTGCACATGTTGAATGCGCTGCAAGAGCGCCGTTCGAACGGAAATCCTCAAACTGGCTAAATGCACTCTTAAGCGAGTGCTTCAATCTCGTGCAGCTCTAACGCGCCCGGGATGACAACGATGGGTACTGGAAACGACCCGGCCTGCTTGCCGGCAAGCTGAGAGACCAGAGTTCCAGGCCCTTCGGCGGACGTAGACGCGCCGAGCACGAGGAAGCTGATATCCTCATCGTCCTCAATGGCCTCGATGATCTGCTCAGGTTTGGTGCCGTGGCGCACCGTTTCGTGCAGGGCGATCTCTTCAAATCCCCAGCTGTTTAACTTGCGCTGATAGAGGCGGAACACGGCTGCGGCCTTCTGCTCACCCTCCTGGTGGTGAATGGCTTCAACAGACAGCCAATGCTGAAAGTCTTCGTTCTCCACCACAAACAGCATTTGCAAATCGCTGCCCGTGTTGCGGGCCCGGCAAGCAGAGAAGTAGACCGCCGACTCACATTCAGGGGTCTCGTCCACGATCACCAGAAACTTGCGCCGGTGACCCTCCACATTTGCCTTGCGGGGTTTGCGCTCTGCCATGTTTTTGACCCTTAAGCTTTGCGGAACAGTGCCGCAGCCCCCATACCCGCTGCCAAGGCCAGGATCACCGAAATGATGCCGTAGATCAACGGTTGTTGATGGGCCAGTTCGTAGATGAACTTCTCAACGCCGCTCTTTTCGATTTTGAGGCGTGTTGTGTAATTGCCAATGAGCTCGCCGCCCCGAAACGTGTAGACGTCGGCCGTATAGTCCCCCAGCGGGACGTTGGCCGGCAACTCGAACTCGGCACGGAAGAGATGCTGGCCGGTGAAGCCGATGGCGCCTTTCAGTTCCTGATAGAGGTTTTCCGATTGGTGGACCCGCACCACGGCGGCTGCATAGTCCTTGGCGTTGCCTTGGGTGAATCCGGTGGAGGACAAAATGAGCCGGCCTTGCAGGCTGGTGAAGCCGATGCCGTTCTGAAGGAGCGTGTAGGAGGGGGTGATCTCCGAGACCGGCCGGGTGGAGAGCGTTGCGTAGTAGCCCGGAACGGAATCAAACGTGGCGCTGTGGCGGTTTACCCAGAGGCCGGCAATGCGCTCCTTCTTGCGGATGCGCATTTCCCGCTCCGGCCCGCGCACGACGATGATCATGTCCAGTAGGGCGAGATTGTCAATGTCGCCCTGATTGACGATGGCACCGAAGAGGAGAACGTTGACGCCGGCAAAGTCGGTCTTCACCGCCACATGATGGGTTGCCAGGTCTGCTTCAACGCCTTCGGCACGCGCGCCCGGGTGGGGCAGAACCAGCGTGGCGGCGGTCAGAAGAAGAAGCAGTGAGAGGGTGAGCTTGCGGATCATCAGTGTGCCTCCAGCGCCGGGGCCAGGGAGTAGAGTTCGGAGGGCTCGATCACCAGATCCAGGCCCAGCTTAAGGCACATGCCGAGCACCATGAGCGCAAGCAGGGCGCGCAGTTGCTCGCCCTTGAGCTTCTGTCCGGCAATGGCACCGAACTGGGCACCTATCACGCCGCCGGCCATGAGCATGAGGGCCAGAACCACATCAACCGTCTGGTTCTGCACCGAGTGCAGAACGGTCACCAGCGAGGTGACGAATACAATCTGAAACAGCGAGGTGCCCACCACAACGCTGGTGGGCATGCGCAAGAGATAGATCATGGCCGGCACCATGATGAAGCCGCCGCCGACACCCATGATGGCGGCCAGAAGACCCACGAGGAGGCCGACAAGGATTGGCGGGATAGCGCTGATATAGAGCTTGGAGCGCTTGAAGCGCATTTTGAAGGGCAGCTTGTGGATCCAGTTATGCTGGCCCGGCCGGCGGGCGGGCGGGGCATTGCCGGATTTGGACTTGTAGTAGGTGCGCACGGACTCCAGCAGCATCAAAGTGCCGATAAAACCGAGAAAGAACACATAGCTGAGCGAAATGACCAGATCCACCTGGCCCATCTGGCGCAAAACCTTCACCAGGGCCACGCCGATGAATGAGCCAACGACACCGCCGGCCAGCAGCACCAGGCCCATCTTCACATCCACGTTCTTTCGCCGCCATTGCGCAATGGAGCCGGAGACGGAGGAGGCCACGATCTGGTGTGCCTCGGTGGCAACCGCGACGGCCGGGGGGATGCCGGTGAAGATCAGCAGCGGGGTCATCAGGAAGCCGCCGCCCACACCGAACATGCCGGACAGAAAGCCCACGATGCCGCCCATGCCCAGAACGAGAAAGACGTTCATAGACTGCTCGGCTATGGGAAGATAAATCTGCATGCAGGCTCAACAGGTGCCAAATTGAGTGTGACGTCGCGATTTGCCCAGACGGGCAACCGGGAGACAGGAATGAGAGAGCGTTGCCGAGGGGAGAGTTTCCGATCGTGCGCAGCCCCATTCGCCAAAAATGGCTGCGGCGTCAATGCGACATATGCGCGGCGGCTAATATGTCTTGCCCTGATTGGGTTGAGCTGCATGTTCGGGTCCCCGTTGCGGGCACAAACAACGGTAGCGCTGGAGCTTGTGCTGGCGGTTGACACGTCGACCAGCGTAAACCCGTTGGAGTTTGCGCTGCAGCAGCGTGGCTTTGCAGATGCATTCCGGCACCCAAGCGTGATCGGCGCCATAGAAAGAGCCGGGGAGGACGGGGTGGCGATCAGTCTGGTGCATTGGTCAGGGCAGGGCCAGCAGGTTACATCTGTAGACTGGCGGGTGGTCAAGGACGCCGCTGGGGCCCGTTCGCTTGCCGATCAGATTGACCGCTCAGGTCGTTTGCTTATGGGCTTTACGGATGTTGCAGGTGCCCTTGGCTTTGCATTGAACTCGCTGGAGACCAACGGCTTTGAAGGGCGCCGCAAGGTGATTGATGTGTCGGGCGACGGCACGAGCAATGGACCGTCTGCCTCCGCCATGCGCGATCTGGCTGTGGCGCGCGGCATCACCGTGAATGGCTTGGTGATTTACAACGAAGAGTACGATTTGGGAGAGCTGGCCAAGATCAACCTGTTCGATCACTACCAGACCCACGTTGTGGGCGGGCCGGGCGCGTTCCTTATGGCCGCCAAGGACTTCAACGATTTCCGCATCGCGATCCGCAAGAAGCTGGTGCGCGAGATCACGGGGCCGGCTGTCTCCGAGCTCGGCTCAAGCCTCCGCGATCGAGTAGCCGGACTTGGAGATGGGCAGCGTGCGCACACGCTCTCCGGTGGCCGCGAAGATCGCATTGGCGAGCGCCGGCGCTGCGGGTGGTGTTCCGGGTTCGCCCACACCTCCGGGCAAATTGGTGCTGGGCAAGAGATGGACCTCTATCGCCGGCGCTGACCCCAGTTTCAGCATCTCATATTCATCGAAGTTGCCTTGGGTGACTTTGCCCTGCTCTACGGTGATTTCGCCGAAGGCGGCTGCGGTCAGCCCGAAGATGAAACCGCCTTGCATCTGCGCTTCCACCAGCTGAGGGTTGATAACTGTCCCGCAGTCACACGCCAGCACCGCGCGTTCCAGAGTGACCACTTTGTCATCGTCCACGGAGACATCAAGCACAGCGCCCACTGTGGAACGGAAGGAGGTATGCACCGCCAATCCGCGCCCCTTGCCGTTGCCGAGCGGCCCGGCCCATTGGGCCTTCTCCATCAGCAGTTTCAGGACAGCTGTTTCCGGGCTGTTCGGCGGCAGATTGGCGAGCCGGAACTGTGCCGGATCTATGCCTGCGCCCGCCGCGCACTCATCGGCGAAGCACTCCATGAAGAAGCCGTTGTTGGAGTGACCCACCGAGCGCCAGAAGCCAACCGGGATGGCCGTGTCGACGTCCACCGCCGAGACCTGCCAAGCCGCCGGCTTGTAGGGGGATTTCAAGATCCCTTCCAAGGTGGCCTCATCCTGGTCGGCGGGCGCCGGCATGCCGAGCACCCGGGGCAGATAAGACGCGAATACGGAAGGTGACCCGATCTCGGCCTTGAGAACCTCCAGTTTGCCGGAGGAGTTCAGGCCTGCGCTCATCTTGGCGACGGCGCCCGGACGGTAATCGTCGTGGCGCATGTCTTCCTCTCGCGACCAAACCACCTGGACGGGACGGCCTTTAAGCGCCAGCGCCACCTTGGCGGCATAGATTGCAAAGTCAGTTTCCGCCCGCCGGCCGAAACCGCCGCCGGCATAGGTGACGTGAACCTTAACGTCTTTGGCCGGGCCAACCGCTTCTGCCGCCCATCTGGTTGCGGTCTGGGACTGGGTGGGCGACCAGACTTCCACCGTGTCGTCCTCTTTCCACCAAGCGGTGGTGTTCATCGGCTCCATGGTGGCGTGGGCGAGGTAAGGCGTTTCGTAGAAGGCCTCTACGGTTGTTGCGGCCTGTTCAAGGTGCAGAGGAATGTCCCGCCGGCTGTCTGAACGGGTGTAGTCTTGTGCCTCTATGCGGCGTTTCAAATCGGCCTTCACCTTGGTGCTGTCGGCAAACTCCGCAGGCCACTCATAGGTGATGTCCAAGGCCTCAACCGCCTGCTTTGCCCGCCAGGTATTGTCCGCCACCACGGCAACGGCGGTTTCCAGGTTGACGATGTCGATAATGCCGTGGCGCTCGCGCACCCCGCCCTCGGCAATGGATTTGATCTTTGCGCCGAACACCGGCGCCTGCTGGAGCGCGGCGTACACCATGTTGGGCAGGCGCACATCGATGCCATACTGCGCACCACCTCGGACCTTCTGTTCCAAATCCATGCGCGGCAGTCTTTTGCCTATGATCTTGAACACTTACGGCATGCGCAGTTCAAGCTCGGAAGGAGGGGTCTGCTCTAGGGCAAGCTCGGCAAGGTCTCCGAAAGTTGCCGATTTGGTGCCGTCAGAGTTGGAGAATTCGGTATGTTTCTGAACCAGCTCGTCTGCAGGCAAGCCCAGTTTTTGTGCTGCGGCCGCTTTGAGCAATTCGCGAGCCGTGGCGCCGGCTTGGCGCAGGGATGTCCAGTTGCCGACGATGGCAGTGGAGCCGCCCGTTGCCACCATGCGCATAGCAGCGACCGCCCGCTCCGAGAACCAAGTAATAGGACCGGCTTCCTCCTCGGGACGCCGGTTCAGGAACATGGTGACGTTGGCGTAGGCGCTCAGCTCTTCGGTGGGGTGGGTGACGGTCACGTTATCCGCCTCAACATCGATCCCCAGTTCCTCGGCCACGAGCTGTGCCATGCCCGTATAGGTGCCCTGGCCCATCTCCAAGAACGGCACGTAGATCGTGATCTTGTTGTCAGGCGCCACATTGATCCAGGCGGTGAGGTCGACCGAGCCTGCGTCGCTCTTCTGAGCCCCAAGACCGTCAATGTCGAGTGAGGCCAGATATCCTGTGCCGATACCCAAGCCGGCGATACTCACCCCGGCGATTGAGGCGCCGCCTATCAGAAAGATGCGTCGCGTCAGGGAGCGCTTCTTGCTCATGACTGACCTCCGCCTTTTTTCAACTCGGCTGCGCGGCGCACCGCTTTGCGGATGCGGTCGTACGTGCCGCACCGGCAAATGTTGGTCAGGGCTGCGTTGATGTCTTCATCGCTCGGCTCTGGGGTCTGTTCGAGCAGGGCCGAGGCGGCCATGATAAATCCGGGTTGGCAATAACCGCACTGGGGCACTTGATGCTCCACCCAGGCCTGTTGAACCGCATTCAACGTGTCAGCGCCGGCCAGGGTTTCGATGGTGCGGATGTCGGTGCCTTCCACGCTCTCCACAGTGGTGATGCATGAGCGGGTGGCCTCTCCGTCGACCGATACCGTGCAGGCGCCGCATAGTCCGGCCCCGCAGCCAAACTTGGTGCCCGTCAGGTTGAGTTCGTCGCGCAGCACCCAGAGCAGCGGCATTTCGCCTTCCACATCCAGGTCATGGCCTTTTCCATTGATGGTCAGCCTTGCCATTTTTGTTTACCTCACTCCGGCCCGCCGCCGCTTACTGGTCTCCTTTACGAGCAAAGACGCCTTGTGGGTCAAATTTGCCCGCCCATTCCCCATTTGAAAGGGTGCTGTAGCATGTAGTCGCCTGCAACCCTATGCCC
>JAAUYD010174270.1_pt1 | contig 11885 bp, 5 predicted proteins | sample 7278101 | NCBI WGS metagenome assembly JAAUYD01 (sample SAMN14350128, study PRJNA611818) | marine sediment metagenome | isolation source: surface marine sediment (0.6m) | place: French Polynesia: Moorea | collected 2018-08 | reverse complement strand
TGAACTCGTCGATGTTGTCGACGCTGCTGGAGGTGTGCATCCAGCCGGCGCTGTCGTTGAAGCCCTGGTAGACGAAGAACTGACCCCAGGTGAGGGCACCGTAGGCATTCAGGCCCTGCTCGCTGGTCACGTGGGCTTCATGCCGGAAGAAGAAGGAGGTGTGCGGGTTGATCAGCAACAGGGCCGCCTCGTTGGCCGCCTTGGCCGGGGCGATGGCGATGCCGTTGGAGCCCACCGGCTCCCCGGGCAGGCCGGCCGCCTCGGCGGCGCTGGCCGCCAGGCGGATGCCGCTGGCCGGCGGCGACGGCAGGGCGCCGGTGGCGGAACCAGCAGGTGGTGGCGAGGGCGCCTGCTCGTAGAAGGCGCGCAGGGCGGCAAGGTCGATGCGCTCGATGTCGCCGCCGATGCTGCCCTCGCTGAAGGTCAGGGCCATCCAGGGCTCGAAGTGCGTGAGCACCTGCGGCTTAACCTCGGGGTGCGTGTGCAGGTAGAAGTTGAGGCCGTCGGCCCACGCGTCCATCAGGGCGCGCAGGAAGCCCGGGCTCTGCGCGTAGAGGGCGCGCATCTGCGCCGGATCGATGAACAGCTTCATGCGCAGGTCGCGCCAGATCTCCGCCTCGCCATCGGCCTCCGCCAGGCGTCCCTGGGAGAGCAGGAAGTTGCGTTCGATGCGTGGGAAGTCGTCCTCGGCCTGGGCGTACATGAGGGCGAACACGGCATCCGCATCGGTGGCGGCGCTGATGTGCGGCACACCCCAATCGTCGCGGGTGATCGTGCTGCGCGCCGCCCGCGCCTGCCAGCGCTCGAGTTCCTCGGCAGCGGTGGCGCCGACAACGGTCGGCCAGGCCAGGGTCGCCAGGGCGAGCACGAACACCAGGGACAGGACTGTCCCCCACGCATGCTCGACCCGACCAGCGCTGACACGCACTTCGCACGATGACATTCCGGTGCTCCTGGCAACTAACTAGTGGTGCTTACTATGCCAAGGCAGCTCGGCGTCTGGCATCCATCCGCCCACGTCAGTTGCCGCTCCCTTGCGTCGCAGAGGGCGCGCACGCCGTTGCGCAGCAGGCGCTACCGGCGTTTCTTTGATACGGTCCTCCGCGACAGCGCCGCCGGCCGCGGCACGCCCACCCAGAGCTCGAGGGATCGCGAAGCAATGACGATTGGCACGCAGGCACAAGAACAATGGTCCAACCGCGGCGCGTTTCTGATGGCGTCGATCGGCTTTGCCGTGGGCCTGGGCAACATCTGGCGCTTCCCCTACGTCACCGGGGAGAACGGCGGTGCCGCCTTCGTGCTGATCTACCTGGCCTGCGCCTTCGGCATCGGCGTGCCGATCCTGATCGCCGAACTGATGGTCGGGCGCCGCGGCCAGAGCAGCCCGCCGGGCTCCATGAGCGCCGTGGCGGAGGCGGAAGGCAAACCGAAGAGCTGGCGCCTGGTGGGCGACATGGGCGTGCTGGCCGCCTACATGATCGTGATCACCTACGCGGCGGTGGTCGGCTGGGTCCTGTGGTACCTGTACAAGGCAGCCACCACCGGCTTCGCCGGCGTCGACGCAGCGGCGGCGCAGGCGCAATTCAACGACGTGATCGCCGACCCCGTGGGCATGATCGTGTGGACCGTGGCGGGCCTGCTGATCACCGGCGGCATCGTGTATGCCGGCGTGAAGAACGGCATCGAACGCGCCGTGACGGTGCTGATGCCCCTGTTGTTCATGCTGCTGCTGGCCCTGGCCGCCTTCAACCTGGTGCTGGGCGGCATGGGCGAGGCGCTCACCTGGCTGTTCACGCCGGACTGGAGCAAGATCGACAGGAACGTATTCCTCGTTGCTATCGGTCAGGCCTTCTTCTCCATCGGCGTGGCCATGGGCGGCATGATGACCTTCGGCTCCTACCTGCCGCGGTCCATCTCCATCCCGGGCTCGACGCTGATCATCGTGGCAGCTGACACCATGGTCGCGCTGCTGGCGGGACTGGTGATCTTCCCTATCGTATTCAACAACGGCCTGGCCCCCGACGCGGGCTCCGGGCTCATTTTCCAGACCCTGCCCGTGGCCTTTGCCCAGATGCCGATGGGCTACTGGATCTCCATCCTGTTCTTCACGCTGCTGGCGGTCGCTGGCATCACCTCCATGGTGGGTCTGATCGAGACCACCGTCAGCTGGGTCGAGGACCAGTGGAGCATGTCGCGACACACGAGCGTGGTCGCGGTGATCGGCTCGGTCGCTGCCTTCGCCGTGATCAGCGTACTCGGCTACAACGTGCTGTCCGAGGTCAGCGTACTGGGTAAGGGCCTGAACGGGCTCGCCGACTACATCTCCAATCAGATTCTGCTGCCGGTCGGTGGGCTGTTGATCGCCGTCTTCGTCGCCTGGCGCGTGTCGAAGAACACCAGCGTGGAGGAGTTGCAGATGGGCGAAGGGGGCGGCTTCAAGCTGTGGCACTTCCTGCTGCGCTTCATCGTGCCGCCGGCGGTGCTGGTGATCTTCCTCACCGGAGTTGGCGGCTAGGACAACCGCTAGCCGCACCGGGAAGGGGAATCACCCCCTCCCGGCGCTCGATGATCTAGAAAGGCGAACCCACGTCGATCGTGTCCCATCCCTGCACGCCGAAGGTCACCATCGCCTCGTTCCACTCACGCACGGACACGCCCGAGGCGCCCGGCACGTAGTACTCGGCGCTGCCCGTGATCGTGTGGAATTCACCGTCTTCGATGAAGGTGCGGTAGTTGCGCAGGCCTTCCGTGGCGTTGGTGATGGCCTGCATCTTCAGGTACCACTCGAGCGGGATGGCGGGATCGTCCAGGGGACGACCGTCGAGCGCTTCCATCAGGGCGTAGAAGTCGACCTGCGTGCTGTCGAGATTGGTGGTGAACATCGCCAGCTTCGCCCGCGGTCGGAAACGGGCCAGCTCCGTGAACCAGCCGGGCACCAGGGCCAGGGGCTGGGTGGTGAAGGCGGCGAGGAAGTTCTCGTCCAGGCCCATGAAGGACGGCAGCGCGTCGACCACGCCCCAGTTCGCCGCATCGGGGTTGTTCGGGTCGTACATGGCAATGCGATAGAAGCTCTCGTTGATCACCCCGATGCCCGCGTCGGAGAACAGGCGAAGACGTGCGTTCGGTGCCAGCTCCGCGACGTAGGGGAAGGCGATGGTGGTGCCATAGGCGCCGGCGCTGGCGCCCATCACCGTGAGGTTGCGCACGTCCTCGAAGTTCACGCCCAGCTCGGCGCCCTGCGTACGCAGGTAGTGAAGCACCGAGAGGAAGTTGTCGCTGCCGCGATGACGCACGGTCCATTCGAGGGGCGGGAAGGCCAGCGTGTAGGTGGTGTCGCGGGCGCCCCAGTGCACGTCGCCGCTGCAGTAGGGCACGGCCACCTTGGTGTAGTCCGCGTAGGGGTTGTCCGGGTTGTCGGCATCGAACACGCCGTCCGCCTCGGCGAGTTCCTCGGGCGTCTCGTCCACCTCCTGCTGGTAGGTGGAGGCGTTGAGCAGCGGGGTGCCCAGGCAGGTGTTGGCGTCCCAGCAGGCGCCGCCGCCGTCGAGGAAGATCAGCAGGCGTCGCGAGCTGCCCGGCTGCACGAAGAAGGAGTACTGGGTGTCGGCAGCAACGATCTCACCGCCCTCCAGCTTGGGACCACCGGAGCAGCTGGGGTCGATGGTGCGGGTCTCGCCGTTCGGCAGCTCGTATTCCATCTCGCCGGACAGGGGGATCTGGATCCAGTCGTTGGCAGCGATGGCAGACGCGCTCAGCAACGTCGTTCCCAGGGCGCCCAGAATGGTTCTTGTCGGTAAGTTCATCGAGATGCTCCTCCTTAAGCCAGGCAGCTGACGTTACCACGCGATGAATGGCCTATTGCACTCGATTGTCACCGGGCGAATATCGACAATCGTCGCAGGCAAGCGGGAACCGATCTGCCGCAATGCAGCGACGCAGCTACAATGCGCATCAGATGCTGAATACGGCCCGTCGATACGCCGTGGGCCACCGAGGGAGTGCCAGACAATGCTGCGCCCGTTTCGCGCTGCTGCTTACGCCGACCAGGCGCTCAGCCCACCACGTGGGTAATCGCCGGTGAGCAGCGACAACCTGCGGGCCATCGTCTTCATGGTGGTCTCCATGGCCGCCTTCGCCCTCGAGGATTTCTTCATCAAGCAGGCGGCCGGCGATCTGCCGATCGGGCAGATCCTGCTGGTGCTGTCGGCGGGCGGCGCGCTGATCTTCGGCGGTGCCTGCCTGTATCGGCGTACGCCACCGTTCTCGCGTGACTTCACCCATCGCCTGGTGGTGGTGCGCAACACCACCGAGGTACTCGCCAGCATCTGCTACATCAGCAGCCTGGCCCTGATCCCCCTGTCGCTGGTGGCTGCGATTCTCCAGGCCACCCCGCTGCTGGTGACCATCGGCGCCGCCTTGTGGCTGAAGGAGGACGTCGGTTGGCGGCGCTGGCTGGCCGTATTGATCGGCCTGCTCGGCGTGCTGATCATTCTGCGACCAGGGTTCGAGGGCTTCCGACCGGCCGCCCTGCTGGCGCTCATCGCCAGCGCCGGTCTCGCCACGCGAGACCTGGTATCGCGACGCATCCCGAGCACGATCCGCTCCGAGCAGCTGGCCTTCTGGGCCTACCTCTGCATGGTGCCCGCGGCCCTCGGCGTCACCGTGCTCCAGGGCGGCCTGGTCAGCGCTGGCCTGAACGCCTGGATCCTGCTGGCCCTGGCCGTGACGATCGGCGTGGTCGCCTACACCTGCCTGATCGGCGCCACCCGCATCGGCGACGTGTCCGCCGTGATCCCCTTCCGCTATTCGCGCCTGATCTTCGCCCTCGTGCTCGGCGTGGTGCTGCTGAGGGAGCGGCCCGATGCGCTCACGCTGGTCGGCGCTGCCATCGTGGTCGGCAGCGGTCTCTACGCCTGGCTGCGGGAACGGCGACGGTCCGCGCTGGCAGCCAACGCTCAATAGCCCTCATCACGCCTCACCCGGCCGCGGCGCCACCTCCTGGCCACCCAATTACCTATCTCTATTGATAGGTGAATCGCCATCGATCCCCCGTCACCGCGTGCACCGACAGGCCACGGATGCCGCAGGCGCACAACCATGCGACCATTGAAATTTCCTGCAAATAATTGCAATGTCACATTCCAGATGTCGCTGAACACGCGATTTTTCGCAATGCATCAGCGGATAGAGCGCTATGCAAATTTTTGCAATGAGGCACCACGCCACGGAGGATCAGCAGATGCACGCACGACTTGGCCCCCGGTTTTCGGCATCAGGCACTCGTCGCTGCATTGCAGCGCTGAGCGCCGTCCTCGCGCCCCTCGCCCTGTGGGCGGAGCCTGAACCGAACAGCGTGACCATCGCCGGCAGCCTGCAGGAAGAACTCGGCTGCCCGGGTGACTGGCAGCCCGACTGCGCCGCCACCTACCTCGAGTTCGACGCCGACGACACGGTCTGGCAGGCCACCTTCGACGTGCCCGCCGGTCAATGGGAGTACAAGGCGCCGCTCAACGACTCCTGGACGGAGAACTACGGCGATGGCGGTGAACTCGACGGCGACAACATCCCCCTGGACCTCGCCGGCGACACGCAGGTCAAGTTCTATTACGACCACGGCACCCACTGGGTGACGGACAACGTCAACTCGCTCATCGCCACCGCCCCCGGCAGCTTTCAGAGCGAACTCGGCTGCGCCAGCGACTGGGACCCGAGCTGCCTGCGCTCCTGGCTGCAGGATCCGGACGGCGATGAGATCTACACCTTCCAGGCCTACCTGCCGGGCGGCGACTACGAGGTCAAGGTGGCGATCAGCGAGAGCTGGGACGAGAACTACGGCGACGGCGGCGTACCAGGCGGCGACAACATCGCCTTCACGGTGCCCGGTGACATCGCCAAGCTGGAGTTCGCCTTCGACGCCGTGACCAAGCTGCTGACCATCGGCGACGCGCCACCGCGGCCGGAACCGGACAGCGTCACCATCGCCGGCAGCCTGCAGGAAGAGCTTGGCTGCCCGGGCGACTGGCAGCCCGACTGCGCCGCCACCTACCTCGCCTTCGATGCCGATGACCTGGTCTGGCAGAACACCTTCGCCGTGCCCGCCGGCAACTGGGAGTACAAGGCGCCCCTGAACGACTCCTGGGACGAGAACTACGGCGACAACGCCGAGTTCAACGGCCCCAATATCCCCCTGGATCTGGCCGAAGCGACGGACGTGAAGTTCTACTTCGACCGTGGCACCAACTGGGTGACGGACAACGTCAACGCCGTCATCGCCACCGTGCCCGGCAGCTTCCAGAGCGAGCTCGGCTGCCCTGGCGACTGGGACCCCAGCTGCCTGCGTTCCTGGCTGCAGGACCCGGACGGCGACGGCACCTACGCCTTCTCCGCCACGCTCCCCGCCGGCGACTACGAAGCGAAGGTAGCGATCAACGAGAGCTGGGACGAGAACTACGGCGACGGCGGTGTGCCGGGCGGCGCCAACATCCCGTTCACCGTGCCCGCACCCCTGGCCGAGGTGTTCTTCACCTACGATCCGAACACCAACATCCTCGAGATCGGCCTGGAGGAAGGCGGCCCCATCGGCAGCCTGGCCCGCGCCACGGCCCATTGGGTGAGCGAGGACACGATCGCCTGGAACACGGGCAGCGCCAGCGACGCCTATCAGCTGCACTATGCGACCAACGGTGGAATGAGCACGGACTCGGAGGGCGTGACCGGGGCCGAAGGCACGCTGGCGCTCACCTTCGATCCGAACGGCCTGCCCGAGGCGGTGCAGGAGAAATTCCCCCACCTCGCCAGCTACAGCGCCCTGAAGGTGGCGCCGCAGGACCTGGGTTCGGTGCCTGAGCTGCTGAAGGGCCAGATCGCCCTCTCCGTAGCAGATGCGGAGGGTCGGCCCTTCGACGCTACCAGCCTGCAGATTCCCGGCGTGCTGGACGACCTGTATACCTATGAGGGCAGCCTCGGCCCGCAGGTAGTCGAGGGCGTGCCCTCCATACGGGTGTGGGCACCGACCGCCAAACAGGTGAGCCTGGTGCTCTACCAGGATGCGGACCCGCGAACCGGCGGCACCACGCTGGCGATGAGCGGCGATCCCGCCTCGGGCGTCTGGAGCATCACCGGCAGCGCCGACTGGATCGGCCAGTACTACGCCTTCGACGTTGAGGTGTTCGTGCCCTCCACCGGCGATGTCCGCAACAACCTGGTCACCGACCCCTACTCCCTGGGGCTCTCCATGGACAGCCAGCGCAGCCTGCTGATAGACCTCACGGACCCGGCCATCGCTCCCGAGGGCTGGAGCACCTACACCAAGCCCGCCCTCGCCGCGCCCGAAGACATCGTGATCTACGAGCTGCACGTGCGCGACTTCTCCGTGAACGACCTCACGGTACCGGCCGAAGAGCGAGGGACCTTCGCCGCCTTCGCGCGCAAGGACACGGACGGCACGGACCACCTGGTGGCCCTGGCCGAAGCGGGCCTCACCCATGTACACCTGCTGCCCGTGTTCGATATCGCCAGCGTGGGCGAGGACAAGGCCGCCTGGCAACAACCGGACCCGGCCGAACTCGCCCTCCTGCCGCCCGATTCGGACCAGCAGCAGGCCGCGGTCAGCGCCACCGCCGATGAGGACGGTTTCAACTGGGGCTACGACCCCTGGCACTACACGGTGCCCGAGGGCAGCTACGCCACGGATCCCAACGGCACCGCCCGCATCAGCGAGTTCCGCGCCATGGTGCAGACGCTCAACGATGCCGGCCTGCGTGTGATCATGGATGTGGTCTACAACCACACCAACGCCTCGGGGCAGAACGGCAAGTCCGTCCTCGACCGCGTGGTGCCCGGCTACTACCACCGCCTGAACGCCAGCGGCGACATCGAGCGCAGCACCTGCTGCGAGAACACGGCCACGGAGCACGCCATGATGGAGAAGCTCATGGTCGATTCGATCGTCACCTGGGCCCGCGCCTACAAGGTGGACGGCTTCCGCTTCGACCTCATGGGCCACCATTCGAAGGCCAACATGCTGGCCGTACGCGCCGCCCTCGACGCGCTGACGCTGGAAGCTGACGGCGTGGACGGCAAGTCCATCTACGTCTACGGCGAAGGCTGGAACTTCGGCGAAGTGGCCAACGACGCGCGCTTCGTCCAGGCCACCCAGCGCAACATGGCCGGCACGGGCATCGGCACCTTCAGCGATCGCCTGCGCGACGGCGTGCGCGGCGGCAACCCCTTCAGCAACGTGCGCGACCAGGGCTTCATCAACGGCCTGTACTACGACCCCAACGGCCAGGATCAGGGCGACGCCCTGGCTCAGCTCCTGCACAGCTCTGACTGGCTGCGCATCGGCCTGGCCGGTGATCTGGCGGACTATCTGCTGGTGAACTCGCAGGGCGACGAAGTGCGCGCCGACGAAGTGGACTACTTCGGCCAGCCCGCCGGCTACACGGCGGACCCGCAGGAGAACATCACCTACGTGGCCGCCCACGACAACGAAACCCTGTTCGACGCCACCGCCCTGAAGGCGCCCACGGCCACCTCGATAGAGGATCGCGTGCGCATTCAGCAGCTGGGGAACAGCCTGGTCATGTTGGGTCAGGGGATACCCTTCATCCACGCCGGCCAGGAGTTCCTGCGCTCCAAATCCATGGACCGCGACAGCTTCAACTCCGGCGACTGGTTCAACGCCATCGACTGGACCGGCGAGACCACCAACTGGGGCAACGGCCTGCCGGTGGCGGAGAAGAACCAGGACAACTGGGGAATCATGGGACCTCTGCTGGCAGACCCGCTGCTGGCGCCCGGCCCGGACGATGTGCAGACCACCACGGAGCGCTTCGCCGAACTGCTGCGCATTCGCCGATCGAGCCCCCTGTTCCGCCTGCGCACGGCCGACGAGGTGAAGGATCGGGTCAGCTTCCACAACACGGGGCCCGGGCAGATCCCGGGGCTCATCGCCATGACCATCGACGATGCGTTCGGCGAAGTGGATCTGGCGCGCAAGCAGCTGGTGGTCCTGTTCAACGCAGGCGATGACCCGGTCAGCTTCGCCTTCCCATCGCTGCCCGACGCCTATGCGCTGCATGAGGTACTGGCCGAGTCCGTGGACCCGGTGGTGCGGTCGGCCTACTACGACGCCGAGCTGCAGAGCTTCGAAGTGCCGGCGCGCACCACCGCCGTATTCGTAGCAGCGCGACCGGCAACGGAGCAGATCGACGTACTGATCGGCACCGTCGACGCCCTGGAGGACGAGGGCGCTCTCGCTCGCGGCCCCGCCGCCCTGCTGCGCAACACCCTGGGCCTTGCGCAAGGCAATCTCGATATGGGTGAGGTCACGGTGGCCGGCTACCAGCTGCGCCTGGTGATCCGTCAGGTCCAGCGCCTGGTCGACGACGGACGTCTCGACGCCGACGCCGGACAAGCGCTCATCGACGGTGTGCGAACCGTATTGAGCTCGATCAGCTAGCGGCTTTTCGAGCCGCCGGGCAAGGGTCGGCAGTCTCCCCTCAGACTGTCGGCCCGCGCCCACCTACCGGGAAGACCCGACTAACGCTCCGCGTTTACAGACGAGCGCGAAGGAAACGGGCCGCGCCGAAGCGCGGCCCGATCGCTGGCAGATCACGCGCCGTGGGCACCGGCGCTCACACGGCCGTCGCTACGGACTCCATTCCCCATCGACGTCCACGCCCGAGTAGGTCGAGTAGGCGCGCACCCCGATGTGCCAGGTACCTGGCGAGGGGTTGCTGATCGTGCAGGTCTCGTTGTTGCCCCAGCGGTAGGGCCGGCAATCGTAGGCGCTGGTGGTCGGCTCCGCACCAAAGCGCAGGTACAGGTCCGCGTCGCCCGTGCCACCGGCGATGGACACTTCGAGCGAGGCCATGCCCGAGGGAATGGTGATCGTGTCACGTACCCAGTTGCCCGTGCTCGCGGAGATGTTGTTGAGGCTGTAGGTGCCGCCGGCACCCGGCGCCGTGTAACTGCCCACCAGGGACACGCCCGAGAAGGTGCTGTAAGCGCGCACCATCACGTGGTAGGTACCGGTGCTCGGGCTGGAGAAACTGCAGGTCTCGTTGTTGCCGGAGAGGTAGGGTCGGCAGTCGTAGCTGCTCGTGGTGGGCGGAGAACCGAAGCGCACGTACAGATCTGCGTCGCCGGAGCCGCCGGAGATCTGGAAGCTCAGGTTGCTGGCACCCGCCGGCACCTCCAGCGTGAAGCGCAGTTCCGCGCCCGTGCTGCCGCTGAGCCCGGTCTCCGGCACGCCGTTCTGCAACACGCCGGTACCGCCACCGCCGCCGCTGAGTGACGCCACCGCCGCCGTGGCATCCGCGATGCCGCTGCCGCACTGGCTGCACACACCGGGGAAGGCCCGTGCCGTGGAGGTGATCGTGCTCTCCACCTGGTCGGGCGTCAGGGAGCCGTCCGCGGCGATCAACATGGCCGCCAGGCCGGCCACGTGCGGCGCCGCCATGCTGGTGCCCTGATAGAACTCGTAGTTATCGGCCACCGGACCGGTGTTGCCGGTGTTCAGGGTGGAGAGGACGCCGTTGGACGCACTCGCCCGCACGTCTCCCCCGGGGGCCGCCACGTCCACCACGGAACCGAAGTTCGAGTAGTAGGCGCGCCCGCCATTGCGGTCGGTGGAAGCGACGGTGATCACCCCGGCGCAGTTGGCCGGGTTGAAGCCGGATGCGTTGGCGTTGGAGTTACCCGCCGCCACCACCACGGTGGAACCGTTGGTGCGTGCGGTGTTGATCGCGGACTGGGTGGTGCCGGAACACGAACCGCTGCCGCCGAGGCTCATGTTGATCACGTCGGCGGGGTTGGCGTTGGCCGGGACGCCGGACACGGCACCCCCCGACGACCAGATGATGCCGTCCGCGATATCCGAGGTGTAGCCGCCGCAACGACCGAGCGCACGCACGGGAACGACCTTCGCGTCGAAGGCCACACCCGCCACACCGCTTGCGTTGTTGGTGACCGCGGCGACGGTGCCTGCCACGTGCGTACCGTGCCAGCTGCTGTTGGTGGCCGGCGAGCCCGGGCCGCACACGCCCGCACCGGCCGCGTCGCCGGGATCGCTGGCGTCGCTGTCGCGGCCGTTGCCATCGACGGAGACGAAGGTGTCACCGATGAAGTCGTAGCCCTGCAGCAGGTTGGCGGCGAGGTCCACGTGCGGACGGTAACCCGTGTCGATCACGGCGACCACGGTGCCGGCACCGGTGGTGGTGTTCCACGCGGTGGGCAGGTTCAGCCCCCCGGTGGACTCGAAGTAGTGCCACTGCTCGTTGTAACGAGAGTCGTTAGGTGTGAGCTGAGGCTGCAGCAGACGGTCGGGCTCCACGTACTCGATGGCCGGGTCTGCCGCCACGCGGGCGAGCAGCCGTCTGAGCTCCGCCGGACGCCGCCACTTCGCCAGACGGTAGACCTCTCCGCCCGTGGCCACCTGGCGACGGTAGGTCACATCGAGGCCGGACAGGCTGGCGATGGTCTGCGCGCGCTCGTTGGCCGTACCGGACAGGAAGCCTCTGCCCAGAGGGCTGCCTGGGTCTGGCATATCACGGTACTTGACGATGATCTGGTTCGTAGGCCGCTGCACCGAGGCGGTAGCAGGCGTGCCTTGGGCCGAAGCGACGCCTGCCCCGGCAAGCAGCGCGAGGGCGGCGCCCATCCCCACGAGCAGGGATGGCTGATGGAACTTACTCAACTGACGGTTTCGCAAAACATCATCCTCATATCAGAAGTGGTCCGGGGAAGGTCGATGACGCTCGTCTACCCGGTCGCGACGTCGCGCCTGGAAAGACGCGGCACAATTATTGTTAATTCTGAATAAGACATAATGCAACTCGTCCCGCCCTTGCCGAGCCATCGCGGCCGGTCGGCGGGGCGAG
>JAAUYD010204941.1_pt1 | contig 11893 bp, 10 predicted proteins | sample 7278101 | NCBI WGS metagenome assembly JAAUYD01 (sample SAMN14350128, study PRJNA611818) | marine sediment metagenome | isolation source: surface marine sediment (0.6m) | place: French Polynesia: Moorea | collected 2018-08 | reverse complement strand
TTTCCTTTGTGTTTTCGTAGCGTGGGCATTGCCTAGGCTGTTGACTTTGATGAAATTTACCCATTTTTTATTCATGCTACTTTTGTGCAAGCATAAAACTTATTTTACATAGTCTTTTGCTCTAAATAGAAGCACATATTTTGCATGATTTTTAACCATAAAAAAGGCACAGAGTTAACACCCTAGGCATTGCCCGCACTACTATAATGAAATGCTACTCAAATAGCTGCAAAATTCAAATCTGCAAGCATCCGCTCCCCAATTTCTTCTCCATGCTTATATAGCGCAGATAAACCTTCTGGGGTTGCATCTGTAAAATTAACTCCCAACTCTTGGGGATCTACATCCGGCTTAATAATATGAATCTCAACTCCTCGATAATTTTTAGGTATTTCCTCTAATTGAAACATATCGCGATAAAGTGTACCCGGTTCGTTAGATATTGCAATTACTTTTTGATATCCAGCTTCAACCATCTCTATCGCCGGACACAAACAAGTATAAGAAGCATCAATATAGGGTTTTCCTTCGACCCAGGCTGGAATATCCCAAGCGTGAAGCATTCTTGAGGTAGCATAGGCGACTTCCTCAAAGTTGTTTGCATCCAATCTAGAGATGCAATATATCTTGTCTCTACCAGGTTCCCCTATAATTTCTCTAACAGGATTCTGGTTTTGCAATAAGATATTTTCTGACTTGTTACTAAACATCCTCATTTGCAAGTGTTTGTCTACCCAAGCGCGGTCTTTTTTTGCTGCTGATATTAATAAACGTCGTCCTAAACGTCTAAATTTTTCACCCTGAGTTTCTTTGGCTGCTTCTGGGGTGATTACTGCACTTGTAGCAACAAAATATGCTGGTGTGTCTGGTGCAAATAAATCTTCTTTGCTGGGACAAAACCTTGCAATTCCCTCTTTTACTACTTGACTCATTCCCATATCTGATCGATTGAGCGCTTGTAAACCTGCTAGCCAGTAATCAACTCCTAATTCTCTGCTTTTACCTAAAATAGCCCAAGCAGTGGGTATAACAGATGAAGATGCTGCAGCATAGCTGTTTGCAACAATCTCATTTGCTTCCAGAGCACTCAATACACCGTGAGCAAAAGCACCTTTGAAACTACCTGATGCACAAGCGATAGCCCTAAGAGGGCTCGTTGAAGACATCGCTAATGATTTATTTTTCATAAGTTCAGTTTTTTCATAAGTTCAGTTAATTTGTTTTACTTGTTCGACTCAATTCACGTTTCCGCATCTTCGCCAAAATTCGCACTCGTCGTTTGAATTCTTCAATATCTTCATGACTGAGTTCTGTTTCTTTCCATGCAGGACGTTGCATCAGTCTTTCAAACCATTTATTTAGAGTCGGATAATTATCAAAATTTACTCCTAACTTGGGTAATAAAGAGATGTCCGTTCCAACAACAATATCTGCCAAACTTAATTGTTCGCCACCAAAATAAGAGTTATCTTTCAAGGTATTAGCTAAAAATCCAAAGACTGTTTCTATATGTTGTTTTGCTTGGGCAAATTGAGGTGAATCTTCACTTTCAAAAATTAGAGAGATAACTTTTGCTAGTAATTCGTTTGTAGATACCATTTGTACCATTCTTACCGTTGCTAATGCTCGAACATCTTTTGGTAATAGTGAAGGTGTAGGATATTTAGTTTCTAAATATTCTAAAATGGCTATGGACTCTAGCACTCGTAAACCATCATCAATGATTACTGGTACGTGATGAAAAGGATTAATTTCTAAATAATCTGGTTGCAAATGGTCGCCATTTAATTCCATCAAAATTGGTTCAAATGGAATTTTTTTTTCCAGTAAACCTCGCCATACACGACGTGACATTGGCGAAACAGGATTGTAGTAAAATTGTAACATTGATTATTTTGCTCCATTTATTCATTAAAAAACCAAATAGTCTGCAAATTAACAAAAAATGTTTCTTGATTTTTATGAAAGACTTTGACCTAACTTCTCTCTGTTGCATAAAGACGCAATACAAAAGCACCAGCAGGAGTTGCTCGAAACTCTTTAATTTCAGATAGCATTTTGGATGGTAAATTTTCTAAATTTGAATCTCGCATCGGGTGTTTTGGTGGTACGATAACAGGTGCTGCAAGGGCTGCAAAAGTAATATCAGCAGCGGATAATTTATCTCCAACTAAATATTTCCGCCCATCAGACAATAATTCACTTACTCGCTCGAAAATACTCCCAATATTTTCATAAGCTTTGGCGACAGAATCTGAGTTAATGTCTAACCTTTTTTGAAGAACTGAACGCACCGGAGAAAAAATTATCGGAAACAATGCTTTTTCGATCGCAGGTACATTTCTAGTCCATGCAACTCGCATATGCTGTTTATCGTTTATTACGTGATAATAACCCCAGCGACGGGTACAAGGTCCCAATTCTGAGTCAAATAATTCTTCTAAATATTCGACTTTTTGGCATAATTCAGATTCAGTTGGATAAAGCTTTAAATCATCAGAGACAATAGAATTCAAGTATTGCAAAATATCAGTAGAATCAGTAAATGAACCAGCATTTGTAACTAAGACTGGAGTTGAACTACCACCAACTTTACCTGTATAAAATTGATGAAAAGGTGGCATATGTCCTTCTTCTACAAAAGGAATTTTTAATTTGCTAAGCGCCCATCTTACTTTTTCACAGTAATGACTAACGGGTATGGTAATTAGACGAACTGATAATGGGCGATACAATTGATCGGTTTCGTTCATAATCAATGGAAATGATTTAAATATTAAGGCTTTAAGGCTTTAAGGCTTTAAGCAGTTAAGAGTTGAAATACAATTAATATCTGAAACAGACCGAATGGTCTTTTTTAAAGTAAATAAAAAACTAATCGGATATTTATTTTTATTATCTTTGCACCAAACCTTCAATATATTGATTTAGATGACCTATCGCTCTTTTAAAATAAATTGAATTCCCATGTAATTGAGTCATCATTAATCCACCTTCAAAAGTAGCAATTATAACTGTAGCAACTTGTTCGGGTTCAATATTGGCAAGAATTTCTCCTCTCTTAATTCCTTTTTGCACAACTCTGCGAATCATATTGTACCAAGAATTCATTGCTTCCTGAGCGCGTTTCCTTAAGGCTGGATGAGCATAATCGCTTTCAACCGCCGTATTTAGTAACGGACAACCTCCCTTTAAAGGTGGATTATCTACATAACTTGCAAATACATCAACCATTGCTTGTAAACGCTCAACTGCATTATGCTTGCTCCGCAGTGCAGTTCTGTAACGCTGATTGATTTGACTAATTGCATAATCAAAAGCTTGTAGTGCTAATTCATCCTTACTTTGAAAATGATTATAAATTCCTCCCTTTTTTAATCCCGTAACCTGCATGATGTCAGACATAGAAGTCCCAGCATACCCCTTTTGATTAAACAATTCGGCTGCCTGCTGAAGGATTCTTTCTTTTGTCTCTTCACCTTTAGACATTAGGGTTATTAATAATTCATAATTAACAACTATTAATTAACAACTATTAATTAATAACTATTAATCATACATTACTTTTTCAGACCAATCAGTCGCAAATATCTTAATAAATAAATAGTTCTTCGTCAAGCATCCGTGATGTTTAAGCTCTAATCAATCACAGGAGATTAGCCGTTGCTAACCCTCTGATTTCTTACTCCTGGCTTCTTGGAGTGAGTATTTCTGAAATGGCTTGGTGCATAATAACAGATAATTGTAAGATAAATTAAAACTTATAACCCAAGTATCATTGGGTTGTTTATAGCGAAATGTTAATCTGGTGTAGCTGTAGTTACCTGTTACTCAGAGATGAAGTCTGTTGCAGATGCTCCTGATTCGCAATCGAATCTTCAAGATAATTTGCCAGTAATTTTAACCTCCGATTTGCGAAAACGTTATCGCACTGGCTTTTTCTTGAATCAAAAAGTTACTTCTCTCAAACATTGTTCTCTGACGGTTTATAAGGGAGAAACCTTTGGGTTACTAGGACCAAATGGTGCGGGGAAAACAACACTTTTAAAACTGCTTTTGGGTATTATCAATCCCACTTCAGGAAGAGGGTTGTTGCTTGGGAAACCTTTAGGCGATCGCAATATTAAGCAACGTATTGGCTATCTACCAGAAAATCCCTATTTGTATGAATATCTTACGGGTTGGGAGTTTTTGCAATTAGCTGCAGGACTGTTTGGACTATCAAAGCGGGTACAGCAACACAAAATTCCTCAACTATTAGACTTAGTAGGTTTATCTCAAGCTGATGCACGCAAAAAACGCATGCGTCACTACTCTAAGGGTATGCTGCAGCGGGTAGGAATGGCACAAGCATTAATTAACGATCCAGAATTGATATTTCTTGACGAACCAATGTCAGGACTCGATCCTGTGGGACGCTACCAAATGCGGGAAATTATCTTGCATCTCAAAGCTGAAGGAAAAACCATTTTCTTTAATAGTCACGTTTTGAGCGAGGTTGAACAAATTTGCGATCGCATTGCAATTCTTGCAAAAGGCGAATTAATTTGTACTGGTTCTTTGAAAGAATTATTGGGAGCTCCTCACACCTATAAAGTTAAAGGTCAAGGTGGGGACTGGGAAGTTCTCAAAAAATGGATACCCGATCTTGAAGGTTTACCGGATGGTTCTTGGGAAGGAAAACTAGAAGGTGATGTTTATGACTTTATTGCTAGTCTGAGACTAATGGGAGGCTTACTAATTTCTACTGAGTTATTTAGTCTGAGTTTAGAAGAATTTTTTGTGCAAAAGATTCAAGGTATGTAAATAATATTACTGGTTAGCCTTGAAAATATGCCAACCAGTAATTTTTGTTTGTATTTAATTTTTGTTTGTATTATGGGATAATTCAGTTTAAATGTACGCTCTTATCTCTTTCAACTTGTAAAAATAGGAAACGGAAACAGGAAATATCAATTACCAATTACCATTCACCGCGCCAGCGGTGCGGGCGTATACCAATTACCAATCACCAATCACCCACCCTACATTTAAACTGTGATTTGAGTTGCAAAGCAAATAAAGCTGTACATATAGTTAATACACCAGTAATCCAAAAAGGAGTCAAATAATCAAGACTGACTAGCAACCCAGAAATTGCTGGTCCCAAAGCATTAGATAGACTAAGATAGGAAACATTTATTCCAAGTACTTCACCTTGTTCTTTTTGAGTGCTATTGAGGGATAAAATAGACTCTATGAGAGGCATAGGGAAAGAAAGAACTAGACTAAAGACCACAGTAATAATAAAGAAAGCTGTAATAGTAGGAAATATTGGAATTAATAAAAATGTGATTCCTCTTATCATCAAAGTCAGAAATAAAATATCAATTAGGTTGAATTTTTTTCGCAATGGTTCGAAGGCAAAAACTTGAGAAATAAATCCTAATATTCCAACTACAGCAAATATAATTGCTAGGGTTTTAGCATCTTGTTTGAGTACTTCTAAAACAAAAGGTTGAAATGCAAAAGTAAAAATCGTAAAGGTTGCACCACTAAGAAAAGTTAGAATAAAAAAGTTTCCTAGTTGGGGTCGAGCTACAGAGCGAACAATTCTGAGTAAACCAAAATCGCGCCAACTCAAGTAGAAATCTTGTTTTTCTGACTCTTGTTTTTCTGACTCTTGTTTTTCTGAATGGGGTAAAGTTTCTGGTAGGAAAAAAACAGTCAATATTGTTGCAATTAAAGCGATACTTGCTCCCACCAAAAAACTTATACCAAGTGAAGATATACCTAGAATTGGTGGTAATTGAAGAGCAAGATAGCTCAATGCTGGTCCGACAACAAACCCCAAACGAAATACTGCACCAAAAATTCCCAAAGCTTTTGCACGTTGGTCTTTATTTGTGATGTCGCTAATAACTGCACTAGCGATCGAGTTATTCCCCCCCGTTACACCGTCAAGCATACGAGCTGTAAATAAAAGCCAAGCAAAAGGTGCGAAAGCTGCAAGCACGTTCGCTGCTACGGTTCCCAACAAACTCATCACCAATAAAGGTTTTCTTCCCAAGCGGTCTGAAAGTCTACCTAAAATTGGCGTACCAATAAATTGAGATACAGAAAAAGCCGTAAGTAACAAACTTGCTTGGAAATCATTTAATCCAAACTGCTTTGCGTAGGGATACAGTAATGGGTAAATGATGGTAAAACTGACGGAATTAATAAAACCAACTAGGGTCACAATCCAAAATGTAGTTGGTAAGTCAAACTGCCCCTTGATATTCTGAAAATTCATCTACTTTTGTTTGGGTTTACCCACAGGTAGAGTTTTTATTTACACCTTTAGATTCAGCATAGCTTAACAATTGATCACAGTAATTCTTCACAAAGGTAGATGTTGCAATTACTCTAAATCTGAATATTAATAATTGATTGGCAAATTCATTTTCATTGCTGTTCGTCTCTTAACAACCAAAAGCCACTATAAGTCATTCCCGAATCATCAGGCTGTACCAATAAAAAGTGTAATCCTTTACTTTCTTGTTTGCGCTGTTGATAGTTTTGTGCTGCAGCTGTAACTTCTTTATCTTCAAAAGTTACAACAACCCATCGATCTATTAAACCTGCTTCTAATACAAAACCATCCGGCGCACCAGCAATATAATTTAGTTCCACTGGATGAACTTCTTGGAACCATCTTGCCAAACGCATCGATTGTCTGCCACCATAAATCACAATTCCGGGAATTTTTACAGTTGAAGCTAAACCCAAATTAATCGGCAGACAATAATCTGGCATATCTAAAATCGGAATTGGGCGATCGCTAAAAATATCAGTAATATCACCTGCAGGTAATGTTCCTAAACGCCATTCGTGACCCCAAAGACTTTCTGGTAAAGGCATTGGAGGTGGTTTATCCAAAGCTATGGGATACTGTTTTTGTTGCAACCATTCTTTTAAAGCTGTAGTCCGACGAGTTGCTTCAACATTAATCCCTAAATTATTTCCTGTTTGTTCAATTAAACTTAAAGACTGGGGACGAAACACCTGAATTAGATCTGGTAGTTCTCCTGCTTGTTGGATTTGTGCTTTGTGGATTTGGGAAGCTAGCCAAGTAGAATTTGCTTCGGACTGGGGACAGCTAGCCTCATATTTAAAATTAAGAGTAGGATCGCAAATCAACAAATTCCATAAAATCTCATTTGATGTATCCTGTTGGGGATGACGATAAAAGTCAGCTTGCCAGATTTTCATAGCGGGTTTTCGTTAAACATTCTGTTTTGTAATCGAAAGCTTTATATTTGAAAGCAAATTCGACATTGCCATTTCTTCGACTCGAAGTCAACTTTCCCAAAGTTAACGAAAACCCAAACATTAGATTTGTGAAACCATTACGATCATGTAAGTATTCGATTGCGCCGACGCAACCAGCCAAATAGACCCACAATTCCCAGACCTACGATTATATTCGGTTCTTGCGTGGTGGCAGTTTGATATTCTTGCTCGAGCAGTGTGCTGTATCCACCTTCTATAGCATTTTCCCCTGTAAGCAGGGTTTTACTGGACTCACCTTCTATTTGTTGCCAAAAACTAAATCCACCGCTTGAAAAACTCCCACTATTGTAGCGAATCTCATAAATCCCACTTTCTTCAATCATTGACTCCGTCTCGGAAGAGCGGTCTAGGATATAGTTGCTATTTCCCCAAACATTGTTTGCTTTGTTTGCTGCATTTTGTTGTAAGGCTGATAAATCTAATTGGGCTTCATAATTAACATCCCAACCAATATAATCAAATGTAGTCAAGTCTAATGCGGAAATTTGTCGAGTTTCTCCCTGTTGGATAGTAGAACTCATGATACCCAAATAAGCTTGGCTACTTACCTTCCAGTGACTGCCTTGATCGCCATCACCTCCTAAAATAGTATCTACTCCAGTCGCAAATTCTCCTGTTTGAGTTTGTCCACCATCGCTTGAGAAATACTTATTTCCACCCACTGCATAATCAATTGCTCCTTGACTTGCACTGTAACTTGAATAGCGGAACATATCCAAAGTAGTAGGTAATGTCAATTGACTAGTTTGAGTATCAATTCCACTGACAAAACCTAAACCATGTCCAAGTTCGTGGAGAACTACACTTACAAAATCATATTTATCGTTGGGAGTATTGCTATTCACGTAATCGTAACTCCAATTAGCAGAGCTTTCTAATTGGATGTAGAGATCTAATCCAGAAGTATCCTCACTCAGGTCATTACCCAAAGCTTTACTATTTGCAGTGGTCTGCAGAACTTCGTAATAACTACTATCAACACTACCGTCTTGGAGTATTACTGAATAGTAATTACTGTCTTCGTTAGAAGTTGGTAAGAGGTTAATATTAGCAGTACCATCAGCAGCTAAACCTAGCTTCAATTTGTCATAGTTAATTTTTTTTATATATGGGGTTGCACCTGCTAATTTTCCACTAGTTAATAAACCACTAGTCATCTCGAAATGGACATTAACTTCAACACCAGAGTTTTGCAAGTAAGAAGACCAAATATTTCCCGCCAACTCAATTCCTTCAATCTGTTCTTGTGTGATTGACCCTGGTTGATAAGTAAAGTTAAATGATACTGCTCGTGCAGGAAGGCAAGCTGCAATAACTGCTGCGAAGGTTAAATGTGCTGCAACAGCAAAGTTTTTACACTTATGAAATAATTTATTTTTTTGATCTTCTATTTTCATAAACTTCTGGGATGAATGATAAATTTCAAGTTAAAATCCACTAAATAGATGTCATAATTATATTTTTTTAGATATTAAAATATGTTTTTAAAGGATATTTTATTTGTGTATTTATTCAATAAATTATCTTTAATTTAATCGTTGAATATGAATTTCAAATGAAGTAGATCAAATTTTATATACCAATAGATCAACAACTATAAAAGCATGGTGTTGGCGGCTTGATTATCTAATGCTTTTATGCAACTAAATAAATAAAATTATTTACAAGACTAATGTATATTTTACTGCTTAGAGTATCAGTGATTTGCAGTCTGAGTCCAGCATCCACAGCGAATTCCCTAACTATTACGATTATGACGATACTCAAAAGCGATCAGTAATTTAATTGCAAAGGTTACTGACCAGTGTAGTGAATAACTTCACGGTAGTGATAAATGTAACTTTATTAGTGAATACCTTAATTTTTTCGTAATGTGAGTACTGCCCACACTGCACTGATTAATCAATAATAAACCTGTGCTATCTCAAAAAACTTGCATGATGGCGGATATGATCTGCCATAAAAGAAGCAATAAAATAATAACTGTGGTCGTAACCCTCTTGATAACGTAATTTCAGAGGTTGATTTGCTTCTATGCAAGCTTTTTCAAATACATCTGGAAGTAGTTGTTTTTGTTGAAGAAAATTATCAGCACTACCTTGGTCGATCAAGATTGGGGAATGAAAACCAACTTTTTTCACTAATTCAGTCGCATCATAGTTACGCCAAGCTTCTTTATTCTCACCTAAATAACCACTTAAAGCTTTTTGTCCCCAAGGACATTGCATTGGTGCAAGAATAGGTGCAAAGGCTGAAATTGATTTATATCGCTTGGGATTGCGCATTGCACAGATCAAAGCACCATGTCCTCCCATTGAATGACCAAAAATACTTTGCTTGTGCTCGTTTACCGGAAAATTTTCAGCAATTACAGTAGGTAGTTCTTCAACCACATAACTATACATATTGTAGTGAGATGACCAAGGTTCTTCTGTTGCATCTACATAAAAACCCGCGCCCGTACCAAAATCCCAGTCTTTATCCTCATCTGGAGTACCTGTGTTACGAGGGCTAGTATCTGGTACAACTAATAGTAAACCATATTCTGCAGCATATTTTTGCGCTCCGGCTTTAACCATAAAGTTTTCTTCGGTGCATGTTAAACCAGAAAGCCAATAGAGAATAGGTACATTTTGAGATGTGGCTTGGGGTGGTTGATAAACAGCAAAACGCATCTCACTGTTACAGTTGGAAGAAAAGTGAGAGTAAAAACCGAGTTTTCCACCAAAGGTTTTGTATTCGGAATTGAGTTTAATCATATTAATAATTTGCCCCAAATGCAAAGGACACAGACAAAATAATAAAAAGTCTAATAAACCAAGAATATTTTAACTGCAGTTCGCCGAATTCCCTAGAGCCTAAGGTGATGACGTTTGTCATTTAACAGTTAATACTTTTTGGAGAGTTCACCATTTTTGTCTGGCTTGTGTCCTACACTGACTTTAGAGTAGAAATCTGGGGCTTACGCTGTTTAAGCTAATTCATTTTTCAAGGTATAAGCTTGGAGGGCATGGGTAAAGTCTTTCTGATGATGTAAAATCTCAAGAAAGTAGAGAATTTGATGAGATTTATCTGTATCTCCCTGAATATAAAAGTAAGCCGCTGCTTGGAATAAATCATCCCGTCCACTTTGTTGTTTATCTACTTGGTAAAGAGTAAAGCCACGTCCGAGATAAGCTGCACCTTGTTGCGGGTTAATTTCTATTGATTTACTAAAATCTGCGATCGCATTTTGGTATTGTTTTTGTTTCCGCCAAACAGAAGCACGATTGCAGTAAAAAGTCGCGTCATTTCGATCCAGTGCAATTGCATGGGAAAAGTCAGAAATCGCACTCCCTAAAACATTCTGTTTGAGATAAGCTACACCCCGGTTATTATATACTTCTGCCAACTTACGAGAGTCGGTTTGGGGCATCAGTTGAAGTGTGTTGTCATAATCTGCGATCGCTTCTGAGTATTTCTTTTGGTCGAAGCGTACTAGGGCGCGATCGTAATAGATTCGGTAATCTTGGGGATTAATATTAAGTAAGTGGTTAAAATCTGTAATCGCAGCTTCTAGTAATCCCAAGCGATAATAAATCAAGCCTCGATTTAGGTGAGCCTCAAAATTTTTGCTATTTTGCTCCAGTGCTAGATTACAATCAGCTAAGGCTTGTTGATAATCTGAAGTTTGAAGGTAAGCTGAACAACGATGATAATAAGCCTGACCCAAATTAGGATCGATTTTAATTGCTTGGGTAAGACTTTCTATCGCTTCTTTATATTTGCCGTTTTGTATTTGATTAACACCAGATTCTAAGACTGCTCGTGCATTTACGCTTATATCCTTCATATTAGGGTTATTAATTGCCCAAGCTTCAGCCCCAGCAGGTAAGAATAACACCGAAAATACTATACTCAGGCAAATGAAGATGCGATAAATACAATTCATGTTTATAAAATTGAGTAACTAACGATTATCGGGCTTAGTTAACCTTTTAGCACCACACCTGCAAAAAAATTGTGTATATTGTTTCTAATACTATTGTTACAGCAATAACTTAAATATTTACAAAAATACAGTTTTTGATAAATAACTTTTTTCATATATGTCCTAATACTTTTGTATAGACGCTTTTGTAGAGACGCAATATATTACTACGTCTCTAGATAAAAATCTGCTATGAAGGTGAATACAATTGCAGTAGTATATGAGTCTGTTACTAATTTTTGGTAGATAGACCCTATTTCTCAAAAATATAGATTTAAGAAATAGATTTAAGACCAACCATTATCAGCTTGCTGCAATACATAGCTTGCAACTGTTTGAATTTCTTCTGGAGATATACGTCCTCTAAAAGCTGCCATTGCATTTTTACCATTAGTAACTTGAGAAACAATTGCCTCTTGAGAATACATATCGTATTCCATTAGAGCATCTTTTTTCAATGATTTACTCGCAAGAATACGATTTACTCCACCAGCATGACAAGCTGCACAGTTTGCTTTAAAAATTTCTGCTCCATTATGGTCTGAAGGCATAGCAACTTCTGTTGCTTCTTTAACTGTTTCTACTGGTTTATTTGTAACTTCTTTAACT
>JAAUYD010231523.1_pt1 | contig 11895 bp, 8 predicted proteins | sample 7278101 | NCBI WGS metagenome assembly JAAUYD01 (sample SAMN14350128, study PRJNA611818) | marine sediment metagenome | isolation source: surface marine sediment (0.6m) | place: French Polynesia: Moorea | collected 2018-08 | reverse complement strand
GACAGCAACCGAAACCCCATCTCAATTAGAAACTAAAAAACTAGCCCGAGCAATTGCGATCGCCGCAGAAGATCGCAAAGCAGCAGATATAGTAATCTTAGAAGTAGCCGAAGTATCCTACTTAGCAGACTATTTTGTGATTGTTACTGGGTTTTCTCAGACTCAAGTGCGAGCTATATCGGATTCAATTGAAGATAAAATCAGTAAAGAATTAGATCGAAATCCATTGCGAGTAGAAGGGAAATCCCAAGGAAATTGGATTTTGCAAGATTATGGCGATGTCATCGTCCATATTATGCTAGAAAAAGATCGAGAATTTTATAATCTCGAAGCTTTTTGGGGGCATGCTAAAAAAATAAACTTTTCAACAATCTCTGAAACATCCAGCGATCGCAAATAAAGAGCTTTGCTAACGAACCAAGATATTGTGACGATCTGGCTTGCCAAAATCAGAGAATGGAGATTTTCTCCGTTCGTGCTATCGAAAAAACTCGAGCCAATCCTTAAAAATATCGAGCAAACAGCATTTAAATTTTATTATCGATCGTTATCGTTTCTGCGATCGAATCCCTGGCTTTAAAAATAGGTTAAAACTAAACTCGAATGACAAGAGCAAAACGTGCATTTGCACAAAAATTAGAAGTTCATCTACTCCGCGAAGGTATTATCGAATCAGCTCATCACGTTGAAGCAACTGTCTGTGATAATCGCGGTAGGGTATTATTATCGGCTGGTAATCCCGAAACCACCGCTTTCATTCGTTCTGCTCTCAAACCCTTTCAAGCTCTAGCCGTTACCACAACAGGTACTTTAGAACGTTACGATCTGACGGATAAAGACTTAGCAATTATGTGCAGCTCTCACCGAGGCACGATCGAACAATCACGTCAAGCATTTAATATTCTTTGGCGTGCTGATATCGATCCTGGTGCTTTGCAGTGTCCGATTCCAGAAAATAAAACAAGCCCCCTAGAGTACAATTGTTCGGGAAAACACGCAGGTATGTTAGCTGTTTGTCAAAATAATTACTGGCCTCTCAATACCTACTTACAAAATTCTCATCCAGTTCAAAAGCTAATTTTAGACAAAATTGCCGAACTGCTCCAAATGCCTGGAGCAGAATTGATTGCAGCTCGGGATGATTGTGGCGTTCCCACTTACTCGATGCAACTGACTCAAATGGCTTTTTTATTTGCCAAATTATCTTCAGGGAATAATTTAGATTTAGAAAGAATCGTTCGCGCCATGATCAATTATCCCGAAATAATCGCTGGTAATGGAGCTTTCGATACTGAATTAATCAAACTAACTGAAGGCTCATTAGTCAGTAAGTCTGGAGCTGAAGGAATACAATGTATCGGTCGCGTTGGTGAAGGTATGGGACTGGCAATCAAGGCTCGAGATGGTTCTCGTCGTGCTAAATATGCGGCAGCAATTCACATTCTCAAGCAAATGGGTTGGATTACCCCTACAGTTGCCGAAGAGCTTGCCGATCGCTTCATGAATTTAACTCACTTCAAGCGTTTAGAAGTGATCGGCGAACTTGCGATGGTCTGAAAAATAAAGAAAATCTAAATAACGGTCGAGAAGGGTTGTTATTTTGGATGAATTGTCCTTATAATAGATAAGGCGACGCGGGATAGAGCAGTCTGGTAGCTCGTCGGGCTCATAACCCGAAGGTCGGTGGTTCAAATCCGCCTCCCGCTATAAAGTGAAGACTCTGCAACTAAAAATTGTGGAGTCTTTATTTTTATTTTATTTAGCGATTCTCGAGTTTGTCACCGCTCGAATGCAAAAATAGAGAAATTATGTCAAGCTTGGAAAAAAGCTTTTTATTCCAAACAAGATAAGACTCGGACAGAGGAAAATGAATATTAAATTACGCAAACCAATCTTAATCGGCGGAATCGGAATATCCATGGCACTTTGGCTGTGGCAAAGTTTTCTTAGCTCGGTGGTGCATTTTGGCGAATTAAGTGTTGCTGGAATTGCGCTTGTGGGTATGGGTTTTTGGTGGTTACAAAAATCGACTAAAAACACTCTTGAAGAAAAAGCTTTACCTGAAATTACCAAAGATACTGTAGAGCAAGCGATCGCCGCTTCAAAAGGGGCAATCGTAGCATTAGAAACAGAAGCACCAAATCTAGATATATCTTATTTAAAACAACAAATTAGCAATCTTCCAGAAGCACACGATCGCGAAATTATTAAAGTAGCTGTCACTGGGGGAGCTAAAAAAATCGGTAAAACTAAATTAAAACAAGTTTTAGAAAGTAGTCATATTCAAGAAAATCTTAAATTTATCGAAACAGATTCTTTATGCGCGCCTTCAGAAGATGAAGTAAAAAACGCGATCGAAACTAATTTGACTGCCGATTTAGTCTTATTCATCGCAACCGGAGATTTAACTGATTCAGAATTACAGAGCTTAAAACGTTTAAAGGCTGAGAATCAACGTTTACTAATAACTTTCAACAAACAAGATCGATATCTACCCGAAGAAAGAGCTTTTATTCTGCAGCAACTACGCCAAAGAGTATTAACTATCGCTCCTTCAGAAGATGTAATCGGAATTTCTGCCGATCCCGCTCAAATCAAAGTAAGAAAGCACGGTGAGGATGGTTCTATCTTAGAAAGTATGGAACAACCCGAAGCAGAAGTAAATTCTTTATGCGATCGCCTCTCGGAAATTGTTGTCGCAGAAAAAGAACAATTACTGCTGACAACCACTTATAGAGAAGCTATTGTCTTAAAAAATAAAGCTAAAGATATTTTAAATAAAGTCAGACGCGATCGCGCTTTACCTATAGTTGAAAGATATCAATCTATTGCTGCTGCTGCTGCTTTTGCTAACCCTGTAGCTGCTTTAGATCTCTTAGCAACTGTGGCAATTAGCGGTCAAATGCTAGTAGACTTAAGTGAAATTTACCAACAAAAATTCTCTCTAGACCAAGCTAAAACTGCTAGCGGTACGATTGGTGAATTGATGGTTAAATTGGGTTTAGTCGAACTTTCTACCCAGACTGTCGCCAGCGTACTCAAAACTAATGCTATCACTTATGTAGCCGGGGGTGCAGTACAGGCCGTTAGTGCGGCTTATTTAACTCGCATCGCTGGTTTGAGTTTAATTGAATATTTCCAAGAGTTAGAAATAAATACTGATTCGGGCCGAGAATTAAATTTAGGCATTTTAGGCGAGAAAATTCAAAAAATCTTCCAACAAAATCAAAGAATTGGAATCGTGCAAAATTTTGTCGAAGGAGCGATCGCAAGATTGCCTCAATTGAAAAGTTCAAATTCTCCTCGAGCAGCTTCAGCTTAATTAATATACTGGCTTCAAAAAAATAAGGTAGAGGGTTTAATCTTAAAACTCTAATTGTTTTGATTGTCTTTACCCTTGACATTTTTAGTTAAACAACCTTATCTGAACTATTTTTTAATAAGAAGTGCGAAGGATTATCTTCGTACTTTTTTTTATACGGTAAAATTAACTATATTTATGATATTTTGTGTAATCTCGATCGTATTTAGGAAGTTTTGCTGATGTCGACAATTACTCGGTTGAGATTATAATTTTAGTTATCAATTAATAATTAAGTGCAATAGTTTTAATGTTTTTAAATTCTCAAGATCCATCTAACAATAAAATTGTTTATCTTTTTAATCAATTAACCGACAAAGAAATAAAAAAAATAACAGCTCAAAACTTTAAATTCATCAAGAATTTAAGTTGTTATGAAATAGAACAATTATGGGGTGATAATTTAGAAAAATCAATTGAAACAGATTTAAAGGAGCTTGAATCGAGACTCGATCGAACTTGCGAACTTATGAATTTATCAGAAAATAAATCGCCATTTTTCCCAAAGTAATAGAGGTTAGTTCTTTTTCAAAATATTTTTGATTAATTTTGGTATTTGAGAAGGACGCTGGGCCACTTTAACCCCTGCATTTTGCAAAGCTAAAATAGTTTTTTGTTCTTGATTGATAGCAGGCACAGAATAAGAAACTTGAGTAGTCACGATCGAAAGAGCGTCGATATAATTACGTTCTATTGGAACTTCTAGTCCGGCTAAATAGGCAATTGTCGGTTTTTTAATTTTTTTGGCAATAAAATCAGCTAAAGTAGGAGAAATAAGACCGTTAGGATGTTCGATCGCCACAATTATTTCCGTGCGATCGTCGCGATCTAAAATTTCTAACCACTGTTCAAAACTAGAACCAATTATTCTTTGTTTGCCCAAAGTAACAACAATTGACTGGCCTAATTGAGCCTGATTCAAAGCTAAAGCGACTTCAGCACAAACGCTATGACTGCGACTAATTAAACCCACTTTTCCTGGGGTATAAAAATGGGGTTCGATCGTTCCCAACCACATTTTTTCGGGGATCAAAATACCCGAACTACCGCAACCTAAAATCAAAGTACCAGTCGAGCGCGCTTTTTTGAGCAAACGTACCATATCTAAAGGAGGTATGCCGGCAGAAACAATAATAATCTGTTTGATTCCCGCCGCGATCGCTTCTAAAGCAGCATCTAAAGAGCGTTCGGGTGCGACAAAAATAATTGTAGTTTCAACTTCGCCAACTTTTTCGATTGCTTCTTCAACTAAATCGAAAATAGGAATATCAAATAAATGCTGGCCTCCTTTTCCCGGACAAATTCCCGCAACAATATTAGTTCCGTAGGCTTTCATCCTAGTAGTGTAGTAAGAACCGAGATTGTTAGTAATTCCCTGAACGATTATTTTACTGTTTGGTTTCCAATTCATAATAGGTTACTCGATTTTTGCCAGAGATATAGTTTGACTGACAGCTTCTTCTAGATCGTCAATCCAGCGTACTGGCATTTCCGTGAAAGTTGCTTCAGGAAAATCTTTTTTTCCGCCGACAATACGTATTATCCATTGCAGCGGTTCTGGTTCTGAACCTAGATCCGATCCGTCTAGAGATCCTTCTTCAATTGCTAGCTGTTTTACTGCTGCTTTTTGTTGCAATAGTTGAAGATAATCGACGATCGCGTTGGTGGCAGATCCGGTAATTTCTTCATTCCCTAAAATATTTATCAAGACTGCTTTAATTCCGCTTACTTCGCTTAACTTTTCTAAAGCAGTATTGAGGGAGCGAGCGATGTAATAATGGGGCAACAATTCGGATTTAGTGGCGCGATCGATGACTAAAGAACCTCGCGGCTTACCCCCATCTCGAACTATTAAATCCCAAGTTACTAAAGCCAAACCAAGACTGTTACAAACGATCGCAATATTACCCGACTCATCTTGATAATCTAACCACTGAGGTGATGGTAGAGCAGATAAACTTTGAGAATCGTTAGTAAAATTGTTATTTGCTCTTTGAAGAGAGTATAAATCGGGGTGACGTACTAAAGCATTGCTGTTGATCGTAATTTTGCCATCTAAGGCCATTACCTCACCGTCAACACCGACACCGAGAGGGTTAATTTCAATAATATCGAGGTCTTTTTCAACAAACAAGCGATACATTTTCTCGACGATCGCGCTTACCGATTGAATTAATTTGCCCCGCAATCCCATTTTAGTGACCAAACGACGAGCATAAAATGGGGAAAAATCTGCTTCTACTACTACTTTTTGGATATTTTCCAGTAGGGGTTCTATTTCTACTCCTCCTTTTGCCGATCCCAGCAATACAGGTCTTTTGAGCTGATAATCTAAGACTATAGCCAAAAAGAATTCTTCTTTAGCGTTATAACGAGCCTCAGCTAAAATAACGTTAGGATATTGACCTAAAATTGGCAAATTAAAAATATATTGAGCTGCGGCAATCGCATCGATCGTATTTTCAACAAAACGGATTCCTCCAGCTTTTCCCCTACCTCCAGCGCGAACTTGAGATTTTAGAACGACTGGATAAGGAATTTGTAATTTTTTAATTTGTCGGGGATCTGCAATCGGCTGAGATGGCAGAATTGGGATGCCTACTTTGCTAAATAATTCTTTAGCTTGATATTCTAGTAAGTCCATTAATGATATTTATTCGATGCGACCGAGATTATTAAGATCGAGAGATAATTAAGTAATTTTAGCTTAGTCAAGCTATGGTTTTACTATTTATTTAAAGATTAAATTGCAAACAAACTGTAAATATTTAACATTATTCCTGTTTAGAAATCGCTTTTTCTCGCCATTTTTGTTCGACGCGATTTATACCGTAAAACCATTTCCAAAAAATATCTGTAACTCGAGTCGGTAAAATTTTAGTCATTAGAAAAACAAATATTTCTCCTCCTGTAGCAGCTAAATAGCGAGGACGAGGATTACGATCTGTTATCGCGCGCAAAATTACTTTAGCAGTTCTTGCGGCAGTCCAACCTAAAGTTTCTGTTTGTCGTTCGATCGCGGCAAATTTTTCAACAACAGGAGCATAAGGATTTTGTTCTGGTTTTGGCATGGCTCGAGCTATATTATCTTTAGCAATGCGAACGAATTCTGTTTTCACCGGGCCTGGTTCGACGACGCTGACTTTAATATTAAATCCACTCAACTCCATTCTGAGGATGTCGCTGAGAGCTTCTAGAGCAAATTTCGAGCAACTATACAAACCGGCGATCGGAAAAGCCATGCGGCCGCCAAGAGAACTAACATTAATTATTCTACCTCCACCCCGATCGCGCATCCCTGGAATTAGAGCTTGAGTTAAAGTCAAAGGCCCGTGAAAATTGACGGCGAATTGTTGTTTGGCATCTTCTGGAGATACTAATTCTAAAGGCCCCATTTGTCCGTAACCAGCATTATTTATTAATATATCCACACCGCCAAAATGTTCGATCGCTTGTCTTGCTAACATCTCAACTGTTTTAGTATCGGAAATATCTGCGGGAATGACTAAAACTTTAGCTCCATTATTGCGACAGTTATTAGCAACTCGTTCTAGTTTTTCTCGGCTTCTGGCGGTTATAACTAAATTAATATTTGGCAATTCTGCAGCCAATAATTCTGCTGTAGCAGCACCAATTCCGTAAGATGCTCCTGTAATTAAGAATACTTTATTCGATAATTCTACATTGTTTTTCATCAATCTAAATATTAAACCACTAGTAATTGTGAGATGGTATATTTATTACCCTAATTTTGATTTATACTTTTGTGGCATTCCAAGTCTTGAGGATCTAAAACTATGTTACAGAGCGAAAAGTTTGAAACTTTTAAATGTTGGCTGCCATTAATTGCTGCTGGGACTGGTTTTTGTTTGGTAATGTTTTGCAGCACTTTTTATTTTTTAACTCGTCCTTGTGTGATTTTTGAGTGTACTGAAATCAATCGAGCTGAGAAATTAGCTTTAAGGTCAAAAACAATTTTACAACAGTCGCGATCGACTAAAAAGATTATTCTTGCTTATGAGGAATTGCAGCAAGCGATCGCCCTCTTGGATAATATTCCAGCTTGGTCAGATCGCTATTTAGAAGTTCAAAATTCACTCTCGATTTATCAAAATCGTCAAGAAAATTTACAAAAATTAGTAAAAGCGATCGAACTGAGAGATAAAGCCGTTTCTTTATCAAAAAATCCTCCTTTTACAGTCGATCGATGGAAAAAAATTCAAGCAATTTGGTCTGAAAGTTTAGCAAGTTTGGAAGCGATTTCTAAAAAAAGTGAATATTATGCTTTTGCCAATCAAAAAAAAGAAAAATATCAAAATGAAATAACAGTTATTAATAATGAGATCGCTCAAGAAAAACAAAGCATAGAATTGCTAGAAGCGGCCCGATCGAGAATTACACTCGCCCAGAAAAGTCAAAATGAAGCTAGTTCTTTTACTGACTGGCAATTAGTTCACTCTCACTGGGAAAGAGGAATCGAACTATTAGCAAAAATCCCCGAAAAGACGACAGTTTTTAAGGAAGGGCAACGGCTCAAAAAAAGTTTATTATCGGAACTTAATTCAGCACAAAAACGCAGAGATTTGGAAGAAATTGCCTTCAACAGTCATAACAAGGCGATCGCTACTGCCCGAGTTGCCAAACAAGCCGAAAAAAATCGACAATGGACTAAAGCTGTTTCTGATTGGGAAGATGCCTTAAGGCATATCCAAATGGTACCGCAAAATACGTTTCAATATCGCAAAACTCAACAGTTAATTGCTCCTTATCTATACGCTCTCAATATTGCTAGAAGGGAAAGACATTTAATATTGCGAGTGGAAAGGGCAGCTAGCGATCTAGATAAAATCTGTTCTGGGGATATGAAAATTTGCGATCGCACTATTGAAAATGATGTTATTAAAGTTAGTTTTGCTGCTAACTATATCGAGAGGGTACAGCAAACAGCATTACAAACTAGAAGACTTAAAAATATATCGGATCGAGTTAGAGTTATGGATCATATCTTTAGTTTAGAAACCGCATTAAAAACTATTGCAAATAATGCAGGAATGCGGGTTGAAGTTTACGATGATGAAAACAAACTATTATTGACTTATATTCCCGATCTCTAATTGTCGATTATCAATAATTTTAGTTAAACATCGAATCAGCAATAATTAACTTTTCGGCAGCTAAAGATTTAGGTAACGGTTTAGAAAATAAATAGCCTTGTCCGTACTGACAATAATATTCTAAAAGTAAAGCCATTTGCCGGTCGTTTTCTACTCCTTCAGCAATAACATCCATACCTAAATTTTTAGCTAATAAAATGATTGTTCCGATCACTTCTAATTTATCAGAATCTTTTTCAACATTTTGCAAAAAAGAACGGTCAATTTTTAAAGTATCGATCGGCAATTGATATAAATAACTTAAAGATGAATAACCCGTACCAAAATCATCCATTGAAACTTTTATTCCCATCTTTTTCAAGGTTTGAAGAATGAAGTTAGCTCGCTCGATATTTTTAATGATTGTTGTTTCCGTAATTTCTAACTGTAAATATTGAGGTTCTAAACCAGTTTCTTGTAAAATTTCAGTAACTCGTTCGATAAAATCAATTTGGGAAAACTGCATTGCTGATATATTGACGCTAACTTTTAAAGAGCGATATGCTTTGTATTGTTTTTGCCATTGACTGATATTTTGACAAGCAGTCCGCAAAACCCACCAACCTATGGGTACGATTAATCCTGTTTCTTCTGCGGTTGGGATAATTTCAGTAGGAGAAATTAAACCTTTTTCAGGATGTCGCCATCGCAACAGAGCTTCAAACCCGGTAGTTTTTCGATCGGTTAAATTGACAATTGGTTGATAGAAAAGCTCAAATTCCTTGCGCTCGATCGCTCTTCGTAAATCTTTATCCAATTCTAAAGCTTTAAGAGCTTTTTGATACATGACCGGTTCAAAGACAGTGTAGCGAGCTTTTCCGTTTGCTTTAGCTTCGTACATCGCCGTATCCGCATCCCGCAAGAAGTCCTCAATATTATCGTAATTTTGATGGCTCAGAGCAATACCAATGCTAGCAGTAACAAAGACTTCGTGGGTTTTTATTTTAACTGGTTTGGCCAATTTGTTTTGAATGCGATCGGCGATCGCCGTTGCATTGTGAACGCCGTTAATTTTTCTTAAAAGAATTACAAATTCATCGCCTCCGAGTCTGGCGACAAGATCTCTTTCACGGATGGTATCCTGAAGTTTTTGAGCTGTATCGATTAATAATAGATCTCCCGCTTGATGTCCGAGACTATCATTAACTACTTTAAAACGATCTAAATCGATAAATAAAACTGCAAACAAGTAATTACTGTCCTCGTCATGACAAAGATCGATCGATTTTGATAGTTCTTGATTGAAAAAAGCACGATTTGGCAATCCAGTTAACTTATCGTGAAGAGCTGCATGACGCAATTGTTCTTCGATTGAATGTGATTTAGTAATATCGGTTTGAGAACCAGTAAGGCGATAAATTTTACCTTCTTCATCTTCTACCCCAATACCCCGACAAAGCATCCAACGATAATCGCCATTTTTGTGAAGCATTCGATAACTAATTTCAAATTGATAGCGATCTTTATTTTTTACTTCTTGAATTAATTGACTGACTTCTTCGAGATAATCTGAATCGATTCGAGAAAACCATTCTTTGGGATCGCTTGTAATTTCTTTATTATCGTAGCCTAACAAGTTTTTCCAGCGAGCAGAATAATAAATTCGATCGTCTTCGAGTTTCCAATCCCAAAGTCCATCGTTAGCAGCACGAGAAGCTAAAGCATATCTGGTTTCACTTTCTCGCAATGCTTTTTCTGCTAAATATTTTTCTGTTATGTCTTTGGCAACACAAACTATTCCAGAAATTTTGCGCTCGTCATCTACTAAATAAGAACTAGAAAAAGCTACCGGAATTTCTTTACCTTCTTTGGTTAAATAAATTGTTTCGTAATTCCCGATAAAATTGTGAGAAATAAGATTGACTTCTAATTCTTCGGTTTGATTTTTAATAATAGAGCTAAGTTGTTTGTCAATTAACTCTTCTTTTTTATATCCTAAAAGCTCGATAGTTGCTTTATTGACCTTTTTAATAATTCCATTTAATTCAATAACAATTAAACTGTCTAGCATGGAGCTGAGAATGTTATCGAGATAAGAATGAGATACGGTACTTGTTTTTACTCCTTCGATCATCTGATTGAAACTACAAGCTAAAAGATTCAGTTCGCTTTCATTTTGCTTTGGATCGATTGCGATCGGTTCTAATTTTCCTTGACCGACTCTTTCTGCTGCGGCTGTCAATTTTTTAATTCTTTGAGACACTTGATAGGATATCGACCATCCGATTCCTGCAGAAATAACTAAACTAAATATTGAAAAACCGGCTATAAAGGTATTATCTTCTTGGATCGAGTAATTGATTTGAACGGTTTTGTATTCTAATTCTTGTAAAGCATCATCTTGATATTTCTGAACTAAAGGCAATAATTCTTCTTTAACTAAAGGCTCAATTTCTTCTTCTAAAAAATCATAAGCATTGTCTGGATTTGATTCGACAAGAAGAATATATTGATTGATTAAAGCTTTATATTTAACAAATTGAAATTCAACAGCTTCGATTACTTCTAGTTCTTCTGCTTCGGTTAATGTATTGCCATATCTTAAATTTCCTTCCTTTGCTAAAGCTGTTATGTTTGCTTGTTTGCTAGGATTGATATATTTTTCAAAATTAGCTAATTCTCGCTTGATTAAATTACGAGCTTTAACTACTTCAGCTTTTGTTCTCGCTTCTCCTTCTTCATTGACTCGATCTACAAAAATCTCTTGAGAAGAGGCTTGAATTGCTTGTATCGAGCGAGTCATTTCTTTGGAATTTTGGACTTCAATTAGTGAATTTTCCGCAATATGTTGGTTGTATTTTTTAATTTTATTATTAATTTGCCAAGAAACCGATCCTAACAATCCTAAAAATACAGAACTAACAAAGACTCCTAAAGCTAATTTATGGGAAATTTTCATTTTATTTAGACTACAAAGATAAGTGATTTTAAAGTTAATTTAAAGAGCAGCTCTCATTTATGTAGATCGAGTAAATAAGATGCAGCTATTTATAAGTTAGGATGTATATTTTTATTATTTATCAAATTGCTCGAAAAAGAATCAGCGAGATCGCTTAATTAGGATCGATTTGAAATGATTTAAATCTATTTTAAAAAGATTGAATTACTATTGAATCATATAATAAAGGAATGAGAGATGATTCGCTCCCATTCTTTGGCATCTATTTTTTTAGTAAAAGAAAAGCTTTTAAAAAATTTGCTCCTAGATCGCAATTGATTGAAATAATTTTCTGGATAGAATTATTTTAGCTTCAATAAATATTCATTAACTATTTATTTAATTGCTATTTTTCTGAGCTTCTCAATTATCAATAAGCTATTTATTTGAAAATTAGCAAAGTCGATCGCATTTTTTTAATAAAAAATTAATTTTGTTTTGCT
>JAAUYD010031051.1_pt1 | contig 11897 bp, 7 predicted proteins | sample 7278101 | NCBI WGS metagenome assembly JAAUYD01 (sample SAMN14350128, study PRJNA611818) | marine sediment metagenome | isolation source: surface marine sediment (0.6m) | place: French Polynesia: Moorea | collected 2018-08 | reverse complement strand
GCCGTGGAAGTTATGCTGCCGAAGTGCGACCGAATGCTCACCCAGACCGGAGACCCGGCGCCCTTTTCGGCCGAGGAGCTTCTCTCTGAAGCAGAGGCGATGGCCGCCAAGGGTTTGAGGGTACTGGCCTTTGCAAAGAAGGTGGTCGAAGAAAACACGGGAACCCTTGATCATGGGGCAGTTGCATCAGGCATGACCTTTCTGGGGCTTCAGGCCATGATCGACCCCCCCCGCAAAGAAGCGATCGAAGCGGTCAAGAGCTGCCATAACGCCGGCATTCAAGTCAAGATGATCACCGGCGACCACGCCCTGACGGCTTCGGCCATCGCTCAAACACTTGGGTTGAAATCATCAGCGGCCAATCCCGAGACGGTTCCCTACGTGATCACGGGGCAGGAATTGGCCGGATTGAACACCGAGTCGCTCATCGAAAAAGCGAGACAGACGCCTGTCTTCGCCAGGGTGGCGCCGGAGCAGAAATTGCGCCTCGTGGATGCCCTGCAAGCCTCGGGTCACGTGGCGGCCATGACAGGGGATGGGGTGAACGATGCCCCTGCGCTCAAACAGGCGAACATCGGTATCGCCATGGGCATCTCCGGGACCGACGTGGCCAAGGAGGCAGCAGACATGGTGCTGACGGATGACAACTTTGCCTCCATTCGCGCTGCCGTGGAAGAAGGCCGGGGGATTTTCGACAATCTCACGAAATTCATCGTGTGGACCCTGCCCACAAACCTGGGTGAAGGGCTGGTGATACTGGCCGCGATTTTGGTGAATGTCGCTCTCCCTATCCTACCGGTCCAGATCTTGTGGATCAATATGACCACTGCGATTCTGCTGGGATTGACACTGGCCTTCGAGCCCAAGGAAACCGGCATCATGGAACGGCCGCCGCGACCTCCCGAAGCACCCATTCTCACTAAGGAATTGCTCATTCGAATCGGTATTGTGGGAACCGTGATGCTGATCGGGGCATTCGGCCTTTTCGAATGGGAGCTCATGAATGGTGCCAGTGTAGAGGAGGCCCGTACAGTGGCCGTCAATGTTTTTGTCATCGTTGAAATGTTCTATCTCTACAAATGCCGCTCTTTGACGCAATCGGTATTTAAAATCGGTTTGTTCTCCAACCCATGGGCCATCGGTGGTACGGCGCTGATGATGGCGCTACAATTGGCATACACCTATTTGCCGGTGATGAACCGCTTCTTTCAAAGCGCGCCGATCGACTTGTACGCATGGCTTCGAGTCCTCGCGGTCGGTATCGCCGCATATATTATTGTGGGGATCGAGAAGTGGATTCGAAGGGGCAGGACCTGATGCTGCTCCGATTGGATGGCGCAGGATCGATACCACGCAGAACCATTTCTTACGGGTGCGAATCACCGTGTTGACGATGGGCTATGCTGCTTTGTGTGGTAAACATGTTGCTCAAATCGGGGCAATACACGCTGGCTGACCGGGTTATATGTAATCGACGTCATATCGTCATTCAAAATCCTATAACGTAATTTTCCTATAGAAAGGGCGTCACCAACGGCTCATTTGCCAAGTATTTAATATCACTTTTAAAAAAGGTTGGTCAGATTTGTGGCAAGAATATTGCTTTCATGTTGAACGCAGCACCATTCGCCAGATTGTGGCCAAAAAGGATACAATTGATGCGGTGCTCACACCGGCTATCGGAAGTTCAGACGATCATGTGCTCCATAACCATGATCATGAAATAAGGAGACATACATGCTGACTTCTACACAGAATTGGGTCAATCAATCGCGTGGTTTCAGACGTCGTTATGAACGCAAAAATTACAGGGTTGATGTTGTTTTCGCCTATGAGGGAAGGCTCTTTGAAGGCCTGCTGATGGATATCAGTTTAGGTGGGGCCTATATCCAAACCCGCGATGTTGGTCGATTCTGGGAAGGTGACTCGGTTACCATCACCATCCCCTTCACCAACGGTGGCAAACATGTCCGGCGATCAGGCTATATTTCATGGAAAAACAGCCTGGGTATCGCCATCGCCTTCTCCGACTGATTCGCTGGTTTTGGGATGGGCTCAATCTCTGGCCGGCAAGGTTGGGGGGTATACTTGAACTTCTCGTGGGGCGTCCCTGTAGTGTGAAAGGGGCGGGAAAAGGCTTACAGGCACCAACTTTAAGCGTCTCGCGATACTGCTGGACGAACGGCGCCGGATCGACGCATCTCCGATTCGTGTTTCCCATCAAATATTCGCTGTTTTCGAAAGACGGGCCGTCCCCGAGGTATTACCACTACCCTTCCGTTCACATTTCCTTGTCAAAATTGAAAAAACATGGCATGGGAAGCGGTTTATATGAACCGAATTCCGTAAGGAGCACTAGCAGACTGTTTTAAATTCCCACCTGCTGACCCACAGTGATGGCAAAATCTTCACCACGCGATATCCCTTATAATTACACTTCGGCCGATGACCGGCGGGTGTTTGCCATGCTGCTGGGGGTTGAGGTGCTGGCTGCTCTGGAGCGGCTGCTCTTTAAACGGCGGACCGGACGTTCATGGCGGTTGCTGATGCGCTTCATTGGCGACCTGTTCATCCACCACCGCAATCCCTTTCTATACCAAGAATTGATTGACAATCGAAAGCGCCGGCGAGATTTCCTGAGCGCTGCCGGCAGAGACTTGTCGCTGATTTCAAAACGGGGGCAGCAAGACGACGACCTTGACCTGGTACTGGAACGGTGTCATCAAAAACTCCAACGGCTGTCATCGGAGTTGGCTGCCGCCAATCAGGTGCGCAGGCACCTTCGGAAACACCTCGGGGCTATCGTTGGTGATCGCAATATCTTCTTTGATCCGTTTACTTTGGGCGCTCATGCCACCGATGCCACTGACTGGCGAATGCACCTGCCGGTGGCCGTTTTATGTCCCGATCAAGAAGCCCAGGTACCGAAGCTGTTGACCGCCATTGCGGCGCTGGATCTCAAGGCGATTCCCAGGGGGGCTGGCACTGGCCTGACCGGCGGTGCTGTACCGGTGGCCCCGGATTGCGTGATCATCAATACCGAGAAGCTCAACCGCATAGGGCCTATCCGCAAGGATCGCTTTGAGACCGCTGCTGGAGGAGAGGTCGAACTGCATACCATTGAATTGGAGGCCGGGGTGATAACCGATGCGGCCATGCAGGCCGCCGGCCGGGAAAACCTCGTCTTTGCCACCGATCCAACATCTGCCTGGGCATGCACCATCGGTGGAAATGTGGCGGAAAATGCCGGTGGCAAACGGGCTGTCCTGTGGGGCACCGCCATCGATAATCTGATTCGGTTCCGCATCGCAGTGCCGGGAGGTCGACTGCTCGAGGTCAGACGACGCCATCCCTCAGGGCGGCGTATCGATGCCAATGAGACCATCCGCTTCTCCGTGATCGATGCCGTCCAGGGAGAACATCTCACGTCCATTCAAATCCACGGGCACCAGCTTCGCCAACCCGGCTTGGGAAAAGATATCACCAACAAGGCCCTCCAAGGCCTGCCCGGGGTCCAGAAAGAGGGTACCGACGGCATTATTACATCCGCTGTGTTTGTGCTGCACCCCGCCTATGCCCATCAGGGCACCGCCTGTCTGGAGTTTTTCGGCGAGGACATGGATGAAGCCGCCGTGGTAATTGCTCAAATATCTGACGCCTTTGTCAACAAAGGACGGGAAGCCTTGATGGCATTGGAGCACTTTGACGAAGAGTATGTACAGGCCATCGACTATAAGGCCAAAGCGCCCCGCAGCCGGCGCCCAAAAGCGGTCTTGCTCATTGACATCGTCGGCCACACGTCCGAGGAGATTGGTCTGGGCATGGAGAGGCTTCAACAATTGCTTGTCGATTATCCAAATACTTACATGGCTGTGGCCAAGGATTCTCAGGAAGCTGAGCGGTTTTGGAGGGATCGCAAACGATTGGGGGCGATTGCGGCTCGCACCAATGCCTTTAAACTCAACGAGGATATCGTGCTGCCGATCAAGGCCTTGGCCGAGTTCGCCGCTTATGTGGACGATCTCAACATCGAAGAGGAACGCAGCAACCAGGTGGAGGTGATCTGGCACCTGAACACCTATCTTGAAAAGGCCGAACCGCTTGAAGATCCGGAATGGCTCTCGGCCAAACTGCCCAAGGCGCGCCAATTGCTCAAAGCAGCGTTACAACAGATTGAGCTGGCAGGACGGGAGCATTTGCGCAAAGAAACCCATCTGCGGCACATACAGCATGCCATGGCAGAACTACTGCGCGGTTTCAGCAAGGTGCAATCAGAAATCGAGCGGGATATCTCCGAAATCCGTAGCAGGCGTATCGTGGTGGCAACCCACATGCACGCCGGTGACGGAAACGTGCATGTCAATATCCCGGTCTTCTCCAACGACAGGGAGATGATGCGCCGGGCTGCGGAAGTGGCCGACACCATTATGGAGAAAGCGGTTGCCCTGGAGGGGGTGGTCAGCGGAGAGCACGGCATCGGTTTCACCAAGATCAAACATCTGGATGCCCGGCAATTGACCGCCTTTAAGGCGTACAAGCGCGCCTGCGATCCCGACGACCTGATCAACCCGGGAAAGTTGACCGATCCGGGTGTGGCGGAAAAGGTTTTCACCCCGTCGTTCAACCTTCTCGAATCTGAAGCGCGCATTTTGCGCTATGGCCGATTGGAACGGTTGGCAGAGAAGATCTCCCAATGTGTCCGCTGCGGACGCTGCAAAACCGATTGCTGCGTTTTCTATCCGGGTGGCAATCTCTTCTACCATCCCAGGAACAAGAATCTGGCCTTGATGGCCATTATCGAAGCCCTTTTGTATGACGCCCAGCGCTCCCATACGGTGGGAATGCGACCTTTGCGGTGGCTGGGAGAAATCGCGGATCACTGCACCCTCTGCCACAAATGCCTGTCTCCGTGCCCAGTCAGCATCGACACCGGCGAGGTTTCCATTCTGGAACGTGACGTGCTGGCATCTCGTGGCTCCAAACGTACCGCGTTGCCCACCAGGATTGTGTTGGACTATCTGGCATCGCGCTCGTCAATGAAGAACAGTGTGGTGCGTCGTGGGGTGCTGCAGTGGGGTGGAACGCTTCAGCGATTGGGTGCCTGCACGGTGGGCAAGTTGCAGCAGGATGGCAATACGACCTCCATTATGGCCCCTCTATATGCCCCGGCACCGCGGATTGCCGCCAGGCCGATGAAGTCGGTCTTGCCGCCCCATGAGGCCAACCACGCTATCGTCGTCCATCCGGAAGGGGACGCCGGCAATACAGTGTTCTATTTTCCAGGATGCGGTTCCGAAAGGCTGCATACGGAGATTGGTTTGGCCTCGATCTATCTATTGCTCCAAAGCGGCACCCGTGTCGTTCTACCGCCCAAACATCTTTGCTGTGGCTATCCTGCACGCGCCAATGCCAAAGCCGACTTAAACACCCGGCAAGAGTTGCGAAATACGTTTATCTTCAACCAGATGCGGTCCATGTTGGGGTATATTGATTTTTCCGGTTGCGTCGTCAGCTGCGGGACATGCCGCGAGGCGTTATCGCGAATCGGGATTTCCCAGATTTTCGATGCACCGGTGGTGGATATCGCGGATTTTGTGGTATCCCTTGGGACCCGGATCAGGCTTTCGGGAGACCAGCTATACCACAAGCCCTGCCATGATTCCCTGGACGGCAACGGTGTTGGGCTGCTGGAGAAAATCTCCGACGGTCGTGTTACGCCGGTCCCCCAGTGCTGCTCCGAGGCGGGTACGCTGGCGCTGAGCCGGCCCGATATTGCAGCTGCGATGTTCAAGCGCAAACGTCGGCTTCTTAAACGCATCTCGTCCGATAATTTAACCAACCGTCAGCTGATCACAAATTGCCCTGCTTGCTTGAATGGATTGGGGCGGCAGCGGATGGCGCCGTGTCGTCACCTGGCAGTGGCAATGGCCAATGCCGGTGCAAAAGGGGATTGGAAAAAGTCGGTTACGGCGCGATTGGCGGAAGTAGAACTGATCCGATTCTAACCTTTGGGCATCCCTGTCAGCGTTTTCCAGTTCTGTACCATTGCCATCACACGACATCGAATCCCATGCTGATGCGGTAAATCCAGTTGGCCGCCAGAAGTATCAATGCCGGGGCGACGACCTTTCGGCGGTACCCGGCGCCTAAGCGCAGCGCCGGTCCGCGGGAGAGCACCACCCCGAACAGCAGGGCTGCGCCATTAAAAAGGAACACCACCCAGACGGTCAGATAAACCGCAAAAGAGAGAGGGCTGTTGGCAAAAGCGGCTTCCCAATGTCCTGCCGCGATTGCCCAGAAAGAGCGTGTGAAGCCGCATAAAGGACACGGAAAACCGGTGACATGGAGGAAGGTGCAGGGCATGAGCGGCAAATTTTTTAAGGCAATCCCATAGGGGAGCACCAGGGCTGTTGCGGCGACGACGGCCAGGGGGAGATGATGAACCACTACCGTCCAGTATGAGGACGGCCGCAGCCAGGAGACCAGGGAAGAGCGCCTCCCGGTATCTGCGGCATTGGTTCTATCCATTTCGGTCTTTGTTAACATGGCGTTTCAGCTTATTTGTCTTTTCCCTCTTCAGGATCGGCCGGTGCGTCGGGCTCTTCCGGTGCGTCGGGTGCTTCCGGTGCGTCTGGCGCTTCCGTGGTGTCGGGTGCATCCGGCGCCTCGGGTGGTGGCTCGGGCGGACCGTCCGCATTCGGCGGTGTAATTTCTCCTACGGGCGGCGCTGGCGGCGCCTGGACTTCTCCAAACACGTCGCGGTAGACGACGGCCAGTATGGTAAAATAGATCGGTGCGGTTGCAAAAACACCGATACCACAGGCGATGGTGCCGATTTCGCCGATGATGGCGGCCACCAGTGAAAGCCCGAGGTAGGGAAAGAAATCGGTTTTGACTTTTTCGATGCTGGCCATGGATGCAGGCCAAAAATCCATACCCTGGTCAACGATAAGGTAGAGGCCAAACATAAGAAAAGCCATTCCCGCAAAGATCAGTCCGAGGATCAATAGCGTTCCGATACAGGGAATGAACATCAGTATGATGCAGGCGAACCCGATGATGAGCGTCCACACCAGGGTAAACAAAAAGGTGGGCAAAAAGAATTGAAAGCCCTGGAAAAGGTCGCCAACGGCAGGGGGCGGTTGCTCTTTGTCATGCAGCCTGAGAACGATCTTGATCAATCCGGCAAACATGGGCCCGGCCAAGATACCGAGGGTCACGCCGGTGAGCAGATAGGCGATCAGCGAAGCCAGTATCAATACCGACAGATTTTCTTTGTATAGATCAAATCCTTCCTTGATATAATCTCCGAATTTGCTTCCAATGTCAGCCATTTGATCGCTCCTCTCTTTTCATGGGATAGGTGGAGATCTGCTTCATAATTACCCTTATAATAAATCGATGGTGCTCCGCAAACCCTATTTTTTTATATACAGCCCCCTTGCAGATGATACGGAAGAATATTGATCATGGGATTTCGGCGATGTAGGCCGTCAGATTGAATAGAGCGTCCGGTGAGTTATTAAAAAAGAAATGATTCGCCGCCCGTTTGGGGGCAATAATACTGTCCCAATGCAGCGAGGTCAACCCAAAGCGTTCGCGAGCGACATATTAATAGGCGCTTTCGGAACGTTCCGCGGTGCCATCATCCGGTTTGGGAATGCGCCTGCTGCGCCTTCCTGAGAACGCTCTGTTTATCCTTGCGGCTTTCTCTTACAATTCAGGCCTTGACGTGTGATGACGAACATACCGATACGGGCGAGCAAGTTGGTGGCTTTCTTCCACACCGCCGAGCGCACCCACCGGCTGCCGATCAGGTAGCGCTGTTGAACGATCTCGATGTGCTCCCCTCGACAATAGTCCAAAAAATCCTTGATGGAGAGCACACGGATATTTGGCGTGTTGTACCATTCGAATGGCAGGGCCGGTGACTTGGGCGCCCGACCGCCAAAGAAGAGGCCGCGGCGCAGCTGCCATTGGGCGAAGTTGGGAAATCCCAGGATGCCGTAGCACCCGATCCTCAGAACTTCATTCACCACCAACATGGGATTCTTGACGACTTGCAGGGTCTGGTTGAGGATCACATAGTCATAGGACTGGTCGGGAAATTCGGCCAGGCCTTCGTCCAGATCCCCCTGGAAGACGTTCAGCCCGCTGGCCAGTCCGTTGATCAGCTGCATGCCGTCGATATCCAGACCGGTGCCACGAATCTTCTTTTTTCTGACAAGCTCGTTGAGCAGGCTGCAATCCCCGCACCCCAGATCCAACACCCGCGCACCCTCGGGAACCAGGGTAAGAATCATATCCCGGTCGGTCCGGCTGAGGCGATCCACATATTCAGATGTCATGCCGGCACCTCCTTGGCCACGCCGGTGAGAAAGCCGGAGATGATGCGGGTTAGTTTCTCTTCTTCCAGCAAGAAAGCGTCATGTCCATAGGGAGACTCGATATCGATAAAGGAGACATCCTTGCCGTTGCTGAGCAGGGCTCGAACCATCTCCTTGCTTTGGGCTGTCGGAAAGAGCCAGTCCGTGGAGTAGGAGACAAAGAGGTAGCGTGCGGCGGCCCTTGCAAAGGCTTCTTTCAGTGGACCGTAGGATCGTGAGATATCGAAGTAATCCATGGCCTTTGTGATGTACAGATAGCAATTGGCATCGAACCGGTCGGTGAAGGCGCTGCCTTTGTGGTCCAGGTAGGACTCGATGGCGAACTCGGTGTTGAAGTTATAGCTCAATCGATTGGCCGACTGCAGCCGGCGGCCGAACTTTTTATCCAGCAGCAGGTCCGATAAATAAGTGATGTGACCGACCATGCGGGCGATGGCCAGACCTTTTTCCGGGCCTTTGCCGTTGTACTTGCCCTCTTTCCACTCGGGATCTCGGGTAATGGCGCTGCGACCCACCGCATTGAAGGCAATGGCCTGGGTGGAGAGCTTGGCCGCCGAAGCGATGCAGATGGCCGATCGCACCATCTCCGGATAGCGCAGACTCCATTCGAGCACCTGAAATCCTCCCATGGAGCCGCCCGCAATGGCGTAGAGTTGGGAAATATTGAGGTGGTCGATGAGCTGCTTTTGGGCGACCACCATGTCCCCAATGGTGACCACTGGAAAATCCAGGCCAAAAGGTTCACCGCTGACTGGGTTGATGCTACCCGGACCGGTGGAACCTTTACACCCACCAAGTATGTTGGTGCAGATCACCCAATACCGGTCCGTATCGAACCCCTTGCCCGGGCCGATCATGTTATCCCACCAACCGGTATAGCGGTCATGGGGGCTGTGGACCCCGGCGGCGTGATGATCGCCGGACAGGGCATGGCAGATGAGGATGGCGTTGGTGCGATCCGCATTGGGTTGACCGTAGGTCTCGTATACGATTTCCACCGGCCCCAGTTTGTGTCCCGATTCCAACACCATCGGATCTTTCTGGCTGCCAAAGGAAAAGGAGTGGGGGGTTACCTGTCCAACCGAATTTCTATCCATGATCTGCTTTCGTCACTTAACCATTTAATATGCTGAGAGAATCCCGTCATTCAAAGAGGCCGGCCATGCCCCGGCTTCCAGCTTTCTGTGTGGAACCCGGGGCAGTGATGCGGTTTAAGGCGGTGCGGCCTATCGCTGGCCCATGTATCATTTAACCGAACAGGTGCTGCAGGCATTCAAGGCCTGATCCAGATCTGCGAGGATATCTTCGATGTCCTCAATGCCGATACTGAGCCGGATATAGTCCGGCGTCACGCCGGATGCCAATTGCTCTTCCGGGGTCAATTGCTCGTGGGTGGTCGAAGCCGGATGGATCACCAGGCTCTTGGCATCGCCGATGTTGGCCAGATGACTGAACAAATTACAACTTTCAATAAATTTCACCGCTGCCTCCTTACCACCCCGGATGCCGAATCCCACAAGGGCGCCCTGCCCTTTTGGCAGATACTTCTCTTTCAAGTCATATGTCGGCGAAGAGGACAGACCGGGATAGCGCACCCACTCCACACAGCGGTGCTCTTCCAGGTACTTGGCCGCTTTCAATGCATTCTCGCTGTGGCGCTCCATCCGCAGGGAGAGGGTTTCCAATCCCTGGATAAAGGTCCACGCGTTGAACGGGCTCAAGGCGGCCCCCATGTCTCGCAGACCGAGCACCCTGGCACGCAGAATAAAGGTCAGGTTGCCGAAGGTTTCGTGAAATTTGAGCCCATGGTAGGCGGGATCCGGTTCCAGAAATGCGGGAAAGCGACCCGATCCGACCCAGTCAAACTGACCCGAGTCCACAACGATGCCGCCGATGGAGGTGCCATGCCCGCCAATGAATTTGGTGGCTGAATGGACCACGATGGCTGCACCGTGGGCAATGGGATTGAGCAGGTAGGGCGTGGTCACCGTATTGTCCACCACCAACGGTATGCCGTTTTTTCTGCCGATATCAGCAATTTTTTCAATGTCCAGAATTTCAAGCTTGGGATTGCCGATGCTCTCAACAAAGAAGGCTTTGGTCTTGTCCGTTACAGCCGATTCCCACGCTGACAAGTCACCCGGAGAGACGAATCGAACCGTGATACCGAGTTTGGGCAGGGTGTGGGTAAACAGGCTGACAGTGCCGCCATAGAGATCGGTAGAGGCCACAATCTCATCGCCGGCCTGCGCCAGGGTCATGATGGCCAGGGTCTCTGCTGCCTGGCCTGAGGCAACAGCCAATGCGCCCACGCCGCCTTCGAGGGCAGCCACGCGCTGTTCCAGAACTTCCGTCGTCGGATTCATAATGCGCGTGTAAATGTTGCCAAACTGTCGCAAGCCGAAGAGATCTGCCGCATGGGCCGTGTCATCAAAAGTATAAGAGGTGGTTTGGTAAAGGGGCACAGCCCGTGATTTGGTGTCTTGGTCCGGTGCGTGGCCCGCGTGTATGGCTAGGGTTGAAAATCCGTTATACTGTTCGGTCATCTGTCATCTCCTTATCATCAAACGATGGATCGGTAACTGCATCGCACTGGCAGAAAGTAAGCACTCTCCCTCCAAATGCCCAATTGCTCAAACTAAAAAACCTCTCGCCGCATCAACGGGAGAGGTCTGGACAACCATTTTGTCAATGGAGACCTCATGTTTCCCATCCTTTGGGCTGGATTTGGCACCTTTATGGTAAGGTTGCCGGGCGGTCATCGGGCCAGATCCCTCACGCCTCTCCACATGAATCATCAAATTGTTGGCTAAATATTTAAGGCGGCAGCAGCGTCTTGTCAACCAGAAGTTTAAAAAACCTGATCTGAAGCGGGATTTAGCGGTCAAGTATTTTGGCGATAACCCGATAATAGGCGTGAAACGGATGACTCACAGCTCAGTAGAAGCAGATTTTGGAAAGCCCATTCAATGACCTTATCGCCACCCGAACACCATCCATCGTCCCCTAATCGGATCATCGCCGTCGGTGGTGCCAAAGGCGGTATCGGGAAATCAATTCTTGCCGCTAACCTTGGTGTTTTTTTGGCCAAACGTGGATATCGTACCGTTTTGGTGGACCTGGATCTGGGTGCCGCCAACCTGCATCTCTACATGGGTGAGTGGACCCTTAAGCAACGAATCGACGACTACCTCGACAGGAAAGCCGACCACCTGAATACCATCGCGGTGGGGACCAAGCACGGTCCCAGCCTCATTGGAGGGGGCAGCGGCCGTCTCGGTTCGGCCAATTTGCCGTTCGCACGGAAGTTAAAGCTGATGCGGGCCATTCGAAAACTGGATGCCGATTTTGTGGTGTTGGACCTGGGCGCCAGCACCAATTACAACATTCTCGATTTTTTTCTTTTGGCCGACTCGCAACTGGTGATGACGACCTGCGATCCGGCGGCTTATCTTGATGCTTACACCTTCATCAAGCTGGCCCTTTACCGACAATTGGCGAGGTTGTTTG
>JAAUYD010224407.1_pt1 | contig 11901 bp, 10 predicted proteins | sample 7278101 | NCBI WGS metagenome assembly JAAUYD01 (sample SAMN14350128, study PRJNA611818) | marine sediment metagenome | isolation source: surface marine sediment (0.6m) | place: French Polynesia: Moorea | collected 2018-08 | reverse complement strand
CCGCCGATGATGATGGGAATGAACACATTCTCGCAAGCCGCTTCAATGATGTGGAACAGGGTATTGCGATCGTAGAGGCTGGCAACAGCGTCCATGAAGATGATCTCATGTATGCCTGCCTCATAATATCCTTTGGTGAGTTGCACGGGGTCACCCACCCTGCGCAAACCCTCCATTTGGATTCCTTTGATCACCCATTCGTTCTTCACATCGAGCCGTGCCATCACGCGCATGGACTGCCTCCTAGCCGGCCAGAGAAAAGGCGCGCTCAAGGAGCAGCGCTTCGGCTGCGTTGAGATCGGCCAGAGTGTCGATATCGATCGAGTGGGCCTCGGGCATGTCGACTATCCCGATTGAAGGGGTGGCCAGACTGCCTGTCTCCATGAACCGATGCGGTGAGAACACGTAGACGGCGCCATTGGGGCGGACGACCTCAGGAAGCGATTGCCGGTTGGCGAAGCAGAAATCTGGATCGGCGATGGGAGTGAACTGACCACCGTTGGCAAAGCCGTACTTCAGGATGCCCGGGTCGGTTTTGACCACGGACATCACCAACTCAAAGCGGCCCTGCTTGTAGAGTGCGAGGGCCTCGCGAATATCTTCGTTCCTGCGCAGGGGGGAAGTGGCTTGCAACAGCACAGCGGTCTCGGGCAAAACCTCCCGCGCGCGCAAGTGCTTAAAGAGGTGACTGAGGACGGGCGCCATGGGAGTGTCGTCGCCGGCCAGGTGAGCCGGGCGGGGAACGAGCTGGCAGCCCTTGGGCAAGTGTGCCGTCAGTACATCCGCGCAATCAGTGGTCACGATGCAGCGCCCAATGACCTCCAATGCCTGATCCAGGGTGTGCCGGTAAAGCGGCTTGCCCGCAATGGGGCGGAGGTTCTTGCCCGGCAGGCCCTTTGATCCGGCCCTCAACGGAAGGATCGCCACGGTGTCAGACATGCACGGCCTCATCGGCGAAGTGCTTCTGCAGCGGCCGGCTCCAAAATTCTGCTGAGAGCAGGAGGTCACGGAACTTGCCACAGGCGGTTCCGGTGCCAAAGGAGACATCGCGCGGGTGGGTTTTGCCCCATTCGGTTTCCACGAATTCACGGATGGCGCTGCGGTCGAATGCGCAGGCCTTGCTGACCGAGGGCGCGAACGTGCGGCAGGTTTGCCGGGTGCCCAGATCCAGCGACGGGACGCCCAGATAGGGCGCCTCGCGCACCCCGGCGCTTGAGTTGCCGATCAAGACTTTCGCGTTTTTCAGAAGCTCTGAAAAGTAGTGAAACCGCATGGAAGGCAACACTCGAAACCGGTTGGCCGGCAATTGCTCGATCTGTTGCAGGATTTCCCTGGCGCCGGGGTCATTGTTGGGAAGGATCACCACGAAGTAGCGCTTGGTCTCTTTGAGCGTCGCGAACAGGGCTTCCGCCTGCGCCCCCATGTTGTCACTCTCCGAGGTGACCGGATGGAAGATGCAGATCCCATAATCATCCGAGATGATCTCGTAACGGTCGCGCACCTCTTGCAGTGAGACACCTGAAGGCTGTGCGTGAATGTCCAGTTCGGGCGAGCCGATCACGTCCACTGAAGCGCGCGGCTCGCCCAAGCGCACCACCCGTTCCAGGGCCACATCCGAGGAGACCAGATGCATTGTGGAGAGCTTTGTGTTGCAATGGCGGAAGATCTCATCGATCGTGCCGGACACTTCGCCGCCTTCAATATGGGCACAGCGGATATAGTTCATGGAGCAGACCAAGGCACAGGCCAGGGCCTCTACCCGGTCACCATGGATGATCACCAGGTCGGGCCGCATTTCCTGCAGAAAGTCAGAGAATCCGATGATGGTTTTTGCAAGAACCATGTCCTGCGGGTCGCCGGGGCGCTGGTTGATGTACTCCACCACGTCGAACCGGCCGCTTCGGTGCACTTCGGTTTTGGTGAGGCCGTAGGTTTCCATCATGTGCATGCCGGTGACGAAGAAGGTCACCGGGAAGCCGGCGTTCACCGCCTCAATGGCGAGCGGCTCAAGCTTGCCGTAATCGGCGCGGGTGCCGGTTACGAAGAGGATTTCCCGGGAGCTGGCTGAAACCTTCTGGAGCATGGCTCACGGCTCCGGCTGTTCAAAGTCGGGCCACGCCAGCTGGGTGTTGCGGCGCACCGCGCGTGCCAAGCGTTGGCCCACCACCTTGTCAAAGTCGAAGCCGGGGATCTCGCCGGTTCCAGGTCTCCGCGCCCAAATGTCTTTTTCCCCGATCAAATGCCCCTTCTCCAGGTCCCGGTCCGCAACGATCGAGGAGCGGGCGAAACGGTAGACCGGTTCCTCGGCCTTTGTGCGTTGTTTGGGGTTTTGCAGGGCTGTGTGGATCTCACCCGCCCGGTCTATGAGAAAGCGCAGCTCGGCGGGGTCCATAGAGCAGGAAATGTCTGGCCCGGTCCGGTGGCGCGTGTCGGTGAAATGCCGCTCAATGATGCAGGCCCCAAGCGCCACCGCGGCAAGCGCCATGGTGGGACCAATGGAGTGATCGGAAAACCCCACAGCGGCCCCGGGAAAGGCCTGCTTGAGCTCGCCTATGCCCTTGAGAGAAACGATTTCCGGCGGGGAGGGGTAAAGGTTGGTGCATTCCAGCAGCGCGAATGGAACGCCGGCGCCTTGAAGGGTTTTGACAGAGCTTGAAAGAGTGGCGATAGACTGCATGCCCGTCGACATAATGATGGGCTTGCCGAAGCGGGCAATGTGCCGGATGAGGGGAAGATTATCGACCTCACCGGAGCCGATCTTAAAGGCGGGCACGCCGATCTCATGAAGGAAGTTTGCTGCCTGGCGCGAAAACGGCGTTGAGAGATAGATTAACCCCAAGCTTTCGGTATAGTCTTTCAAGACCACCTCATCGTCCGCCGGCAGTGCATAGGATTGCATCACATCCCAAATGGACATGTCGGCGTTGGGTGGGAAGATCGATTTGGCCTCATCGGTCATTTCGTCTTCGATGAAATGGGTCTGATGCTTGATGCATTCTGCGCCGGACGCCGCAGCCAGGCGCACCATGTTTTTGGCCACCTCAAGATCACCGCCGTGGTTGATGCCGATTTCCGCAATCACCAAGGGCGGGTGGGCGGTTCCGATGGCGCGGTGGGCGATCCGCATCAGGCCGCCTTCTGGTGGAGTGGATAGGTGAGATCCAGGGGCACGGGCGCGCTGGACGGCGGTGCGGCGCGCTTGCGGTCTTCAGGCTTCAGGCCTTCAGCCCATGCGGCGAGTGCGGGCCAATCGGCGACGATCCGCTGAATGGTTTCGTCCGACTTATAGGCGGGAATCGGGTAGGATTTGCAGTTGGTGAACCAGGGCACGTAGTCGGTGCCGAGGAAAGCCTCCGACATTTCCCGGGTCATGTAGATCATCGGCGTGCCCACGCCGCCAGCCAGGTCGCCCACTGAACCGCCCACAGAGATCACCAGATCGCAGGCCCCCAAGAGCGTGCAGGCGCCCACCAGGTCATCGGTCTGGTTGAGATCCACATAGTGATGCAGATCCAGCCCTTTCTCCCGGATGGTGGCCAGCTCTTCCGGTGTGCTTGCGTATTGTACGTTCAGCCAGCGGGCGTTGGGGATGGCTTTATAAGCCTCCAGCTGCTCGCAGTTCAGGAAAACCTTATCGCGAGAAGCAATTTGGTTCATTGACCGCCAGCAAACGCCGATCAGCAATTCATCGGGCTTAACGGCGAGCTGGGTGCGAATCTGGGTTTCTGCATTGTGGTTGCGCGCGATCCACGGTCTTTGGTGCTCTTCAAACCGGGCCAGAGAGGTGCGGAACACACCGCCGAGTGAACCAATGGGGATCTGGTAGTCGAATTGGGCATAGTCCGGATGTTGGGTGCAAAGTTCACTGCCTTCGGGTCGGATGGTTGCCCATGGGAATGCGTTCTGCCAAAGAGGTATAAGCTTTGGTGAGCACTCGAAGGTGATTTGGCAGCCGGTGTCGTAAAGGTCAGGGAGCAGAGACGCAAACCGGACCTCATCACCGATCCCTTGTTCGCGCCACACAAGAATGTTCTTGCCGTCCAGCGGTTCGCCGCGCCAAAGCGGAGCGTCGAAGTGCCGGCGTTTGGAGGGAAACGCTCGGAATTGCCAGCGGGTCTCATAGTTCTTGAAACCGTCTTCGATCTCGCCTCTTCTAAACTGGAGAAGGGAAAGGTTGTAGCGTGACGCGTTGTGGTCAGGCTCGGTTTCAAGCAGGCCCTTCAGCTTGGCGATCCCCTCATCGATCCGTCCCGCTACGCCGTAGACATAGCCAAGGTGAGAGATCAGGTCTGAATGGCGCTTGTCCTTGCGGGCTGCGGCGGCTTCCAGGATGGCGATTGCTTCATCGTATTGGTCGAACACTTCGTGATATTGCGCGACCACCCGGTCGAGATCGGCCAGTTCCTCTTGGTTCAATGCGGCTCGGTCGATCTCGTCCTTATGTTGCTCCACGTATGCGAGATCTTCCAGCTTCATGGCCACTTGAAGGCGTCTCAGTTCCACGCTGGGTGTGACGTCCTTATGGTTGGCCAGCAACTCATCCATCATTTCGGCAGCCTTTGCATATTTCCGGGCATCGGCTTGCAGCAGGGCCAGGTTGAAGATGGGGTCTAGCCTCGATTGGTCGAGGAAGTGGGCACAGGTGAAGGCCAGCTCGGCTGACTGGAAGCGGTCCACGCTTCTTAGGGCCAGGCCGAGGTTTTCCCAGGCATTCAGATATTTCTGGTCTTCCGAAGTGGCCCGCTTGAACATGGTGATGGCGGCTTCGACGTCTTTGAGATCGAGAAAGATCAGACCAAGCGAATTCAGCACCTTGGCATCGTGCGGGCTGGCCTCATGAGCTTCGTAAAGCTTGATGAGTGCTGCGTTAAAGTCGCCGCAGGCTCTCAGCGAAAGACCGTACAGATGGAGGAATTCCGCGGTACGCACGTCTTGGGCATAGAGCGCATCGCAGAACGGCCTGGCATCTTGCAGCCGGTTCTGCTTGAAAAGCGCTTGGATGCGTTTGAGGTTTTTGCGCAGCTCTGTTCTGCTCGCTCGGGGTTTCGGGACTGTTTTGTTCATTTGTCTCAAATGGATAACAGTTGAGGCCTTCCGAGGCTCTGGCCACCCGTATGCGCCCAAAACCGCAGCGAAATCATGCTTGCCAAAGGGTTAACGGCTTAAGCTTGCGCGTGCCTTACGCGCTGGTGTGACCGAAAACCTTGTGCTGCCGCATCTGTTGATCTCGATCAAAACAATTCGCTGAGAATGCTGGAATGTGCGTGGCGTGCCGCTCAACCGCCTCGAGATCGGGTTCATTGAGCGTCCTGGGAGATGGGTCATGACCACTCAGAACCTCAGCAGATATGCAACGCAAACCGTGCCGCGCTACACGAGCTATCCCACGGCGCCGCATTTCAGCGATGCGGTGGACGGGGCCGAGTATGCGCGGTGGCTGGGCGATCTGGATCCCGCCAAACCCGTCTCGCTTTATTTGCATGTGCCCTTCTGCCGTCAGCTTTGCTGGTATTGCGGCTGCAACATGAAACTTGCAACGCGTCAGGAGCCGATCGCGCAGTATCTGGACACGCTGATTAAAGAGATCGCTCTGCTGGCACGGCACCTGCCGGCGCGCATGCAGATTTCGCATCTCCATTGGGGCGGAGGCACGCCGACGGCGCTTTCACCCGACCAGCTGGAACGCGCGATGGATGCGGTTTCCGCGCATTTTGATATCTCAGGCGATGCAGAGCTTGCCATCGAGAGCGACCCCAGAACCCTGACCAATGAGATGATCGCCCGGATTGGACAGCTGGGCTTCACGCGCGCAAGTTTTGGGGTTCAGGAGTAAGACCCAAAGGTGCAAACCGCCATCAACCGCATCCAGCCACCCGAAATGGTTCGCACCTGCGTTCAGGGCCTGCGGGAGAGCGGAGTAGACGGGATCAATTTCGATCTCATTTATGGGCTCCCCCACCAGACGACCGAAACGCTGTTGAACACCATATCGCTCTGCGCGGAGATGCAGCCTGACCGCATAGCCCTGTTCGGATACGCCCACGTGCCGTGGATGGCAAAGAAGCAACGCCTCATAGACGAAGCTGCGCTGCCGGGCGCGGCAGAACGGCTTGATCAGGCGCAGGCCGCTTCTGCCGCATTGCTTGAAGCAGGCTACTGCGCCGTCGGTCTTGACCATTTTGCTCTTCCCAGCGACCCTCTTGCACGCGCTTTCGCAGATGGCACGCTGCGCCGTAACTTCCAAGGTTACTCAACCGACCGGGCTGAGGCTCTTTTGGGCGTGGGGGCAACGTCTATCGGCCGAACGCCGTCCGGTTATGTTCAAAACACCGCTGAGACGGGCGCGTGGTCGCGGGCCGTGAAGGCCGGCAGCCTGCCGGTCGCACGGGGTGTGGAACTGACTCAGGAAGATCGCCTGAACGGACACATTATCGAGCAGCTGATGTGTTTCGGTCGGATCAACTTGGCGCACGCAGCCGATCGTTTTGGCGTGCCGCCGGGCTCATTCTCTGCACTGAGTGAGGATCTGCAAGAGCTACAGGCAGATGGGGTGATCTCGCTTGAGGATGATGATCTCTGCATGACGGATGCGGGGGCGCCGTTGGTGCGCATTGTTGCGTCCGTGTTCGATGCCTATCTGCCCAGAAACACCGCCCGCCACGCTGTTGCGATCTGAGCGCCGCCACGCGTCTTTGAACGAACTTGTCGATGCCAGGAGTGAAGGCGGTCGAGCGTGACAAACCAAACGCTCAGCGCGATCCCCGCCGGCCCTGACGGTCGGGAAGCCGTGTCCTTCTGCGCCCATCGGGGAAGCTCTCGTTGAACTCACGCCAACGATTGTCGCGGCCGCAAACCCCGCTGTCATAATGCGCAAAGACCCGGACCCCTGGCCTGTCACCGACCAGATGCCGAAACACTTGCTCAGCAAAGCTATTGTCGCCGGCCCCAATTTGGCAGCCATGAAGCACTATGAGCGCGTTATTGGCAAACGGTTCAACTTGAAGCTCGGAGGCGCGGCGGGCGCCGTCCTCTCTGTGCTGTTGGGAAAGGTGAACGTCGGAAGACACAAGCCCCTTGCGCGCATCGTCTGACGCAACAACACCGCCTCCGGCGACAAACCCGTGGCTGAAGATATGCAACTCCCTGATTTGTTCACCGGTGCACCAGTAGGCCTTGGCAATCAGCTCAATGATGTCTTGGCCTGAGCGATACGCACTCGGACCGGTCTCAAATCCGTTTGGGCAACTGTTTGAAGTGTCCAAACTGATCGCACCAATCTCCCCAGCCTTTGTCTTGGCCTTTGCGCGGAAATGTGTGGCAGCAGCCGAATCGACCTGATAGAGGGAAAGCTTGGGGCGCCGCACCCTGCGGCGGCGCCGGGGTTGCACTGTTGTGTGACTTGTCTGCTGCAAGGTGTGCGTGAGCTCGTGAGCCAAAAGATTGCGGCCCCGGCTCGTGCCGGGCTGATACTCGCCATGAGCGAAGGCAATGTCATCTCCCAAGGTGAACGCTTGCGCATTGAGCGAGCGCGACGCCTGATCGGCCTCGGCATTCGTGTGGATGCGCACCTGAGAGAAGTTGGCCCCAAAACGTGATTCAAAGAATGACCGCTCCGAAGCTGGAAGAGGGGTACCCTGTCCAAGGTTTTGGATCTTGCTCTCTGTGGCTGGCGCCAACGGTCCGGCGTCATTCTTTGTCTGACAAGCCGAGCAGATCCGGCGAATTTCACTTGATCTTGACGGTGTAACATCAAGCTTGCGCGCAGAGTGTTGATCTGTCGACGGTCGGCGAGAGCCTGCTTCGTGCGACCCGTTTCCTCCTCCCAAAATAGAACGCACGTCCGGGTTTGCCATCGGCCACTTGGAAGCACCTGCGCTCGTCGATCTTTTGCGCTGGATCGAGTTAATGCGGTTTGCGCGCATGGGAGCCTCCTAAAATTGTCAGATTGTCGGCAAAGCCCGCAACAATATCTCGCGGACGCCCGACACTATTCTGGTTCTCATCGTATTCATGGCAGCGGGCGTCCGGTCCGGACCGGTGCCAAAGTCAACCGCCGGGGTGTGGAGATGGATCATGGGTATGGTGCTTGAAGCGGCATTTACGGCAAGCAGGGTGCGATAAAAGATTTCATTGGACAAAAACCCTCCCCCCGATCCTCTGACGGCGGTGGCGTTTTGCCGAATGGCCTGGCTGCCGCGAACTCTGGAGTTCTGACCTGCGCGACGGCTGGTGACCATCGAATCCACCCTTACGGGAATGGCGTCTGCACCTGCTCCGGTGGGACCGGAAGCAAGAGCAGAGCGCAATCTTGCATTCATGGTGGTTTCAACGAACTCATCTCCGGCCGGCATTCCAGGCGCGACGACGGGCGAGCTGTCATCGCCATTGGCAAGCAGGTCTTGATTGTCTCGGAACGGATCGCTGGAACGCCGCCGGCCCGCATAACGTTCCAACTCAAAATCGGATCCTCCTTGACTGATGGTCATGATCAGGTGGGGAGGGTTGGCCGAGGAGAGTTGCGGCCGCATGAAATTTTCCACGATGCCTTGATTGAAGTCCGCAAACCGGACCGGGAAGATCGCGCCTTCCACCCGCGCGGTATCCGTTCCCGCTGTCAGTGTCGTCCCGTCCAGATCCAGCACCGCGGCGCCCGAAGGATTGGCCTGCCGGATGTTGCTCTCCAAACCGAAAGGATCAAAACCGGTGACCAGTATGCGTTTCTCAGCTGGATCTGTACCAAAGGAGATGTCACTCATGCCGCAGCTGGTCAGCTCCAAGAGCGCAAGCAACTCAGCTTGTGCGGTTGTCTGCTGGGCTGGGGCGAGGCGGCGGAACCAGCGTGGGGGCCGTTGGCGTATTGCGCGCGCCATGGACAGACGGGCCCAATAGAGTTCACGGTCTTCTTTGGTGGTGCTGTTGGACTGGACATCCGTCCTGGCGCGCCGCCAGAGCCTGGCGGCCTGCTGGCGTATCAAGTTCTCTGCATGCCTTCGCGACCGGGTGGCCGGGTAGGTGCGCTGAAATCTAGCCGCCAGGCGAAGCTCGCGCGAACCGCTGGCAATATCGCTCCCGGTTAGTCCGCTGCCGGCATCAAGGCGCGCTTCCTCCCGGTCGTTCTGTACGCGGCAGCGCGGGATGTCAGCTGCCGTCATTGCGCTGAGTTCTGCGCTGGTGGGCAGTGTGCCGAGAGATTCACGCACGATCCTGCGAGACTCGCGAATGGCCCGCCGACGCGCAGGATCCAAAGCTTCACCGTCCAGCGGCCGCGCCGCTCCCTGAAACTCTCTCATCCATTCGGTCTGGAGATTGCTGTTATTGCACTTCGGACGTGCTGGATTGGAGACCTTCACCATGGTCCGGTTCTGGCGCACGTTACAAAAGATCTTCCGGGCAACATCGTGTTTAAGCCTGACACACCCATGTGACAACGCCGTGCCGTCCACCGGCGCGTACTTGTGCATTGCGATGCCGCGGGACGGGACAAACTCGCTCCAGTAATAGACGCCGCCATGATTAAAATCGCGGTGCCTCACCGCATAACCGCCTCGGCGGGTGAGCGGTGTGCAGTTCGATCCGTTGACCCGTGACGCTGCTCCCTCGCAAGAGGCCAGGATCGTGTTGGATTCAACGCAGCAGTGCCCTTTGCCTGTCGAGCAGATATGGGATTCTTGGCTTCCGTCTGTCCAATGAAGCGTGATCGACTGAGGTTCAGTCTGATCAATCTGGATCTCATTTATCCATTTGAAATCTGGACGCGGCAGCGTGGCGGGCTCGTCTTTACACTTGCCTTCTGCCCGATCCCAGCGGCGATGCAGGGTGTGTCCATCGCTTTGTTGTAGCGTGTGTGTGATTTCGTGAGCGATCAATTCCCGTCCGCCTGGTGTTCCCGGACGATACTCGCCGTTTGCAAACGCGACGTTGTTGCCAAGACTAAAGGCGCGGGCGGCTATGGCGCTCGATGCCTCACTGGCTGCCGGGCCGGTGTGAATGCGCACAGAGGATAGGTCGCGGCCAAAGCGCGGTTCAAAAAAAGCCAGTTCGGATGCTGGGAGCGATGCGCCGGCCCCCAAGCTTAGCACCGCATGCTCTCCGCCGGGCCCCAATAGCCCGCCGCTGGCAGAACACGGTTGGTGCCCTTGACCTTCTGTATGGTTTGGTGCCCGCTGGAGTTCTTCTTCGCACGCGGCGCACTTGCGGCGCATGCAGCAATCGTCAGATGATATCCCATCCGCCACACCTGTTGGGTCGGGCATGCGCATCACTTGGGCCGCAACCCGGTCCGCCTCCAGTTCCATCGGGTCATTGGCTGCGCCAATCCGGAGCTTTGGCTGCACTGCTGGGGCCGCGAGGACCTGGCGAATATCAGGCGTGCGTCGAGGCGGGGTTGATCGGCCCGCTTGCCGACGCGTTGGTGATGAACTTTTTGCATGAACGAACGTGGACACCTATCAGGCTCCCGATTTCAATACATGTGCATCGTTGGGCTGCAGCTCTGGAGGCAGAAACCTCTGAGATACCACGGCGCCCTGCGGCATTGCTCGATACACTCGACTTGCTGACGCCCGAGGCTCTCAAAATAGTCCGACAACACGGCCGGTACCACGTCGACAGCAATATGCTCCAGAACACAGTAGTTGCGCCAAGTGCATGACCCGTCTGCTTCTTTTGTATCCGCCAGGCTTGACCTATCCGGGCTGGTTTCGCATTCGCCAGATTCATCAAAGCACACATGCTCTCCAGGTGGACACTCTTCTGACGCCGTTGGGGTGGTTATCTCTCGGTAGCAAACCTTGCCCGAATGGGTAATTGGGCTCCACGTGTCATCGCGACAGAAGTTTGACGATGTCTGGTAAAAGTCTTCATCATGGCCGCAATCTCTTTGTATGACCGTTCCAGACGCGTCTTTCGGGCGAACAATTTTGGGCCCTTTCTCAGCCGAATTTGAGACCGGTTTTGATTGCTGGACGGTGTGGGTCAGTTCATGAGCGATCAGCTCCTTGCCGCGTGGCGAGCCCGGGGCAAACTGGCCGGGACCGAAGGCGATATTTTGCCCCAATGTGTAAGCGCGTGCATTTATGGAGCTAGCGGCTTCTTCGGCAGCGGAACCTCTGTGGAGCCGCACGTTGGAGAAATCACGGCCGAAGCGGGGCTCAAAAAATGAGCGCAAGGCGTGCGGCAACGGGGCGCCACCGTTCCTTACAGCGGCAGCCGCGGCTTCTGCTCCGCCGCTGTCCGGTCCGCCTGGACCTGCCTTGGTCATGACCTCTTCATCTTCTTCCATACGCCTGACCGTCTCGTCAGCCTTGGTCTGCACCTCGTCTTCGCATTCGGCGCACAGGCGGCGTATCACGTGTCGGCCCTGGTCCGTGGCCGAAACACTGTCTTGCGGTTCCGGCATGCGCATGATGCGATCTGCTACGCGGTCAGCCTCCGCCTCTGCCGGATCGTTGACAGCACCGATCTTCAGCTTTGGCTGGATGTGGCTTGCGTTCAGCACCTGGCCGATGCCGGGTGTGCGGCGCGGGGGAGCCTGGTGCCTCTTCCCGGCATTCCTTGTTGCTGGTCGTTTGGCGTGGGCAAAGGTCAACATGGTTGGGTTTCTCCGATTGGATTCTGCTTGTGACCTTACACCTGCAAAGCCTCGGCTTTGGCACCAAGCTCCTCGAATTGCCGGACAAGGTTGGCGGCCTCACTTTGACTCAGCCCGCGTCTCACCTCGGCTGGTAGGGAACCGTTCACGAGAGTGGTTGCGCGGGACCTGCTCATGTTGCCTTCACGTTGTACCAGATCCACGATTTTATCCGTATTGTTCCCCACCACCTGGAGCCTCACCGCGAACCGTCTGTCTGAGACGCGCTCTTCGGTCACCAGATAGAACCAGCTTTCAAAGTCGGAAACATG
>JAAUYD010164243.1_pt1 | contig 11901 bp, 11 predicted proteins | sample 7278101 | NCBI WGS metagenome assembly JAAUYD01 (sample SAMN14350128, study PRJNA611818) | marine sediment metagenome | isolation source: surface marine sediment (0.6m) | place: French Polynesia: Moorea | collected 2018-08 | reverse complement strand
CGGTGGTGCGCGGGATCTCGTCGCCGTTGAGCAGGCCGCGGTAGCGGTTCAGGTTGGCGAGGATCGCTTCGGCCACCTTCAGGGCGCGCTTCTCGGTCTTGATCAGGGGCGACTGCAGCGTGTAGACGTTGTTGCGGCCCCAGAGGCTCTCGTCGCGGACGATCGCGATCTCGCGGTAGACGCCGTTGATCGGATCGAAGTTGTACTCGACCCGGACCTCCTTGAAGATGTCCGAGTTGCCCGTGTAGAACCCGCGCTCCTTCTCGACCTTGCCCAGCTGTCGGCAGCGGGGGCAATAGAAGGTATCGCCGTGATTGAGCAGGAAGACGCCCTTGGCGTAGTCCTCACAATCCGTGTTCTCGCAGTAGCCGACGCCGCGCTTCATGCTTGCCATCCTGACTGGTCCGCCCTCCGGGCCCGATCTTCGACGCCGGATCGCTCCGAATCCCAGGTCCCGTGAGCACTCCTATTGGCAAGGTATGTGCCACGCAGCCAGGGGGGAAGGACTGCGGCGCGAGTTTCGGACGGTTGGATGTGCCGCTTGCCCCTTCGTTGCGTGCCGGCTGCGTACCCCATCCGACGCAGTCCGGAAGCGATGGACCCATTTCGAGAAAACCAAGGACCCAGGCCCCCAGCGGCGGCCGGAACTGCGCAGTTTCCTTCAGGGTGGAGGCGCGCGAAGCTCGTGGGGCTTCGCCAGGGCTCCAGAATCCGGGCGTGCGAACAGTCGAACGGCTTTCGGGGGCTCGAAATATGTACTTCGCGCGCCATTGCCTTGTCAACCGGCATTTGGCTGATCCCCCCGGGCGCCGCCGTCCTGCGAAGCGCTGAGCCGGTCCCGCAACGCGGCGCTCTGGCGCCACTGCCCCACGACATAGGCGATCACGCCGCCCACGACGATCGCGTAGCAGAGGAACACGGCCAGGGTGGGGTTCACGCGGCCTCTCCCGCCTCCTGCCGAGCCACCGCATCCCGTAGGGTCAGCACATCGGAGCGAACGAACCACAGGTAGACGTAGGCCATCAGGCAGGTCGCCACGCTCATCCAGAAGGGCGCCCGGATGCCCGGCCCGAGGCTGTCGCGGTTGATGTTCTCCGGATGGATCGCCCGTCCGCCGGACAGGTCGATCGCGAAGTAGTTCAGCGGGATCACCACCAGGCCCGCGATGCCGTAGACCGCCGCGAAGCGCGCCGTCCGCTCGCTCCCCTCCGTGAAGGCCCGGAGCAGGAGGTAGGAGACGTAGACGAGGTAGAGGAGCAGCGTGAGGGTCAGGCGCAGGTCCCAGGACCACCACTTGCCCCAGGTCACCTTCCCCCAGATGGGGCCGGTGAGGAGCATGAGCGTGGCGAAGAGCACCCCCACGCCCGCTGCGGCGTAGGCCCGGCGATCGTACTTCTCGTCGCCCCGCCACAGGTACATGGCGCCGTAGAAGGCCGTCAGGGCGAAGCCCAGGTAGGCGGCGAAGGCGCAGGGCGGGTGGACGTACAGGATCTTGCCCACGAAGCCCTGGCGCGAGTCGATCGGGGCGTCGAAGACCAGCCAGGCCCAGACGGCCGCCATCGCGAGGAGCAGGGCACCGCACACGCGGCGCACAGAAGAGGTCTGAAGGGGCGTCGCGCTCACGGCATCACTCATCGAGGACGTACTCGAAACCGAGGAAGGAGACTATCAGAAACACTTCATCGGTCACGAGCAGCAGCTGGACCGACGCGAAGGGGAGCTCGCCGTCCTCGAGGAGGCCCGCGGTCGCGCTCACCGCACCGAGCACCACGGGCATCATGAGGGGCAGGAGCAGCAGGGGGAGCATCCCCTCGCGGTAGGTCGTGCGGACGGCGATGGCCGAGAAGAGCGTGCCCACTGAGGAGAGTCCGGCACAGCCGAGCACGGCCACGCCCGCAAAGGGGAGGGCGACGCCCCCGAGGCCCACCTCGAAGAAGAGCCCGAAGATGAGCGAGGTGAGCGCCACCACCACGAGCAGGAGCACGAAGCTCGCGACCGCCTTGCCGAGGAAGATCCAGCCGCGGTCGGCCGGGGCCAGGGCCAGCGCCGACAGCGCCTCGTTCTCGAGCTCGAGGGCGAAGGAGCGGTTCAGGCCGAGCACGGCGGCGAACACCACGGCGACCCACAGGAGCCCCGGGAGGTGCGCCCGGCTGGCGGGATCGAGCCCCGGCGGTGCCGCGAAGAAGAGCACCGTCATCACCAGCAGCGAGAACACCGCCATGGCGGTCACGCGGTCGCGGCTGCGCCACTCGGTGACGAGATCCTTCCAGAGCACCGCGCGGAAGACGCTCACGCTGCCCGTCCCCCGGCCAGGCTCGCGACGCTCTCGGCATACGCCGCCTGGAGCGACTCCCCCGAGTCGAGTGCGGAGCGGTCCAGGGAGCGTCCCCGGCCTCCGACGAGCACCAGGCCCTCGTCCGCGAGCTGGGCGGCGCGAGCGAGATCGTGGGTGACCAGGAGGGCGGCCGTGCGCGCGGTGCGGCCGGCGCCGAGTCGCTCGGCGAGCTGCTCGGCGGCGCTCGGATCGAGCCCCGTGAAGGGCTCGTCCAGCAGCAGCACCTCGGGGCGGTGGACCAGGGCGCGGGCGATCGAGACGCGCTGGGCCATGCCCCGGGAGAAGCCGGCCGCCGGCCGGTCGGCGAACGCTCCGAGCTCGAACTCGTCCACCAGCTCGTCGACCCGCCCTCCCGGATCGGGAACGCCGTAGAGCCGCGCGGCCAGCATCAGGTTCTCGCGCCCGGTCAGCGCCGGGTACAGGAAGGTGGCGTGGGCGATCAGGCCGACGCGCCCCCGGCGCTCCCCGGCCGTGCGGGCCGGGGCTCCGACCCGCAGCGATCCGCCCGTGGGACGCGCCAGGCCGGCCAGCAGGCGCAGAAGCGTCGACTTGCCAGCCCCGTTGGGGCCGAGCACCGCGAGCGTGCATCCGGCCGCGACCTCGAGATCCAGGGGCCGGAGCGCACGCACCGCGCCGAAGCGCTTCTCGAGACCCACGGCCTCGATCGCCGGGGTCTCGCCGGTCACGACGTCCGGGCCCCCCGCCGGCTGCGGGAGCGACTCTGGGAGCTCGAGCGGGGGCCGGCCGCCCGGCTCAAGGGCCGGTGCCCTGCTCTCGGGCCGGCCGGATCAGCGGCGAGCCGCAGGCGGCGCAGAAGCGGTGCTCGGTCAGCACCGCCTCGCCGCAGGCGGGGCAGCGCTCGGGCTCGGGCTCGGTCACCCCTCCGGCGCTTCCGGGCACGGCACTCTCGGATCCAGCGCTCTCGGGCTCCGCGCTCTCGGTGGCCGGGCCGCCGCTGCGCTCGGCGCGCATCAGTGCGAGCGCCCGGCCGCGCAGGTCGTCCCGCAGCACCCGGTGATCGTCCTCGGTGATCTTCCCGGTCTCGAAGTCGTGGTCGAGGTCGCGGATCGACGCGTAGAGCGCCTCGCGCTCGCGGCGCTCCGGGCTCTCGTCGGCGTCGAGCTCACCCTCTCCGGAGCTCTCGCCCAGGGCGGCCTGGAGCGGGGAGAGCAGGAGGAAGAGCGAGAGCAGCGCGACCCCGCCGAGGATCGCGAAGGTCATCGGCCGGGCGAGACCGCCCCGGGGCGGGAGGGTCGAGACGCGCAAGGCGACGGTCTCGCCCGCCTCGATCTCGAACGCCTCGAGGTGCAGGTAGGTGAGGTCGGCCGTTCGCGCGGGGCGCCGCCGGTGGAGCCGGTCGGACTCGACGAGGAGCCGGCCCGTATCGGCCATGTAGATCGACAGCAGCTTGGCCCGCTGGTCGAAGCGCCGTGAGAAGTCGACGGTGTCGCTCTCGACGGGCATCCGGTAGGCCAGCTCGACGAGCGACTCGCCCGGTGGCGCCGTCCCCACCACGCGCACGACGCCCTCTCCATCGGGCTCGACCTGCAGGCCCGGATCGCTGGTCCCGAAGCGCAGTCGGCTCGTCGCCACCGGCAGGGGCACACGGAGCAGCGGCGCGTCCGGCCCGGAGGAGCGCACCGCGTCGTCGCCGTCGACCTGCAGCACGTGGGTCTCGCTCACCTGAATGGCGGCGTCGTCGGCGTGGAGCACCAGCCGAACCTCCTCGATGCTGAGGGCGTCCGGATCGATGCGGGCCCGGGGCAGCTGCAGGGTCAGTGCGAACTCCGGGCCCAGGGCGCGCAGGGTGCGATACGGCGCACCGTCGAGGGTCGTGTCGGCGCCCGGCTCGAGCCCTTCGGGATCCGCGGACTCGAGGTTCTCGGCCAGCAGCACCTCGGTGGTGGCGACTCCCGGCGGCACCGGGGGCGCGAAGCGCACGCTCCCATCCTCGTCGGCCGCGACGTCGTAGGACCAGGAGAGCTCTCCGCCGCCCGGGTGGATCGGGCCGTAGTAGCGCAGCGTGTTGCCGTCGCGGACCAGTCCCTCGGGCATCACGCCGTGGGGGAGGGCGAGCTCGCCCACGTCCGGCCCGAGCTCGATCGTGGCGGCCGGGGCCGCGCCCGAGCCCGGATCGGTGACGGCGTAGGTCGCGGCTCCCCGGTTGAACAGGCGCGTGGTCTGCGTGACGCGCAGGGCCCCGCCCAGGCGGTCGAGCTCGAAGCGCATCGACTCGACGCCGACGGCCGCGGGGTCCTCGCTCACCGGGCTGACGCGGATCTCGACGTCGGCCACGAGTTGCCCGGGCGGGAAAGCGAGCCGCCCGCCGGGGTGGGGCACGCCCGCGTAGCGGGCCCCCACGAGGTAGCTCGTGGCGGGATCGCTCGAGATCCCGCTGAACTCGAAGCGGCCGTCCTCGTTGCTCGTGGTGCGGCCCACGCCGGGGACGCCGTCGGCCGTGAGCGCGTAGAGCGCGATCTCGGCTCCCACCACGGGCTCCCCGCTGTCCGCGTGCACCACCCGGCCGCGCAGGGTGGCTTCGCCCGAGGGCGGCCCCGGCAGCGGTCCGCCGCCCTGGGCTGCAGCGGCTTCGCAAAGCAGCAGGACGGCCAACAAGTTGGCCAACAGGATCTTCGGCACGCCGAGGCTCCGCCCGCGCGGGACGCGCGAGGCGGTCACGGACACGGGCCTTCGGCGCGTTGGGCGGGGCTCAAGCCGGCCGTCCCGAGGATCGCTCCGGGTGGGGCCACATGATCAGGATCGTCCCGAACACGAAGGTGTACCCGCCGATCCAGATCCAGTTGACCAATGGGTTCCGGTAGATCTTGAGCGTCGCCGACCCGTCCGGCTCGATCGCCGTCAGGATCACGTAGAGATCCTCCTGGAGCGTCGAGTACACCGAGGGGATCGAGGCGGGCTGCTGCTCGAGCCAGTACATGCGCTTCTCGGGCGTCATCGTGACGAGGGGCTCGTCGCCGTGGTAGAGGGCGATGCGCGCCTCGGCTCCGCCGTAGTGCTGCATGGGAATGGGCTTGGCCGTCCGGTAGGACAGCCGGTAGCCGTTCATGGCCACCTCGTCGCCCACGGCCAGGTTCTCGAGGCGCTCCTCGTTGAAGGCCGCTCCGGCGATCCCGATGAAGATGAACACCACGCCGAGATGCACGACGTAGCCGCCGTAGCGCCGCTGGTTCTTGCGCATCAGGGTCGCGAGAGCCTGGCCCGGGTTCTCGCCGCGCCGCATGCGGCCGCGGATCGCCCGCCAGTACTCCTGCACGAGGCTCGCGACGACGAAAGCGGAGAGCGCCCAGGTGAGCAGCGGGAAGAAGCCGGCATCCGCGCCGAGGGCGATCACCAGCACGACGCCCGTCGCGACTCCCACGATCGAGGGCCAGATGAACTGCCGCTGCAGGTTCGAGAGCGTCGCCCGTCGCCAGGCGATCAGCGGGCCGATCCCGGTCAGCACCAGCAGCATCAGGGCCAGCGGCGCGCTCACCGCGTTGAAGTACGCCGGCCCGACGAGGATCTCCTTGCCGAACCACTCGGTGACCTTCGGGAACAGGGTGCCGCAGAAGACGACGCCCAGGATCGCCATGAAGATCCAGTTGTTGATCAGGAAGCCCGACTCGCGGGACACCACGGACTCGAGCTGGTTCTGGCTACGCAAGAGCGGCCGTCGCCAGAAGAGCACGCCGTAGAACACCAGGGTCGTGAGCAGCACGTAGCCGAGGAAGAGGATTCCGAAGATCTCGGTCTGGGCGAAGGCGTGGACCGAGCGCACGAGCCCGCTGCGCGTGAGCATCGTGCCGAAGATGCACAGGATGTAGGTCATCCCGACCAGCACGAGGTTCCACGTCTTCAGCATGTCCCGCTTCTCCTGCACCATGACGGAGTGCAGGTAGGCGGTGGCGGCCAGCCACGGCATGAACGACGCGTTCTCCACCGGGTCCCAGGCCCAGTAGCCGCCCCAGCCGAGCACCTCGTAGGCCCAGCGTCCGCCGAGCAGGATGCCGATCGAGAGGAAGCACCAGGCGAAGAGCGTCCAGCGGCGCGTGGTGCGCAGCCAGGCCGTACCGATCTGGCCGGTGAGCATGGCGCCGAGGCCGAAGGCGAAGGGCACCGCGAAGCCCGTGAGCCCCATGTAGAGCACGAGCGGGTGGATCAGCATCACCGGGTGCTGGAGCAGCGGGTTCAGGCCGGCGCCGTCCGAGAGCACGGCCTCGGGGGGCAGCTTGTCGAAGGGATTGCTCACGAAGTTGAGCAGGATCAGGAAGAAGACCACGTTGGTCTGGAGCGCCGCGCACACCCAGGGGATCAGTCGCTCGCTGCGCCGGTTGATCCAGACGGCGAGGGCGCCGTACGCCGTGAGCATCCACAGCCAGAGCAGCAGCGAGCCGGCCTGGCCGCCCCACAGCGCCGCGATCCGGTAGAAGGTCGGCATGTCGCGCGACGCGTGGCTCGCCACGTAGGAGAGCTGCAGGTCGAGGGTCGCGAACGCGTAGAAGAGGCAGACGATCGCGAGCGAGGTGGCGCCGAAGGTGAGGAGCATGGCGCGCACGGCCACGCGGGCCCACTCGCCGCGGCGCAGGGCGCCACCGAGGATGCCGGCGATCAGCCCGGCGCTGGCGATCAGGAACGTGAGCTGGAGGGTGTAGAAGCCGAGATCGGACATCCGCTACAGCGCAGCCTGGCTCGGGGGCATGCCGCCTTCCGGCGGCTCCATGCCTTCGAACTTCGACGGGCACTTGGCCAGCAGGTTCGTGGCCTCGAAGGTGCCGTCGCCGGACGTCGAGAGCCGCCCCTCGACCACGACCTCCGCTCCGTCCTTGAACAGGTCGGGCGTCTCGAGGCTGGCGTAGACCACGGGCATCAGGCCGCCCGCCTCTTCGCTCGCGTGGGGTGCGTGCTCCTGTACGACGAAGCGCACCACCTGGCCGGGAACGTCTCGCTCGATGGTTCCGGCGGCCACGTAGCCGTGGACGCGCGAGGCCTGCCCGGGGCTGCCTTCCGCGCGGAACTCCGAGAGGTTCTGGTAGTAGACGAAGGAGCCTTCCTGGATCTGCCCCCAGGCGTACCACCCGAGCAGCAGGACCACGGCGATGCCTCCCATCGCGATCTGGAGGCCCTTGGACATCCCCATCTCTCCTTCCGCGCCCGTCCCGGGCACTTCGTCCCTCGGTGGGCTCTTCGAGCTCACGGTTCTCGCGCCCGGCTCGGCTCGTGGGCTTCCGCCGCGGCTCGTGGGCGTCCGCAGGCGGATGCGCGCGGCGAAGGGCCGACCGGCGCCTCCGCAACCTACCCGCTGCCCTTCCGCCAGTCAAACGGCGCTGCGAGCAAAACGTCCAGCAAATCAATGAGTTGCGTCGCCATGTCGCTTGACACCCAAGGCGGCCGGGGCTAGATCGGCGGCGTGGAGATCGTCGCTCGCGCCCGCTCCCTGCGGCCGTTCCTGGCCATGGAGGTGTTCGAGCGGGCCCAGGCCCTCGAGCGCGCCGGTGCGGACGTCCTCCACCTCGAGGTGGGCGAGCCGGCCTTCCCGCCGCCCGAGGCTGCGGTGGTGGAGGCCATCCGGGCCCTGCAAGCCGGACAGACCCGCTACACGGACAGCCGCGGGCTTCTCGCCCTGCGCCAGGAGATCGCCCGGGACAAGCACGCAGGCAGTGGCGTTTCGGTCGATCCGGAGTGCGTTCTGGTGACGAGCGGCACATCCCCCGCCCTGATGCTGGTCTTCTCCCTGCTGCTCTCGCCCGGCGACGAGGTGCTGATCCCGGCTCCGCACTACCCGTGCTACCCGAACTTCGCCCGCTTCTGCGGCGCCGTGCCGGTGCCGGTCGAGACCCGCGCGAAGGACGGCTTCCGCATCGATCCCCGCAAGGTCGAGGCGGCCCTCACCCCGCGCACCCGCGCGATCGTGATCGGGAGCCCGGCCAACCCGACCGGCGCCGTCCAGAGCAAAGGGACCCTGCGCGAGCTCGCCGGCCTCGGCGTCCCGCTGATCAGCGACGAGATCTACGACGGGATCGTCTACGACGGCGACGACGCACCCTCGGCGCTCGCGGACCGCGAGGCGGGCGACGTCTTCGTGCTCGACGGCTTCTCGAAGCGCCACGCCATGACGGGCTTCCGACTCGGCTACGTGATCGCGCCCGAGGAGGCGATCCGCAGCCTGCAGATCGCGCACCAGAACCTCGCGATCTCGGCCAGCGAGTTCGTCCAGCGCGCGGGGATCGCCGTGCTGAAGGCCGGGCTCGCGGAGGTGCGCGCCCGCCGCGACGTCTACCGCGAGCGCCGGGACCTGCTCGTCACGGGGCTGCGGGCCCTGGGCTTCGGCGTTCCGGTCGCGCCGGCCGGTGCCTTCTACGTCCTCGCGGACGCCCGCGCCTTCGGCTCCGACTCCGTGGCCCTGGCCGGCCGACTGCTCGAGGAGGCTTCGGTGGCGGTGGCGCCCGGGGTGGACTTCGGCGACTCCGGCGAGGGCTTCCTGCGGCTGAGCTACGCCGCCTCGACCGAGACCCTGGCCGACGCGCTCGAGCGGATGGCGCCGGTCCTCGACGACCTGCGCGCCTGAGCCGGGCGCCCGCGGGCCGCCTTCGCTCCTGGAACCACCCCTCTTCGCGCCCCGACGGTTGGCCGATGAGGGGACCATGCGCACGATCGTGCTGGAGGGAACGCCTCGCAGCCTGGGCGAGGCCCACGGAGAGCTCCTGCGTCGGGAGATCGCCGAGCTGTACGACCTGCGGCTGCGCAACGCCCTCGAGCAGGCCCGCCTCCACGGCGGCCGCCACGCGGCCGAGTCGGACCTGCTGGCGCTGGCACGAGCGAGTGCGCGCGAGTGGGAGCCCTTCGACCCCGAGGGCTTCGCCGAGCTGTCGGGCATCGCCCGGGGGGCCGACCTCTCGGTCGAGCAGGTCGTCGCGCTCGGTGGGCTCACGGACCTTCGCGACGCGCTCGCCTGGGGCGCGCCGCCGCCCGGCGACTGCACCGCCTTCCTGGTGCAGCGCGACGCCAGCGAGGACGGCCGCATCTGGATGGGGCAGACCTGGGACCTCGCCACCGACAACGCCCCCTTCGTCGTCGCGCTGCATCGCCGGCCCGCCGCCGGCCCCGAGACCTGGAGCGTCACGACGGCGGGCTGCTTCACGCTCATGGGGCTCTCGGATCGGGGGCTCGCCGTCGGCACCACCAACCTGCGCACCCGCGACGCGCGTCCGGGCGTTCCCTACGTCGGCATCCTGCATCGCCTGCTCGGTGCGCGGGACTTCGCCGAGGCCGTGCAGCTGATCTGCGCCGCGCCCCGGGCCGGCGGCCACGTGTACCTGCTGGCGGATCGGGAGGGCAACGCGGCCGCCCTCGAGACGACGGCGCTGCGCGTCGGGTGCGTGCGACTGGCGGCCGGCTTCCACGTCCACACCAACCACTGCCAGCTGCCGCGCAACCGCGAGGTCGAGGCGGACACGCCGCGCGACTCCTCGGAGGCGCGGCTCGCCCGCATGTCCCGATTGCTCGGCCACTCGCGGAGCGCGATCGCGCCGGAGGACATGCGCCGCTTCCTGTGCGATCGCGAGGGCGGAAAGCTCGCCATCTGCCGCGACGACTTCGACGGCATCTCCACCAATGCGGCCTGGCTCGCGTGCCCCGAGGCGCGCTTCGCCGGCGCCTGCGCCGGCCTGCCCGATCGAAGCCCGTGGGTCCCCCTGGGCCCCCACGCGGCCTCGGAGACGCTCTTCGGGCGCTGAGCCCTGCGCGCCGCACGGCGACACGGCGGCCCGGAGCCAGGCTGGTAGCCTCGCGCCCAGCATGAGCGAGGGGAGCAACGCCAAGCCGGAAGAGCCGGACGAGCCCGACGAGCAAGAAGGCCGGGGCGACGGAGCCGGATCCGAGAGCGCGCCGCAGACCGGCCGCGTGCTCTCCGCGGAGTGGCTCGCCTCGGCAGCCGATCGCTCGGGCTGGCCCACGGGCGGCTTGCCCGAGGTCGCCTTCCTCGGCCGCTCCAACGTCGGCAAGTCGTCGCTGCTGAACAAGCTGGTGAACCGCCGGGGGCTGGCCCGCACCAGCTCGACCCCGGGCAAGACGCGGCTGCTCCACTTCTTCACGGTCAAGCGCACGACCCGGGACGTCGTCTTCGTGGACCTGCCCGGCTACGGCTACGCGAAGGTGGCGATGGCCGAGCGCAAGCGCTGGCGCGGCATGATCGAGTCCTACCTCGGCGCTCGCGAGGAGCTGCGCGCCGCGGTGCTGCTCCAGGACGTCCGGCGGGACTTCAGCGAGGACGAGGAGCTGCTGGTCGCCTGGCTCGCCGAGCGGAGCATCCCCGTGCTGGTGGCGCTCACCAAGGTCGACAAGCTGAACCAGAAGCAGCGCGCCGCCCGGCTCCGGGCGCTGCGCGGGGCCCTGCCCGTGCAGGCCGACTGGTGGATCGAGACCTCCGCGACCAAGGGCCGCGGTCTCGACCTGCTGTGGAGACGCCTCGAACCCCTGCTTTGACGGGGGGTTCGGGGCCAGGCCTGAAGCAGGGCTCCAGGGATCCACTCAGTCTGCCGATGGGCCTGCGGAGCGAGCATGTCGGACGAACACAGGCGCACGCAGATCAAAGGGCTCACGGCGCAGCCCGAACACACGGAGCCCGGGGTGGTCTTCTCCCCCGACCCCTACGACTACACCCACAAGGGCGACGACGCCCTGGCGTCGAGCGGGGCCACGCTCTTCGAGCCTCCCCTGTCGGTCGTGGTGGAACGCATCGCCGAGGACGGCAGCATGCGGGTGCTGGGCTCGGGGGAGCTGCTCGACCCGCTCGTGGTCGGCCGCATCTTCCGGGTGAGTACGAGCGGCGGCTACGCGCTGGTCACGTCGCCGGTCGCGAAGCTGCGGGCCGTGTCGCCCGACCTGGTCGAGGCGGTCACGAGCCACGCCACCTACCGGCTCTCGATCTGCCCGGCGGGTGAGCAGGTGAAGCCCGAGACCGGGGATCTCCTGCCCGCCGGGCCCGATGCCTCGGGCACGCGTTCGGTCGCCCTCGAGGCGGCGCCCGAGCCGGGCGCGGGCGGCTTCCACGTGGGCATCCGGGTGCGGGTCGCGCGTCTCGAGAACGAGGGCCAGGTGCCGATCCTGCTCGGCCGGGGACGGTTGCTCGAGGTGATCCGCGTCGGCGGCTCGCTGCGCTTCGGGCTCGACGGCGACGCAGCGATGGTCACCAGCGCGATCCGCCGCATCGAATCCGACCCGGAAGGTCGACTCGAGGTGAGAACCGCAAACACCCGCTACCGCGTCGAAAAGCTGGACGAGTCCTAGCGCCTCCGCCTGCGGTCGAGGCGCGCCGCTCCCGAGCTGGGCCTCCTCCCAGCACCGCACGCCGTTCTCCACGGCCCGTCTAGCGGAAGAGATCCGTCGCGGGGTCGCGCAGGCTGCTCGACAGCGGCGCGTCGCCCTCCACCGGGAAGCCGCGGGCGACGACGGCCGCGATCCCCGAGTCCTTGCGCATCAAGAGCCCGGCCGCGGCCGCCAGCGCATCGGCCGGGACCTGCACGGTGACGGCCAGGTCGCGCCCGCGCAGATCCGGCGTGCCGCGCAGG
>JAAUYD010025263.1_pt1 | contig 11901 bp, 10 predicted proteins | sample 7278101 | NCBI WGS metagenome assembly JAAUYD01 (sample SAMN14350128, study PRJNA611818) | marine sediment metagenome | isolation source: surface marine sediment (0.6m) | place: French Polynesia: Moorea | collected 2018-08 | reverse complement strand
GTCGGAAGAAGACAACTAATTTGTGCCCGTCCATAAATGTCCTTTATCACTGACGGGCACCGTTTGGTGTTTCCAATCCAGAAATGCGGATTTTTGCCCAAGGTCAAGGAGATCAAGCGCTTGTGCGGAGGCGTAGTTTACTACGCCGCACAAGCAAGCGCGCAGATTGACGCCGAGATTGGGCAAAAAGACCATTTGTGGATGGAAACTAATTTAGTATGGGGAAACGAGTTCCGAGTCAAGGAAGAAATGGTTTAGCGGGTATTTCATAGTAAAATGCACGGCTTTCTAATTTATTTTTGGCTGGTATTCGAATAAAACCGACTCTAAAAGCGTAGGGTTTTATTTGAAAGCAGGGGGGAGGAAAGATGGGTAACTCAACTATGGTGTCTTGATAAGCCACTGTCTTATTTGAGTCTAATTGGGATTGGCTCTCAACCAAGATATTGTTCAAATAAAGGTTATCATAAACAGAAGAACAGGCTGCATCATCCCGCTCCTGACAATATTAAGCGGGATGATGACAATGCGACTAAAATATGAATCTTAATAGCAGGCACCGCAGCCCTGGCCGCGAAATCCACGGCCCATGCCCGGACCGCCACCGAATCCGCGTCCTTTACCTCGGCCGCCCCAACCATTGCCCCTGCCGGCAAAATATTCCGGATTTTCCTTTTTCATCTTAATCCGGTGGTCAATTCGTTTTTGATCCAATTGGGCAGTCAACTCAGAAATCTCCGTCTGCAGGCCGGCCGCCTTCTGGGCATCCGGATCTTCTTTCGCCAATTCGCTTCTGAGCTCGAGCTCTTTCTGATAGAGATCTTCTCTCAGGTTGCGGGTCTCCTCAAAAAATGCCTGGCGTTGTTCGTCCAACCGCGTAATTTGTTCATCGGTCAGATTGCCCTGGTATCCGGGTGCGGCGCTGCCGCGTTGGCCCCAACCGCCGCCTTGCCCCCAGCAATTGCCTCCGCCGCCTCTACCCCAGCCTGCAAAAGAAGTTGCCGCAAATCCAACAATACCTGCAATTGCCAACACACCAACGACCTTGGTGAAATTACTCAGTTTCATTTTTTACCTCCATTTTAGTGATTTAGATGAGTGATGAATAAAAAGTATTTAATTGCCTTTTGTTGTCATTCTGTATAGGCAAGGTGTGTGCCAAGTACTGTGCAAGATTTATATTCTTGTCTAAACTATCTGATTTCATAATAATTTTATAACATTAGGTCAGTCGTTGACAAAAAATAATTCCAGAGTCATATTTAGAAAGTGGATACCAAGTATCCAGGTGACATTCACAGATTGGATAATAAGTATCCACCCGTTCTGTCAAACAATCGACCGGTTTGCTGGAAAATGGTTAAGCAAGTAACCGGGATTGAGGCTGGCCGGGTAACGGGCCATCGGCGAACGTTGCAGCCGCAAATGGCATCCATCTTGCTGTGATCAAGGACGATGCAGACTAAACCGAAAAATAAAACCGCCTGGACGGGGATTCCGCCCTGGGTGCTGATTGGCGCGGTGGCGGTGTTGTTGCCAATTTTCACCTTTATAACCATTGAGAATATCAACCGTCAGAAAAAAAAGAGCACCCGTTTGTTATTGGAAAAAGGTGCTGCTTTGATCAGATCTTTTGAGGCTGGTACACGCACGGGAATGATGGGTATGCACCGTGGCGGTTTTCGGCTTCAGCTGCTTTTGACCGAAATGGCCCGGCAACCGGACATAAATTATCTTTATGTGGCGGACATCAATGGAAAAATCTTGGCACACAATGACCTTGGAAAAGTCGGGACACAGCTTGGAAGGGATTTGGATCCCGCGCAGATAGCAAAAACCGACAGTCTGCAATGGCGGCAGGTGACCGGGACGGATGGTGTCCCGGTATTTGAGGTGTATCGCAAATTTACTCCCACACGACACGTCATGGGTGGAAGGCAGGGCTCAATGATGCCGCGCCATAGATTTCAACGCCAACAAAACCAAAAACGGATGTTGCCGGGAGGTTTGGAAATTCCAAAGCGGGCAATATTTGTAGGCCTTGACATGACACCCATCATAGAGGCCCAGGATGCTGACATCCGGCATGCGGTCATAATGGGGGTGGTTTTGCTGTTGATCGGATTTGCTGGCATTATGCTCATTTTAATGGTTCAAAGCAACCGCGCCACCAAAGCTTCCCTGACCCGGATCAAAGCGTTCTCGGACAATGTTGTCGAGAACATGCCCATCGGATTGATCGCCATCGACGACCAAAATAGAATCGCGGCCTGCAACCATGTTGCCGAGCGTGTGCTCGAGCTCTCGGTTACCATGGTAATCGGAAAGAATGCCGAGCAACTGCTGCCAAGTCGACTTTGGGAGGTTGTGACAGCCCTCAACGCACCGGATCAGGTTATCGAGCAGGAAATCGACTGCACCATTTCAGGTGGCAGTGTTGTCCCGCTTGAAATTGGTGCCAGCGTCCTTCAAGGTGAAGACGGCCAATTTTTAGGATATGTTGTGTTGTTTAAAGATCTTACGGAGATGCGTTCGTTGCGAAGAGAAATTGCCAGGAGCCAGCGGCTGGCATCCGTGGGCAGACTGGCCGCCGGCGTGGCCCATGAAATCCGCAATCCGCTGAGTTCGATCAAAGGATTTGCTACCTATTTCAAAGAAAGATATCCGGATGCCCCGCAGGAACAGGAAACAGCGAATATCATGATTGCCGAGATCGATCGGTTGAATCGAGTGGTGGGCCAATTGCTGGAATTTGCCAAGCCAGTGCCTGTTTCTCCAAAACCGACGTCGCTTGGGGACCTCATCGATAATTCGGTCAAAATAATCGAGCAACAGGCAAAGGAAAGACAAATTGACCTAAAAACAGTTAATCTCGCCAGGATGGACACCGCTGTGATTGATCCGGATCGTATCAGCCAGGTGTTGTTGAACCTATACCTGAATGCGATCGAATCCATGGAGCCGGGGGGAGAACTTGGGGTCGAGCTTTCGACCGATGGTGGAGAAAGCTTTATTCAAATCAAGGTCACCGATACGGGTAGCGGTATACCAGAAGCGCATTTATCCAGGATATTTGATCCCTATTTCACCACCAAATCGACTGGAACGGGTTTGGGGCTGGCAATTGCCTATAATATCATCGAAGCCATGGGCGGCCAAATAAATATTTCAAGCCAACCTGGAAACGGAACGACAATTATCTTGAACCTGCCGATTAAGGAGAAGCGATAAAATAATAATTAGAAATAATTAGAGGTATTTCACCAGCATTAAATTCGAAGCACGAAACTCGAAGTCCGAAACAATTCCGAATACCAAATGTCAAAAACAATAAACCATGATAAATTCTTCACCATATTAAAATTATCTTTCATTTTGATGTTTTGAGCATTGGAAATTTAGAGTTTTGATATTGTTTCGAATTTCGGATTTTTAACCTTGAGGACAATTCATTGGTTTGCAATTGCACATCTTTTGGATGATACAACTCATGACAGACAATAGTAAAATTCTGGTTGTTGATGACGACAATGCCCACCGCATCATGCTTCGCACCCTCATCGGGGGATGGGGATACACGGTCTCGGAGGCAAACGATGGTGCTGTCGCGATCGATCAGGTCAAAGACCAATACTATGATTTGGTGTTGATGGATGTCCGGATGGTCCAGGTCTCCGGGCTGGAGGCACTCGAACAGATCAAAACCTACAATCCGGCCATTCCGGTGGTAATTATGACGGCTTATTCATCGGTGGACACCGCCGTTAAAGCTTTAAAGGCGGGTGCCCACGATTACCTGACCAAACCGCTCGATTTCGATAAGCTAAAAATAACCATTGAGAGAGCCCTGGAACACACCCGACTCAAGAAAGAAAATCGTCAGCTTAAAGAAAGTCTAGGAAGGCATTTCGACCGGCAAAACATCATCGGTCAAAGTCCGGCAATGATAAGGCTTCTGGAAACCGTGGCCCAGGTGGCCCCATCGGAAGCTACCGTATTGATCACCGGTGAATCCGGTTCCGGCAAAGAACTGATTGCCGGTGCCATCCATTATAACAGTTCCAGAAAAGATGGGCCCTTCGTTAAGCTTAATTGTGCGGCCATCACCGAAACCCTGCTGGAGTCCGAACTTTTCGGCCATGAAAAAGGTGCCTTCACAGGAGCGGATCGCAGAAAAGAAGGACGCTTCTATCAAGCCCATGGCGGCAGTTTGTTTTTAGACGAGGTCAGTGAAATGCCTCTGGTCATGCAGGTTAAGTTATTACGGGTCTTACAGGAAAGAGAGTTTACCCGCGTCGGTGGGGATAAGACCATTCAGGTGGATGTCCGGCTCATAGCCGCCACCAATAAAAATTTAACCGCTCTAATTCATCAGGGTGAGTTCCGGGAAGACCTCTATTACCGGCTCAATGTGGTCGACATGGAACTTCCTCCCTTGCGCCACCGACAGGAGGACATCCCGCTGCTTGCCCAGCATTTTTTGAAATTATTTGCCGCTAAGAACCACAAACAAATAAAAGGCTTCACGCCCCGGGCAATGGATCTCCTAATCCGGCATGATTGGCCGGGAAACGTCAGGGAATTAATGAACGCGGTGGAGAGAACCGTGGTCTTGTCCCGATCCGATTATCTGTCTGAAGAAGAATTTCCAATGTTCGCCGGCACGGCGCAAAAGGAGTCAGAAGCCTTAGGCGATACCGCAATCGTCGAAATTAGCGGTAACAGGCCCCTGGAGGAGGTTGAAAAAGCAACGATTTTGGAAACCTTGAAGGCTGCAGGTGGCAATAAAAGCGAAACTGCACGCCGCCTCGGCATCACACGCAAAACCCTGCACAAGAAACTTAAAGCGTATGGGGTTATGAAATAAGACAGAAGTCATCATTCCTTTGACAACCCCAATTGACGCATTAATATATAAAAAAAATCGTGAGGAGGCCCATGAACGACACCAACAAAGTTATCATCCGATGCACTGCTTGCGGCGCGGCAAATCGGATTCCGGCCGATCGAATCGGCACGGCCGCCAAGTGCGGCAAGTGTCACGTCGCACTGCCTGCCCCGGATGAAAAGACCGGTCAGGAACAGACCTATAAAATGCGCTGCAATCAATGTGGAGCCAAAAATAGGATTCCCACCAGCAAGCTGGAAGCCGGTCCTAAGTGCGGTAAGTGCGGCTCGATACTGAAAACCGAGGAACTGTTTGCGCCCCAGCCGATCATGGTAAGTGACGGCAATTTCGAGAGCATGATATTAAAATCGCCCTTGCCGGTGTTGATGTGGGCCTGGGCTCCCTGGTGACCGAGCTGTGGTGCCGTGGCACCGATTATCGACCAGTTTGGGGTCGAATCAAAAGGAAAAATTCGTGTCGGCAAACTTAATGTTGAGTCCAGCCCGATGACCGCCGCAAAATTCAACATTTTGAGCGTACCGTTTATTTTCATTTTTGATAACGGTCAAATGAGAGAAAGCGGGCCTGGCGGATTGCAAAAACATGAACTTATGATGAAAATGGCGCCATATCTGTAGCACAGTTAGCCAGTTTCCGTTTGCCGGTTCCGAAAGTTTATTTAAACAATGGCCGCATTTGTCATCCGGTCAACAACGAGCCGGTCAAACGACTGATACCCAATGAATACTCAAGAAAAATGTGATCGGCTCGCAGACGAAATTCGAAAAATCCTTTCCAAAGGTATCACCCTCAGCAACGAGGTGATCCACTATATTGACTCAACCTTTTCCAACCCCTCCACCACAGATCTTCAGTCAATTCTTGCCGACGATTCCAATTGCGAGACGGATTCATTGATGGAGTTGCTTGTGTTCCCCGATGAGGCCATGCAGTTTCAACTGGAACCGCTATTGGAACGGTTGCAATTCCAGAATGAGGATCAAAGGTTTGTAGTGGACCAACTTTCACAGAGCCAGCTGCGAACAATCATCCGGTTTCCACAGGACGGACAATCGCTGTACCTTGAGGTAACCGAAGAACTGGCCAGCCAGTTTGTCTCCCACCTAAACATTTCGAAGCACCTGGCTCCCGATCTTCTCGAAATATTGGACGGTTATGATGATGAGAATATCAGCAGACAAATCAAGGTTAAATTAAGAAATTCACAACTTTCGCCGTCAGCGGAAAAAATTGAATTCTTAAGTCTGTTTTTCAAAAAGTTTAAGCCGCAGGACGATGACATTTTTGAGTGTCTAGAGTTTGTGGTCAGCTTTCTGGAAGATCTCAGAGAATTTAACGATATCTATCAAGCCCTGATGGCAAAAAAGAAATTCTATTTCATCAGCTTGCAGAAAGCCAAGCAGCTGGAATCTCAGCTCCAAAAACACAACATGGAGACCTTATTGGCTCGCGGCCGGCGGGTTGTGTTGATCGACCAGCAAGATGCCCGCAAAAAAATGCGGATTATCGATCGCGTCAGCCGAGCGCTATATGGGAAAACAGAATATTTTGAGGCCCTCAACGAAGATGAAGAATCTTTAGAACTGGGCCCGGACCAAAATGTTCGAGATATCATCAGAAGACTCGTGTGAAACTACTTGGAATGACAAAGGACGATTGACTATTGACGAATGGTGGATGTCGCTTCGCTCTGCTTTTTTTTAACGAATAAAATAGCAAGAATTCCTTAATTCGACATACGACATTTATCTTGTTGGAGTTTCTTTCTTTGATCAGACGGGCTGCCCTTTCGCTCGAGGCGATTGCTTATATGAAACTACGCCAAATTAGCACGATTTGTTGATGATTATAGCCACTAAACCCCGAAAAAACGCGAAACATCTTTTTATTTTCGTGTGCTTTCGTGGATTTCGTGGCTTAAAAATACTAAACCAAGAGATAAAATTTTTGACTTGATCAGACTGGACGCTTGCGGCCAGCGGCCCCGGCTTATATAAACTTCATTTTATGTTTGACTTTGATCAATTCTGGGCGACCTTGAATTCTGTAAGTTGGGTTGAGTCTGCTCCAAGCTTCGTTGGGTTTCGTTGCACTCTACCCAACCTACATGTTGCCGATGATATTGCGAAATGCGAAACCCATCAACAGGCGATTTGGAATCAAAGCATCTTGACATGAAAATGTTATATAACTACAATGATCACACATAAAAATGACCATAATGATTACTTGGAGAAGTCTATCATGCAATCTGCGAGTGTCGGTATACGAGATGCAAAAATACATCTAAGCAAATATCTCAAAATGGTTCAGCAAGGAATCGAGGTCATTATAACGGATCGTGGAAGACCTGTTGGTAAGATTATTCCCATCAGCACAAAGGATTTACCCTTAAAAGAACGAATCAAACGGATGGAGGATCTGGGCCAGATTGAAGTAGCCGCCAACAACGGTTTCAAAAAACTTCCGCCACCAATTCCAGTCCAGGAAGGTATCGCTCAAAAATTGCTCCAATTGGTTCTTATTTCCTTGATTGCGGTAGGTTTTGCCAATGCCGCTGAACCGGAGCCAACTCTGGAACAAATCCTGGATCGAGTAGAGCAACATTATACCGGCAAAAGCTTTCAAGCTGAATTCATTCAGGAATCCAGCATTAAAGCGATGGAAATCGTCGATTTTGCAGCGGGCAAGATATTTGTTCGCTACCCGGGGATGATGCGGTGGGAATATGAAAAACCAGAAAAACAGGTTATCACTACCGACGGCCAGCGGCTATGGATTTACAGGCCTGCAGACAATCAGGTGTTGACCGGTAAAGCACCCGCCTTCTTTGGTGACGGCAAAGGGGCCAGCTTTTTATCGGACATCAAGCTGATTCGCAAAAAATTTAAAATATCCCAGGATAATTCAAAAAACAGCTTTTTTTATGAGCTCAACCTCCAGCCTTTGGAAAAAACGCTGGATGTGACCGATATCGGCTTATCAATCACTAAAAATACATACACTGTCGTTCGGGTTGTTACCTATAACACCTATGGCGATGAAAATCGAATCGAGTTTGCCAACCACCAATTCAATGTAAAACTGGATGACTCCCTTTTTAGCTTTGAAGTACCGCCCGGGGCGGAAGTGCTGCAATTGAACGAATAGAAAAGAAGTTAGAAGTCGGAATGCGGATTGCTGAAAAAGTAAATGCCTGTTCGAGGGTGTTTATTAGATTGTATCGAATGATCTAAATTGATTGGATTTATTAAGTTGGCTTAGTTGCCATTCAACTTCGTCAACTTTATCAACAAGTCATCCCAATTAACCTTTGCCCTTTTTCCCCTCTTACTACCTTCTCGCTTTTCACATTTTCGGAGCTTTGAGCCTTTAGTCTTACCTCACTTTCTATCTTATCAGCTTCCAGGCCTTGCACCTTTTGCCTTTGGCCTTGAGCCTTTAGCCTTTTTCCTTTCGCTTATGCCATTTGGTTAACTATCTCCTCCGGTATATCCGCATTGGTATATACTTTTTGAACGTCGTCGCAGTCTTCCAGCATATCCATCAGCCTGACCATCTGCTCGGCTTCTTTTCCGGAAAGATCTGCGGTGGTTTGGGGAAGCATGGTGACTTCCGCAACAATGTGGTCAATGGAAGCCTTGTCGATGGCTTCCTTGACGGCTTCGAAGTCTCCCGGCGCTGTGATGACTTCAAAGTTGCCGTTATCTTCCCTGATATCTTCGGCGCCAGCTTCAAGGGCGGCTTCCATCAGGGTTTCCTCGTCGACCGACTTGCTTTCAACAGCAATGTAGCCTTTTTTGTCAAACATCCAGGCAACACACCCATTTTCACCCAGGTTGCCGCCGTTTTTGCCGAAAATGCTGCGGATATCGGCCACGGTTCGATTTTTATTGTCGGTGAGAGATTCGATCAAAACGGCAGCTCCGCCGGGGCCGTACCCTTCATATATGCTTTCTTCATAGTTGACACCTTCAAGCTCACCGGTCCCTTTTTTGATGGCCCTTTCAATGTTGTCCTTGGGCATATTTTCATTCTTGGCCGCAATAACCGCCGTTCTCAGTCTGGGATTGGCATTCTCATCGCCTCCCCCCAGACGGGCCGCCACTGTGATCTCTTTGATAAGCTTGGTGAAAATCTTACCTCTTTTCGCATCGGTCGCGGCCTTTTTATGCTTGATGCTTGACCATTTGCTGTGTCCCGACATGTGTACCTCCTCACCCGGTATAACCGGGAAGATTTCTATTTACTGAAACCTGACCCCCTTGAATTCCAAACCAATAACATATATTTCCCTGCTTGACTTGCGACTACTTTGAGGTTTGAAAATTTTTCTCCCCTTGAATCCAGCCCTGACAGCATCTATAAAGTTATTGAAATCCGGCCCCTGGAAAATCTTACAAACAAACGAACCGCCCGGCAGTAGAATGTTTTGGGCAACGTTCAATGCAGTCTCGCAAAGATCATAGGATCGGGCTGCATCCACGACTTTATGTCCGGTGGTCGCCGGTGCCATGTCACTTAGCACCACGTTAAAATCCTTTCCGACAAGCGCGATATCCAGCGAACTTACATCAGCAGTGATAATTTCTACGTGCGCAGGCAGCTGAGCCGACACAGGTTTAATGTCAACACCGATTACCCTGCCTTTGGGGCCAGTCAATTTAGCGGCATACAGCAACCAGGATCCCGGCGCACACCCCAGATCCATCACCGCATCCCCGGTTTTGATCAGCTGGTTTTTTTTTTGGATCTCCTCCAGTTTATAGACAGATCGAGCAGGGAACCGCTCCTTTTTCGCCTGCCGCGTGTAATGATCCTGCCATTGTATATTTTTTTTGGGGGCAGTGCGGCGTTTCATAGTATTCTGTTTCAGGCTAAAGCAATGCACACAAAATCCTGTGCATTACTAACATCACATTTTGCATTTTTAAAGATAAAAAAATGGGAAAATAAATAATTACCTGGATCTTGCACGCGTCGGAGGCTTTCATAGGCAAGGCGTCTAAGGGGGACGTCGTAGATTCTTACTTCAAACCCTTAGCAACGCAGCATATGAAAGCCTCCGGCTCGCCCGAAGGGTGAAAATTAATGAGATAAAATCGATCGTTATCCATTTTACCTTTTAGGTATTTTTATTTACTTCTCAAATTACCACAATCTGTTGTTTTTAAATATTTTTAAAACATCTCATTAATTTACATGCAAGATTCAGGAATTAATCCGCTGAACCTTAGATCAAACGACGTCATTCAGCTTTCCAGGATCATTTTCTGTCAAAGGAAAGATTATTCTTCAATTTGGATTGATTATCAAAATAAATTTTCGACAACTTCCGAGACGGTCTTCACTCCTTCAATTTCAATCCCGTCGATATCGGGAAGACGCTTCAGATTACCTTTCGGCAATAGGCAGCGGTGAAAACCCATTTTGCGGCTTTCAGCAATCCGTGCATCTGCCTGACCGATAGCGCGCACCTCGCCGGTTAAACCGATCTCCCCTAACACCACAGTGCCCTCTGGGACGGTCTTGTCTAAAAAGCTGGAAGCCACCGCCGCAACGATGGCCATATCCACCGCCGGCTCGATGACTTTGACCCCGCCGGCTACATTCATAAAAATATCATAGCCCATTAGGTGCATCCCAAGCATTTTTTCCATGACCGCCGCCAGCAAGGCAACCCTGTTAGAATCAAGACCTAAAATAGTTCGTCGCGGTGTACCGAAATTTGTTGCGCTTGCCAGGGCCTGAAGCTCGACCAGAATGGGCCGGGTGCCTTCCATACTGGCGGTCACAACCGAACCCGCCGCTCCGGCAGGACGCTCCGAAAGAAACACCGCCGACGGATTGGCAACTTCATCGAGCCCCTTGTCCTTCATTTCAAAGACACCGATTTCATTGGTTGAACCGAACCGATTTTTTACCGCCCGCAAAATCCGAAAAATGTGGTTTCGGTCCCCTTCGAAGTAGAGCACGGTATCGACCATATGCTCCAACAGCTTGGGACCGGCAATGGTTCCATCTTTGGTCACATGACCGACCAGAAAAATAGGGATACCTGTTTTTTTGGCTGTCAGCATCAGCCGCACAGTGGATTCTCGCACCTGACTCACCGTCCCCGGAGCGGACGTCAAATCACCGTTAAACATGGTTTGAATAGAATCAACCACCAAAGCTTTGGGCTGCGACGTTTCTATCATGGCCAGGATGGCTTCAACTTCAACTTCGGAGGCTACCAGCAGCTCCGGGGAAACTGTGTTCAGCCGTTGACTGCGCAACCGGATTTGACGAATGGATTCTTCACCGGAAACATACAAGACCTTGTTTCCCCGGTCAGCGAGTCCGTTTAAGGCCTGCAGCATCAGGGTGGATTTTCCGATTCCAGGATCTCCGCCGATAAGAACCAGGGTGCCGGGCACAAGGCCCCCGCCCAATACCCGATCGAATTCCTTGATCCCGGTAAGCAGCCTTAATTCAGTCTCTATATCGATTGAATCTATCGGCACCGGGGCAGCTTGCGGCGCGGATATGGTTCTGAAGCCCTGGCGACCTGAGGCGCTGCTGGATCTTTCCTCTACAAGGGAATCCCAGGTGCCGCAGTCCGGGCACTTCCCCATCCACTTGGCTGTCTGAAATCCGCAGTTTTGGCAACAAAATATGGTCTTTTGATTTTTTTTCACAATGGCAAATTCTCGACAAGTGTGCTATGATTGTGAGTAAAAATAGCACGTGATTTCGACAGGATCAAGCGAGAACCACCACTATTTCTGCCTTCGATAGACAACATTCCAATATTCAATTCCGGTTTGTCCGGGTAAGGTCACAAATTAGATGTTACATAGGAAACAAAATTTCATTTTACTGGTTACTTTTCTCATAGGGGTCGTCTTCTTCGGATTGGGATTTACCTCTGCAGCAACGGCCTCGATCAATAAAACTGACGATCGTTTTGAATCCGTACAAAAAAAATTGATTCAAGACGGATTTAACCG
>JAAUYD010008803.1_pt1 | contig 11902 bp, 7 predicted proteins | sample 7278101 | NCBI WGS metagenome assembly JAAUYD01 (sample SAMN14350128, study PRJNA611818) | marine sediment metagenome | isolation source: surface marine sediment (0.6m) | place: French Polynesia: Moorea | collected 2018-08 | reverse complement strand
GGTGAAAGGACGGCTTTGCACCTAATAATGCGGTCGAAATCGGAATCCGTAAAGGGTGCGCGCAGGAGGGGCAGGTGAATCGGGTTGGGCTAGGTATCGCGCCGTGTCCGGCGGTGGGATGAGGGCTACCGGACGGCGCAACGGGGGCTCGCTCATCCGTGCAGAACGGCCGTGGGTGCTGAGCTGTGGGCGGCGCCCCGGGCCGGATTCTTGGCCCGGTGCGCCTTTGATCCAAACGGCCTGGGATCAATCGAGACCGGAGAAGATGGCGTTGCCGATCAGTTTGAAACTATTGCGCGGATGCCCCCTGAAGGCAGGGTCAAATCCCATTAAAACGATATCCTGCTGGGCATCGTCCACATTGTCGCCGAAGACCATGATGGGTTGTCCGGCGGCGGGGCTGTCTTGCCACTCCGGCACGTAGCCGGATACCAGCATGGTATCGCCGTCCAGGGAGGCCAGCACTTCGAAGGCCGCCCCGACGGAAGGATACCAGTAGGGATTGTAGATGAAGACATGGTCGTCGCGCTGGAAGCCGCTCGTCAGTCGGTGTCCCTGCGCCAGATCCACATTGGCGATCCCGTTGCCGGCCAGGGAGTCGAAGGCCAGGTCCAGCAGTCCCAACTCTTCGGTTAGGGCGTTGCCACCGTTGCCGAGGGCGATGAAGTCGCCGCCGTTATCGATGTAGGCCGCGATGGCGTCGATTCCCGCATCCGTCAGGTTGTAGGTCCACCAGCGGTCGTTGCCGAAGATGAAGGTATCGTACACCGACAGGTCGATGCCGTTGTTGAGGTCGTCGGCGGAGAGCTCCTCGAAGGGAAAGCCCATCTCTTTCAGGGCATGGGGCAGTCCATACTCGCCATAGACCGCAATCTTCTGGCGCCGCAGGCGGATCACCTCCTGCGGCAATCTTTTAAGGGCGGCGATATCCAGGCGATACAGCTTCTGGATGGCGCGCACCTTGCGATGACGATAGGGGACGATCACCGTGCCGGCGTCGAAGTCACGCCCGCCGTCCGTGAAGGCTTCGGTGGCCCAGTAGACGGGGACCCGCTTGTTCAGGAGCCAATTCACGGCCTGAAACGCCTCCAGGGTATCGGCCACAAAGGCGTATGCACCGGCCCAGCCGCCTTCCAGCGAGCCCTTGGGATACTGGGCCCGCTTCAGCGCCTTGGTGGCGACCGCCAGCGCATCCGTCACCGCGGTGCGCGAAACGCCCCACAGGAGGGGGTGGCTCCACGCCGCCGGCGGAGAGTAGAAGGTGATCTCCGTCAGAGCGGAGACATCCATCCCATCTTCCAGGAGCGTATTGGCCAGAGAGCGCTTGGGCTGGTCCATCCACACCAGGTAGGTCCCCCGGGGATAGTGCACCCCACCGGTCTCGAAGCCCCGCCGGGCAATATCCACTTCCACGCCGTTGTAGAGCAGAAAATCGACAAAATGGGCTGCCTGGAGCGGATTCTTCTGCAAGGGGGCCTTGGCGGGAATGATGTAGGCGGTGGGGAACTCCGTGATGGTCAGATTGTTGTATTGGTCATGCTCCGTCTCGGCCAGCAGGGCTTCGGGAATCAGCACCTGGGGCAGGTCCAGGGCGCCGCGCCGATAGATCTCGATCTGATCGCGAATCATCGCTTTCTTGTTGGCCACCACATGGTTGAGGGCACCCCACACCACGGCGAGGTGGGCCGCTACACCGGCCTCATCGTCGCTGGGGGTCTCCAAGGTGTGGCCGTAGGATCCGTGCAGCATGGGATACATGGCGGCGTAGATGGGGGCCCAGTCGTCCCAGCCATCGGACCAATCCACGTAGGGAATGTACACCTCGGTCTCGTCGGTCCGTGCGAACAGCTCATCCCGCATGGCATAGGCCAGTTGAAGCGCCGAGTTGAGGTAGAGGTCATACTCGTAATTGGGATTGTGGGGAGGGGTGCAGGGCTCGATGAGCATGGGATCGATGAAGCCGTGCAGGTCGAGGAACACCATTGGATTCCACTCGTTGATCACCTTGACCGTCGCCCGGGTTTCGGGCTGGCTCTGGGTAATCATGTCGCGGTTCATATCGAAGCCGTTGCCATTCTCGCGGGTGCCCAGTACCCGACCGTCGGGGTTCTGCACCACGTTGATCAGCAGGATGATGTTGTCCAGAACCGCCTGGACCTCGGGGCTGTTTTCGGTGGCCAATTGCTCGATCAGCCGAATGCAGGCATCGGTGCCCGGATATTCATCCCCGTGGATGCTGCCATTGAGAAAGACAGGCACCTTGAAGTCGTCGTATTGTTCGATCTTCCGAAGGGCCTTATCGGGGTCGCTGATCATGAGTCGGCGCAGCTCTTTGTAATGTCCGAAGCGGCCGTCGGTTCCCTTGGCGGCCACCGTCACCAGAAACAGGTTGCGTCCGCCGGCGCTCTTCCCCATGACCTTTACGTGGATGCGCTGCTGGCCGTTGAGCTGAATCTCCCGCAGCTTGGGAGCGATCTCGGAGTAGAGCAGCGAGTCATAGCCGGGTGACGGCACCTCCGCCTCGGGCGTCACTTTCCACCAGAACTTGTCGGGCGGCTCGGGATCGGCAGCGCCCGGTGACGTGGTGCCCAAAAGGCATAGTAGACAGATGAAAACGGCGAGTGGCCAATAGTGGTGGGTACGTCTCGAATAGGCAAGCATCGCTTCTTCTTCCCTCCTGTGGAGTGTATGTAAGATATGGTGGTGTGGTTTGCCGCCGGTGGTGGAACGGATCGACCTCCTTCCGCGGTTTGAGTGGTGAACCCTTCGCCGGCCCGGACCCGCGGGGGACGCACGCGCAGCGGGCCTTGTCCGTTGGCCGGAGACCGAACGCCGGGAGAAGGCTCCGGGGCCGAAGGGACAACTCAAGTCGCCTGGTGAAGCGCAGGTTGTTATTGGATCTTTGGTGATGCCTGTTGGATAAACAGCGGAGTGGTGCAACGGGAGCTAATATAGCAAGCGCCTGGGAGCTTTGCCAAGCTTAAATTGCAGTCAATCGGCCCTCGGTCGGATCCTGGCGTTAAGACCACTCCAGGATCACCTTGCCGGTGTTGCCGGTGTTCATTTCGCCGAAGGCCGCCTCGAATTCATCCACGGGATAGCGGTGGGTGATGACCGCGGCGATATCCAGCCCCGACTGGAGAAGGGTTCCCATCTTGTACCAGGTATCGAACATCTCGCGGCCGTAGATACCCTTGATGGTCAGCCCCTTGAAGATGATGAGGTCGGAGTCGATGATGGGTTTTTCGGCGAAGATCCCCAACATGGCCACGCGTCCACCGTGGTTCATGTTGGCCAGCATGTCGTGGAGGGCGCTGTTGATGCCCGACATCTCCAGCCCCACATCGAAGCCCTCCCGCATTCCGAGCTCCTGTTGAATGTCGGCAAGTTTTTCATTGCGCACGTTGACCACCCGGGTAGCGCCCATCTGCTTGGCAAGCGCAAGGCGGTAGTCATTGACGTCGGTGGTAACGACGTAGCGGGCGCCCACATGCTTGGCGAGGGCGGTGGCCATGATGCCAATGGGACCGGCACCGGTGATGAGAACGTCCTCGCCGATCAGGTCGAAGCTCAGGGTGGTGTGGGTGGCGTTGCCGAAGGGATCGAGGATGCTGGCGATGTCGTCGTCGATCTCGTCCGGCACCTTGTAGACATTGAAGGCCGGCAGGTTGAGAAATTCGGCGAAACAGCCCGGTCGGTTGACCCCCAGGCCAATGGTCTTGCGGCAGAGGTGACGTCGACCGGCGCGGCAGTTCCGGCAGTAGCCGCAGGTGATGTGCCCCTCCCCCGAAACCCGGTCGCCCACCGCCAGGCCGGTGACACCGCCCCCCAACTTGACGATACGACCCACGAATTCGTGGCCAATGGCCATGGGGGGGCGGATTGTCTCCTGGGACCAGCGGTCCCAGTTGTAGATGTGGAGGTCGGTGCCGCAGATGGCGGTCTTGGAGACCTGGATGATCACATCGTTGTACCCACAGGATGGCTGCGGTTGCTCTTCCATCCAGAGACCGGGTTCGGGACGGCTTTTTACGAGCGCTTTCATGGACCTCTCCTTGCGTGCAATGGCGCATGGGGGGTGGCGGGAAGTTTAACCGCCGACCAAGTTGTGGGGGTATGCCTAGTGACCTTCCCGGTCCTGGCGGATAGAGTGGCGCCGCGCCGCCTCAGGCGATAACGCCCAGCTCCCGGCCCACTTCGGCGAATGCGGCCAATGCGCGGTCGATGTGGGCCTTTTCGTGTGCGGCCGACATCTGGGTGCGGATGCGGGCCTGTCCCATGGGCACCACCGGGTAGCTGAAGCCCACCACGTAGATGCCTTTGGCCATCATCTTGGCCGCCATCTCGGCCGCCAAGACGGCATCCCCCAGCATCACCGGGATGATAGGGTGGTCGGCGCCGGCCAGTGTGAAGCCCAGGCGGGTCATCTCCTCACGGAAGTAATTGCTGTTGGCGACCAGTTTGGCCCGCAGATCATCGCTGGCCTGCAATAACGCGAACACCTTGAGCGTTGCCGCGGCGATCATGGGGGCCAGGGTGTTTGAGAAGAGATAGGGACGGCTGCGCTGGCGCAGCCAGGTGATCACCTCGCCGCGACCGCTGGTGTAGCCGCCCGATGCGCCTCCCAGCGCCTTGCCCAAGGTGCCGGTGATGATATCCACTCGGTCGGCCACACCGCAGTGCTCGGGCGTGCCGCGGCCGCCTGCTCCCATGAAGCCTACCGCGTGGGAATCGTCCACCATCACCAATGCCTCAAACTCATCCGCCAACTCGCAGATGGCGGCCAGATCGGCCACGATGCCGTCCATGGAGAAGACACCGTCGGTGGCGATGAGGCGCACCCGCGCGCCGTCTGCGTCGGCCTGCCGGAGCTTGGCCCGCAGATCGGCCATGTCGTTGTTCTGGTAGCGATAGCGTTTGGCCTTGCACAGCCGGATGCCGTCAATGATGGAGGCGTGGTTAAGGGCATCGGAGATAACCGCATCCTCGGGTCCCAGCAGCGTTTCAAAGAGACCGCCGTTGGCGTCGAAGCAGGAGGAGTAGAGAATCGTGTCCTCCATTTGGAGAAATTCGCTGATGGCCGCCTCCAACTCGGTATGCAGCGATTGGGTGCCGCAGATGAAACGCACCGAGGCCATCCCAAAGCCGAAGCGCTCGACCCCCGCCTGGGCGGCGGCCATCACATCGGGGTGGTTGGCCAGCCCCAGGTAATTGTTGGCGCAGAAGTTAAGGACGGAGCGGTCCGGTGCAATGCGGATATCCGCCTGCTGCTGTGAGAGGATCTGCTTCTCAGATTTGAACAGCCCTTTTTCCTTCAGATCTTCTGCGGCGGCGGCCAGATGGGCGAAGAACTCGTTGCGCTGCATGGGACTTCTCCTTGGATGGACAACGTGGCGTTATGCGGTGGCGGGGTAGCTGTCGGCCGGAACCCGCCGGTGTGTCGTGCCTACAAGATACGCCCTTGGGAAGAAACTGCAATCTTTTTCTGGCGGGGGCGGGTTCTTGCGGAAAGCACCCGTCGGAAGCACAGGGTCCCATCGTCGCCGCGGCGGGATCCATGCCGCTAAATCCACTCGCCGGGTCTTCTAGCCCCACCGAGAGACGGATAAGGCCGAAGCCTCATATCGTCTGCAACGCTTGCTCCAGGTCGGCCATAATGTCCGCCGGATCTTCTAAACCCACCGAGAGACGGATAAGGCCGTCGTCAATCCCCACGGCAGCGCGCTCTTCGGGCGTCATATGCTCGTGGGTGATGGTGGCCGGGTGCATGCAGATGGAACGACTGGTGCCGAAGGTCACCGCGTGGCAGATCAACCGGAAACCATCCACGAGCTTGGCCGCACCCGCCATGCCACCCGGCGCGACAAAGGAGATGAGTCCCCCATGGGCACACATCTGGCGGCTGGCCAGGGCATGCTGGGGGTGGTCCTCGAGGCCGGTGTAGTTGACCCGGCCGACCTTGGGGTGGGCCGCCAGATACGCCGCCACCGACTGGCTATTACTGCTGTGGCGCAGCATGCGCATGCCGAGGGTCTCCAGGTACTGCAGCATGAGGAAGGCATCCTGCGGGGGAACCACCGACCCGAGAAACTCCGTTGTGTTCCAGCGGATATCCTCGACCAACGGCTCCGGCCCGACGATGGCACCGCCAATCACGGTGGCGTTGCCGGCCAGAAATTTGGTGAGGGAGAGCAGTACGATGTCGGCCCCGAGCGCCATGGGCTGCTGAAGGGCGGCGGTGGCGGTGGTGTTGTCCACCATCAGCGGTACCCCCTTGGCGTGGGCCACCTCGGCAACCGCCGCAATGTCGGTGACAAAGAGCGTCGGGTTGCTGGGGGTTTCGATCCAGACCACCTTGGTGCGCTCGTCCATCAGTTCTCCCCAGGCGGCCGGATCGGCCGGCGCCTCCACAAAGCGGAAGTCGATGTTGCAGCGTTCAGGGAAGATGGTGGCGGCCTGCTTGTAGCCCTCGCCGAAGATGTTCAGGCTGGTGACCACATTGTCTCCGGGCCGGGCGATGGTGAAGATCAGATTGAAGAGGGCTTGAGAGCCGGAGCCGGCGGTGACGCAAGCTTCGCCCCCCTCGAGGGCCGCCAAGCGCTCCTCCAGCACGGTATTGGTGGGCGTGCGGGTGCGGCCGTATACCGGGCAGGGGATCTCGGCGAAATTCTCGTAGGGAAAGGTCATGGACTGGACGATGGGCGGCACGAAAGAACGAAACGGCGCCACGGTTTCGGCTGGATCGAAACCGGTGTGCAGGGCGCGGGTGTCGAAGCCCAGGTGGGTGTCGCGTGGCGCCGCTTTTGGTGTCTGGGGGTCGTAAACCCAGGGATCGCGCATGAAGAACTGGTCGGAGTGGGACATTCGATGGTCTCCTTTACCGGAATTGGCGTAAATAGAGAATTTCTTCCGCTTTCCATTGCAATCGGCTGGATCGCAATATGGGGGTGGTCAGCTCCGCCCGCAGGCCTTACCTGACAGCCGAGTGTCGACCAGCACCACTGGGTGCAAGCTGAGCTTGATCCCGGCTGCTGGACCTCATCGATGCTTCCCGTCGCTCCACGCCTGCTCCCGCTCGACGATGGTCCGAATGGCCGCCTGAATCTCCTCGCTGAGCGGCGCCGCGACCACGTGGGTCTCCAATATCTGGTCGACCTTTTCCGCCGCCAGTGCCTCCATGGATTTCTTCCCCCGCTTCTCCCACTGGGCATAGACGCCCTTGTCCATGAGGTCGGCGTAAAAGGGCTCCCGTAGGTGGCGCATGGTGTGGGGGTGGCTGAGATAGTTGCCCGTGGGCCCCAGTTCCGCCACCACATCCAGGGCGAGGGTTTCCTCGTTCACCGTCACCCCGCGCGTGGCGGCCCGGATGAACCCGATGAACTCGTTGGCCATCACCTGGAGTTGAAGGGAGGCCTGCAGCCCAGCGTCCATGAAGCCCACGTCGTGGACGATGTTGGCCCCGTGGAGAAGTGCCGTCATGAGACTGATGGTCACTTCGAAGCCGCTCTGGTGATCGAGGACCTTGGCATCGGTGGCACCCCCCAGACCGAAAACGGGCAGTTCGTAGTAGCGGCCCATGGTGGTGGGGACCCCCTGCTCATCAGCCAGGACGTAGTTGCCCACCATGGTTTTGAGATTGTAGGGGCCGCCGTTCCAGCCGGGAACGGCCACCGGTGTGCCCGGGCGCACCAGTTGGCTGAGAACGATCCCCAGCAGAATGCCGGCGTTCATGGTCGCCATGCATCCGGCGGTGGTGCTGGGCGAGTTGACGCCGCCAGCGTTGAGGGGGATGTAGGTCATGGGTAGCCCTTTCTCGGCCAGGTAGATGCACTTCTGGAGTGCCTCTTCGTTGGCCACCAGACCCGATGTGACGTTGATGTAGCAGGCGGCGAAGGGCTCTCTGCGGAACGCCTCCGCCCCGCCGGCCACTGCCTCGCACATCTCCACGGCCGCCACACAGCCCTCGAAGTCGGGGGTCACGTAGACGATGGGTTTGGTCGTGTGTTGGAGCATCACTTCCATCTGGTAGCGGTCGTATATCTGCTGGTCCACGTCAGTGGGCAATACCAGGCTCATGACGAAATCCAGCTCCGGCAGGGCGTCCATGACCTTGACGGCGTCCACCACATCCTTGAGCAGCGGCGTCCGTCGCTCGCCGGTGCGATGGTCGAGAATGTTGAGACAATCCGATCCCCCGCCGTAGTAAGTGTTGTAGTCGCAGGCGCGCATGGCCACCCGGCCCAATCGGTCGTAAAGCGTCATGCGCCGCGGGGCGATGCGTAGGGCGGCTTCCACCATATGCTCCGGGAGGCGCACCCGCATACCGTCCACCTGGGCACCGCCGTCCGCCAAAATTTCGATGGCGCGTGCGTCATGCACATCGACCCCCACCCGTTCGAGGACCTCCAGGGTGGCGAGGTGGATGCGGCGGCATTCGGCAGCCCCCATGCGTGCATAGTGAGCGCTGGCCATATTCATCATGTGGGTGTCGATCATCGCTATCCCCTCCTGCGCCTCGGGCCGACAACATCTTTCTCAGCGGCCGAATTGATGTTTCTTTTATCTAATCTGATATATCAGTTGACCCGATTAACATAATAGATTAGAAAAAAAAAGCGAAAATTCGTGCCACCCATACGGCATCATCAAAGGACACATCACCAGCCATGACAGCCACCCGGCAACGCACCAGCGGAAGTAAAATTTACACCATTCTGCGGCGGGAGATCATCACCGGTCGGCACCGACCCGCTGCGCGGCTGGCGGTGGGTCGACTGGCCGACCGCTTCGGCACCAGCGTTTCGCCCGTCCGCGACGCCCTCCAGAAACTCAGCCAGGAGGGACTGGTGACCATCAAGCCGCGCTCCGGCTATTTCGTCACCCACATGACCTTGAAAGAGCTTCAGGATCTACTGGAGCTGCGTGAAATCCTCGAAACGGCCGCACTGGATCGCGCGGCGGGCCGCATCGATCGCCAGCAACTGGATCGCCTGGCCCATCTCCACGACCGCTATACCGGTGACGACCCGGCCTCCTATGACCGGTACACCCAGGAGAACCGCCAATTTCATGTCGCCCTGGCCGAAGCATCGGGGAACCGCGAATTGGCCCGCCAAATCGGCCACCTGCTCGATCGCCTGGCCCGTTTCATGGTCATGACGCGGACGGGCAAAACCATGCCCGACAGCCATGCCCAGATCCTCTCCGCGCTGCGCAAGGCGGACGGTGCTGCCGCTCGCCGGGCCCTTTTGCAGGAACTGCGGACGGCACGTCGCAAAATACTCGAACGGGTGATGGACGAGGAGAGCGGCCGCTGGCGGCTCAACTGATCCGCGTCGGCAGACATTTTCAAAATGAAAGCGTGCATCCGCGCCGACTTAGGCGCCGACGGTCAGAATCCGTATTGGTGGGTGAGCTTCTCCAGAATGCCGTCCTCGATCAATATGGCCAGACCCGCGTTGAAATCGCGCAGCTTCTGCTCCGCCGCGTCGGCCGCTTTGGCCACCGCCAGGTAGAGTTTTTTGACTTGCAGCGGCGGATGCATGAATTCGATCTTGTCCGAATGCCAGGGAAACTTTTTGACGAGGATGTTGCGGGCCACATAGCGATCGATCACGATCAGGTGCACCCGATCGCGCAGAAGATGCGCCATGTTGTCTTCATCGCTGGTCGCCGTGACCTTCGAGAGAAAATCGGCGGCATCAAATTCCGGCGTATTGGCATAGCCTTTGACCACACCGAAGCGGTAGGCCTTGAGGTCCATCAGCGCCTGGGTCGGGTCGATACGCGGATCGGTGACAAATTGGATATCGATTCCGCTTCTATCGGAAACCCCGGTGGGCGACTGCGTCTGGAAATACCGGCGTCTGCACAGCCCCAGAGGGCTTTCGGCAAAGGCCCTTGAGAAGAGAAAATGTGCTTCGCGGCCTTTCTCATGATAGGCGGGAAAGATGCCGTCCGCCTCCCCCCGAGCAGCGATGGCCATCGCCGCATCCCATGGGTGAAAGCTGATCTTCACCGCGTAGCCCGCCTTGGTGAAGGCGCGCGAAACGATTTCGGCCGTGTATCCATTGCCCGGCATCCGGGCGCCTACATAGGGCTCCCAGTCCAGTGTTAACAGATGCACGCTTTTTTGAGCGGCTGACGCCGGCAAGGTGATCGCCAGCATCAGGATGAGGCAGATCAAACCGCACCTTTTCATAATGCCCTCCTTTCCAAGCTGTACGAATTGCCAAGACCCTGTGTATACGGCCGATGGGCGAGATGGGCAGCATTTGGGGGGTGATGCAGGTGGCACGCGTGGAGGCGGTTGCAGAAGATTTCGGCAGTGGTTTGGCGGCAGTCGCTTGGCGGCAGCTGAATTGGATTCCGCTGTTTGCGGGGGTGGCGAAGTCGGTGTCGGTGTTTAAGTCAGGATCGGTCTCACCATGGGGAGTGAGGTCCCTCCATGGGGAGTGAGGTCCCTGCTTTATCGCCGTATGGGATCAGTGTAGCACCGGGGAAGGACCGCTTCAAGGGAACTTTCGGACAAATGCTCAAATCAGCGCCTTCAGTGGCGGCAACGGGCGGAATCGATGACGGCCAAGCAGCCCTCCAACGACCACCGCCCCCATGGGCCGGCCATGGGGGCGGTGGTTTCATATCACCCGGGAGGCGATCCAGTGTAAGGGATCAGGCCGCCGGCTCCATCATCGGCTTCTCACCGTTTTCCTGCTCGGCGCGCGCCTCGAGGAGTCCGTCCAGCCAGTCGGGATCCATTTCCGGCACCGAGGAGAGAAGCAGATCGGTGTACTCGTGGTGGGGGGGCTTGAGGATCTCCTGTTTGGGCCCCTTCTCGACGATGCGGCCGTTCAGCATCACCACGATTTCGTCGCTGATGGCCTTCACCGTCGCCAGGTCGTGGGTGATGAAGAGATAGGAGACCTGCAGCTTGCGCTGCAGGTTGAGCAGCAGTTTGAGAATCTCTTCGGCCACGAGCTGATCCAGGGCCGAGGTCACCTCGTCGCAGATGATCAGGTCCGGTTCGGCGGCCAAGGCACGGGCGATGCAGATGCGCTGTTTCTCCCCACCGGAGAGTTCGGTGGGGTAACGGTCGATGTAGTCCGCCGGCAGTTCGATCTGGTCGAGCAGCTCCAGAATCCGTTTCTCCTGCTGCTGGCGGCTGTAGTTGAAATAAAAGGCCAGCGGGCGGCCAATGACCTTACGGATCTTCTGGCGCGGGTTAAGGGCCGTGTCGGGCATCTGATAGATCATCTGCAGCCGTTGCAGGTCTTTCCGCTTGCGCGATTTTAGGGCAGGGGGCAAGGCCTCGCCCTTGAAAACCACCTCGCCCTGGACCGGCGGTAATAGGCCCGTAATCACCCGCGCGAGGGTAGACTTACCGCTGCCCGACTCCCCCACCAGGGCCACGGTGCGCCCTTTGCGGATCTCGAGGTCGATATCCTCGAGTACGTTCTCCGTGCCTGTGTAGCTGGCCGTGACGCCATTGATCTCCAGGATGACGTCTTCTTTCAGGGCCGCATCGCTCTTCCCCTTCTTGAAGCTGCGCACCGCCAGCAGATCGCGGGTATAGGTCTCCCGCGGGTTGGCCAGCATCTCGCGGGCGTCGTTCTCCTCCACCAGCTCCCCGTAGCGCAGCACCATGATACGGTCGGCCAATTGGGCCACCACGGCCAGGTCATGGGTGATATAGATGGCGGCGGTATTGAAGCGCCGCGTAATATCCTTGATGGCGGCCAGTACTTCGATCTGGGTGGTGACGTCCAGCGCCGTGGTGGGCTCGTCGAAGATGATGATGTCGGGCTGGCAGCTCATGGCCATGGCCACCATGGCGCGCTGCAGCTGGCCCCCGGAGACCTGATGGGGGAAGCGGTAGCCGATATTCTCGGGATCGGGCAGGAGC
>JAAUYD010156689.1_pt1 | contig 11904 bp, 6 predicted proteins | sample 7278101 | NCBI WGS metagenome assembly JAAUYD01 (sample SAMN14350128, study PRJNA611818) | marine sediment metagenome | isolation source: surface marine sediment (0.6m) | place: French Polynesia: Moorea | collected 2018-08 | reverse complement strand
TCTGATATCTGTATTTCTTTCTTATTGTTGCGTCTACCCTACACTGAAGCTGTTCTGCGTCTAATGTGTGAGAGATGAAAATGTGGTTCATTTACCCGAAAATTGCCGTAAGGAGAGGGTTGAAGTGAGTCAAACAGAAACTATAGGAATCCTATGTGAATTTTGAAAATAGACTGAGACTCAAAAGCCCATATAGCAAGACTAACGTCTAAAACTTCTTTCAGTAATCAAACAGAAATCAAACGGGATTCCTATATAAGTAATTACGCGAACATGATATTAAAGTCTGTCAATCAGTTAACTCCACTTTGCACTCATTTGAGATTAAGGTGATTTCTGGAAATAATTTTACCAATGGCAAGGGCGCAAGGCTTGTGCCCCTACAATTAATTTTTAATAGCCTGGTAATTTTAATTCTGGAAATTTCCTAAGCAGTTGATATTAATTCTTTAATGGTATGAAGCACGAAGCAGCATACCAGCACTTCCCAGATTTATCTGTGGGTTCAATTCTTGAATCCAAAATCTAAAATCCAAAATAGTTTGACAATATGTTTTATGACCATAAAATTTATAGAGCGCCACCCGATTCTGGAGAAATGATTCTGGGGTGGACATTACCTTCTCTGTTGGATAGGGTATGCAAGGATTTTCCTAACCCCCATACCCTGAACCAATGGACGCAAACAGGCTGGAAATCTCTATCTAATCAAGAGTTGCGGATTGCTGCTGAAGAGATAGGATTAGGTTTAAGGGATTTACAGTTAGAAAAGGGAGAACGGGTTGGTTTATTATTGCACAGCGATGCCAACTTCTGTATAGCTGATATGGCTTGTCTCTTAGCAGGTTTGGTAGATGTGCCAATTGATATTACCCAAACTATTGAACATATTATTTTTATTCTGCGACATTCACAAGCCAAGGTACTGATTGTTTCTAACTTAGACTTGCTTTATCAATTGGTTCCTTATCTCTGGGATACGACAGATTTACATACGGTAATTGTTGTTGATGTTCCTAGTGATTGGCAGGAAGTTCATAGGCAGCAATTAATCTGTTCTTTGGGTAATGGGGAGCAGGGAGAGGAAACTAGACATGGGCATTGGCAAGCTAAGGAAATTCCCCAGGAACTATGTTTGTGTCTTCCCGAATTTTGCTCGCCTATGGGTGGAGAAAAATCATGTCCAGAAATTCCTCAATGCATCCAAGTCTTTTCCTTAGATGAGATTCGTGCTAGGGGAGCGATGCAGACTTCACCAGAGCAACTCCAACAAATCAGTTCCTCTATAGCAGCAACAGACTTAGCTACTATTATCTATATTCCTGGAGCTACAGGGAAACTTCAGGGAGTGATGCTCACCCATGAAAATCTTTCTGCCAATGCCTTGGCAATGTTTACGGGGAATAAGTTGACATATGGTGCTCAAGAGGTTGTTCTTTCCTTTCTACCACTCACCCATGTTTTTGCCCGTGTCTTATTGTACGGCCATCTTTACTATGGACATAGCATTTACTTCAGCCATCCTCAACGAGTCTTAAAACATCTGCAACAAGTTCGTCCGACGATTTTCGCCACCGTTCCCCTGTTACTGGAAAAAGTTTATGAAAAGCTGCTAGAAACAGGAAAGAAGAGAAGGGGAAGAAGTCAACCACTGTCTATATTATTCAATTGGGCACTCAAACTTGCTCAAAGATACGAACTGGGAAACCCACCCACAGGGGTATATGCCAGAATGTTGCACCTAGCAAATAGACTAGTATTTTCACGGTGGCGATCGCTTTTTGGAAGTCGTATTAAATATCTTGTTAGTGGGGGAGCATCTTTAAAAGCGGAAGTTGCTAACCTGTTTGCAGCAGCAGGAATGGAGATTTTGCAAGGTTATGGTTTAACAGAGACAAGTTCAGCCGTCACCTGCAACCGGGGCAAATTCAACCGTGCTGGAACTGTAGGAGTGCCCTTACCTGGAGTAGAGGTTGCCATAGCCGAGGATGGGGAAATTCTCATCCGGGGACCTTATAACACCCAAGGATATTACAAAAACCCAGAAGCCAGTAAACAATTAATTGATGGTGAAGGGTGGTTACATACAGGGGACTTAGGAGAATTTACCCCCGAAGGTTTTCTGAAGATTACAGGATTAAAGAAAAGCCGCTTTAAACTGTCCACAGGTAAATACGTTACCCCAGAACCCCTAGAAACAAAACTGGAACAATCTCCTCTTATAGGATATGCGATCGCAGTAGGTTCGGAACGTAAATTTTGTGCCATGTTAATTTTCCCTGACTTGCAGCAGTTAGATTTAACAGCACAAACAATGGGGATAAATCTACCCACAGAGGAGTTATTACAGCACCCCTGTATTATTGCCCTCTATCAGACACTAGTTGATGAGGCTAATTGTCACTTACCCTATTGGTCCACAGTAAAACGTTTTCAATTAATTAACGCTATCCTCACCGTTGAGAATGGAATGCTAACCCCTGATGGGGAAGTGATGCGGGCAAAGGTGTTAGAAGTATATTCTCAACAAATACAAGCCATATATAACACTCAAAATTCTAAAACCAAGAAAAATGGTAATGGTCAAGCAGAAACAGAGGATATTCTTGCATCCCTATGTCCTTCCATACCACAGGCTTCATGTCCCGCTTTTGCTAAATCCTTAAACTCCTAGAAAACCGGCGTTGCTGAATCTAGGTATTAATTAAGTTCGCGCAAAGACGAGCCAGTGCGTTGGGCGGCTCCGCCGACTTGAAGCAACTGGCGCGCAAAGGCGCAAAGTTACAAAGAAAAACAAAGGTGATTTTGATGTTTCATATCCTGATTCAGCAATGCCCTCCTCTTCCTTCGCGTTCTTTGCGCCTAAAGCCCTACGGGCATGGCTTCGCTAATGCGGTTCATTAAACAAATACTTATCAACACAGAAACAGATACACCCAAATCGTCAAGGATAATCAAACTATGTTCAAACCCTTTCAAACAGCTGCAGTTCTTGGTGCAGGGGTTATGGGAACCCAAATAGCCGCCCATCTCGCCAATGCCGGACTAACCGTATATCTACTCGACATACCTGCCAAAGATGAGAATAAAAATAAATTAGTTGAAACCGCATTTAAAAAAGCTAAAAAGCAATCTCCCCCCATCTTTTTTACAGACAAAACCGCCCGCAGAATAACTCTCGGCAACTTTGACAAACACTTTCACTACCTTGCCGATGTAGATTGGGTAATTGAAGCTGTAGTAGAAAACTTAACAATCAAACAAAAATTATTGGCACGGGTAGAAAACACCATCCGCGACGACACAATCGTGTCCACAAATACCAGTGGTTTACCCATCCACATGATTGCCCAAGGACGCTCAGAGTCTTTCCGCAACCGATTTTTAGGCACTCACTTTTTTAACCCACCCCGCTACCTCAAACTATTAGAACTAATTCCCACACCCGACACATCCCCAGAAGTACTAAAAAGGATGGAATGGTTTGCTAGTTTATATCTAGGTAAAGGAGTAGTCATAGCCAAAGACACCCCCAACTTCATCGGCAATCGCATTGGGATGTACGCAGTCATGCTCGCCATCAAATCCTTTACAGATGGTGGTGGTTATACTATCCCAGAAATTGATACCCTCACCGGAACAATGGTTGGTAGACCTAAATCTGCAACCTTCCGCACCATTGATTTAGTGGGTTTAGATACCCTCATGTATGTAGGAGAAAATCTTTACCCCGCCATCCCTCACGACGAAAGCCGGGATGTATTTCAGGTGCCTCAATTGGTGCGACAATTAGTAGAAACAGGGACATTAGGAGCAAAAACCAGTCAAGGATTTTACAAGAAACAAGGTAAGGAAATTCTCTCCATTAATCCTATTACTTTGGTTTACGAACCTGCTAAGCCTTTAAATTTGGGAAATATAGAAGCGATCGCAAAAATTCCTGATTTACGTCAACGCTTACAAGCTTTGTATAAAAATCAAGGTCGTGCAGGTAAGTTTTTCCGGGAGTTTATTCTTAAAGTACTAGCATACAGTGCCCATCGGATTCCCGAAATTGCCGACAACCCCGCAGATATTGATAGAGCGATGCACTGGGGGTTTGGTTGGGAACTCGGACCCTTTGAAATATGGGATGTGTTGGGATTCGAGACAGTTTTGGCTGATATGGAAGCACATGGTATCTCTGTTCCAGACTGGATAAAGACATGGAAACGGGAAGATATCCCAACAGAAGCTGAAATTAACCTAACTGCAATCAAATCTGCACCCAAAGGTACCCTGTGGGAGAATCCCGAAGCCGCATTATTAGACTTAGGGGACGGAGTAGTCTTATATGAATTTCGTTCTAAAGGTAATACCCTCAGCCTGAAAGTCATTGAAGGTTTCGCCCACATCCTAGATATGATCGAAAAAGGTGATTACCGGGGATTAGTAATTGGTAACGAAGGTGTCAACTTCTCCGCCGGTGCCAACCTAGCAGAGATGGGAAAAATGGCACAGTCGGGAAGTCTCGAACCAATTGCGAACCTCATCGTCACATATCAATCCCTCTTACAAAGGATTCACTACTTCCCCAAACCCATTGTAGCCGCCATTCACGGACGTGCCCTAGCAGGAGGTTGTGAATTAGTCATGGCTTGTCCCCACATAGTCGCAGCTGCCGAAACCTACATCGGACTCGTAGAACTAGCTGTAGGACTAATTCCCGGTGCTGGTGGTATTATGCGGATGGCAACATGGGCTGCCAACCATGCCGCGACAGAATCCGCCCATCATATCCAACCCTTCTTGATGCAGGCATTTGAAACCATTGGTATGGCAAAAGTATCCAAAAGTGCCTATGAAGCCCAGGAACTAGGCTTTCTCCCAGCCAATGCCAAAATTATCATGAATGCCGACAACCGCCTGTATATCGCCAAACAGGAAGTAATATGCTTGGACAAAATAGGGTACATACCACCCCCTCGTAACCCCATTATGGTACTCGGTCATCCTGCCAGAGCCATCTTAGAACACGCAGCTTACGTCATGGAACAAGGAGGTTATATCACAGAATATGACCGTTACCTTGCCAATCGCCTAGCCTACGTCATCACAGGTGGCGAACTCTCAGCACCATCCCTCATTGACGAAGATTATCTGCTGCAACTCGAACGGGAGATGTTTATACCCCTGTTACAACAACCCCAAACCCAACAACGAATTGCTCATATGTTGAAGACAAAGAAACCACTACGCAACTAATACGATTTTAGATTTTAGATTGTGAAAGAGCTACCCAATCTGCCGCAGGAGTATCCCAAATAAAAATATTGTAGTGCGGGCAGCGTTCGACGGCTCGACTGAGCTGAGCCGAACGTCTGAGCTCACGCCGAAGTCTTGCCTGCGTCAGATATCAAAAAAGCAAAATCCTCACAAAAGAAAATTCTCAAGGGAGCAAGATGCTCCCACTACATAAGATTTTTGGCGTTGTTGATTGAAAATATGAATTTGCCTCACCCAAAGGCGCAAAGTTACAAAGAAAAATAAAGCTTATTTTGACGTTTCATATCCTTATTCAGCAACGCCAGATTTTTTAATTGGGACGCTCCCTCTATCGCAATCATTTTTACCAACGGATAGTTTATTTTTCAAATTGGTATAACTCTTCTCTCTTCTCTTTGCGTCTTTGCGCCTTTGCGTGAGACATCAAAAATCAAACTTGGTAACCAACCATGAAACAACCTTATATAGTCACCACCGTGCGGACTGCTGTAGGAAAAGCCCCCCGAGGCACCTTACGCCATATGCGCCCAGACGACATGGGAGCAGCTGTAGTCAAAGCCGCCATCCAACGAGTCCCCAAACTACAACCATCCCAAATTGATGACATCATCATCGGCTGTGCCTTCCCAGAAGCCGAACAGGGATTCAACCTCGGACGAGTCATAGCCCAACGGGCAGGATTACCAGACTCAGTCGCCGGTTGCACCGTTAACCGCTTCTGTTCTTCGGGAATCCAAACCATTGCCATGGCACACCAAGCCATTGTAGCAGGACACGCAGATGTCATAATTGCCGGCGGTGCCGAATCCATGAGCTTAATTCCCATGGGGGGAGATTACTTAGCCCCCAACCCGGAAATGATTGTCGAGGCTCCCCAAGCTTACTGTACCATGGGCATTACCGCCGAAAATGTCGCCCAAGAATATCATATCTCACGGGAAGACCAAGATGCCTTTGCTTTACGATCGCACCAACGGGCATTGGCGGCAATTCAACAGGGAAAGTTTGCACAAGAAATTATACCGTTGGTGGTACGTGAAACCCTCTATATTAATGGCAAACCCCAGCAGGTAGAGAAGGTATTCCAAGTAGATGAAGGTCCCCGTCCCGACACCAGCTTAGAAGCCTTGACACAATTAAAACCAGTATTTCGGGTGAATGGTACGGTAACTGCGGGGAACTCATCCCAAACTTCCGATGGTGCTGCGGCGACGGTAATTATGAGTGAGGAGATGGTAAATAAACTGGGTGTGCAACCTTTAGCTAAATTACTGGGATTTGCAGTTGCGGGGGTTCCACCAGAAATTATGGGTATTGGTCCAGTTATGGCTGTACCCAAGGTATTACAACAAGTCGGTTTAACCTTGGATGATATTGGCTTAATTGAACTCAACGAAGCCTTTGCGGCTCAAAGTTTAGCGGTGATTCGTAAACTGGGATTAAATGAGGAGATTATTAATGTGAATGGTGGTGCGATCGCACTAGGTCATCCTTTGGGTTGTACGGGTGCGAGGATAACTGCAACTATTCTACATGAAATGCAGCGGCGCGGTATCCGTTATGGGTTGATTACCATGTGCATTGGTGGTGGGATGGGCGCTGCTGCGGTATTGGAATTGGTTTAACAGAACGGGAAAAACTATAGCACTATAGTAAGGGTTCCAAAAAACTGTCGCGATGACGAAACGGTTGGACTTCCCAAAAAACTGTTGCGGTAGCGAAATGCTTTGTCCCACATCTTGCACTTACATGTATTAAACCAAAAATAATACATATTTTTATTCAATACGTAGTTTAGAAACCTTATTTTTACGTATTAATAATAAAAATATATGTTTATTGACAGGCGAATGTATTCAGTATTGACACTTGCTTGTGCAAGATATTAGCGCCCCCACGAGGGGGGAAGTCAAAAGTCAAAAGTGTTTGTCTCCCAAAAAACTATTCCGATAACGGAACGGTTGAACTTCCAAAAAATTATTCCCCTGACAAAACAGTTATATTCCTCGAAAAAATTATTCCCCTAACGGAACAGTTATATCTCTCAAAAAAAATATTCCCCTAACGGAACAGTTATATCCCCGAAAAACTATTCCCCTGACGGAACAGTTATATCTCTCAAAAAAACTATTCCCCTGACGGAACAGTTATATCTCTCGAAAAACTATTCCCCTGACGGAACAGTTATATCCCCGAAAAACTATTCCCCTAACGGAACAGTAGCGCGATGCCGGAATTTGTATCTGTTTATTTAGCTATATAGGGCAAAAATATGAACTTATTCTTTTCAAATCCGATGATTGTCACTCTGGTGCTAATTTCTCTTTTCCTATTACTGGGTTACTTGGGACTTCCCTTATGGGTGTGGTCACTCTATGGTACCGTGCTGTTAGCAGTGGCGAATGCACCTATTTGGCTGTGGGCGATATTTGCTGTAGTCGCTGTAGTGTTCAATGTACCTATGTTAAGGCGATCGCTCATCACATCCCCTATAATTAAAGCCATACAATACTTTCAGGTTTTACCCAGAATTTCGGATACGGAAAGGGCTGCCATTGAAGCCGGTAATGTCTGGGTTGATGGTGAGTTCTTTTCTGGTAAGCCTAATTTTGACAGAATTAAGAGTGAACCTTATCCCCAGGTAACACCAGAATTACAAGAATTTCTTGATGGTCCGGTGGAACAAGTTTGTCAAATGGCAAGTGATTGGGAAATTTACCGTCGCCAGGATTTACCACCCCAAGTATGGGAGTATCTCAAACAGGAACGATTTTTTGGGATGATGATTCCTCCAGAGTATGGAGGTTTGGGATTTTCTAATTTTGCATATAGTACGGTGATGACCAAGTTAGCATCCCGTTCGTTTACCCATGTGGCTACTGTTAGTGTACCTAATTCCCTAGGTCCAGCAAAGTTGTTACTACGTTATGGAACTGTTCCGCAAAAGGAATATTATTTACCCCGTTTGGCTAGGGGAGAAGAAATTCCCTGTTTTGCATTGACAGAACCTAATGCGGGTTCGGATGCGGCTAGTATCAAGTCGGAAGGGGTGGTGTTCCAAGGGGAAGATGGCAAACTATATTTGCGGTTGAATTGGAATAAACGTTATATTACCTTGGGTGCAGTTGCAACTCTGTTAGGATTAGCTTTTAAACTACGTGATCCGGAAAATCTCTTAGGCAAAGGGGAAGATATTGGTATTACTTGTGCCTTGATTCCTACGAATACACCAGGGGTAGTTTTAGAACGAAGACATGACCCAATGGGCGTACCTTTTTACAATTCTCCCACCCAAGGGCATGATGTGGTAGTTCCCATAGACCAGATTATTGGTGGTGTAGAACAGGCTGGAGAAGGTTGGAAAATGTTGATGCAGTCCCTGGCAGGAGGTAGGGGTATTAGTTTCCCGGCGACTTGTACGGGGGTAGCAAAACTAGTATCAAGAGTCACAGGGGCATATACTATCGTCAGACGGCAGTTTGGTTTACCCATTGGTAAATTTGAGGGGGTTGAGGAACCTCTAGCTAGGATTGGTGGTTTAACTTATCTGATGGATGCAGCACGCACCTATACCTGTGGTGCAGTGGATAAGGGAGAACAACCGGCGGTAATTTCTGCGATCGCAAAATACAATCTGACGGAACTTTCTCGTCAAATTATCAATGATGGCATGGACATCATGGGAGGTGCGGGAATTTGTCGGGGAGAAAGAAACCTGTTGGCGAATATTTATACAGCTACTCCCATTTCTATTACTGTGGAAGGGGCAAATATTCTCACCCGCACCATGATGATTTTTGGTCAGGGTGCAATTCGTTGTCATCCCTATGTTTATCAGGAAATTACGGCTTTAAACCAAGGGGATATTAATGCTTTTGATAGTGCTTTGTGGCATCACCTCGGTTTAACTATACGCAATGGTTTTCGGGCAGAGCTGCTCAGTATTTCCCGTGGTTATTTAGCTCGTCCTTTCGGGGGAGTAACAGCACCATATTATCGTCAACTGGAATGGGCATCTGCAAGCTTTGCCTTGATGACAGATTTGGCATTATTTAGCTTTGGCGGGACTCTGAAGCGACGGGAAAATCTTACTGGACGCTTTGCTGACATTCTTTCCTGGATGTATTTGGCAACGGCTACCTTGCGTAGATTTGAGGAGGAAGGTTGTCAACAGGAGGACTTGCCTTTTGTTAACTGGGCGATGCAGTATAGTTTTGCTCAGATTCAGAAAGGCTTTGAGGGAATTTGTGAGAATTGGTCTGTACCTGTTATTGGTGGATTATTGCGAATTGTCGGTTGGTGGTGGCGGATGAATCCTATTGGTACGCAACCCACAGATGAACTTGGTAGCAAAATTGCTCACATTCTGCAAACTCCGGGAGAACAAAGAGATAGACTCACCCAGGGTATTTATATTCCTACCTCTGAAGAGGAAGCATTGGGAAGGATGGAGAAGGCATTCTTGCTGTCATCCCAAGCAGAACCAATTATTAAGAAGATTAAAAATAGCATTCGTACAGGTAAGTTACCACAAAAAAGACCGGAACAGTTAATTACAGAAGCTTTGGTAGCGGGGTTGATTAGTAGGGAAGAAGCGGAGTTAGTTTATGAGGCGGAGATGGTGAGGAATGATGCGATTCAAGTGGATTCGTTTACCTTGGAAGAATATCAGCGAGAGAGTCAAGTAGCTATTCTTCCCACCTAGGATTAAAATCCCAGGCTCATAGGTGAAGTCGTCTGAAGACGACTAGAAAATATTTTTGGTCTACTTCAGTAGACTTTGTTTATGAGCCTCGGAATGAATTCCGAGGTGGAATGACAAAAAAGCGGTTAATTTGAGAGTAAGTAGAATCAGTAGGTTCTGAACTTGTTATTTTGTTTCGATAACTTTAAGGGAGAGATTTATATTTTAGCGGGGTTAGATATTGAGATTGTGATTTACGGTAATGGAAATTGGGAGTTTTTGCCAAATGAAACCGAATTTTGAAACAATGGTCTCTGGGTTTCTTGTTGTTGCTTTCGTTGTCGTCGATTCTTGATGTCCTGTTGCTGTCGGAGTTTTTTTGATATTCTACTTCTTTATTATCCAGAATTGGTTTTTCAATCTGTGCTACATCTTCATCCCTGTGACTGAGATATATTTAACTCATCGCGCTTCAATTCCAAAATTCTCAAGGCAATGACAGACAAATTACCCTGAGTTCCTTGAGCACGGCGTTCTACTTCCTGACGATATATGACCCTAGGGTCATCCTTCGGCGACTTCGCCAGCAAAATTTTATGCCCTTCCTCCACCGGGTAAAATTGACAATTGTAGTGGGAGCGTCTCGCTCCCTGCTGTAAAGAAGCGGGCAAGACTTCGGCGTGAGCTCAGTCGAACGCTGCCCGCACTACAGCTGCCCATCAGAATTAATGCGATAGACCAGTATTGCTATATCTCAAGACAACAGCATTATCTTGGATATCCCATGATGTCACAATGAAGATAGAGATCGTCTTCATAAAACGTTATGTATTTAACTTACCTAGACAGTAATAGCTGGTTAATCGAAATTGGTAGTAAGAAAATCCTACTCGATCCTTGGCTGGTTGGACCTTTAACCTTTGCCAACTCAGATTGGTTTTTCAAGGGTTCTCGTTCCCAGGAACGCCCAATCCCAGAGAATATCGATTTGATTTTATTATCTCAGGGTTTGGAAGACCACGCTCACCCACCCACCTTAAAAAAATTAGATCGCTCCATACCTGTTGTTGCTTCTGCAAATGCGGCGAAGGTAGTCAAGGGGCTAGGCTATACCCAAGTAACAACCCTAGCTCACGGGGAAACCTTCTCCTGGGATAAATCTGTGGAAATTACTGCCACTCCCGGCTCTCCCATTGGTCCAACTTTAGTAGAAAATGGATATCTTCTCAAGGAATTGGCAAGTGGTTTTACCCTTTACTACGAACCCCACGGCTATCATTCTCCATCCTTAAAAGAGTTTGCCCCTGTAGATGTAATTATCACTCCTTTAATTGATTTGGCTCTACCCCTGCTGGGACCATTTATTCGTGGTAGGGAAAAGGCTTTAGAAGTTGCTCAACTCTTACAACCCCAGGTGATGCTCTCTACGGCTGCTGGTGGCGATGTTATTTTTGAAGGTTTGTTAGTATCTTTACTGAAAGCTGTAGGAAGTATTGATGAATTTCGCTCATTGCTGCAGGAGAAAAATATTTCTACTCAAGTCATAGAACCACAATCATGGCAGAGGTTTGAAGTCCCATTAGAAAAGCGAGCTTTAGCAATTTAAAGGTTGATTATATTTTTAGCTCTCTCGGCGGGAAGCCTCCTGCCTACACGTAGTGAGGCGGAACAGATGAAAGCCGAGTCCGAGACTTTTGTACAATAGGGTATAGATGGCAAAGCCGAAAATGCTGGTCATCTTTTTGACAGAACCTTGAAAACTCAGAGTATGGGGTTCTATCCAGTAACAGACAATTCGGTGTCGCTTTCTGTGGGTAGGTAAAACTCTGACAGTACAAGGAGTGAACTTTTTTGTATTGTTCAACTGCGCGGAGGGGCATCTCGTGCAGTCTAAGCAAAGCTCAGTTAATGTCCGACGGGATACCGGGAGTCGCTGAGAAGCCCACACTCACCGC